>Ga0070698_100002933_pt1 | contig 18759 bp, 20 predicted proteins | sample KBSK1502metaG_FD_65477 | JGI IMG/M metagenome (GOLD analysis project Ga0070698, IMG submission 65477) | Corn, switchgrass and miscanthus rhizosphere microbial communities from Kellogg Biological Station, Michigan, USA - KBS K1-50-2 metaG | ecosystem: Host-associated > Plants > Roots >...
TTGCCTTCGCCCCAGGAGCTCTCCAGCAGCCACCTTATCGAGAATGGCTGTCAGCTCGTGATACGAGGATGAACTGTTCAGGACATCGCGCTCGAGTGCCTGTACGGCGTTCTGCAGTTCGGTGTAGTAGCTGCGCATCAGGCCCACTTGATGCCCGCCCATCATGGCAACCGAGTCGGTGATCTCGGCCGTCGCGTACTGCCGCTCGAATGCACGTCGAGCTGCGGGACTCAACGTTGCTGGAGGATTCGGAGCGATCAGCGGGAGGGCAGTCGCCAAGTAGGCGGCTCCGGTGGGATCGCCGCCGTTGAGGGCGGAGATCCAAGGGCGCCCGTAGATCCAACGTCCAGTGTCGTGGCTGGTGAACGCGAACGGCGGCGTCCGGTAGGGGTCCATGCGTCCCAGCCCCTGCGCCATGCGAAGAATCGTCCGGTACTGCGCTTGAAGCTCCTCGTACTGCCGCTGCGTGCGCTGAACGATCAAGATTGCCTGCGCCAGGTTGGCCGGATCGATAACAGCGAACTGTGCGCCTACTGGCGTCGCAACGAAAACTAGCAGCACGGTTCCGGCAATCATGCGTTTCATCATGGGTCCTGCTCCTCTTCGACTCAGAATCGACTGTCTCCTCGAGCCTCGCCATACGCAGGCAGTTGCAAATCGCTCGTGAGGTACACCTTCACCCGATGACCTTCTCGAATCGTGATCGACGGTAGGCGATTCAAGAAACGGTTCATCACCTGAAGGCTCGCCTGCGACGCCGCGTCGGCGGCGCCGCCCGCGATGATGACCGTCCTGTCGCCCGTGCCACCGGCGAACCCAGCGGTGCCAATCCATTGAGCCAAGCCGCTGATAAGGCCAACGGCGCCAGCAGCGCCGAACGTAGACCAGTAGTGCTGGTTCACCTTGTCGCGAAGGCCGGCATCGCCGATCTGGTTGAGGCCCAGAAATTGATCTAAGCGCTGCGTGCTTCCATCCGGCATCAGCAATCGATGGAAGGCCACTGCGAGGCGCGTCTCGCCGAGCGCTTGAACCGGTCGGGTCTCACCGAGGATGCGGGCGCCTGCAGGAATCAGAATGTGCTGGCCACTGTGGGAGTACACCGGATTCGTGACCAGGCAATTGACTGGTGCTGTCGCGCCGCCGTCCAGCCTATTGGTCAACACCGTGTCGATGATTGTTCCTTCGAGGAGCGGATGGAGCGGACCGCTCGAGCTGATAGCCTCCGTACGCTCGGGGGTGCGCTCCTGGCGAGTTCCGGCGATTCCCTCTTGACCACCGGCGGCAGATGCCTGAGTCGGGCTGTTCGGTGCGACGGCAGACTGCGTCGGTCCAATGTTCTGTCGACCAGTGGCCCGGACTACCGCGTTGGCGATCTCCTCAAGCGAGGGAGGATCAGATATCTCCCGTTGAGCCGCGGTCGAGCGAGAAGACGCTGCGACGTTGCCGGTGTCCGGACGGTCGGCTTCTGGACGTCGGCTAAGTACGACGTTGCTCGCGAACAGGCTCTCGTACTCGCGACGCTTGCGATCGGCCGCGATGGAATCTTCAGGTGCCGGCGCGGCTGGTTCAACGAAGGGCGGCTCAACAGCGGCCGGAGGCGCGCCAGCTTGGGTTTCCTGAGCTTGCCGCGCCTCCATCGCGCGCAGACGCTCTTGGTAGTCGCGCAGCCGGTCCGGATTTGGGACCACGGGCGCTGGCGCCGTCTGTGCCGGAGACCCCGGTGGCTTGGACTGACCCGTGATGAGGATGATCAGGACGATGCCGAACGCGAGACCGGCCATTAGCCACGTCTGGAAACCTCGGGGCAGCACGCCGCGCGGTACCGGGCGGTGGTCGCTCACGGGCGCAGTGCCTGGCTTTCCCGATTCCTCGGCCATCGTCATCGCCCCTGTTGCTCGAACGTGAATCGCTGCGTTCCGAGCGCCAAGTATCCCCGGTCGAGGACTTTCGGTACGACGTACGTGCCCTCGCGAACCTCGAAGTTGACGATCGCCGGCTTGCCGTCCTTCAGCTCGTAGAGCGCGGGCAACTCGGTAGCATCGGACTTCAGGTACGTGAACTGGCCGTCGTGCCACATCGAACGGACAAAAAACGGCTTTTCGTATTTGGGTGTTCCGTACGGGAACTGCAGGTGCGTCGGGTACTCCTGTCGGTAGGCCGTAACAGCCTCGTCGGCCTTTCGCTCGCCGTCGCGGACCGCGGCTTGAGCTTCTGCTAGCTGCGACTCGAGCGCTTCAACCTGAGCTGCGGAGTAGTACCTCGGTTTCCCTTTGGGGGCGCCCGGCTCGACTTGAACGTACACCTTGAGGTCAGGTGGACTCGACTTCTCAGTCAGCAAAAAGGAGTAGATCGTTCCGCTCGACGTCACGAGATTCAGGTTCGTCTCGGCTCCGGCCTTGGCCGGCTTTACGTGCGCGATATTGTGGGTGGCGCTGATCACCCAGAAGTCCCGGTCGCCGCAGAGGACATCAAGGATCTCCTCTCCATCCGGCAAGACAACCATCGTGGTGTAACGAAGCCTGGTTTGCAGCGTGATGACGCCGCGCTCGGATGCAGCGACCTCGCGAACACCCGTCTGCCCAGCAACCGTGGTAATCGACCCCTGAACCGTCAACATCGCCGCCATCAGCGCCACCGCGCGGAGATCTGTCCGTCGCATTGCACACCTCCCCGTCACGCCGAGGCCGTAAGGCGATCCAAGCCCGCCTCGAATCCGTGCTCTTGGAACATCGCGGCAACCCGGTCGTTGTCAATAGGGGTGTTGGTGTAGATCCAGTAGCTTTTGGGGTCGACCGCCAGCGTCAGGACCTTGGTGAGGTCCGGCCGCTTCAAGAGGAGCTGCCGTCGCGGCATCAAGCCGGCGAGAAGATCCAGCTCCATCTCGTTCAACTGGAACAGTTCTGCATAGCGGGCGCGGTCAATCGCAGGATTCGCCAGCAGCAACTTGGTCGGGCAGCTCTCGATCACCGTCCGCAGCAGATCCGCGGATGCGAAGTCGTCGATTGTCTGGGTCGCCAGAATCATGGCTGCGTTCCGCTTCCGCCAGGTCTTCAGCGCCTCCTGAACGTACGCACGCAATGTAGCGTTTTCGATGAAGCGCCATGCCTCGTCCATGACGCACAGCTTCAACGTTCGCCCATCCTGTCTGTCGAGCAGTCGTTCGTTCACGCGGTGGAGGATGTAGAAGAGAAGCGGTTCGATCAATGCAGGAAACGCTCGCATCGCGTCAAAGTCGAACACTTGGAATCGCTCGAACGTGAGGCTGTCATCAACGTTGTCGAACAGGTCAGCGTATCGGCCGACGTTCACCCACTTCTGCAGTCGGGCCATGAGCGCTCGCGGCAGCAGGTTAGCGAGCGTGAAAAGCCGCCGCTGACCGCGGTCGAGAACGTAAAGGTTCTCAACGGCATCGTAGACTTCGCGATCCTCGAGCTCGCTCAGGCGGTAGCCGTCTTCTCCTTCGAGGAGGACGCGGACGAACCCATTAAGGAAGTGCAGGTGCTCGGGAGTGGGTTCCAGGCAGAACGGGTTGATGCTCACGTTCGGTTGCCGTAGGCCGAGCTCTACGTACCCTCCGTGAAGAAGGGTGGCCAGCTTGCGGTAGCTGTGGCCCAGATCCAGCACGACGGTGAAGGGGTCGTACTGCTGCGCGCTCGTGACCATGAAATTCAAAAGGAAGCTCTTGCCGCTGCCTGTGGCACCCAAGGCGAGGGTGTGCCCAACGTCCTGAACGTGCAGGTGATAGGAGAACGGTGTCCGGTGCGGCGTCTCGAACGTTGCCAACGGCGACTTCAGCAGCGCAGAACCAGCCTGCCCCTGATCGACGCTGAACAGGAAGCTGAGATCCGCGGCATGCGTTTCGAGCAGAGCCAGCCGGCGAAGACTGTGAGCACCATTGCCCGGCACGATGCTGACCCAGGCGTTGAGCAGGTTGTATGTCTCGTCGAAGAAACCGCCGTCGTGAGCCGCGAGCACCTTCATCGTCTGGGCCGCCTGATGGTCCAGGGCTCGGCGGTCCTCATGATGCAGAACGATCGTCAGCGAACAACGTCCAAAGGTGTGTCCGTTGACCTCCATTTCGGTAAGGGCATCGCCGAGCTGTTTCACGGTGGCGGTCGCCGACTCGTCGACCAACATCTCCTCGGCCTTCGCCTCGGGCGACACGTAGTTGATGAGCGATACTCGCTTGTTGAAGAAGTGTCGGCGCCGCGACTGAATGTCGCGGCGCATCCGATCCTGTGAGATGCGCTGCCATTCCAAGCACGCGATGAACTCGCCGGGCACCGTGATCATGTCGCCGAGGATGCTGGCGAACGTTTGACTCGGCGGCTCCTTCATCGAGAGAACCTTCACCTGCCGGCGACCGATCATCAAGTGATCTCGGTGGCACTCGATCGGTGAATCCGCCACAAAGTAGTCAAGGTACGTATCCGGAGTGGTAGACATCGTCGCCGAGAGGACCGCTGGGTCGTAGTTCACGAGCTGCCTGAAGAATCGAAACGCATCCGCACGCGTCAGACGCGCCAGCCCGAAGTCCGCCAGTTGCGACTCGAACGATTCGGCTCTGTGGTGCAGTGCGTCGATAGCCCCTTCCAGTTCGACTTCCAATAACTTCAGTGCCCGTTGGGTGTGCAGCCAGTCGCGAAACGCTTCGCCGGGGCGTCGCCAGATCCGCTCGAGGCGCGTGGCCGACTGAACGCGCGCCATCGGTTCATACAGCAGCACCACGTATTGGGCGAGCTGGAACAGGTCCGAGCGGCGGTCGTTCAAATACGCCGTGCGTCTGTTCAAGGCCTCCTGCGCGACCGGCTCGTCGCAGTGCGGCGCCACGAACGGATCGACGGTCCTTTTGATGAGGTACTGATAGACGCGGCACCGCTCATCCAAGTGGCGGAGCGCAGCCTCCATTTGATGCGTGAGGGCCCGGCGTTGAGCGTGCGTCAAGCCGTCAACGTCGACCCCACGGAGCCGATAGACGAGACCGACGTGACCCGCCTTCGTGAGGAAGATTCCCTCGTCTACGAAACCCCACAGCGAGAGGAGCGTGTTGACGCCGCCGGCGTCGTTGTAGTCGCGCAGAATCCGCGAGAGCCTCACCACGGCGCAACCTCCACGTCGAACCGTTCGTGCTTGCCTGGGTCATAGCGCCGGCGAGCCCCCGACGACGCCAGGACGATGCGGAGCATGTCTGGATCGCGGCTCGTCGCCCACAGCGCGAAGCCATAGAGGCCCAAGAAGACCAGCACCCCTGCCCAGAACGAGTAGAAAAGGTTGAAGGTGGCTCCGCCCATCACGAGTGCCAGGAAGAAGAGCCGGCGGTCGACTCCGCAGACCGCGAGCGGTCGGTGTAGTGCCTTGTATACCGGGCGGCACATTGGTTGGTCGGGCATCAGACCCTCCGAACGACTTGGCACATCTCGATCAGAAGAGCCACACAAGGAACTGGGTCGCGAACAAGGCCAACCCGCCGCCGAACACGATTCCTGCGATCTGGCGCTTGGCGCCCATCTCCCCGAACATGAAGGTGAGTCCGCCAATCACGATCGCAACCAGGGCGAGGGAGCGCGCGAGCGGACCAGTGAACGTTCGTTCGAGATTTCCGGCGGCGCGCTCCCACGGAGACTGCGCGAGCACGAGTCGCGGAAGGAAGACGAGTACAGCCGTCACGACGATGAGCCGTACGTGTCCGGCACGGGTTACAGCTGAGTCGACGGACGAGGGATCACGTCGTGTGCAACCACGCTGCATTTGGCCACCTTCCTCGTTGACAATCGCCGTTCGTCCGGTGAAGATTCGCTTCGGTGAGTGCATCAGGACGCGCCAGCTTGATGCCGCCTCGCTGAACTTCCACTGAATCGTTCGGTTGTGTGATTGCGCGTTCTGATCCGATAGAACGCGGGTCCGGACCGAAACCTGACAGCCCTGTTCTTCTCCTCCGGCGGCCCGACACTGGCGTCGCTCCCCTAGCCGGCGGGTCGCACGCCCGCCATCTTCGACGAGGGGGATCGTATGGAGAGCCTGCGAAAGCTCGGGCTGCTCGACGCGAACGGCAAGCCGCTCGATGACCGCCTCCACAAGGCGCTCAATGATCTTTTGCCGCGGTTCCGACGTCGGTTCCCCGCCCTCCAGGACGAAGTGGAGATCACGGACGTCTTCGAGGAGGCGGCGCGCCGCATCGAGAAACGCGAACGCCACTCCGGGCCGATCGAGAAACTGCGCGGCTACGCTTGGAAGGCCCTGGAGAGTATCGGCGTATCTGCACACCGTCGGAGCACGATGCAAGTCCGGTTGAGGCGGGTCGAGTCCCGGACCGGACCTGAGATCGTGGCTCGGCTCCAAGCGTGGGACGGCTCGGTCGACCAGATCGAGCGAGACATCCTATTGCGCGAGATCGAAGCGTGCCTGACCCCCGAGGAAGCGCGGATCTTCCACCTGAAGGCCCTCGGCTTCTCTAGCGATGAGATCGCGCAGCTTCGCGGCAGCTCAGTAAACTCCGTCGACAAGGTCATGAGCCGCTTGAAGCAGAAATTCCGCGCGCTGACGGGCGGAAAGGAGTAGAGAATACTGGCTGAGCACAGCTCGTTCCGCGGCATTCACCCAACCTTCTCGTCGCTCGCGACGAGCACCGACACCGAGTAGCCGATGACGAACGGCGGTCAGCGCCCTGACCCTTCAGGTTTCCGAGTAGAAAATGAAATGGACTTGCTCTTCGGGCGCGCGCATCCGAATCCCACGCGCGAAGGATGCCCGCCTCCCGAGCTGCTGATGCAACTCGCCCGCCGCGAGCTACCGATTGAAGAACTCGCGTACGACCACCTCTCGCAATGCTCTCCGTGCTATCAGGAACTTCGTACGATCCAGCAGGCTAAAGCGGCACGCAAGAGTGCGTCGCTGAAACGCCGGCGTCTGGCCTGGCTCGCTGTGATAGCTGTTTTGCTTGCGATGATGGGCGCATGGTTCGTGTTTTGATGAAGTCTCGGCGAAGACCAGGCGCCGAGGGCAAGTTTTAGAACGGAACTCACCGACTGAAGGGTCCGACGAGTTCGGGCGTAGTTGATACCCGTACTAGCGGTAGTCGCTACCCCTGGACCAGCGGCGGTTCCCGACAGAATCAGAACGCGACCACAAGGGCAAGTATTCCTGTGAGGAAACACACCCACAATATGGCGCTCCCGCGCTGAGACACCTTCTTGCACCGTCGCGGTGCGATGGATCGTGACGAGTCATTGGTAGTCGGGTGCGGTCGCTGCGGCCGACGAGTGCGAGTGGCCCTAGCGGAGCTGCTGAGACTGAGGACGTTTGACTGTCGACGGTGCCGTCAAGTCTCGGAAAGAGAGAGTGACAGACCGGTACCCGCTGAGAGTGATGCTGAGACCAACGCGTTGCTTGCCGAAGTTGTGCTGGGCCTAAGCCAGATCGAGCGTTCGATCTTGATACGCAAGTCGGCAGGTTTTTCAGATCGCGAACTCAACGAGCTTTTCGGCCGGTCGCTCGAAGAACTGGAGGCGCTGGTTAAGCGTCTGGTGAGCAGCATCCGGTCTATTTGCCACCGCCCAAACGAGGCCGGAGACACTTAAGGAACCGTCGCCAACGTGATGAACATGCTATGAGAGGGCGCGGCGTACCACGCACTGAGGATTCCGCTCGTCGGCCTCCAGGCGCGACAGACCGGCGTCGGTAAGAGCAACTGCAAACTTGGATGTGTCGAGACCGTAAGGAGTGAGATCAAGAATTTCGCTGTCGTCGATGTCCACACCGGGCGCCCAGAGTCAGCCTCATGGAGCTGCGCAAACTCGCGGGCGTAGCCAAAATCAGCAGTCGCACAGATACGTGTTCCGGCCTCATTCAGCGTCCCCCGTGATGGAGCTTCAGCACGATCCCAGCGTATCCAACCGATATCATCCCTGTTCGCATCTACCCACCGAATTCCGCCGCGACGGCGGTGTTTTTTGCCTTTTGTTCGCCAGCTCACTACACTTCCGACTCGTGCCCGTTCTTCTGTTCTGCCAATGCGGCTCGGACCGTGTCGATATCAAGTTGTGGAACGTCAGGCGCGCACAACTTTGCTGCTTCACGTGCGGTCAGGAAGCATGGCTTGAGGGCTTCACGGTGAGCGAATTCGATGCGGCAAAATTGCTGACCGCTGCAGTCGTCGATCAGGCGCGCAAGCATCGCAAGCGCCCTCCAGACGAAGTCAGACGGATTGAACAGCACAGGAAGACACGGTCACGCTGACGGCGCTTGAACATCACGTCCCGCTCGCCGACGATCCTCGGGTGGCACCTGCCCCACAAGCGCGACGCGCCTCGGTTCATGCAGCCGATGACGGCTCGCGTGGTCGATAAGCTCCCGGAAGGCGACGAATGGTTCCTAGGTCTGAGGACGGACGAGACAGCGCGAGAAATAGGTCGAGAATCCGAATGCTGGCAAGCGCTCCTTCTCGAATCCCTGTCGTGCGACATCACGGCTGACGCTATACCCTACGCCGCGCCGATCGGGACAAAGTTGACTCATGAATCACACAGGCAACCGATGCCGCCGCCGGGGTGTTCCCTGGAAGGTCGATGACAAGTCGATCGCGTCCTGTGGGCAGTCAAATGCGCACTAGTACTTATTTATAAGTACAAATAAACTTAAATATCCTTTTAAGAGCACAATTGCATCAAAGTGCTCATTTATGATAAGGTGCGTAGAATGGTGTAAAAGTGCGTACTTGTGAGGTAGAGTGATGCGCAAGTCAGTCACCTCACATGAACTCCAAGAGCAAGATCTCGGTCCTGCTGTCCCCGCAGGAGCTCCAACGTTTCGAGGCGTACTGCACCGAGACGGGCCACAAGAAGAGCCCACTCGTTGCGCGATTGATTCGTGACCACATGAACGCTGCAGGCTTCCAGTTGCAGACAATCGCGGCTTCTGAGTCGGCTCCAGGCAGGCGCGAGAACTCCGGTCGCCGGGCAAAGGGACGTTCCACGAAGGGCGGGTAACGATGCAAGCCGGAACTAATAGACCGATATCAAGCACGAGCGACCTGAAACGGAAGGCTGTCGTGTTGCTGAGCGGTGGCCTTGACTCCACCACGGCACTGGCCGTCGCGAGGCATGACGGCTATTCCGTGCACGCGCTCAGTTTTCAGTACGGCCAGAGACACAAGCATGAACTTCAGGCCGCCGCTCGTGTTGCCGAGTATTTCGATGTGGTCCAACACGTCATCTTTGACGTCAACATCGGCCAGTTCGGCGGTTCTGCGCTTACAGGGGATATCGGGGTGCCAAAGGATCGGGTTCTAGAGGAGATGGAGAAGGACATTCCCATCACCTACGTGCCGGCCCGTAATACCGTCTTCTTGTCAATTGCACTTGGCTGGGCAGAAGTTCTTGGATCCAGCGACATCTTCATCGGAGTCAACGCACTCGACTACAGCGGCTATCCGGATTGCCGTCCTGAATACATCGAGTCGTTCGAGAAGATGGCGAATCTCGCGACCAAGGCCGGCGTCGAGGGACGTCAGCGTCTACGAATTCACACGCCACTGATTCGACTCACGAAAGCCGAGATAGTGCAGTTGGGGCGGAGTCTCGGAGTTGCATTCGGACTCACAAGCACGTGCTACGACCCGGATCATGAGGGTCAACCCTGCGGCCGATGCGACGCCTGTCAGTTGCGCTTGAAGGGATTCCGGGAAGCTGGAGTCGAAGATCCTTTGGTATACGCGCCTGAAAGGGAGGCCGTATGAAGTACGCGGTCAAAGAGGTGTACTACACCCTCCAAGGAGAAGGAGTGAACGTTGGTCGCCCGGCGGTCTTCCTCCGTTTTGCGGGGTGCAACCTGTGGTCCGGCCATGAAGAAGATCGGCTGAAAGCCGTTTGCCAATTTTGCGACACCGATTTCGTGGGGACAAATGGACCGGGAGGCGGGCTCTTTACGTCAGCGACCTTACTCGCCGAAGCGGTCGCGGCCCTTTGGCCGTCTAACGGTGCAAAACGCGTGACGCGTCTTGTTGTGTGCACAGGAGGCGAGCCCCTACTTCAACTCGATCAATCGCTCGTCGGCGCGCTTCACGAGCGAGGATTTCAAGTCGCGATCGAGACGAATGGCACCCAAACTCCGCCAGACGGCATTGACTGGATTTGCGTTAGTCCTAAGGCTGGCGCCGCGTTGCGCCTTCGCGCGGGGCACGAGTTGAAGCTGATTTTTCCACAGGCTGGGGCTGAGCCTCATCTCTTTGAGGACCTCGACTTCCAACACTTTCTATTGCAGCCGATGTACGGGCTAACAGTGGCCGAGAATACCGATTTGGCACTCGCGTACTGCCGAGCCCATCCGCAATGGCGTCTGAGTTTACAGACTCACAAAATTCTACGAATCCCATGAGTCGCGCCCATGGCGAACTTCTGATTGTGGCCTCGTGCACACTCTTGAAACGTATGGCCGTTCCTGACGCACTTCGACTGGGACAGTTCAGCGCTGGTTCGAAGCGCCTTGAGAGGTGGTGTCGAGCCCTTGGCAACGTGCCATCTGACACCATGCCAGCGCTCGAGTTGTACGGCGGAGGGTTCTGGTCGGTGATAAGAGAACTTCCCGATATCGCACGTCGTCGCGGGTTTGCGCCGACATTGCTGGTGGCTTCAGCTGGCTACGGTCTCGTCGGCGCCCAGGCACGACTGAAGCCTTATTCGGCCACGTTCGCGAGTGGCGTTGACTCGGTGTTAACCGGCGCCGTCAATCGGAAAACCCGCGCGCCGCAACTTCAAGGATGGTGGGATGCGCTTTCGAGCTGGAAGGGGCCGGGTGTGCACGCAGGGCCTAGAAGCCTGGAACGGTTTGCGAGGCGTTCGCCCGATTTGTCAATTCTCGTGATCGCGTCGCCCGACTATGTCAGCGCAATGAGCGCTGACCTGAGGAAGGCGGCATCGGCCCTTCGACACCCCGAACGCCTCGTCATTGTTTCAAGTGTTTCTCGGTTCCCCGGTGACCTCGACAAGCATCTGGTGCCCTCCGTCGCTGCTCTCCAGAATAAACTGGGTGGCTCACTCGGCTCATTGCATGCGCGAACCGCCAGAGCGTTAATTGCGAGTGCGCGTCCTCCGCTGAACGCCAGACGACTTGCCGCGAAGTATCAGCAACAGGCTGCAGACGTCCCCACTGCCGGACCCCCGCTGCGAACGGCGAGAACTGATGACGAGGTCCGTGCCTTCATACGGCGGCGGGTCGGGGCATCGAATAAACCGAGTTGCTCGCAACTCTTGCGCGCTTACCGTGATGGCGGTTCGAAATGCGAGCAGCAAAGATTCCGGAGCTTGTTTGATGAGGTCACGCAACACCGCAAAGCCTCGTAAACGTCGCAAGGTATTGCGGTGTTCCGCGCTTCGGATCGAACAGCACCCGGAGCACCCGTTGTATATCTTCGCTGTTACTGGCGACCAGTTGTCAAAGTTGGCCTCAATATCGCCTATAGGGAGGAGCGAATCGGGGAAACTCATCGGCTATCAGCGCGCCGCTGTGAAGCGGCATATTCGCGGCATCGTTGAGTACTTGGATAGCGGCCCCGCCCTCCTTCCAAACTCGCTAGTGATCGCGTTAGGTTCGACCGTCCGGTTCGTACGGAATGGGGGACAAACCGACCCGCTCTCAGTCCATGGAGTCTTGGAGATTCCGCTTCCGATCAACGGTCACGCTAAGCCCGGATGGATCGTTGATGGCCAACAGCGCGCAGTAGCGCTTTCGTTAGCACGTCGTCAGGATCTGCTCGTGCCAGTGAACGCCTTCGTGGCCGACGATGTGTCCGTTCAGCGCGAACAGTTTCTTCGGGTCAACAGCGTGAAACCTTTGCCACGTGGGCTGACCACAGAGCTGTTGCCGGAGATTCACACAGTATTGCCCGCTCATTTGGCAAAACGTCGCGCACCGTCTGCGCTGTGCGACATCCTCAACCTGGACCCCGTGTCGCCGCTCCATGGCATGATTCGACGGGCATCGCAGTCACAGAAGCAGAGCGTTGGTGCGGTTGTCGCCGACACCACGATCGTGCGTATCCTGGAGGACAGCCTAGCAACGCCGGCGGGCTGCCTCTTTTCGTACCGGAACCTAGCGACAGGTGATGTCGACTGGGACGGCGCTCGAAGAGTCTTGTTCCTGTACTGGACCGGTGTCCGAAGTGTCTTCCCTGATGCTTGGGGGCTGCCGCCGACGCGAAGTCGGCTCATGCACAGCGTCGGACTTCGCGCAATGGGGCGCCTAATGAATCGTGTGATGGCGAGCATTGATGTTTCCGCCCCTGGAGCCGCGCGACACGTGAAACGCGAGTTGGAGAAGGTGGCGCCGATCTGCCGGTGGACGCGAGGGGCGTGGGAGCAACTTGAAGGCATGCGTTGGAACGAACTTCAGAACGTCCCGTCGCACGTCAAAATGTTGTCGAACCTGCTCGTACGTCATTATCTCGAGGCCGAAGGTTAGGGGAATGAAGTTTTTCTTCCCCGATAGTCAGGATCTGGTTGACCCGAGCTTCGACTTTAAGACAGAGCGGCGCTCTGCCAGTCGGTTAAGGCACCGAGACGATCTTTATGTACATGAGGTGTTTTCAAGCCCTGTTTGTGACGGATTGCTAGTCTCAAAGGGCATCGTTGACGGTCTAAGCGGTGGCGCGGGGAAATACAGCATGGCTCAGCGGCACCGACTCCTTCGAGTTGGTGTCAAGGAGTTCTTTCGAGTGAACAGGTGCGATCTCTCGCCGCTCCTGCTCATGGGCGACTGTGGTGCTTTCACGTACGTCCGCGAAAAACTACCGCCGTACAGCGTCGATGAAGTCCTGCAGTTCTACACAGACTGTGATTTCGATATAGGGATTTCTGTTGATCACGTGATCCTCGAGTACCAACCTCGATGGGACGGCGCCACCGACGATGCAGTACCCGTCAATGTGCGTGAGCGACAGCAGATCACCCTAGAGTTGGCAGCTGAATTCTTTGGAAAATCGCGGAGCTCGAAGTTGCGGCTTCAACCCATGGGTGTGGCTCAGGGTTGGAGTCCACGTTCCTACGCTCGTGCGGTCGCTGAACTAGAGAAGATCGGCTACCACTACATCGCCGTGGGCGGTATGGTGCCGTTGAAGACCACAGAGATCCTCGCGTCATTGTCTGAGATCAGCCGGAGTAAACGACCGGACACGCAATTGCATCTCTTGGGAGTCACGCGAACCGACGCGATATCAGAATTCGAGCGCCTCGGAGTCGTTAGTTTCGACAGCACCTCGCCTCTCCGACAGGCGTTCAAGGACGACAAGAACAACTACTACATGCCCGATCGAGCGTTCACCGCGATACGAGTCCCCCAAGTTGAGGGAAATCCGGAACTGCAGAAGCGCATTCGCGCGGGTGCCGTTAATCAACGGCATGCAAGAGCACTGGAACTTCGATGCCTCGAACTGCTTAGACAGTACGACACTGACACCGCGGAGCTCGAAGAGGTCCTGGCCTCGCTGGACGAGTACGAGGCAGTGCACAGCCCTGGCAAGACTTTCAGCGCAAGCAACCGAGAAACCCTCGGAGCGAAGCCCTGGAGGCGTTGTCCATGCACGATCTGTCGGCAGCTCGGCATTCAAGTCTTGCTGTTTCGAGGCGCTGAGCGAAATCGGCGCCGTGGATTCCACAACCTATGGGTCTTTTATCGACAGGTTCAGAATGAGCTGGCCGGGACCGAGATGGAGGGATCTGACCGCGACGCATCAACCGCTCGCGCTGCCTTGGCCTATTAGCGTAGGTAGTGAAGGACATGGGACCTAATATGGGCGACTCTGAACTCCGAATTCCAGCAATAGAAGTGCAACAGTCACCGGGACGAATCCTGTATTCGTTCGCTATCGATGGAAAGCTCATACCGAGCTTTGCTGCGATCTCTCGCGTTCATCGACGGGAAGCAGTGCTCGAAGGTTATCAGCGCCCTGAAGTGCTGGCTCATATCGCCGAGATTCGCGACTACCTTGAAAGCGAATCGCCGATGATTCCAAATGCTGTCGTGATCGCGTTTGATAAGCGCGTTCGCTTTGAGGCCGGTCCCGTTGCGACGGTTGGACCGTCGTACGCGCGCACTGGCGACCTGGTGATACCCTTTGATTCGGAAGCTGATGACACTGCTAAACCCGGCTTTGTCGTAGACGGTCAACAGAGGTTGGCCGCCATTCGTGATGCAACGATAGACGAGTTTCCAATCTGCGTGTCGGCCTTCATTGCGCACGGTGTCAGGGATCAGATCGAGCAGTTCATCCTCGTGAATTCTACGAAGCCGCTGCCGAAAGGGCTGATTTACGAACTGCTTCCAAGTACTCAGACGACACTGCCGAGTTTGCTGCGCCGTCGTCGTTTTCCGGCTTATCTTCTTGATCGATTGAACCGAGACGAGGACTCCCCGTTGAAGGACCTCATCCAGACGCCGACGACGCCACAAGGCATCATCAAAGACAATTCGATTCTCAAGATGTTGGAAAACAGCCTTTCGGATGGACTGCTGTATCGCTTTCGGCAAGCAGCTCCCAGTGACGGCGACGCGGAGGCGATGCTGACGGTTCTTCGGTCGTTCTGGAGCGCCTGCAGAGAGGTCTTTCCGCAGGCGTGGGGAATTCCTCCGAAGAGATCCCGTTTGATGCATGGAGCTGGCATCGTCACTATGGGATTTCTCATGGACGCGATTGCCGATCGGCATCGTTCGGAGCGACTCCCTTCCCAGCAGACGTTCCGCGCCGATCTCGAAGCGATAAAGCCGGAGTGCCGTTGGACGGATGGCTACTGGATCTTTGGCCCTGGGCGAGAGCGCAAGTGGAACGAGGTCCAGAACACGTCAAAGGATATTCAGTTGCTCTCCAATCATCTTCTTGTGTTGTTCCGGTCGGCAGTCCGCGGAACCGAAACGCCGGGTGACCAGCGAGAGCGTTCTGACGCCCGTTTGCCGCTCGAAGCCTAGAACAGTCGCTTTCGTAGCCGCCAAGTCCCCGAACTGCCTGGCGGAAGAGGAAAATCGTATGGCGTCGAGCCAGCAACGAATTCGTATCAAGGACGAAGAGCACGTGTTGAGCGCCGACGACATTCTCGCGGTCGCAAGGCGAGAGTCGCCACGAAGAGTAAACGCTTACTTCGTCGAGATCGAGGGTCGTCGGTTTCCTCCGAAGCAACTGCTCCGTGGGGCGACGAAGACAAGTAAGCCCTTCGACACAGGCGTCGCCGTGCGGGCACTTCAGGTGTTGGGTTTCGAAGTAGTCAAGCTGGCAGCAGATTGAGACGTACGTTTTTAGGTGGATTTTCCAACCGTTATTGCGTCTCTCTAAGAGACGACCGCACGTAATCACGAACCGCTTCCAACAAGCTCGAGCTACCTTGACCTCTTGCGTAACACGTCGTCAGCGCCTTAGGCCGATGCGATTCGATGAATTTCGTGGCAGCGTGCTTAGCAGCTGCGGTTGCGATCACGAATACATCAGCGGTGGACGCGGCGGTCCGAAGTGCGGGCGAACCGCCAGCGGAATCATGGAACGTATCGATCCGTGCTCCAGGACAGAGTTCGCTGACGACCAACGCCGCACGTCGAAGCGCAGACTCTTGCAGAGAGTACATCGCAACACTCTTTCGATCTAAAGCGTTCCACTCAGAAAGCGGCGGCGCAGCCGTGTCGAATTGCGCCGTAGGCTGAGTGAGTGCATGGGCAACACCAAGTTCATCGGCGAGTTGGCGCAACAGAACGAACTGCGCGTCGTCGATACGTTGGTACCAGCGCTGAAACAGCACGGTGATGCCGGCGACAAACTCCTGCCGTTGGGTTGGATCCGGACACGCCGCGTTGACGACGACCTCAATCGCTTCGAGTGCAATAGTTGCCACAGACGGCGTTTCGACCGCATTGATTGCGTTTGATAGTTGCCCGATCATCTCCCGGTACTCGGCGACCCCCACACCCAATTGGAGTCGGGCAACTACAACCTTCAAAAGTGCCGCCACTTGGGGTAGCGATATCTGATCATCAACAGCAATCACCAGAAAGAGGTTTTCATAGACCGCCTTCACGCGCGGTTCCACGCCGTCTGCGAGAAAGAAGTCGAGGAGGTATGGAAGGGCATCTCGAAGCGCTTCCTGTCCCCACGGGGAGCGATCTTGAAGCAAAAGATCGGCTACTTCCTGAACGGCTGCCGAGTCGCGAGCGAAGCTGGCGAGATTCCACTCGCGAGCGCCAATCTCCGCGACGGATACGGCGCCTCGCCAAGGCTCTGACGCCGCGAGACGCTTGAACCACATTGTCCATGTCGTCGGGAGTTCAAAGGCGACGGCCGGCGCCGCTGCCTCAGTAGCGGTCGCAGCGCTCAGTTCCATCAAAGAATCCTTGATGCGACTGAGAATCGCGTTTCGGCCAAGTCGCGCGCGATCCTGTGTCGACATGCCCTCAACGGCTTCGAGCGCAGCCGACGCCGCGGAGAGCGTCCCGATGTCCCGCGCACAACGCAATAAGAGCGCGGTCCGCTCGAACGATGGCGATAGCGCCGTCGCGAGTTCAAAGGCGCGGTCGATGTCGGCCTCGCCGAACGCGGCACGTGCCTCGTCGAGCGGATTGACCTCAACCAGACGCGACGGCGCCGAAATCAATCGAGTGAGTGCCGCCAGATACGCACGCTGCGGCGAATCGGCGGAATAGTTCGCGAGAATCGCTTCCGCGACGTCAGATCTCGCGGGTGTCGATACCACCGCAGCCATCAGGAAACTTGCATCCGCCTCGTAACCCGCAATGGTCGCGCGCGAGCGATACAAATCGCCAAAGCGCGGCAGAATTTCTGAGCGAAAGCGCTCTACCGCTTCTGATGCGCGCTGGCCTGCCTCGAATTCTTTGAGTCGTGAGCTGTACACGGCGCCGATCAGTGCCTCAGTTACTCGGCGGGGGCGGGCCATTGCGAGCAGTGAGTTAATCTCAGGAAGTGCCAGAATGGCATCTTGATAACCGCTTGCCGCAAGGCGGCGCACATCAAGAAATAAAAGGTTCGTAGCACCAAGGTGACCGGCTGAACGCAGTTCATCGATGAGGTCGCTCGCTGCGCTTACGTTGCCCGTAAGCAACGCGTACTCAAAATCGCGCAGAACTCTTCCGACGGCGCGCAGTCGACGGGCGTGCCGTGTCGGCCGTTCCTGCCGGAGACGAATCAGAAGTCGAAGGCGTTCTCGCGCGACGTCGAGGAAGGCGCGCTCCGAAATATCAAGCCTGAACGCGTTGGTGCCATAGTGCGCCAAAACCGCGCTTTCGACGCTGTCATTTGGATCGAGATGAGGTGACCGGCCATCGAAATCGGAATATGTGGGTCCCAAAAAGGCGCGGACCTCGTCGCGAACTGTGCGCTCGGCGTGTGGTGACGAACACAACACGTACCACTGGACCTGTCCATTGTCCCGCACGCGAGGAAGCACCAGAACGTCCGGATTGCGTCGCAGGTCATCAAGAAAGGGCCCTAACCTGTCGCGCACATCCCGTGGAAGAGAGCCTGCCTGAATTGCGTCCCAACTCAGTCGATTGCCGGGACCAAAGAAGGCCTCGACGAACGTCACGCAGTGCCCCCGTACTCCCGGCGAAATGCAAGGCGAAGTTGCTCAACGCTACCGCGCTCCGTCTGAAAAACCAGCATCTCCGTGAGACGCTCGAGTCCGTTGTATGTAAGATTCATCGATCCAATTAGGGAATACCGATCGCCGACAATACCCTTGGCGTGCAATTCTGAACGCTCATGGAAGATAACCCTGTTGCTTCCATCCGGGCTTTGGAGGCCGTCAATCACCTGCCGATTGCCGGCGTCCGCACGAGTCGCGATCACGAGCGTCGTTCCTCTATCCACGAGTTCTCGAAGCACGCGACTGAGACGTATCTCAGTGCGTGGGAAGTCTGGGCATAGGAAAATAAATGATCCTGTGCTGTTGTCTAAGACAGGAATATCGCGCAGCCACGGCGAAACTATCCAAAGGCAGCGGCTCGGCATCAACAACTCCGACGCGAAGATAAGCTGGAGCAACTCACGGGCAGAATTCCTTGCATCAGCCGCGCTTTGGAGAAACTGACGTGCCGTCACTGGAAGGCCTCTGGCAATTCGATTGCAGCCTTGATCTGATTGCTGTGACGATGAATTCCCGTCAGCCGCGCATGTACAAGAATCGCCTCAGAATCGACCGGTTCCGCCGCGATTCGCAGCAATGCTTCGGCGAGTTGCGGGCCGTCATTGAGATTCCCGACGAGTTCAGCGGCACCGTCCTCAAGAAGTGCGCGCGATAGTTGGTCAAACCAATCGTCATCGGAAAGAACGACTTGTCGTATCGATCGAGTGACTGCCGCGAGCACGAGGAGCCGATCGCACTCTGGAAGCTGTTCATACGGATTCCACGCGCGCATTGCCTCCGCCCTCACCTGCGCGCCGCGTGGCCAGAGCATGCCGTAAAGAACACCAAAGCGCCACGCTGCTTGCGCGCGATCGGAGTCACCGACGGGCATCACGCCTAACGCCTGCTCTAAGCCCCTATCTGAACTCTTGACCAGTGCAAACACTCGTGCATCGATGTCGACGTCGAGCTGCTGTTCGGCGTCCTTCCATTCGCGTACGGCAGTCGCGACAAATCGATCTGTCTCCGCGCTTGTTCCAGGGCCAAGTAAACGCGTGTTGACTGAAACTAGCAGCGTGGCGGTGGGCTGAATTCCACGATGCGCAAGTTCGGTGCGCACAGTTGTGAGCGCGGCGACACTCTGCGCGTGAGA
>Ga0070698_100002934_pt1 | contig 18754 bp, 12 predicted proteins | sample KBSK1502metaG_FD_65477 | JGI IMG/M metagenome (GOLD analysis project Ga0070698, IMG submission 65477) | Corn, switchgrass and miscanthus rhizosphere microbial communities from Kellogg Biological Station, Michigan, USA - KBS K1-50-2 metaG | ecosystem: Host-associated > Plants > Roots >...
AACCTTCGCGCGCACCACATGCAAGCCCAGACGGTGGCCCGCCGACTCCGCGAGGCCCGCCAGACCTGGAGCGAACTCGACGCGCTCGCCCGCGAGCACGGTTTGCCCGAACGCACGCTGGACGCGATGTTCGACGCCGTCCTCGGCTACCGGGTGCGGCGCGGCGGCTACATGAAACGCACCGAGGTGACCGAGCAGACAGCAACCAGAGACCTAGCCGCGCTCGCCACGTCCGGCGTCCTGGTCGCGCGCGGCAACGGCCGTGGCCGCCACTGCGTCGCCGGCCAGCCACTACACGTCATCCAAGATCGCCGGCGCGCCGCGCGGGAACCGCTCCGCGACCCGTACCCGTGGATGCGCGCGAAGCTCGCCGAACCGGTCTAACCGGCTGGTGTGTTCGCAGCGCCGGGACGGATCGTACCGCCGGGACGGTGGGGTTTACTTCGGCCCGCGTGGGCGCCTCGATCACACTCCGCTTCCCCGTCGGCATGAACCTATCGCGCGTCACCCGCTCGACAGTCAGCTATCGGGGCCCGTCAGTCGTCCCCGTTTGCGCCCGCCAAGCGAGCGACTGCCTGGAATTTCTCGCGAAGCTGTTCAGGGACCTGGTCTTGAATGAACCCCAAGCTGTGCGGCCGGTCCAGCGCATCGCCTCGTGATCGAGGGCACAGCCGATCATGGGCACTCTTCTCCGAGCCACATTCCAGGAATCACTCGTCTACGCGTCGATGTGCTGGAAGGAAAGCACGGCCAGGTGACTGGCGTCGGAGCGGAAGCTGGGGCAGTATTCGCGAATGTTGGCGTACTCGCAGGCGCCCGGGGCTTCGGCGCGCTGACAGTACGTGTCGGCTGTAGCAGTGACCGCCGCCAGCCCGTCGAGCCAGGGCCGAGTGGCGGAGTTGAGTCGCGCATCGGTAACAAGGGGTTATGCTGCAAGATCTGCGTACGAAAGTGATGACATGCACTCGCTGGGGGGCCAGGCATGATGGGTGGAGCAGGCAGTACGGCGGCCGGGCAGCAGAACGCCCCGCCCGTCGTGGGAGGCGGGGCGGTCACGTCGCCGCAGCAGCTCCGCCCAACGCCGCAGCCAGCCCAGGTGCTAGTCCCCGACGGCAAGAACGGCTCGTGGGAGGGCTACCGGGCGACCGGGGTCGGCGCCTGGGAGTGGTACCTGGCCTCGGGGCTGCTCTGCCTCGACCTGCCTTCGATGGCTTTGCTGGGCGTCGAGCCTGACACCTACGACGGACGTATCGAAAGCTGGATCAGTCGCGTCCATCCTGACGACATCGCCTGGGTCACCGCCGAAGTGGACAAGGCGATCAGCACGCGCGGGGCGTACCAGGCGGAGTACAGGGTCTGCTGGCCGGACGGCAGCAGTCGCTGGGTGCTGGTCCGCGGCCAGGTTGAGGCAGACGCGGACGGAAACCCGTTCCGGATGCTGGGCACGGCATGGGAAACGACGCAGGCACGCACGACCAGTGACGGCCTGCGCAGCGCCTTGCGGTATATGAGCGACGGTTTCTTTTCTGTCGACACGGACTGGCGGGTGATCTTCGCCAACGCCGAGGCCGAGCGTCTGCTGACCTCACAGCATGAACTGACCGGGCGGCTGCTGTGGGACCTGCTCGTGATCCGCCGGGTACCGGACCTGGAGGCCCGCTGCCGGAAAGCAGCTGCCGGGACCAGGCCGACGAGCTTCGATGTCCAGTGGCCGGACACCGGACGCTGGTATCGCTTCCGGCTCGTCCCCGTACCTGACGGTATGGCCTGCTACTTCACCGACATCACCGAGGCGCGCATGCGCCAGGCCGAGCAGGCGGCGGCCGAACGCACGGCGGCCAAGCGCGCGGCCCGGATCCAGGACCTGGCCTCCGCCCTGGCCGAAGCCGTCACCTCGCTGGACATCGTGGCCGCGGTTGCCGACCGGGTACTGCCGCCGTTCGGGGCCTCGGGGCTGATCATCCAGGTAGTCGAGGATGGCCGGATGCGCACGGTCGGGGCGCTCGGTTACTCCCAGGCTTTCCTCGACCTGATCAACGGCCCGGTGCCCGATCTCACCCCGGCCGCGGATGTGATGGCCCGCCGCCGGCCCTCGTTCATCTCGTCAGCGGACGAGTACGTGCGGCGCTACCCGGCCACGGCGGACCTGCTGGCTGTATGCGGCAAGCAGGCGTGGGCGTACCTGCCGCTGGTCGTCTCAGGGCGGGTGGTGGGCTTGTGCGTGGTCTCCTTTGGCCGGTCGCGCCTCCTGACGGGCGCCGAGCGCGCGCTGATGACCACGCTCAGCGGCCTCATCGCCCAGGCCCTGGAGCGTGCCCGGCTCTTCGACGCCGAGCACGCCCGGTCTCAGGCGCTGCAACGCGCCCTGCTGCCGCGGCAGTTGCCTGAACTTCCCGCCGTCACTGCGGCGGCCAAGTATCTCCCTGCCGGGCGGGGCATGGACGTGGGAGGCGACTGGTATGACGTCATCCCCCTGTCGGCCGACAGGGTTGCCCTGGTCATCGGTGACGTCATGGGGCACGGGCTGCCGGAAGCGGTCATCATGGGGCGCGTACGCACCGCGCTGCAGACCTTGTCCGACCTCGAGCTGCCGCCCGACGAGGTCCTGGCGCATCTCAACGACCTAGTGTCCGGCCTCGGTGAGGACTCATTCGTCACCTGCCTTTACGCGATCTACGATCCGACGACCAGCAGCTGCACCGTTGCCAGAGCGGGCCACCCGCCGCCCGCTGTCGTCTGCCCGGACGGCAGCGTTCATTTCGCGCAGGCCGAGGGCGATCCGCCGCTGGGCGTGGCCGGGCCTCCGTTCGAGGTATCGGAGCTGCGGGTTCCTGACGGCGCCCTGCTGGTGCTGTACACCGACGGCCTGATCGACTCGACCAGCTGCGACCCGGGCGTAGGCATGGATCGCATGGCTGGGCTGCTCCGGGTGCATCAGGCCGAGGGCCTGGACCGGATGTGCGACAGCCTCACGCAGGCACTGTTGCCCGATGATAAGCAACGGGCCGACGACGCCGCTCTGCTCGTGGCCCGGGTCCGCGCCACGGCACCGGACGCCGTCGCCACCTGGTCGCTGCCCGAGGACCCGCGGGCGGCCGGCGCTGCTCGCCGGTACGTGCGCGACCAGCTCGCCGCCTGGCGGCTGGAGGAACTGACGATGACCACCGAGCTGGTCGTCAGCGAGCTCGTCGCGAACGTGGTCCGGCATGCGCGTGGTCCGTACCGGCTCCGGCTGCTGCGCAGCCGGAGCCTCGTCTGTGAGGTCTTCGACGGCAGCCTGACCACGCCGCGCCCCCGCCGGGCGTCCTGGACCGACGAGGGCGGCCGTGGCCTGCAGCTGATCGCCGCGCTCTGTGACCGCTGGGGGACCCGGAATGTGGCGACCGGAAAGGTCATCTGGACCGAGCAGTCGCTGCCCGCGCTTTCATCCGCCTCACCGGCGCCCCAGCCCGCTGTGGGTTCAGCCTGACGCTGCTGGAGTCAGCCGCATCCGTTCGGGAAAATCAAGAGCATCATCCCGAACGGACGCGTGGTTCCTCCGGTACCTCAGCCGGGCAGGATGCGCTGGCCGGACACCCGCGCCGGGCTCACCAGCCAGCGCAGCGCCTCCGTGCTGCCCAGCTGGTCAACCCGGCTGATCATCTCCGGGAGCGCTTCCGACTGGGTGGCGTGCGCGGCGGCGGCCGACTTCTGGATGGCCCGGGCGACCTCCGCTTCGGCGCCCAGATCCACCATCCAGGCGCCGGACACGCCCGGCCTGGTACGGCCCGCGAGCGGCACCCCCGCCTGCAAGGCGGCGGCCGTCGCGGCCCGGGCGACGGCCGCATCGCCGATGTCACCCGTCTCTGGCGCGACGACGAGCACTAGGTCGGCGGAGTACTTGGTGACCGCGTGCCGAATTCGTCCCGTCAGCTCGGACGTGCGGTAGCGGTGCAGCCTGCCGTCACGGTAGCTGGCGACGGAGACCTGGCTGATGCCGAGGATCGATGCGGCCATCTGGACTTCCCAGGGCCGCGCCGCTTCAAGCCGCGTGAAGCCGGTGCTTTCCGCCGCGGTCTCCCCCAGGGTCAGGCACAGCAGGCTCAGGCTGGCCCCGGATCGGCGGAAAGCGTACAGCGGCCCGCCCAGATCGGCCGACTCCTGCCCGGGCCGCGCCGTCACGGCAAGGATACGAACCGCGCTGGGCAGCGAGTCGAGCGTGAAAGAGCGGGCGATCTCCGGGTGAGTGGTGGCTTCGATCGTCATCGGGTGCTCCTCAGTGGCTCATCTCTCGGTGCGCGCCGGCCGCCCAGACACGGAAAGCCAGCTGCCACCAACTCTCACCCTCACTCGTGAGGCCGCGGTGCAGCCGTTATGGAGATCCGATGGAGGCTGCGGGCACGATGCCAGGCCCTCTCGGCCGACAGCCAGTACGGCGTCGGGTTGATTCATCAGCGACAAAACCCAAGGTGGTGTATGATGTGGTGTATGAAGCGGACCAACATCTACCTCGCTGAAGGCCAGGCCGCAGCGCTGGACCGGGTAGCGGAAGCAGAAGGCGTTTCCCGGGCTGAGCTGATCCGGGAGCTGATCGACCGCGCGATCGGCGGACATCCCGGTGCCGATATCGCGGCCGACCTTGCCGCGATCAACGATTCTTTCGGGATCATCGCGGAGCAGGAGGCATTCTCCCGTGCGCGAGACCAACGCATGGATTACCTGGACCGCCTGGCCGACGCGTGATCCTGGTCGACAGCGACGTCCTCATCGAGCACCTGCGGGGCAAGACCGAAGCCCGAGACTGGCTCGTGGACGTGAGACAGTCCTCCGGGCCGCTGGCGATCAGCGTCGTTAGCCTGACCGAAATCGCGGGCGGGATGCGTCCGCCAGAACGCCGCGAGGTCATACGGCTGCTCGGCAGCATGCAGCGATTCGAGGTCACAGAACAAGTGGCCTGGCGAGCGGCGACGCTCATGCAGGAGTACCGCCGGTCCCATTCCGGTATCGGCCTCGGAGACTACCTAATCGCCGCGACCGCGCTCACCGAAGGACTGGAACTCGCCACGCTTAACGTCCGGCACTATCCCATGTTTCCCGAACTCGCGCGCCCCTTCTGATCGGGCACGTCGAGAGTACTGGTGCAGTGTCGGAAGCACTGGACTCATCTGGCTGATTACGCCAGCGGTGATCCGCCGCGCGGCCTCCGTCTCGCCGACGGTGTGGAAGTAGTTGAACGCGCGTTCCACGTGGGGCGTGAAGCCGTCATATGGCGGCGCTGGGAGAGGTAGACGGGGATGCCGAGGAGCAGGGCGCCGGCGGCCAGGAAGTACGGGGCCCAGTAGACCCAGAAGCTGTTACCGGTGTTGCGTGAGTAGACGATAAACAAGATGGAGAACACCAGGGCCAGCACGGCGACGATCATGTCCCGGGCGAAGCGCGGCGTGTGCATGGCACGGTTATCGATCACGCGCCACTTCAGTTGCGCCAGCGCGGAGAAGCCGTAGGGGATGGCGGAGGTGATGCCGGTCATCAGGACCAGGGTGGTGAACACGGTAGCGCCGCCCGAGCCTAGGTAGTTGATAAGCATCGCGATCGAGGCCAGCGCGGTGGAGGCGATGATGCCGAAGGCGGGGACCTGGCGCCTGGACATGCGCTTGAACCGTTCCGGGAACAGGCCGTCGTTCGCGGCGGCCAGCGGCATCTCGGCACAGATCATGGTCCAGCCGACCAGCGCGCCCAGTCCGGAGATGATGACGGCCAGCGCCATCACGTTGCCGGCCCAGGTGCCGCCGAAGATGGAGTTGGCCACGTCGGAGAACGGCGCGTTCGCCTTGGCCAGGGTGGACGTGGGCACGACGCCGAAGGCGACGGTGAGCGAGAGCAGGTAGACCACCGCGGTGGCGATGGTGCCCAGGATGGTGGCCCGGGGAATGTTGCGGTCGGGGTTGCGGACCTTGGCGGCCGCGACGGCGGCGGTCTCCACGCCGAGGTAGCTGAACAAGGCGATGGCCATCCCGCCGCCGATCGCGTTGATCGCCGATTCGCCGCTGACGTTCCACGGGGTGAAGTTGGCCGACTTGATGTAGAACAGGCCCACGATCGAAATGAACGCCAGCGCGACGAACTTGATGATTGTGGTGATGACCTGGACCGAGCCTATGTTCTTGACCCCGGACAGGTTGACCGCCGCCGGTAGCCACAGCCCGCCCAGCACCAACAGCACCGTGATCCACTTGGTGTGGCCCTTGTTGATGAAGTGCTCGACGTACAGCACCCAGCCGACCGCGATCGCGGCGTTGCCGGCCCACGCGGTGATCCAGTACGACCAGGCGTTGACGAACCCCAGCGGGTTGCCGAACCCGGCCCGCGCGTAGGCATACGGGCCGCCGTCGGCGGGCAGCCGCCGGGACAGCGAGGCGAACAGCATCGCCAGCGCCAGCGCGCCGACGGTGGTCAGCGCCATCGAGATCAGCGTGATCGGACCGTAGCCGGCCAGCGAGGTCGGCAGATTGAAGACCCCGACCCCGATAATGCTGCCCACAATCAGCGCCATCGCCGCGGTCAGCCCGAACTGCGGGGCGCCTTTTGCGCCGGACGGCTCACCGGCCGGACGCGGCGCCTCCTGGGGAGTGTGAACCTGATCCGACATATCTGAACCCCTACTGGCGCGCGGTCGTCTCCGTGCCCCTGTTCGCCGGAGACCGGCCGCTTCTCGATCCTGCCCGGACTTGCCCGCTGCTTTCCTCACCCATTCGCGGGTGAATGAATTCCATCCCCGGATTGACGGCGGTAACGGCATCCCGTAGTTCACGCACGAGATATCTTTTATTTGCCATTTGTTCATGTTGAACATGAATCAAGGCACTGACAACTACCTGCGGGAACCGGGGTAATTGGTCACGATGATGCGCCTGCCTGGGCGCTGGCCTTGCGCTGCCGGGAGAGCTGGATGTACTTGTCCGCGGCGACGACCGCGGGTGCGATGAGCGACAGCGCGAGCACGACCACCCATTGCTTGCCGTCGAGCGAGGCGGTGTCGAGCAGGCGCTGGAGCATGCCGAGTTCCACGGCGGCCCAGGTAAGGATCCAGCCCAGGATGATCCAGCCCAGATAGGGGAACACCGGTGAGGCCCATGGCACCTGGCGTTCACGCCGCATGACCAGGCCGATGTTGACCGCGCTAAACGAGATGATGGCGAAGGCCATGGTCATGTTGACCGACGGGGCGGTGGTGCTCGGCTTGCCGGGCCCCCACTCGAGCACCGACAGGGCGGTGGCGGCGACCACGAACCCGAAGATGAACCAGCGGATGACCCACGGTCTGGTGACGATCTTGGTGCCGGGTGTGCGCGGTGGCCGCTGCATGACCCCGGGGTCGGGGGCGTCGACGATGAACCCGATGACCACCGTGATGACTACGAAGAACTTGCAGAAAAGCAACTGGAGGGGGAACAGGGCAACGCCGCCGTTGATGTTCAGGATGGTGGCGTAGACCATCAACTGCAGCACCGAGGACAAGATGGTCAGCTGCAGCCTGATGTAGGTGGAGATCCGCCGGTAGATGTCCCGGCCCAGGTCCACGGCCCGGACCAGGGTGGCGAAGTTGTCGTCGGTCAGGACGATCTTGGCGGCCTGCTTGGTGACTTCTGAGCCGCTGCCCATCGCCACGCCGACGTCGGCCTGCTTGAGGGCGGCGGCGTCGTTGACCGCGTCGCCGGTCATCGCGACCACGTCGCCGGATTGCTGCATGAGCTTGGCCAGCCGCAGCTTGTCTTCGGGGGCGACCCGGCCGAACACGTGCAGCTGGGGGAGCTGCTCGATCACCTGGTCATCGGTCAGGTGCTGCAGCTCGGTGCCGGTGATGACGCCGGGCCCGAGGCCGAGTTCGTCGGCGATGGCGCGGGCGGTGATGGTGTGGTCGCCGGTGATCATCCGGACGTCGACCCCGGCGCCGAGCGCGGCGTGGACCGCGTCCCTGGCCTCGGTCCGCAGCGGGTCCACGATCCCCACCAGCGCGACGAAGACCAGGCCGGTGACGGCGGCCATCGGGTCTGCGAGCGCCGCGGTCATCGTCGCGTCATCCATGTCCTTGGCGGCGAACGCGAGGACCCGCAGCCCGCGCTCGGACAGCTTGCGGTTGGCGGCCAGGAGCTCATCCCGGACGGTGCCGATCGGCACCTGCTGGCCATGCCACAGGGCTCGGTCGCAGCGGTCCAGGACCACATCCGGGGCGCCTTTGACGGTGACCAGGTGCGGTTGCTGGACGACCGGGCCGGCCAGCCAGTCCGGGCGGTCGTGGAAGGTGGCCATGAACTTGTACTCGGAATCGAAGGGCACCTCGGCGCGGCGGGGCAGGGCTTGGCGGGTCTCCCCGGCGTCCACGCCCATCTTCGCGGCCAGTACCACGAACGCCGCCTCGGTCGGGTCGCCGATGACCGACCCGTCGTCGCCGACGGTGGCGTCGGTGCACAGCACCAGGCCCAGCGCCAGGTTGCGGAAGTCGGGCAGCGGCCCCCCGGCCACGCCCAGGATCGCGCCGGTCTTGGCGTAGCCGGGGCCTTCGATCTTGAACCAGTCGCCGCCGCCCAGCATCTGCGTCGCGGTCATCGCGTTCATCGTCAGGGTGCCGGTCTTGTCGCTGTTGATGACGGTGGTGCCGCCCAGGGTCTCCACGTCGCTCAGCGACTTGACCACCGCCTTGTGCTCGGCCAGCCGCCGCGCCCCCGACGACAGCATGGCCTGCACAAAGGTGGGCAGCCCGGTCGGGATGGAGGCGATCGCGGTCGAGATGCACAGCAGCACCAGCGTGGTGGTGTCCTGGCCGCGGACTAGGCCGAAGATGGCGATTATCAGCACGGCCGCGAAAGCGATCGTGCCGAACACCTTGGTCATGCCGTCGAGCTCGCGCTGCAGCGGCGACTGGGTGCGCTGGGTGGCGGTGACCATCCCGGCGATCTTGCCCATCTCGGTCGCGCTGCCGGTGGCGGTCACCACGATCGTCGCGGTGCCCCGGGTGACCTGGGTGTTCTGGAACACCAGGTTGGTCCGGTCGCCCAGGGCGACCTCGCCGCTGGGCAGCGTGCCCGCGTCCTTGGGTATCGGCGCGCTCTCCCCGGTGAGCGCGGCCTCTTGCACCTCCAGCGTGGCCGAGGACTCGATCCGCCCGTCCGCCGGGACCACGTCCCCGGCCTCCAGCAGCACGATGTCACCCGGCACCAGCCCGGTCGATTCGATCTGCTCGACCTGGCCGGAGCGCCGCACCCGGGCATGCGGCACCTGCAGCTTGGCCAGCGCGTCCACGCTGGCCCGGGCCTTCAGTTCCTGGCTGGTGCCCATCACCACGTTGAACGTCACCAGCCCCAGCACGACCAGGGCGGTCGGGATCTGGACGATCGCGAAGCTCGCCGCGACCACGAGCAGCAGCATGATGTTCATCGGGTTCACCAGCTGGCCCCGGCCCACGACCCACACGCTCGGCGGCGGCTCGGTGGCCAGTTCGTTCGGCCCGTATTCAGCCAGTCGCCGCTCCGCTTCCCCGGCGTCCAGCCCCTGATCCGGGTGAACACCCAGCTGCCCCGCCGCGGCTTCCGACGACAGGGCGTACCAGGCCAGGTTCTCGGCGGGTTGCTGCACGGTGGTCATCTGAGCTCCTCGGGACGGTTATGGCTTACCCGCGCCGCAGCGCTGGCCTAGTGCGCGAGCTGGACATTTTTCGTCCTGGTGTCGCGGAAGTGTTTCCATCCGTAATCCAGGGCCACGCTCAGCAGCAAGATGCCCGCCAGGGTGGCGATCGAGGCGGGCTCGTGGATCAAGGTGGTGAACACGAACGTCACGAAGACCGCGCCGGCCGCCACGATCGCCAGGACGAGCATTAGGAGGTTCGCACCGGTCTCGGAGCGGATCCGCAGGTGCGCCGCGGTGATCATGGTGAAGATCACCAGGGCCACCGCGCTGCCGATCGACGCGATCGAGTCCAGATTGAACACCACGGCCAGGACCAGGCACACCGCCGCCTGGATCAGCAGCCCGTTCGAGGCCCGCCCGCCGGCCTTGCGCGCCATCAGCGGCGGGAACTGCCCTGTCTCCGCGAGCCGCTCCGACAGCCCCTGGGCCGGGTACAGCCCGGCGTTGGTGGCCCCGGCGGTGGCGAACAGCGCGGTGACGGTCATCAGCCAGTAGCCCGCCCGGCCCAGCGTCGGCTCGGCGGCCACCGCGATCGCGGTCCCCCCGGAGGAGATCACCTTGTCCACCGTCAGCGTGCCGAACACGCCCAGCGCGATGGCCACGTAGATGACCGTCGCGATTCCCAGCGCCAGGAACATCGCCTTGGGCAGCTGGCGGGCCGGCTTGGCCAGGTCCTTGGCGGTGAAGGTGATGATGCCGAAGCCCAGGAAGGCGAAGAAGGTCAACGCCACCGACGAGATGATGTCCTGCGCCGACGGGTACCCCGAGAACGCCAGCAGCGACGGGTGAATGTTTACCAGCGTAACCACCGAGAAAAAGGCCAGGATCCCCAGCACCACGTAGACGATCACGGTCTGCGCCCTGGCGACCAGCCCGGACCCGGCGATGTTCACCGCGGTCATCACCACGATGATCAGCGCCGCGAAGACCTTGATCCAGGCGGCGTTCTCCCCGGCGAACGTCGAGGTGGCGTAGCTCCCGAAGGAGACCGCCACCATCGCCGTCACGATCGCGTTGGCCATGTAGGTCAGCCACGCGGTGACCCCGGTGAAGTGGCCGTTGCCGGTCGATTTCGCCACGTACTCCAGCAGCCCCCCGGCCGACGGGTACCGGGCACCCAGCTTCGCGAACGAGTACCCCTGCAGTCCCGCGACGACCCCCGCGAGCAGGAACGACAGCCACACCGCCGCCCCGGCAACCTCCCCGGCCGCGCCCAGCAGCGCGAAGATCCCCGCGCCCACCATCGCCCCGACACCGATGAACGCGGCCTGGCGCACCGTCAAGTACTTCTTCTCCTGCGCTTCACCTGATGACGGTTCGGCTGCCTCGGTCGTGTCCATCGACGCTGCGCCTCCTTAACTGCCGGCCGAGGATCTGGATCTGGCCGGGTCAGGCGCCTTCCGCATGATGACGTTCGTGCCGGCGGTGCCCGCCACGATCCCGGTAATGTCCCCGAGCGAGCCGATCGCCGCGCGGTTGCCGGTCTTGGCCGTGAACTGGGCCGCGGCCTCGACCTTCGGGCCCATGGACCCGGCCGCGAACTGGTGACCGGCCAGTTCCTCCGGCGTCACCCGGTCCAGCCGCCGTTGCTCCGGGGTGCCCCAGCCCAGGTAGACGCCGTCCACGTCGGTGGCCATGAGGAAGAGGTCGGCGTTCACGTCCTCGGCCAGCAGTTCGCCGGCCAGGTCTTTGTCGATGACGGCTTCGACGCCCACCAGGTCGCCAGGACCCGACGACGGGTACATGGTGGGGATGCCGCCGCCGCCAGCACAGATGATCACGGCCCCCCGGTCAAGCAGCCAGGTGATCGGCTCGATCTCCAGGATCTTCCTGGGCTTCGGCGAGGGGACCACCCGGCGCCAAGAGGATCCGTCCTGCTTGAATGTCCAGCCCTTGGTGGCCGCCAGCTTGTCGCCGGCATCCTTGGAGTAAACCGGACCGACGAACTTCGACGGATGGGAGAAGGCCGGATCCTGCGGGTCCACCACGATCATGGTGAGCAGGGTGGCCACCTGCTGCTGTGGCGGCAGGAGACTCCGCAGTTCCTGCTGGATGAGATAGCCGATCATGCCCTGAGTGCCCGCGTCCAGGACATCCAGCGGGTACGGCTCCGCGTCGGCGTACGACTCGGCCTGCAGCGACAGCAGGCCCACCTGCGGCCCGTTGCCGTGCACGACCACGATGCTGTGCTCGGCGGCCAGCGGCGCGATCGCCTCGGCCGCGACCATGATGTTCCGCCGCTGGACCTCGGTGGTCATCGGCTCACCGCGCCGCAGCAGCGCATTGCCACCCAGCGCGATCACGATCCGCATCTCCGGGCCTCCTCATTCGGCGACTTGGCCCGATACTGTCCGGGGCATCCGCGTGCGGTCGTCACCCAACCAAGGGTGATTCGCGCAGACAGCCGATCGCGCAAGCCAGGGCGGAAAGACGCCCTATTGACCCTTGCGCTGCCGCGGCGCCTGACTTGACCTGGTCTGAGGCTCTAAGCGATCATGACCCGGTGTCAGTGGGGGGGTCTGCTGGGCATGAGTGTCAGCGAAATGTTCGAGCGGGGTGGCCGGGCGAGGCGCGCGGCCAGGCCGGGGTTCGACCTGATCGTGTCGAAGCTTCGCCGTCCGCCACCGCGGCCGGGGATAGTCGATCGCCGGTTGCTGCTCGGACGGCTGACCGGGGGCGACTACCGCCCCGTCGTGTCGGTGGTCGCGCCGCCGGGCTACGGCAAGTCGACAGTGTTGTCGCAGTGGGCTGAGCGCAGCGGGCGGGCGTTCGCGTGGGTGACGGTGGAGGAGCCGGACAACGACCCGAAGGTGCTGCTGGCTTATGTCGCGGAAGCACTCGACGAGATCGAGCCGATCGATGAGCGGGTATTCGATGCGCTTGCCTCGTCCGACAGCTCGGTGCCCGGCTCGGTCGTGCCCAGGCTCGGGTCGGCTTTTGCGGCAATGTCCTCGCCGCTGGTGCTGGTGCTGGACGACGTGCACGTACTGCATGACCGGGAATGCCGCTCTGCGCTGTCGGTCCTGGCTGATCATGTCCCGGCCGGTTCGCAGCTGGTCCTGGCGGGGCGGGCCGACCCGCCACTGCGCGTCGCGCGGCTGCGCGCCGACGGCCGGATCCTGGAGATCGGGCCGGGCGATTTGTCGCTGACCGACGGGGAGGCGGCGTCGCTGCTGGACCACGCTGGTGTCATCCTCGGTGCGGACGAGGCCGCCGAGCTGCACCGGCGGACCGAGGGATGGGCCGCTGGCCTCTACATTGCCGCGCTGGCCATCAAGGCGGGCAGCCGGGACGGCGAAACCGCTCCCCCGTTCAGCGGGGACGACATCTTCATGCGCGACTACCTGCGGTCTGAGATCCTGGATCGGCTTCCCGAGGCGGACGCGTTGTTCTTGGCCCGCACCTCCGCCCTGGAACGCATGTCCGGTCCGCTGTGCGACGCGGTGCTCGGACTGCAAGGCTCGGCTGCGACGCTGGCCGGGCTGGCCCAGTCGAACCTGCTTGTGGTGCCGCTGGACCGGCGGGGACAGTGGTACCGCTATCACCACCTGTTCCGCGACCTGCTCCTGGCAGAGCTGGACCGCCTGGAGCCCGGCCTGGTCCCGGCCCTGCGGCAGCGAGCGGCCCAGTGGCACGAAGGCAACGGGCGCCCTGATGAGGCACTGGAGTACTGGATGCAGGCGGGTGACGCCGATTCGGCGGCCCGGCTGGTGACCGTGCTGGCGTTCCCCGCGTATCAGCGCGGCATGGTCGCGACGGCCGAACGGTGGCTCAAGTGGCTCCAGGATCACACAGACGTGGAAGACTACCCGGCGATCGCCGTGCTGGCCGCCCTGCTCGCCGCGCTCACCGGGAAGCCGGGCGACGCCGAACGGTGGGCCCGGGCCGCTGAGCGGGGAGCCGCTGTCACCAGCCTGCCCGACGGAAGCCCGTCGATACAGCCATGGCTGGCGTTGCTCAGGGCGCTGCTGTGCCGGGACGGCGCGGCTGAGATGCGCACTGATGCGGAACTGGCCGCCGCGACCATGGCCGCTGGGAGTTTCTGGCGGACCGCGGCGACCCTGTACCTGGGGTTGGCGCATTGGATGGCCGGCGATCCGGACAAGGCCGATATCCTCTTCGCGGACGCGATCGCGGAAGGCCAGGCGGTCGGGGTGACGGTCGGTCCCTGCGTGGCGCTGGCCGAACGGTCGCTGCTGGCGATTGCCGATGGCGAGTGGGATTCAGCCGAGCGGTATCTGGGCCAGGCCCGGACGCTGGCCCGCGACGCCAAGCTCGAAGACCACCCGCCGGTCACCATCGTGTACGCCGCCGCCGCGCGGATCGCGCTGCACCGGGGCGACAGGCAGCGAGTCCGCGAGGAACTGGCCAGGGCACAGCGTCTTCGCCCTGCTCTGACCTACGCCGTGCCGTACCTGGCCGTTCAGGCCAGGCTGGAGCTGGCCACGTGCTACCTCGCGCTGGCCGACCCGGCCGGCGCCCGGACCCTGCTGCGCGAGATCGAGCAGATCCTCCTGCGGCGCGCCGACTTGGGCGTGCTGGTCGGCCAGACCGAGAAGCTGCGGGCCCTGCTTACGAAGATGCGCGGCTCAAGCGGCTTCGGTGCGTCGGCGCTGACCGCCGCCGAGCTGCGACTGCTGCCGTTGCTCTGCACCCATCTGTCGTTCCGCGAGATCGGCGAGGAACTGTTCCTGTCCCCCAACACCGTCAAGTCACAGGCAGTCTCGATCTACCGCAAGCTGGGGGTCTCCAACCGTAGTCAGGCAGTCACGCAATCCCGCGAGCTGGGCCTCCTGGACGCGTGACGGCCTGCCTGGAGATCCTCAGGCCATGCTGTGCGCCGCGTGGGCGACCGAGCGAAGGCGGAACGCGGCTGCCATCTCCATCACGCCGAAGATCAGCAGCCAGACGCCGAGGATGATCGCCAGGCCGTACAGCGAGAGGCCAGGGTAGGCCAGCACGACGATGCCCGCGAGCACGCTGAGCACCCCCATGGCAACGATCCAGCCCCGCTGCGGCATCCCGCGGTGCGACAGGGCGGTGAAGATCTCGATCACGCCGTTGACGATCCAGTAGATGCCGAGGAACACGATGAGCGCGAGCAGCGTCAGCAGCGCGTGGCGGACCGCCCACAGGCCGACGATGATCGACAGCACGCCCAGCAGCGCCAGCAGGACGCGCGTTCCGCCGGTCAGGTCGTCGGTGGCAAGCGCCGCGACGAACCGGAAGATGCCGGAGATGATCAGCTGGATGCCGAACAGCACCGCCAGGACGAGCAGCGTCTCGCTGGGCCAGGCCAGTACCGCGATGCCTGCTATCAAGGTGAGGAGGCCGTAGGCGAACACCCAGCCCCAGTTCCGGCCAAGCCGGCCGACCATGTCCAAGGGTTCCTGCGTTGTCTCGGTCACAGCGACCTCCCGCTCGTCACTGCCGGAAGCTGGCGTCTCACGCGGGCTATATCGTCACCCTGCATGCTCTTTAAACCTTCTGAACCTTTACGCGCGGGACGCCGGCCTGACCGTGGCTGATCCGTCGCCGCCGTCCAGGGTCCACGACGCCCGCGACCAGGGCCGTCGTGGTGGCGGCGCTACTGCCCGCGCGGTACGTTGTGTCAGACGTGAGGGGGAAGGAAGATGCCCGTTTTCATGGTTGAACGCCGGTTCGCGGCCGATCTGGAGGCCTCGGCGGAACAGGCCGACCAGATCAACCGGATCAACGAGGAAGAAGGGGTGCGCTGGCTGTACTCGTTCCTGTCGGCGGACAAGCGCAAGACATACTGCCTGTACGAGGCGCCGTTCGCCGACGCGATCAGGCGGGCGGCGGAGCGCGCTGGACTGCCCGCCGACTCGGTCGTCGAGGTCACCGGCGTGGTGCTGCCCGACGGCTCGCGGGCCGGCGTTCCCGCAGAGGTGGCCGCCGGCTAACGCGACGGGGCGGAGACCGGATCGGAAATCCAGCCCCGGGTCACAGCCAGCGTGGCGGCCTGGGTCCTGTTGGCGGCGCCGGTCTTGAGCAGGATGCTGCGCACGTGGTTGGCCGCGGTGTTCTCGGCGATCTTGAGGCGGGAGGCGATCTCCCTGTTGCTGCTTCCCGCGGCGAGCAGCTGGAGCACCGCGATCTCCCGTGGCGTCAGCCCGGCCGCGTCCGGGCCGTCCTGGCCGTCGCGTTCGCCTGCCCCGCTGCCCGGTGCGGCGTCCAGCTGGTCGAGCAGCCGCAGCAGCCGCTCCTGCCCGGTGCTGGCCGCCATCCGCCGTGCCTCCGCCCGCATCTCGGTCATCCGCGTCCGCGCGCCAGGGTCCGCGCCGGCGTGAAGATGAGCCGCCCACGCGGTGAGCGTCGACGCCCGGTGGATCAGCGCGCCGAAGCCGGTCGCTTGCGCCAGCGCCGCCGCGAACAGCCGCTCCGCGGAATCCCGGTCCCCCAGCAGCGAGTCGAGCGCCGCGAGATACGCGTCGGCCGGGCCGAACACGGCGACGAACTGCCCGGCGATCAGCTGCTGCCCGGAGTACGGGGCTAGCAGCGGCCGCAGCCGCCGCGCCGCGGGCACGTCGCCGAGTGCCAGCGCCGCCTCCACCAGGAACACGAGCACCGCGGTCCACTGGGCCCACGGCGACTGCAAGGCCGCCGTTTCGTCGACCCGGTCCAGCAGTTGCCACAGCAGTGCGCTGGTGTCCTGAGCGAGTCCGAGTTCCGTGTACAGCGCCAGCAGCCCAGGCTCCCAGGTGCCCGATGACTGGCGGATGGCGCCGAGCAGCGGCCGGACCTGCTCCAGGCCGCCGGTTTCCCGGCGGATCATGTACATCTGCAGCCCGTACGTGCCCTCGGTGTCGTCAGGTCCGAACGACCGCCCGAGTTCCAGCAGGTCCTCCGCTATCCGCCCGGCGGCGGCGAAGTCGCCGTCGAGGAACGCGCGCGCGTAGTCGCCGGAGCGGAGCATGAAAGCGATGAACGGCTGCCCGGTGCCGCGCGCCGACAGCTCCAGGTCCGCGGCCGCCTCCGTCCAGGCGGCCCGGTCAGCGTGAATGTAGGCGATCGCGCAGCGGAACACCGCCGCCGTGCCGAGCGCGAACCAGTCCTGGGCTTCCCTGGCGAGCGGCGTGAGCTCGGTGGCCAGCTCCAGGTGCCCGCCGACCGAGTCCGGCCTGGCGCGCTGCCACATCATCGTGCCCAGCGCGTGCCGCAGCAGCTGGCGGTCCCCCAGCCGGCGCGCTGCCCCGAGAGCAAGGTCGGCCAGGCGCCTGGAGCGCTCGGCGTCGCCGGTGAACGAGGTGGCGCGCCCGAGGCTGGCCAGCGCCCACACGTACCGCGGGTCGTCGAGGTCCTCGGGAACGCCCTCGAGCGCGTGGGCCAGCAGGGCGCGGGCCTGCGTGCCCGGCAGTCCAGGGCGCCAGGCCGCGTTCTCGTAGCCGATCGCGGCGCGGAGCCGGACCCGGGGGTCGTGGGAGTCGGTCAGCCGCAGGTACTGGGTCCGCGCGCTGGCGAAGTCGCCAGCCCGGACGTAGGCGTCCGCGGCGTCGAACCACAGCTCCTCGCGGTTGGGATCCGATCCCCCGGCCAAGTCGGCCGCCTGCGTGTACCAGGCGGCCGCGTCTTCGAACGCCAGGCTCCGCTCGGCCTCCCTGGCCGCGAGCCGCAGGTAGCCCGCCGCGGTGTCTCCGTAGCCAAGGGCCGCGGCCCGCGCGAAATGGTGGGCGAGCTGCCTGACCACCGCCGGCGACCCGGATCCTGAGGCCTGCAGCACCTCCCCCACCCGCGCGTGCAGCCCCGCCAGGCGAGAGGGATCGATCAAGTCGAGCACCGCCTGCCGGGTCAGCGTGTGCGGGAACGCAATCCGGCCGCGGCCAAGCTCCGCGCCGTCCAGCAGCCCGAACCGCACGGCGGCATCAACCGCCGCCAGCACCGTCGCCGCGTCCGCGGCGCAGGCCCCGATCAGGACGCGCACCTCACCGCCGTCACCGAGGACCGCCGCGGTCTCCGCCACGGCGCGCTCGTCCGGCGCCAGCCGGGACAGCCGCCGGTGCAGCGTGTCCCGGACCGAAACCGGCGCCCTGGCGCCGAAGGCTCGCGCCGACAGCCCGCCGGCACCCGCGCCAGTGAGAGCGTCCGAGGCCGCCAGGTCCCGCCACAGCTCGCGCAGGAAGAACGGGTTCCCGCCGGTCTGGTCACGCAGCACAGTGGCGTACTCCCGCGCCCGGCGCGCGCTCAGCCTGCCCTCCGTCGCCAGGTACTGAGCGACCTCCTCGACGCTGAGACCGGCCAGGTCGAGCCGCCGCACACCGTCCAGCCGGTACAGGTCCGCGATCGCGTAGGTGAGGTCGTCGCTGCGGTCCGGCGCGGTCGTGCGGTGCGTGCACAGCACCAGCAGCCGGGACGAGGTCCTGGCGGACCGCTGCGCCACGTGGTCGAGCAGCTGCAGGGTGGGCTGGCCGGCCCAGTGCAGGTCCTCGAGGACGCACACCACCGGCCGGTCTTCGCCGACGGCGTGCAGCAGCTCCGTGATCGCGTCGAACAGTTCCCGCCGGTGGTCCGCGCCGTCCCCGGCGGGCGCGATCAGCTCCGGCCGGTGCCGCCAGACCAGCGGCGTCAGCCGCAGCAGCTCCGCCGCCGAGTCAGGCAGGCAGTGGGTGAGCGCGCCGGACTTGGTGCCGCCGAGCAGCTGCTCGAGGCACTCGGCGAACGGCTGGTAGGGACCGCCAGGCTCGGGCGAGCAGGTCCCGAGCAGCACGACAGCGCCCTGGCGGGACACCGCCGAGGCGATCTCCGCCGCCAGCCGCGACTTGCCCGCCCCGGGCTCGCCGCCGATGAAGATGACCTGCCGCCCCCCGGCACGGACCGACGCCCATGCCTCCCCCGCCGCGGACGTCTCGGCTGCCCGCCCGACGAACGCGGGAACCGCCGCCCCCGCTGCGCGGATCGGATACGGCGGCGCATCCCAAGCCGCCATGCGCTCAATGTAACCGCGCAGGCCACAGCGGTCGATAGCCAGAATTGGCTACCTGGTCCTGAGCACGCGGTACCAGGACTGGTCATGACGCGAACCCGGTGCCGTCCTTAGCGTGAGCCCGAGTCACGGACAGCATGAACAAAGGGG
>Ga0070698_100002935_pt1 | contig 18752 bp, 9 predicted proteins | sample KBSK1502metaG_FD_65477 | JGI IMG/M metagenome (GOLD analysis project Ga0070698, IMG submission 65477) | Corn, switchgrass and miscanthus rhizosphere microbial communities from Kellogg Biological Station, Michigan, USA - KBS K1-50-2 metaG | ecosystem: Host-associated > Plants > Roots >...
GCGATGATCGAGCGGTTCCAAAACAAACCCCTCTTTTCAGACCAGCGGGTCTTGCGAAAAGGCGCCATGATGTCGTTATAGATCACGCTGCCCCAGGTCAGCATGTAAGAAGAGTCAGTTGACATATCGGCCGCCAGCATCGCGGCGATTAGAAGACCCATTAATCCAGGCGGAACTGCCGTGCTTAGATAGCGGGGCATTGCCTCCAGTGAATTCACTACCGGGCCCAGGGTTGCGAGCGCGGCGATACCCCAGATACCCGGAATAAGGAAGCGACACACAAAAAAGAAACTGGTGCGCGTGTAGACCTTGCGTCCGGTAGCCGTGTCCTTAGCGGCGAGCACGCGCGCGATGATGGTCTGCCAGGTCAATACCGCAGCAGTATTCAGCATCAAGTTAAAGAGCACATACTGCCAGCCCATGGTGGGATTAATGAACGGGTTGAATCCTCCGGCGCCATACTGGAGTTCAACTGTAGTGACCATGCTTTCCCAACCGACGTTCATCAGAATGAGAATTGTGACCACGATCAGTCCGGCACTCATCACGATGAACTGCATGTAGTCTGTTACCAGCACTGAAAGCATTCCCCCGAGAATCGTGTAGACTGCCACTCCGACGAGCAGTGCAGTCATCATTATCTCCAGGTACTTCACATCCAGACCCGAAACCAATACTAAAAACTGACCACCCGTGCGTAAGAACACGCCCATGTTTAGCAGTCCGCCCAGGACGATGACGACGCCGGCTGCCCAGCGTATGCGTGGGCCAAACTTCTTTTCGAAGAGCTCTGGAATGGTCATCACTCCCGAGTCACGCAGCGGCTTAATTACGAATCCAGTTAGCCCAACCACAAGCATGGCTACCGCCATTAAAATTCCCGGAGTGGCGCCGGCAAACCCTTTCTCGAAACCGTTCTGCGCGGTGTACATGCAGGTGACGATGCCAAACTCGGTAGCTGCGAGAGACGCGATGCCAAGGTAGACATCCATCTCGCGGCCGGCGACCAGGAAATGTTCTACCTTGCCCACATATTTACGCACCATCAGACCGGCGGCCATGGTTGCCAGCAGATATAGTCCGACTATGCTTCCGTCCAACAGCCAGTTGAAATGTGTCATTCGCCTGTTGCCTTTCTTCGAATGTGCTTTTTCTGAGGCCTTACCTCGGCCGCGAACAGAATCGAATCTTCGCCACCGAAATCGGCTGTGCGGCGTTGTATTGCCGGCGCTAAAGTGCGCCGCAAGTCAATGTCATCGCTTGCTGGGTAGTGCCCTGGTTTTGGTCTTGTAACGCAAACTGTTAGTTTGCGTGCGCGTTGAATGCCATTCATTCATCGCAAACTAACAGTTTGCTTTACAAATTAGAGATCAGCCGCTGCAGCTCGCGAAGCGCGGGCAATAGAACGCAACCGGCGGCTAGCTACTAATCGTTGCACTTGCCGCTCAGCATGGATCTGCAGCATCAAAGATTCGCCCTCGGTTAAGACAAAATGTTCGTCATGTTCGTTCGAGTCTGAACACTTGTCAAGAACCTGGCGAGAAAATTATATGAAGTTAAAGAAATTGAAGGTCGGTTCGAAGCAATGCAAAACATCCGAGAAGGAGGCGGTGGGCGTTCAAAATATCAACGGCTGCCGTGTCTGCTCATGAGGATTAAACGCCAGAACGACGAATCTCCAAAGCGTAATGCATGCACCGCTGTGTGAGAACGGTCGCGACTAGGCCACGCACGGCACTTCGGCGTCAACAAAAGGCCTAAGCGCGTCGATAAGTGCATTCATTTCTGTTTCCAGACGGACGAAAGCATCACGGCTCCCGTCAAACACGCCTCTGCTGCCCATCGTTTCCAATTCAAGGGACACTTCCACGACACGTCTTGCCCCGAAGTTTCCAGCTGCACCTCTTAGAATGTGTGTTGTGCGCTCAAGCTCCGGTCCGTCACCAATTCTTATCGCCTCTTCAATATCCGCGAGCATCTGCTGCTGTCCGTTAAGGAAAAGGTTGGCGACTTCGATAAATAGTTCGGGGTCTGCTTCGAGTTCACCCATCCTCACCAATTCGAACGGACCGCTCTCCGCTTGTTGAGCAGGTTCTTGAGAGCTCAGCTGATTTGTCCCCGGCTCTTCACTCACAGGGGCGACGTTAGCTGCCAGTCTCTCCACTGTCGCGAATAGCAACTCAGCTGAAATCGGCTTGGACACATAGCCATCCATCCCGCCCTCTAAACAGCGTTCGCGGTCGCCTGTCATGGCATGAGCGGTCATCGCAACGATGGGAATGTGGGCGCCCGTCGAAACTTCTCGCGCTCTAATCTGTGCCGTAGCCTCCATGCCGCCCATCTCCGGCATTTGCAAATCCATCAGGATTAGGTCGAAGTGTTCATCTGCGTTGGCGCGGAGGGCTTCCCGCCCGTCTCGGGCCACGGTGACAACATGCCCGCGCTTCTCAAGCAGCCTAACAGCAAGCCGCTGGTTCACAATATTGTCCTCGGCCAGGAGAATGCGTAGCGCTCTCACTTCTTCGATCAGAGTAGCCGAAGGTGCAACGCCCGAATGCAGTTCGATAGGGGGTGCAGCCAGGTTTTCAAGTCTCAAGATCGAGTCGAGTAGGTCTGACTGTTTGACCGGCTTGATAAGGTGGGCAGCGATTCCAACCTCGCGACAGCGAGCCAAAGAATCAGTTTGACTTTCCGAAGTCAACATCAGAATCGTTACTTCACCTAAGCCTGGAAATTCCTTAATGCGTTCCGCTAACGCAAAGCCGTCCATCTCTGGCATTTTTTCATCCAGAAGAATTAGACGAAACGGTGTGCCTGCGTCCTGTGCCTGGTGTAAGACGTCGAGCGCTTCCCGCCCCGACGACACGGTTGTTGGCTTCATCTGCCAGTTTGCCAGTAAGTCTTTGAGAATCAAGCGATTCGTCAGGTTGTCATCAACCACCAGAGCGGACAATCCTCGCAGAGTGGATAGTCGGTTGCTGGTTTTTCGGCTAACCGGCACCGCTGGTAAACCGAACTGAGCCGTGAAGTGGAACGTGCTTCCGCTTCCGACCTCGCTCTCGACTTGAATTGCACCGCCCATCATTTCAGCGAGCCGTATTGAAATCGCCAGTCCCAGACCTGTACCGCCGTATTTCCGTGTCGTCGACGTATCCGCCTGAGAGAATGACTGGAAAATTAGCGACTGCTTTGCGGGTGGAATGCCTATACCGGTGTCGGTGACAGCGAAACGTAAACGCGCCACCGCGTCCGTCTGCGACTCGACGGTTACTCGCAGGACGACCTCTCCTTTAGCAGTAAACTTAATGGCATTTCCAAGCAGGTTGATGATTATCTGTCGCAGACGCAGCGCATCACCCGTGACCGTATCCGGTGCGTCGTCGGCCACGCTGAACGCCAGTTCTAATCCTTTTTGGTGGGCCCTTAGCGCGAGCACCTTTACCATGTCAGCGAGCGCGTCGCTGAGATTGAAATCAAGCGGGTCGAGATTTAGTTTTCCGGCTTCGATTTTGGAAAAATCCAGAATGTCGTCAATGATTGTCAACAAGCCGTCGGCAGAGGATTTGACCATTCCCAGATATTCGCTCTGCTCGCTGGTGAGTTGTGTGTTGAGTGTAAGTTCGGTCATGCCGAGGATGCCGTTCATGGGCGTACGAATCTCGTGGCTCATGTTGGCGAGGAAGTCGCTCTTGGCTCTGCTTGCAGCTTCGGCCTGCTCTTTAGCGACCTCGGTGGCGGCTTGGGCTTCTTGCCGGACTATGACCTCCTGCTGTAGCGCACCGGTGCGCTCGTCAATCAACTTCACTAACTCACGCTCACGCGCCTTCACGGTTTTCAAGCGCAGGCGCAGGAACGTAGTGGCAATTATGACCGCTATGCAGATGCAGAGAAGATAAAACCAATAATTTTGGTAGAAATAAGGCGCAAGCGAAAAGCTGAACGAAGCGCCAGCCTCATTCCACACCCCGTCGTTGTTACAGGCGATTACCCGGAAGGTGTAGGCTCCCGGAGGAAGGTTGGTGTAATAAGCGACGCGTCTCGTGCCGGCATCAACCCAATCCTTATCGACACCTTCAAGCTTGTATTTGAATTTGACCTTAGCAGGGTCGAGGAAACTCAAAGCCGTGTAATGAAATTCAAACTTCTCCTGGCCGGGCGGGATCGCGATATCCTGCTTCATCTGGACAACCTGGTTGCCGGAAAGGAGTTGCTCGATGATGACTGGAAGTGACTGAGCGTTGGTCGCAAGCCTATTTGGATTGACCGTGACCAAGCCCTTAATGGTCGCAAACCAAAGTCGGCCATCTGTCGTTTTCCAGGCCCCCGGTTGATTGCCCTCGCTGCACGTCGTGACGCTCATCCCGTTTTCGATGCCATAAGAGGTGGAGGTTAACGTTTTGATCTTTCCCTGTGACAAGGCGTCAAGAGATTGCTTACTGACCCGAAATACCCCCTGGTCACTGCTCATCCAAAGATTACCAAGATCGTCCTCAAGAATGCTGTAGATGAAGTTTGAAAACAGGCCGTCCTTGACCGTGTAATTCGTGAATTTTCCTGCCTTGAATCTGCTCAATCCTTTGTCTGTGCCAATCCAAATCGTATCCTCGGCATCGGCGTAGATGGAGATGATACTGTTGCTGACCAGGCCGCTCCCAAGGTCATAGGAACTAAACTTTTCGTCCTTGAATTTACTTAGCCCACCATCCCTGGTTCCAATCCATAAATTACCTGCATGATCCTCGGCCAGCGACCGCACGTAATTATTGGCTAGCCCGTTTTTCGTGGTGTAACCAGTAAAGACTCCATCTTTGAATCTGCTTAGTCCGTTGGATTGGGTACCTATCCACAGGTGGCCCTCACGATCTTCAAAGAGGGCCCTAATCCGGTTATCCAGAAGTCCGTCTTTGGTTGTGTAATTGGTAACCTTGTCGTCGCGGAAATTGAGTAGACCGTCATTAGCAGCGAACCAAACGCTGCCATCCTGACTGGCATAAAGCGTTTTGGTAAGAGCCAGGGGATACTTTGGCCTTGAATAATTTAGGAACGCACCATTCTGGTAGCGACTGATCCCCTTGTTTGTCCCGATCCAGAGAGCCCCATTCCGATCCTGAGAGATCGAAAGTACAACGTCGGCCACTAATCCATCTTTAACTGTGAAGCTGGAGAAGTCTCCGACTTTCAGACGATTTAAGCCGCCATTGTCAGTCCCTACCCAAAGACTGCCTTCACGATCTTCAAAGATTGCGTGGACCGTGTTGGCTGATAATCCATTATAGGAATCGTAGCTGGTGACGTTACCATCCTTGATGCGTTTCATTCCGGAGTTGTATGTTCCCACCCAAAGACTTCCGGCGCGATCTTCAAGAATTGCACTGATGGAGTCTTCTTTTAGTTCTTCAGGATACGTGACGAATTTGCCGTTTTGGAAAAACTGTAGCCCTCCGCCTGTGCCGAACCACATGCGGCCTTGGTGATCCTCGTAGATGACATCAATCATGTCTGGATGTAGACCGGAGGAATGATCATAGGCAGTGAATTTCCCGTCTCTGAACTTCATAACGCCGGCATCGCTGGTGCCAATCCAAAGGTTACCGTCGCGGTCCTCACGCAAAGAGGAAATGGAATTTCCGGATATGCCATCGGCGGTTGCGTACGAAGTGAGTTTTCCCGCTGTGAGGCGGTTGAGGCCGCCATCGGTCCCAATCCAAAGTGTACCGGCAGAATCGACATAGAGAGAATGAATGTAGTTGCTGGATAACCCGTCAGTGTTTGTATAGGCAGTAAACTTTCCGTCCTTGAACCGAAGCAACCCGGCGCTTGCCGTCCCGACCCACAGGGCACCATCATGATCTTCCACCAGCGCGAGGATCGCATTGTCTTTGAGCAGCGGTGTATTTTGTTGGTCGAAGGTAGTGAAACTGACGCCATCAAAGCGCACCAAACCACCGAACGTTGCCAGCCACAGATAGCCGTCGCGGGTTTGGGTGACGACCCTGATAGTCGGCTGCATTAGCCCCTCTTGTCGTTGCCAAATGCTATAAACGTAATTATCGGAATCAGGGGCGGCCAGAACGGGTCTGCTCCAGGTAACTGCTAAGAAAAGGGAAGCGATACACGTCACCACCGGCACAGCTCGTCTCAATATTCTGTTCCCGATCATCTTGAAGAGATTCCCTAACTGAAGGTCTCGAGGTTGAAAACTTGGAACTGGGGAGGCCGGATGCGATTAGTAGAAGGGTGATACGCCGCGCGACATAAAAGGCCTTAACAACCAGAATGCCCGGTTAGATTGCAGCAACACTAAGAATATATCGGGCTTTATGGCCTTCGTCGTTCGAGTTGCAACGTCTATGCCGGGGGCGGTGAGGATCTGCCCAATAGTGATAGGCAGTCACCAGGCAGTTGGATGGAAGATCACCAATTCAACCTTGAGCGCAACAGTTGATAATTGCCTGGGGTCATCAGCCCGGAGGGTTGGCAGATAGTAGCCGGTGGTTTTCGCTGCGCTTCAACAATCGCGCTCTGCCCCGCAATTCATCGCGTAGTAGACAGCGCCGAGTGTGCCTGCAACATTGCCAAGGGCAGCCGGAAGGATCTTCACGCTGTGTCCCTGGGGTCGCCACTCGATTCTTGTCATAAACCCGGCAAGCGGATCGAAGAGGGCCGCTCCTGCCTGCGCGATCCCTCCTCCGATAATTATGACTTCGGGGTCGAGTGCGTTGATTATGGAAGTGAGTCCAGCTGCAAGGTTCTTCACAGATCGCAGCCACACGTCGCTGGCCCTTTCATTGCCACTGAGATGTGCCGCGACCAATTCGCGCGTAGAAGTAAATCTACCGGCGGACCGCTCGGGCAGCGTCGAGTTTCCGATTGTTTGTTCCAGGCTTCCGGGCGTACCGACGATATCGAGCGGGCCATCGGCGTTTAAGCTAATGTGACCGAGGTGACCTGCTCGTCCGAGATGACCTTTATACAGACGGCCATCCGCGAGGAGTGCTCCGCCCACTCCGGTGCCCAGCGTTAATAGAACGACGTCACGGTAGCCTACGGCCGCGCCAATCCAGAATTCTCCAAGGAGTGCCGCATGAGCATCATTTAGAACCGGCACTGGCTGGGACATCTGTAAAGCTTCGGTCCAATTGAGTCCTTCAAGCCCTCGAAGTTTTCCTGGCATGCTGACAATCGATAGACTATCGCGAGAGGCCAGACCCGGTGCAGCCAGACCAATCCAGTCCGCAGATTTTGATCGCGTTTCTTCAATTTCCCGGATCCTTTGCCTGATAGTTTCAACCCACGACTTGGGCGAATCAGCGTCTGTTTCGCAGGTTGATCGCTCCAGCACCTCGCCAGTCTCCGAGGCGGCGACAACCTTGATATTCGTTCCTCCCAAATCTATCCCGATTCCATAAGGCATCTAAATTCTCCAATTTGACTGGAACCAACCGCCCGACCTGAGACTCGCGGATCAAGGACTCTCGACGAAACTGTCAAGTTATGACTTAACAGCTTCCTGAACTAATCCGAAAACTGATTCCACGATCTGCTGCACTTGCTCTTCCGTTTCGGCTTCGGCCGAGACTCGTATGATGGGTTCGGTGTTTGAAGCGCGTACGTGCAGCCAACCGTGCGGAAGAGTGACCTTTACGCCGTCCGTCAAATTCATTGGAGCGTCGGCATACAACTTTCGGATCATCTTTAGCACGTCCGCGATCTTGTGCGACGGACAGACAACTTTTGTCTTCATCATATGCAAGCGAGGAAGCTCGGAAAGGATTTCCGAAAGCGGGCGCGCTTCCCGGGCGATTAGATGAAGGATTAGTGCCATGCCGACCAGGCTATCTCGGGCAAAGTTGATCCGAGGATAGATCACGCCGCCATTACCTTCTCCGCCGATCACAGCGCCCTCGCTTTGCATTTTCTCAGTTACGTTTGCCTCGCCGATCCGGGTGCGGTATAGAGGACAGTCAAACCGCTTAGTTACGAAATCCAATGCGTCAGTAGTTGAAAGATTGGCGACAACCGGTCCACGTTCCTGGCCAAGCACGTAAAGCGTTGCGAGCACGAGCGTGTAGTCTTCACCGATCGGCACTCCTTGTTCAGAGACAATTGCGAGGCGATCAGCGTCCATGTCCTGGGCAAAGCCTATATCGGCGCCGTGTTGTTTGACGGCGCTGCAGAGGTCTCCGAGATTTTCCGGAAGCGGCTCCGCGGGGCGTGGGAATTGTCCATTGGGTTGATCATTGACGGTGAATACTTCCGCGCCCAGGGCTTCGAGTAGTTTGGGGCCGACGATTGAACCGGCTCCGTTACAAGCATCGAGCACAACGCGCAGTCGTTGCGATCGAGACGGCAGCGGTCCGAGCGCATCAATGATCTCTTTGATGTGTATGTCAGTGGCGCCAGACAGGACTTCGACTCCACGCATCTCGGTTCCAACAACCTTCGTGTATTCCCCTTGATGGTAGATGTCGAGCATCTCGCGCGCTGAACCGGCGCCCAGAAATAATCCATCAGGACCGATGAACTTCAGCGCGTTCCATTCGGCGGGATTGTGGCTGGCCGTGATTGCGAGGCCGCCTTGCGCATCGTAACGGCGCACCATCATCTGCACCGTCGGAACCGGGCACATGCCCACGTCAACCACACGACACCCACTCGAGAGCAATCCGGCGATGACTGCTTGTTTGACCATCTCGCCCGAGGTCCGCGGATCGCGCCCGATAACGATCCCACCGGATCCCACATAGGTACCGAAAGCCTGGGCAAACCGCGTCAGTAGGGTTGGCGACAGTGAATCTCCGATTACGCCTCGTACACCGGAAATGCTGATCTTTAGAGTTGGTATAGCTCGCATAGTTTGGATTAGAGCTTTGGGCTTTGTACTTTGAACGTGTTACTTCCCGGATTCAGCTTCGCTGTGCAACAGAACATTAATGCGCTTCGCCCCATTAGGGGCGAGATGTTTATAGTCGGCAGTCCTATGTTTGGCTCTTCGCTCCGTAGGAGCGCAACCGCTTTTGCCGGCTTCGGCGAGGTTCGGTTGCCGGGTTTCGCTCCTAACGGAGCGAGATCTTTGGGCTGCGCTCGTAGCTATAAACATCTCGCTCCTCTGGAGCGAAAACGAGTACCACTGTTGCACTTGTAAGTTGAATTCGCCCTTACAAAGTTCAAAGTACAAAATTGTCCCTCCCTACGTTCTCATTCTGTCGCGCGCCCAGTCTAACAACTGCCGCGCCTGCGAAGCTTCGGCTGCTTCAACTATCAGGCGGATCATCGACTCGGTGTTTGAAACGCGCGCGTGTACCCAACCGTCAGGCAAGGTTACTTTGATTCCATCAGTGAGATCATAAACGAGCTGTTCACGCTCGACGATCAGGCGGAAATTCTGGAGGATCGAATAGAGACGGTTCGGCTCGAGCTGAACGTTGTGCTTGATCATTGTGAGGCGCGGGAGTTGACCGACGAAATCCGAAACGGCTTCACCGTCGCGCGCCAGGCGCTCGAGGATAAGTCCGATAGCGGCAGCGCTGTCGTGCGTAGGATGCACTTCAGGAACCGCGATCCCACCGCTGCCTTCGCCACCAAGCACGGCCTGGTGTTCGACAATTGCTTCAGACACGTAGGCCTGTCCAACCGGGGTGCGCACAACGCTGGAGCCATATCGTGCTGCGATCTGATCGACGGCGCTACTGGTCGAGACATTAGTCACGATGGGTCCGACCCTTCGCCGCAATCGTGTCTCCGCAGCAAGAGCCAGAGTTAACTCCTCCGAAATAGGTTCACCGTGTTCGGTGACGATTCCGAGTCGCTCACCATCCGCGTCATGAGCGAAGCCGATGTCGGCGTGGCCTGCCTTAACCACCGCGCCCAGCTGCGCCATGGTTTCTGGCTTCGGCTCAGGGGAGTGCGGAAAGGGTGCAGACGGATCGTCGTTCAGGGCCAGCACCTCACAACCCAATAGTTCAAGCCAGCGTGGGATCAGGCGGGCACACGCGCCATTGCAGCAGTCGACCGCTACGGTTAAGTGTTTTGCTCTGATCGCTTCAACATCGAAAGCTTCCGCAAGTATTTTTAGGTGATGCGGCGTCGGATCCTGGCTCTCGATGTTGGTCTTGATTTTGTCCCATCCAGTCTTGAGAAATTCCCCTTGATGGTAGATATCGAGCAGTTCTTCGCCCTGGGTTGCATTGAGATAGAGTCCGTCACCTCGGACGAACTTCAGCGCGTTCCATTGCTCGGGATTGTGGCCGGCAGTGATCGCGATACCGCCGACGGCACCAAGTTCGGTGATGGCTAGTTGCATGCTTGGGGTCGTGCAGATCCCCAGATCAATAACTTCGCAGCCGGCCGCGAGTAGACCGGCACTGACACCGGCCTGGACCATCAGACCGGAAGGACGCGTGTCTCGACAAACAAGAATGCGTCCACCGTCCATATAAGTTCCAAACGCCTGGGCAAATCCCACCACCAACTCCGGCGTAAACGACTCGCCGACTATTCCGCGCACGCCAGTGATTCCGATCTTAAGTGGGTTCATAGACTGACTTCCCAGGAGGCTCGGCTTTTTCTTCGACTAAACTCCGAATTCAGAACGCACCGCCCTGGTGTCGCGTATTAGCAGCAGCACCAAAACCATGCCGACAAGGGGAACAAGGCTCGCCGCAATTAGAATCGGCTCGAATGAATAGCGATCGGACACGTAGCCGATCAAATACGTTGAAACGATGGTGCCGAGTCCGGCGCCGGTTCCGCTCATACCACTGACGGTGGCCACCGATTCGCTGCGATAGAGATCTGAAGGCAGCACGAGCGCGATGGTCGAAAAAGACGCGTAAGCGAAAGTCGAAATGGCAAAGAGACCAGCGAGCGCGAACAGGTTCCCGGTAAAAATAGTTGGGATCAGTAGGGCCATCCCCAGTCCGCCGAAAATAACCACGGCCTTGCGTGCACGCAAGACGGGCCAGCCACGGCGAATGAGCCAACTCGACATGCCGCCACCGAAGAAGTTACCAAGGTCTGCCGCCACAAATGGAATCCAGAAGGCAATCAGGGCCCGTTCCGGATTAATGCCCTTGGCGACCAGGTAAATGGCGAACCAGTCTGTGATGAAGAACCAGATCGGGTCGGTCATCGTGCGTGCCGCGATGATGCCCCAGGTTTGCGGTAGCTTAACCAGATCCTTCCATGACATGGCCGGACTGGTGCGTTTTTCTGCCAGCTCTTCATCCTGCCTATCATCCAAAATCGTTTTTAGTTCTTCCTCACTGATGCGAGGATGCTTTTCGGGAGGGAAGTAAAGCCAGCGCCACACGCCCAACCATAAAAATCCGAGTGTGCCGGTAATGATGAAAGTGGGTCTCCAACCACCGAAATACTTGTACAGGCCAATGACGAGTAGCGGCGCGATTGCTCCACCGATTGATGAGCCGCTGTCGAACAATGCCACCGCCCATCCGCGTTCACGTTTTGGGAACCACTCCGAGACGGCCTTAGTAGCCGCCGGCCAGTTGGCCGATTCGCCTGCACCCAGCAGGAACCGGAAAACTGCAAAACTTCGCAGGCCGACGGCGAGCGAAGTGAGCATCGCAGCGATCGAATACCAAATGACAGTCACCGTCAGCCCTTTACGTGTTCCGACTCGATCAATGATGCGGCCAGAGATGGTCTGGCCGATTGAGTAGGCAACGCGAAAAGCGATGATGATCAAAGCAAACTGTTCGTTGTTCCAGTGGTACTCGATTTTCAGGTAAGGACCCAGAACCGAGAAGGTTTGGCGGTCGATGTAGTTTATGACAGTCGAAGCAAACAGAAGTCCGCCGATCCACCAGCGCAAATGTTTGATCGGTCGCCGGCCAGTGCCAATCTTTTGCTCGGCTGTTGTCATCGTTTCTACCCTTACTCAGGAATCCAGTTCTTGATTGTTTCGGCGCCGGGTTACGACCGGCCAAACATTAATGCCCAGCTAATTCGGAGATGAACCGCTCGCAATGGGCCACGTCTTCCATGGTTTTTATGCCCTGCTCTTCACGACTGTCGGCAATCGGGCAAGCCAACACGCCGGGCGTCCGCGCGGCGAAGTAATTGATAAGCCCGTTGGGAAAACCCAGTTCTCCGCCTGGGCGTTCGTAACGCTGGTCTGTTTCGCTCCAGTGCTGTTTCTTCAGGTCAATGAGGGCGTGGAACATCGCCGCGCTCTTAAGTATGAACATTCCGATGTTGGTTTCACCAAAGTCCGGTTGGCCGGCTTTCTCCTGATAAGTCTCGTGCGCAGTTTGCACTCTCCCCCCTTCGTCGCGCATCAAGGGTGCATATGGCCGAGGCTTATACGTTGTGGGAACCACGATCTCATACTCGGGGAAAAGGGCGCTGAGCTTTAACGAACGTTGCATGGTAATGGGTTGAATAACGGGCTGCGTACCCCAAATAACCAACGCCCGGCCCTGAAACTCCTGCATCAGTTCTTGCGCACAGAGCACGGCGTCGGCAGTGCCCAGAGCCCGCGGTTGGACGATGAAAGTGACATCTTCTTTTATCAGCGACCGAATCTGAGACTCCGTCTCGGGTGAGACGATCACAATCGGCTTTCGCGTTTGCCCGAATGCGATGCGAACGTTGTGCAGTACATGAAGGATTGCGGGAGTACCCAGAATCGGCGCGAGTGGCTTGGGTGTTGCCAGGCCCGACGCGAGAGAGCGAGTGCCTTTTCCCGCCGCCACGATCACGGGCCACACTGCCTCGGACGTCTCGTCAGGACTAATACTATCGAGCAGCGCATTTACGCCGGAGAGATATTTTGTCGCTTCGGCGCCCATTGCGTTGAACTCTTCCACAGCTTCCCGCCAGACAATTTCAACGTCGATCGGTGCGAGTCCTTCACCGGGAGTCGAGATCATCACCGATCCTTCATCGACACCCTGGCGGTTTTGTGGTTCGTAGTATCCCGCCTGCACGCGTTCAATGACTGACTGAACGTTCTCGTGAGTTACTAGTGCCAGCACATTCCCGCCAAAACCTCCGCCCATCAGATGGGCTCCGTAGACTCCCGGACTTGCGCGAATGATTCCGATTAGCCGCTCCACTTCGGGAGTGCTTACCTGGTAGAGGTCTCGCAGGCTCGCGTGTGCTTGATCCAGGAGAGCGCCAAGCAGTCGCATCGCGGCCTCAACTTCCTGCTCAACATCGCTGCCGCTTATCGGGTTAGACAAATTCTCAAGAATCTTCTCGCAGGTTTTGACTCGGCGGACTTCTCCAATGTGGTGCAGCGCTCGAGCCTGCAATTGAAGTGGGCGTTCGGCGCGTTCAGCAACAAGCATTGGGAAGGATCGAGCACAAGCGGCGAACGACTCCGGGTAGTCTAATTCAAGCTCATTGAGCGTTAGCGTCAGGGGTAGTTCTTGCAGGAGTGTTTCGATCTCGTCGAGTGCTCCAGGTACTCCCATTTGAAGCAACTGAAGTGCTGACAGCCATTTCGTGTAGCGTTCTGGTTGTCTCTCCTTCCATCCTTCGATCAGCGCCGGAATGACGATCCGCGAGACTGCGGCGCGCTCATTGTATTCGATCATCACATCCCGCCCTTTGTCCGCGGGTTGGGAAAAGAAAGTTATCCAGCGAAACTGCTTTCCGGGAAGCGCGACATGGCGCACTTCCTGGCTAAGATAAGAGATGAGTACACCATGATCACGTTTGGCGAGGCACATGGTAATGTGATCCATCGCGCCCCCGCGGGTCCCAACGTACCATTCGGCTTTCGATGCGTCGCGCGCCAGCTCCATAGGTGCGCGTGAGAGTTTGTTGACATCTCGCAGCGCCGCGCTGGCCAGCACGACCAGCGCCGACGAAGATGACGCACCACCGCCGGCCGGTATACTTGAATCAACCACAAAATCAAATCCCCGCAAGGCCGTGCCGCCGCCATTGAGCCGCGTAAAAAAAACAGCACCCTTAATGTAATTACTCCAGTGGGGCGTCCTGGCAGGGTGCTCGTATAGGTACGATAGCCAGTCGGCTTCGGCCTTATCGTTACTACTTACAGGAGGTCCCTCAGCGAGACTGAAGGAGAATGGCGGGTAGGTATCTAAAGTGGACGCCCCGCGCACACAGTCCGATGCGGATCCTCGGTAGAGGATTATCATGTCGTGCTCGCGGCTGCCGAAGGGAAGAGAAGCCGTCGGCAAATAGGAAACGTAATCTATGTGCTCACCGAGAATGTTAATGCGAGCTGGCACGCGCAACACGCTGACCGGTCCATCGCCGTAGAGTTTGACAAATCGAGCGCACATCGAGGTCAGCCTTCGCAATTGCCCGTTGAGTGACTCAATGTTGGCGCCGTACATCCGGTGCAGCAGGAAGATGAGGCTACGAAGCCCTAAGTCTTGAGTGAAACTGTCACCGCCCATAACATATTGAAGGGCTGTAAGCTCTTTGCCGGCCCCATTGAGTTCACGCACCTCGCCAGCTAAGTTTGCAGGCGCGATGTCAGGCAGTCGCATCAAATCGTAAGTATTCAACTGGATTCCACCGGGACAATGCAGCTTTAATTCACGGATGCGGCCACCCAGCCGCCCGCGCGATATCAAGTTAGTTCAAGCTTTTAACTAACTTGAAATTCTAATTGGTGGCCGGCGTTCTTAGGCCGGGCGTGAAAGCGAACTTAAGGAACTAAGCGCGCTCTTATAACACTCCTCAGGAAGCAGTAACAAGCCCTGTTTTGCGCACTTGAAGGCACATTGCAATGGTTCTGTCGGCCTATTTCCTGGTTGGAACCGGGATCAAATTGTCTTGCTGCGTTCCGTTTGTTGATGCTATAAAGCCGCTGCAATATCACCATTGAGAGTCGCCGCACAAACCCGATAGCTTGGTTGATATCAACTAACTTATGCAGGTTTGTCAATGTCGTGAACTTACCGCGCGCCAGAATTTAGGGCGCGCATTGCGTCGCATTCGCGCCGACTAGAAAGGAGTGCGTGATGGATGGATGGAGTAGAAGAAAGTTGCTGGCAGGTCTAGCCCTGGCGGCAGCAGGACAAGGTGCAATCGTCAACGGCTGGCAGGCAAAACCAAATAGAAGGCAGGCCGGCAGAGAAAAGGCGGCTGACAAACGAAAGCTTGCATTGGAGGATTACGAACCAAAGAGCATGCTTCATGCAGCAGAGACACAGGTGCCGCGCGCGCGCTTCCCAGTGATTGACTTCCATACCCACCTCTCCTGGTCTGCTCGTCGGCGGCAAGTAACGGAAGCGCATAACAATGCAACGCCGGAAGAAGTTTTGCCAATAATGGATCGGAAGAATCTGCGAATTATGGTGAACCTCACCGGCGGGTACGACAAGGTGCTGGAGCAAACCATCAACTACTGGCAGAAGCCGCATCCAGACAGGTTCATCGTTTTTACAGAGCCGTGGTTTGAAAAAATTACCGAGCCGGGCTACGCGCAGTTTCAAGCAGATCAAATTACCCGCGCGCAGGCCCTCGGCGCGCGCGGCCTGAAGGTGTTAAAGACGCTTGGGCTCTATTTGCGTGAGCAGGTTACAAGTGGGCCCCTGGTGAAGATTGATGACCGCCGCTTCGATTCGATGTGGGAAGCGGCCGGAGCGCATCGCATGCCGGTCGCCATTCACACTTCTGATCCAGAAGCATTCTTTCTGCCGACGGATCGTTTCAATGAACGGTATGAGGAGTTGAGTGCCCACCCGGATTGGTCATTTTACGGTAAGGACTATCCCAGCAACCAGGAATTGCAAGAAGCGCGAAATCGGGTAATGGCTCGGCACCCGCGGACACAATTCGTCGTCCTGCATGTCGGCGATTCTGAGAATCTTCCTTACGTTTCTGAGTTGTTGGATCGGAATCCAAATATGCATGTTGAGACCGGCGCCAGGATCGGTGAACTGGGGCGACAGCCCCGTGCCTCGCGGAAGTTCTTCGATAAATATCAGGATCGCATTCTGTTCGGCACAGATGCCGTGCCCCGCGGTAACGACACACCGCAACAGATTTTTGGCGAGCGGCTGTATGAGATCTACTACCGGTTTCTGGAGACTGAAGATGAGTATTTCGATTACGCTCCGGCGCCAAAACCACCTCAGGGAAGGTGGAGAATCTATGGCATTGGTCTACCGGAGAAGATTCTTCGAAAAGTTTACTACGAAAATGCCGAACGCTTGTTAGGCCTCAAGAGCTAAAGGGAAACTAACGAAAAACGTTCAGCTCTCGCCGGGGCTTCGCTAGTTCAAACATGTCCGAGTCGAACATTACACGGCGGTCTTTTGTCCAAACGGGTCTCATGTTCTTGGCGGCCTGGCGCGCGACGCTGGCTTCAGTGCCTGATCGAAAGCCTCCGGGCCGACGCGAAGTGGAGGTAAGGCTGGATGGACGTGCTGATAATTTGGGATACGAGGTGGTTAACTTCGGACTACCACTGCCGCCGGGCTTTCTCTCAAACCCGCGGAACGTGCGAGTGGTTAATGCGGTTGGACAGGAATTGAAGGCAGCGGTTCGCGCCCTCGAGCCGTGGCGGATCGGTGGCCGAGAAGGAAGTATTCGGTCGCTGCTTATTCAGTTCAGATCCGATTTCAACACGGACCGAAACCAACGGATCAAGATCCTATTCCAACCGCGACAAGAAAACGAGAGCAACTTTGTTCCAATTGAGGAGACTTTAATTAGTCAGGACGGCCTCAACGGACCAAGAGTCATGGCTTTGTTGCCCGCCGATTGGTTATGCGACTCCCTGGTGGTAGGTCCGCAAACACCCGCCTCAATGTCAGCGCCATATGCTCGTTACGACTCCTTTGTTGAAAAGAACTTTCCCGGCTCGCTCGCTTACCTCGATAGCCAGGTTTATTCAGAGTGGCTTTTCGATCGGACCAACGCCTACAACAAAATGTATGCGCGAACGGGCGAAAGAAAATTCTTTGAAGCTGCTTATCATGCAGCGCACTTCGTGAGACTACACACGATGATGGATGGTCCGGACGCGGGGATCTTCACCTTGAAAGGTCCCGACCTTAAGTATGTCTATCCCCGGGCCATGCACCAGCACTATTTATTGACGGGTGATGAACGCGCGCTGGTGACCGGCAAAGTGATGGCTCAATACTGTCTCAGGAACCAGGACCCGGTCTATCGGCCCGAGCGAATCGCCGCTGTTCCGCTTCGCGTTGATCCCGAGAAGGGCAGAGCTTTCTGGACGCTCCGGCATCAGGGCTATGGACTGCTTGGTATTCTTCATGGTTGGGAGATGACTGGCGACCGGAAATACTGGAACAAGGCTCGGGAGTGTGTCGACGCCTATTACAATCACCAGCGCCAACCACCGGACGGGCGACCACCAGACGGCTCTTTGAGGCAAGACTGGGAACGCTACGATCCGAATGAAGCAACTTTCAAGGGCGCCACTTCAGCCTGGATGATGGCGTTGCTGCTCGATCCGCTCTTCCATTATTGGACGCTAACCGGCGATCAGCGCGTCGCCGAGATAGTAGTCAAGTGGTGCGATTTTCTCGGCCAGCAGGGAATGCTGCCCGATGGCTCCAAGGCCTACTATGTGATCAATTGCTTCGCCCGCTTCAATCCGGAGGAATCACCCGGGGAACTTGGCCCTGACATGGAGATGCATAACGCAGAGATAGCGTACACCTTCGCTCTTGGCAGTTTCTTTACACTCGATCAAGCGCGGCGTAGAACTTACGGGAAGCGCTTTGAGAAGCTCTTTTCGTTGGCAGTGATGGTTGACGTTAACCGACCTGCACGCGCCTTTAATTGGGCCTTTCAGTTCTCAAGTCAACTTATCTATTTCATGCAACACGCGGGAAGAGGCAGGGGAGGTAGACGAGTTACGCTTAAGCAATAGCTTCGACTCTCAGGTCAAAGACAAAAATGACGCTTCGCCAAACACTCCTGCTGCTAGCGCTTGCCGGCGCGACTTCTCTAGTCGCGTTGGGACAAAACGAGACTGTTGTGATCAGGCCGGAAGCGAGTGATGAGGTACTCGTCAATCCTGGCATGGGCATCACGACCTTTCAACGGTTCAACGGTCAGCCGTTGAATGAGGGTCTCCGTTGGTCAGAAGAAGGTCCAACAACCAAACACACAAGGCAGGCTGCGCGCTCAGTGTTTCCGGATACCTCCATTGCTTACTGCCGGTGGTTCTGGAGTGAACTTCAACCTGCTCCGAATAGCATCCGCTGGGAGATCATCGATACAGCGCTCGAAGAAGCGCGAGAACATCATCAATCGCTTGCCATTCGTCTCATGCCTTACGATGACGAGCATCCATTGCCCGAATGGTTTCGCAACTCTGGCGTGCGCCGGGCCAACAAGGCAACCGACAAAGACGGTGCCATTTGGCAGCCAGACTTCAGCGATCCTCTCTATATGAAATACTGGAGCGCCCTCGTTGCAGAGGCAGGCGCTCGCTACGATGGCCATCCCTTTCTTGACAGTGTAGACATCTCGTCTGTCGGCTACTGGGGCGAAGGCTGGAGCGACTACATGCCGGCATTTCAGTTTCAAAAAGCGCTCATCGACATTTACTTTGACGCCTTCAAACGCACTCCGCTGTTGATGAATTTCGACGAGCCACAAGCGCTCGCCTACGGCACAGGACGCGGGGCCGGCTGGCGACTCGACTGCCTCGGCGACATGGGCCGGCAATGGAAAGACCGGCCAACTTTTTCTCATATGCTTGATTTTTATCCGCAGCAGATCGCGCGCATGGGTATACAAGATGTTTGGCAGCGAAGCCCAGTTTC
>Ga0070698_100002936_pt1 | contig 18751 bp, 18 predicted proteins | sample KBSK1502metaG_FD_65477 | JGI IMG/M metagenome (GOLD analysis project Ga0070698, IMG submission 65477) | Corn, switchgrass and miscanthus rhizosphere microbial communities from Kellogg Biological Station, Michigan, USA - KBS K1-50-2 metaG | ecosystem: Host-associated > Plants > Roots >...
CGCCATCGACGAGGCGCACTGCGTGTCCCAGTGGGGGCACGATTTCCGGCCCGACTATCTCGCGCTTTCGCAGCTGCACGAGCGATGGCCCGCGGTGCCGAGGATCGCGCTGACCGCGACGGCCACCAGGGCGACCCGCGCCGAGATCGCCGCCCGGCTGAATCTGCAGGCAGCCCGGCACTTCGTGGCGAGCTTCGACCGCCCGAACATCCGGTACCGGATCGAGCCGAAGGCCGAGCCGGGGCGGCAGCTGCTGGCGCTGGTGCGCGGCGAGCACGCGGGCCATGCGGGCATCGTCTACTGCCTCTCCCGGGCCTCGGTCGACAAGACCGCCGAGCTGCTGGCCCGCAGCGGAATCACCGCACTGCCCTATCACGCGGGCCTCGACGCACGCACCCGCACCGCCAACCAGGCCCGCTTCCTGCGCGAGGACGGCCTGATCATGGTGGCCACGATCGCTTTCGGCATGGGCATCGACAAGCCTGACGTGCGCTTCGTGGCGCACCTTGACCTGCCGAAGTCCGTCGAGGGCTACTACCAGGAAACCGGCCGGGCCGGCCGCGACGGCCTGCCTGCCACGGCCTGGCTCGCCTACGGCCTGCAGGACGTCGTGCTGCAGCGCAGGCTGATCGACGGCTCCGAGGGCGACGGCGCGCACCGCCGCCGCCTCGCCGCGCACCTCGATGCCATGCTCGCCCTCTGCGAGACCGTCGAGTGCCGCCGGGCGCAGTTGCTTGGCTATTTCGGCGAGGTAGCAGGCCCGTGCGATAACTGTGACACCTGCCTGTCGCCGCCGCAGTCCTGGGATGGCACGATCCCGGCGCAGAAGCTCTTGTCAGCGGTGTTCCGGCTGCATCGCGAGCGGCGCCAGCGGTTCGGCGCGGGCCAGGTGATCGACATCCTGCTCGGCAAGAAGACAGCCAAGGTCATCGAGCACGATCATGCGTCCCTGACCGTCTTCGGCATCGGCGGCGACCTGCGCGAGGCCGAGTGGCGCGGCGTGGTGCGGCAGCTGCTGGCTCAGGGCCTGCTTGCGGTCGAAGGGGATTACGGCACGCTGGCGCTGACCAGCGCCAGCAGTGCTGTGCTTGGCGGGCGGCGCCAGGTCATGCTGCGCCGCGAGCCCGAGCGCGCCGGGCGGGCCGCGAAGGCCGCCAGGACGGCGAAGGCCGCTGGCGCAGCGGCTGCGGAGCTGCCCGCGGCTGCCGCGGCGGTCTTCGAGCAGCTGCGTGCCTGGCGCGCGGCGACGGCCAAGGAGCAGGGCGTGCCTGCCTACGTGATCTTCCACGACGCGACACTGCGCCAGATCGCCGCGCAGTCCCCGGCGACCCTGGCCGAGCTCGCCATGGTGAGCGGCGTCGGCGAGGCCAAGCTGGCCAGGTACGGCCAGCAGGTGCTGGACACGCTCGGCGCCGCGGCCAGCCAGCCTCCCGTGCCGACGGCACCGGACTCCGGATGAGCAGTGCCGCGCAGCCGGTCAGCGGCCGGCCCCCGGACATCCATGAACACGTTGAGCGGCTGCGGAATCGTCACCGGGTCGATGCCATGGCCGCGCAGCGCCGCACGCAGGTTTCCGGCGCAGGACCGGCGGGATGCCCGGTGCCTGCCGGGTACGGCCATCGTTGGCGGCGCGAAAGGGCGTAAGCTACCCCGGAATCCGTGAGTGTCATTGAGGGGTGCAAATCCGGGTTAGTCGGATGCGGAGGCCGTGAGGGAGGTCCGCGAAGGCAGTGTGGCAGCGAAGACGCCGCCTGCGGCGGCTTGAGGCCGAGGTCGCAGAGGCCAGGAAGGCTCAGGCTGACCTGCAGCGGCGGCTGGACTTCTTCGAGAAGATCGCCGAGGCCGCCGGCGCATCACTGGACGGCCCTGTTGCTGCGCTCCCCAGGCCGGCTGCTCCCGTGCCGGCATCCTTACTGGCCGCGGCGTCGGATCCGCGCCGCGGCGGCGTCCCGGTGCGCGTCGCCGTCGACGGCTGCGAGGTGATCGCCGTGATCGCAGGCGAAGGCGGCGATCCTGGCGAGTGGTGGACCGCGATCCGCCGCCTGGCGGCCCGGCCTGGGGCTGTCTCGTGATCCGCATTGAGCGGGTCAGCATGCCGGAGGGCCTCAGGGCCATCGGCCACCGGAATCGGCGCGGCGACCTGATCATCTACGTATCGGACGCGCTTGACGCGGAATGCGCGCGAGCGGCCGTGCAGGAGGTAATCCGCGCAGCGCGGCGCGCGGGGTGGCGGACCGGACTCCCCCCGGTCGGGGTGGCCCTGCTCGTGACGCTAGGACAGTTGCTGCGCGGAGGCGCAACCGCGCTGCGCGCGCAGCAGGCGGCATGGGCGGCAGCCGCGACGGCACTGGCGGCGGGCGGCGGGGCGGCCGCGCTCTTTCTTATGCCGGCACCGCACCAGCACGTCTCCGCGGCGCCCGCCCGGCCGCCCGTGTACAGCACGGCGTCGCCGCATCAGCCGCGGAGCGCGCCTGCGCGTCGTCGGCGCCAGGTCCAGCCAGCGGCCGCGACGCCGTCCGCCCCGGCCAGGCCGAAGCCTGGCCGCCCGCCCGCCAGCCCGTCGCCCGCGCCGTCACGGTCCCCTGCGCCGTCCCCGCCGCCGCCTTCGCCGTCTCCCTCCCCGTCCCCGTCCCCGTCGGGCGGCAGTCCGGGCGGGTGCGTCACCCTCCTGGTCATCCGCGCGTGCGCGCCGCCCGTCTCGCTGTGACGGACGGCATAACCGGCCGCGCGCCGCCGCCGCGGCAGAATGTCTAGCCGGTCAAGCGCGGCTGCTCGCGGCGTTCGTCCTCCTGCTCACGCCAGTTGCGGGCAAGCGCGATCATCCCGCGCACCACGTCGGGGGGCAGCCCCGGCGTCTCGGCGATGTGCTGCAGCGTCGGGTCGTCAAACTTCGGCTGGCTCGTGACTGGCGAGGCCGGGCTGACCGGCTCGCCGCCTGCCAGCACCCGGCGGCATGACCCGGGCGCCCAGCGCAGGTGGTTCTCGACTGCGCCGAGGGTACTGGCGGACACGCGCCTGCCGTTCTCGAGCTTTCCGAGGGTACGGTCGGTGACGCCGGTCGCGGCGGCAAGCGCGCGGCGGTCTCGCATGCCGAGCGCGATGCGCCTCGCTATCACGTAGTCGCCGAGTCGCGCCCAGTCCTCAGCTGCCATGTTCACGTCCTGTCGGAAGGGATCAGAAGAATTCGACACGCTGCCTCAGTATGGACTGCCAGCTACTGGGCTAAGAGATCTTTTTTATTACGAGCCTTCGCCTTGATATCATTGTCGGCAGCTGCCTGTTGCCATTATCTTGACATACTATACAGTAACTTCCTACGCTGGAAGCTATGCAAGCAGCCGAGCCAGCGCAGACCTGCAGGATGCGGCTGAGGCCCGGCACGAAGAAACCGGAACTCGCTGGCAGCGGCCGCATGGGCTATCTGCGGCCCGAGGACCTCAGGGCGGGTACGGCAACCGGCTGGACGGTGCGGATACCCCGTACGCGCGGGGCCATGGTCCCTGCGGCCAGCGTTGTCCGGGTCGGCCCGGCGTTCTCCGGCGCGATGATCATGACCGTGCGCGCGACGGTGCGCGCGCGGCCATCCCGCTGACCCCTCGCCGACGGGGCCGGCGAGGGCCAGGGAAGACCAGCGCCGCTGGCGGCGGCCCCGTGCGCGATGCTGACCTGTCCGCACCCGAGCCGGAGCCCGCTGTGGCGCGTGCCGGGCCCACGGACAGCCCCGGGCGGGCCGGCACCGAGGCGGCCGGTGCCGAGGCGGGCGGCATCGAGGCGGGCGGTGCCGGGGCGGGCCCGGTCTCCACTGCCGCCGAGCCGGACGCCGACCAGATGATCACGGCGATCTACGGCGCGCAGTACCGCTCGCTTGTCCGGCTTGCAGCCCTGCTGGTCGGCGATGCCGGCCCGGCGGAGGCGGTAGTGCAGGACTCATTTGTCGCCGTGCGGGGCGCGTCGCGCCGGCTGCAGGACCGCGATAAGGCGCTGTCCTACCTGCGCCGGTCCGTGGTGGTCCGGTCGCGGTTGATCAGGCGCAGGGTGACAGCCGGCCTGGCCGAATCCGGCCGGGCGCCGCAGCCGTCCGGCGCCGGGCATGGGATTATGAAACCGGCGCACTCGGCGGTGATCTCAGCCCTGGACGCGCTGCCGCCCAGGCAGCGAGAGGCACTCGTGCTCAGGTTCTACCTGGATCTCCCGGAAGCACAGGCGGCTTCGGCCATGGGGGTCAGCCCGGATGCACTGACAAAGCACACGTCCCGGGCCATGGCCGCCTTGTCCGGTGTCCTGACTCCGGAAAGCTGAGGCGTTCCCGGGCGTGGCTGTTCACGATCGCTCGTCACCGGGCGGCTGACTGCGGCCGCCCACTGGCCCGCCGCCGCACTGTCCCGTTTGCCCACAGCGGCCCCGTTTGCCCACAGCGGCGCATGGGGTGTAACGCCTTGAGTGGGTTTAGCGGTTCGTACGGTGAGATGCCTGGGTTCCTCCCCGGCCGGTCGGCCGCGAGCTGAACGAGCCGCTGCTGGACATGCTCCGGACCGGATGGCGCTCCCTCCGGATGCCCGGGAGCAGCCGCATGCGGTGGCGGGAATGTTCGTCAGCCTGGCCGGCCGGCGGGCCCAGGCGAGCTGACCGGAGAGGCGGCGCGGACGGCGTACGAGCCCGCGCCGCCTCCCCGGTCAGCATCTTGCCCGTTGCCCGCCGCTCAACCCGACGGAGGCCAGTTTGGCGTTCTATCCCCCTCAGTGCCAGGCTTGCCGCCGCGCTGGCAGCGGCAATGGCCGGGCCGGGCGGTGCCGCGGCATTCAGGTCGCCTTTGCGCTTCGGCTGGAGTGGTACAACACCGCGTTCCAGGACGAGGTCCTGTACCAGTGCCGACTCCGACCAGTAACCGTGTGATGTCCGCAGGTCAGCAGTACGCCGGTCAGCAGTACGCCGGTCAGCCCGGCCAGCAGTACGCCGGTCAGCAGTACGCCGGTCAGCCCGGCCAGCAATACGCCGGTCAGCATTACGCCGCTCAGCCCGGTCAGCAGTACGCCGCTCAGCCCGGTCAGCAGTACGCCGGTCCCGGCGCGCTCACCACCATCGCCCGGTCGGATGCGTCGGCGCAGGTGCCGATCCTGCCGGAATACATCCCCGAGCAGACTGCCCAGGCACCCCCTCAGGGCATGCCGCGACAAGGACGAGACATGTGGCGGGCCGGGTGGCTGCCGTTGATTCTCCTCGGCCAGGCCCTGCTCTCGCTGCGGCTGATCTGGTCGAACACGGCCTTCCAGGACGAGGCCTTGTACCTGTGGGCCGGGCATCGGGTGTGGTCGCACTGGCTGTACGGCGCTCCGGTGCCGGGATTCCCCAGCTATTTCTCCGGCGCACCAGTCGTGTACCCGCCGCTAGGGGCGCTGACTGATACCTACGGCGGGCTTGCCGGAGCGCGGCTGCTCTCGCTGGCGTTCATGCTCCTGGCCACGTCGCTGCTCTACCTGGCCGCGTGCCGGATCTTTGACCGCCAGTCGGCGCTGTTCGCAGCCTGCCTGTTCGCCGGCCTCGCTGCCACCCAGTTCGTCGGCGCGCTCGCAACCTACGATGCGATGGCAATTGCCCTGCTGGCGCTCGCGACTTGCCTCGGGTTCCGGGCTGCCGACCTGAGGCCGCGTCACCGCACTGCCCTGCTGGTCCTGGCGGGCAGCGCGCTCGCGCTAGCGGATGCGACCAAGTACGCGGCCGCCTTGTTCGACCCGGTCGTCATTTCCGCCGTGATGGCGTTCGGCTGGCGCCAGCGCGGCCGCCGGTTCGGGCTCGCGGCTGCGGCAGTTCTGCTGCTCACCACGGTCGCCATTCTCGCTGCCGCGGTCCTGATCGGCGGGCATGCCTACTGGCACGGCGTCATGTCCACGACGCTGGCCAGGTCAAGCGGAGACGTTGCCCCGGCGGGCGTCCTCTACGTCAGCGCGACGTGGGCGGGCGGCGTCATGGTCCTGGCACTGATCGGCACGGCCGTGGTGTTCGTCATGGCCCAGCGCTGGGCGACGCGCTGCCTGATTTTCGCTCTGTCCGGCGCCGCGTTCCTGGTCCCGGCCGAGCAGGCCCGGATACACACGATCACGAGCTTGTTCAAGCACATCGGATTCGGCGCCTGGTTCGGCTGCGTCGTCGCGGGGTTCGCCCTGGCCTCCCTCCTGGACGTGGTGCCGGCGACAAAGGTGGCCGCAGCGGCGCGTGTAGGCCTGGCCGCGACAGTCCTGAGCGCGGTCGTCGGCACGGCCCTGGCTAGCAGCGAATTTGATTCCTGGCCTAATTCGGCGGCATTTACCGCCGACCTCCGGCGGGCAGCCGTGACGAATCGCGGGCCCATACTCGAGAGCAACAGCATTCCGCAGTACTACGTCCCCGGCCTGTGGTTTCGGAATGAGATAGGAACAGTCACCTTTTCCTACCCTGATTCGGCAAAGGGCAGGCTGAGCGGCCCGAGTGCTTACGCGGACGCGATCAGGCACGGTTTTTTCTCGATCATCGCGCTGGACGATACGAGCACCCCGGGGCAGAACGACGCCATCCGCAAGGACATCCGCGCCGCCAACGCTGGCTGGAGCGCCCGCACGCAGGCGACGCGGTACGTACCGGTCGCCAGCATGCCTTTCGTCGCCAGCGGCTTTCGCGGATACCTCAGGATCTGGATCCTCGGCACGGCCAAGTCAGGCAGCAAGTCGGCCGCCCACCACGACAACCGGAAGCAGCATTGACCGCCACAGCAGCCTCCCCGCGGCGTCACCGCCGGGACGGGCTCGTCCTGCCGGACGCCCCGACCGACGAGGAGAAATGGTCCTACACCTGGCGTTCCCTGCCGTTCCTCACCGGCGCCCTCGTCGCCAGCTCGATGTGCGTGATTGCCGCGCAGGCCTGGTTCGAGATCCGCAACCTGGCGGCATTGCCGTTTGCCGCGTACACCTTCCTGTACTTCATCTACCAGGCCGTCAGCGTCCCGATGAACTTCGCCGGGCCGAGCTTCGACCCGGACATGCACATGGACCTCGTCGCCCGCTGGCGGCCCGCGGTCTACCCGTCGGTGGACATCTTCCTGCCGATCTGCGGCGAGCCGGTCGAGGTCCTGCGCAATACCTGGATCGGGGTATTCGAGCTGATACAGGCCTACCCGGGCAGCGCGCTGGCCTACGTGCTCGATGACGGGCCGAGCGAGGAGGCCAGGTTCCTCGCCCCGTCGTTCGGCTTCGGCTACGTCCGGCGCCCGCAGCTGCGGTACCACAAGAAGGCCGGCAACCTCAACTACGCGTTCGCCCATACGGACGGGGATGCCGTCGTCGTATTCGACGCCGACTTCCGCCCCCGCGCGGATTTCCTGGACGAGACGCTGCCTTACCTGGACGACCCGGAGATCGGCCTGGTGCAGAGCCCGCAGTATTTCCGGGTGCACCGTGACCAGACGTGGGTCGAGCAGGCGGCGGGCGCCTCGCTCGAGGTCTTCTACCGGGCGGTGCAGGTCTCCAGGGACAGGTTCGGCTCAGCGCTGTGCGTCGGCTCCAACGCCGTGTACCGGCGCGCGGCACTTGAGCAGGAGGGCGGCTTCACGCTCATCCCGTACGCCGAGGACTCGCATACCGGGCTCGACATGCAATACCACGGCTATCAGCTCAAATACCTGCCCGTGGTGCTCGCAGCCGGGGTGTGCCCGTCTACCATCGACCTGTTCATGCGCCAGCAGTACCGCTGGTGCTGCGGGGCCACGTCGCTGGTATGGACCCGCCACATGTGGGACGTGCCCATGCCGTTCAGGTCGCGGCTGCCGTATGTAGCGGGCTGGCTGTGGAACTTCCTGACCGGATTGCGGACGCTCGTCATCCCGCTCTTCCCCATCACCCTGCTGATCTTCCTGCCCGGCGAGATCGCGCTCCGTAACATTTTTCTGCTCATTCCCGTTTTCATTGTCGGGGTAGTCCTGTATCCGCTCTGGCATACTTCCCGGTATCCGTTGTCCATGTGGCCGCTGGCCATAGCCACCGGCTGGGCTCAGCTGCTCGCGATCTGGGATTATGCGTTCGGGAAGGTGATGTCATGGCAGCCGAGCCGCGGTCCGGGTGATGCGACGCGGCGCTTCAGGAAGGCCGTGCTCGCATGGAACGGCAGCCTCGCCCTCGCCTGGCTGTTGCTGGCCGCATGGCGTATCGCCCAGGCGCCATCACCGAGATTCGCCGCGCTCGCGGTACTCGGAATCGTCAACGCGCTAGTCATCGCTCGAGTGATCTTTCCAGGAAGGAACGCCCGGTGAGAGCCAGTATCATCAAGGCCGTCGTCCTGGTGGCATGCTGCGGCGCCGTCGCGTCTTGTGCGCAGCCCGCCAGCCTGCCGGCCAGCAGCGCACACGGCAGCCACGCTGTCCATCAGGCTCCTCCCGCTAACGTCGCTCTGGCCAGGTACGCGGCGGTGAAAGCCGCTCAGGCCGGGCCGCCAGCCGGCGCGGCTTCCCCGGCACGGCCCGCTCCGGCGACGTCGCCTTCAGCTACGGCCGCCCCGGACATTCCCAGCTCGGTGAACGCCTTGCCCTCCCCGGTCAGCGGACAGCCGGGCAGCATCCTCGGCGTTTACAACGACGCCGTCCCGAGGTCGTACTCCCTGGTCAACAGGTTCGCCAGGGAGGTGGGCCTGCAGCCGAATGTCGTCATGTATTTCAGCGCCTGGGGTGACAGATTCCGGACGGGCTTCGCCGGTGTCGCCCGGCGCCACGGCGCGGTTCCGTTCGTGGAACTGGAGCCCTACACGGTCTCCATGCAGTCGATCGCGGCCGGCCAGCAGGATGCCTATCTGCGGTCTTATGCCGAGGCCGTGCGCAGCTTCGGGCATCCGGTGCTGATCAGCTTTGCGCACGAGATGAACGGCTTCTGGTACCGCTGGGGATACACGCACACCTCGCCGTGGGTGTTCAGGAGCGCCTGGCGGCATGTCGTCACGGTCTTCCGCCGCGCCGGGGCCAGCAACGTGAGGTGGGTGTGGGTCGTCAACGGCGTGGCCCCCGGCGAGAGCCCGATCCGCGAATGGTGGCCAGGCGCGAACTACGTCACGTGGGTAGCCATGGACTGCTACTACGTACGGCAGTCCCAGACCTTCCGCAGCGTGTTCGGCCCGACGATCCATGCATTGCGCAGCTTCACCCGCAAGCCCGAGCTGATTGCCGAGACTGGCATCGGATCGGCGGCCGGCCAGGCATCGAAGGTACCGGGCCTGTTCGCGGGAGTCAGGGCACGGCACCTGCTGGGATTTGTGTATTACGACGTGGCGCAGCACGGCGACGCGTATCACCAGAACTGGCGGATCGATTACGACTGGCCCGCGATTGCCGCCTTCCGTCGCAGCATCCAGCGCTACTTCGGATAGTAACGGGCCGAGCTTCCCCGCCGGGGATATCAGGAAGGCAGGTTAGGAAGGAGCGCTGAATGAGGGTCCGCGTCATCGCCGCCGTTCTCGCGATCGGCTGCGCGACGCTCTCGGCATGCGCCTCGCCTGCCTATCCGTGGGCGGCTCCGCCGGAACCGAGCCCCTCGGCGAAGCCCGTGACCGCCCCGCGCCCGCCAGCCAAGGTCGTGGGCATCTACAACCATGACTTCCTCAAGTCCTACAGGCTCGTTAAGAAGTTCGCGAAGGCCGTCGGCGTGCGGCCGAACGTCGTCATGTACTTCAGCGGCTGGCACACGCTGTTCAAGACCCGATTCGCCAACAACGCCCGGAAGAACGGCGCGGTTCCGTTCGTGGAGATGCAGCCCTTCGGTTACCGCATCATGGCAAAGATCGTCGCGGGAAGATTTGACATTTACCTGCGAAAATATGCCGAGGAGGTGCACAGCTACCGCGGCCGGGTGCTGATCGGCTTCGCACACGAGATGAACGGCAACTGGTACCCGTGGGGCGCGACGCACACAACTCCGAAGGTATTCCGCAAGGCCTGGCGGCATGTCGTCAATATCTTTCGGAAATCCGGTGACCTTAACGTGACCTGGCTATGGGTCATCAATGGCCTGGCCCCCGGCGAGGCCCCGATCCGCCCATGGTGGCCCGGCTCGAAATATGTCGACTGGGTCGGCGTCGATGCTTACTACGTCCGGTCGGCACAGGTCTTCAGCAACGTGTTCGAGCCCACGTTTGCCGCAGTCCGAAAGCTCACCAAGAAGCCGATTCTGATCGCCGAGACTGGCATCGGGCCGGCCGCGGGCCAGGCGGCGAAGCTGCCCGACCTGTTCGCGGGCGTAGAGAGGACGAAGAACCTGCGCGGGTTCGTGTACTTCGACCAGTACCAGAACAGAGGGACCTACCACCAGAACTGGCAGATCGATAACGACCCGCTCGCGCTCGCGGCCTTTGGCAAGGGCGCGAAACATTACCTCGGCTAGGGGCGCGTCCTGTGGATCTTCGTGACTGGGTCGGGTAGATCGCTGCGATGCCTGCCTGATCGCCCTTCGTCGCCCGTGACCTGTCTGACGATGAGCGGGAGCGCCCCAGGTGCTCCGGCCGGCCGGGTGCGCAATGGCCCGTGGTTCGGCTGTGCGGGCTGCGTCCGTCAGGGTGCGAGGCTCAAGCTGGGGTGGGCTACCGGGGCCGCGTTGTGGCTTCGCGACTCCACCAGTAGCGACCTGAGAGGGGCTTCGCAGGGCGCCTGTGGAGTGGCGCACATTGGCCGAACCGTGAGCTCGGCCGCCGGTCGTCTCTTACCGGTCTGGGAGCCGGGCCGGCTCGGCGAGGTCCGCGGGACGTAGGCGGTATTCTTGCAGGCGCAGGCTGTGGTACTTCTCGGTCTCGCCGACCCACTCCATGCCGATGCGTCGTACAGTCGCTGCGGCGCGCGTGTTGGTCGGCCGCACGACCGCGATGACCTGTTCTATGCCCTGCCTGAATGCCCACCGCGCCAGCGCCAGCCCGGTCTCGGTGGCGTAGCCGTGGCCCCATGCATCCGGGCGAAGCTGCCAGCCCATCTCGAATTCCTCATCCGGTGGCAGCGGCAGCAGCGTCGCCCCGCCGATCAGGCGCCCGTCCTGGCGAAGCTCGACCGCCCAGCGACCAGCCGGGACCATCATGCGCGCGTCCTCGGCGACCCACTGCTGCAAGACCAGACGCATGGCCCCCTGGTCGCGGACCCTGTCCATCGCCGGAGTCAGCCACCGCGCGACCTCGGCATCCCCGTACGCGCTCAGAGCCGTGGCCGCATCGTCGACATGCCACGGCCGCAGGACCAGACGCTCCGTCTCCAATAGCTGAGCCATGGGCTCACGATAACCGGGCGGCTGGCCCGCAGGGCGATGAAGAAGTTCATCTGCATCGACCAGGCGAAATCCTCGTCGCTGGTGCCGACCTGGGCGCGGCGATCCCTGCTGCCGAGGAAGGACGCCGGCTAGCGCAGGGGTAAGAACCAGCCGCAGGTCATGGCAACGGCTCAGGCCGTCCAGGCGCTGCTGGCCGCGCTCCGCGGCGACCGGCAAGCCGCAGCGGCGCTTGCCGCCCAGGCCGAGCGGGTGTGCGTGCCGATCGGCGCCAGCGCCGCGATGGTCGGCCACTCCTACGATCTCGCCGTCCAGAATGAGTGGCTCCCAGCAGGTGCGACCGATGATGGGAGGACGCATCCAGAAGCCCGGCTCAGGTCTCTGATCAGGTTGGTGACCGATCTCGCGTGCGGGGCGAGCCGTCCCGCCAGGCCGACCGCAGCAAGTGCGCGGTGAGTGGGATGTCAACAATGTCCTCCTGCATCTCCAGCGATCCGCTGGAGATCCTTGACGAGTACGTCGAATACCGGGGAGCCGGGTAGAGGGTTGCGTTTCTGCCCTACCGCGCGCCATCCCCATTTGGCGTAGGCGCGCTGGGCCGGGACGGCAGCGGGCAGCACGGTCAGGGTTGCCCGTTCCTCGGTCCGGTCGCCTAGGAGCATGTCATGCATGGCCTGCGCGATGTGCTGACGTCGGAATGGTGCCCGCACCAGCAGTTCGACGACCGCGAAGCTCCGGCCCGGATGTTCAGTGGTCATGTCTGCGGGCAGCGGTGTGAGCAGGTGCTGCCACCACGACGTCGATGGCTGGAGGGTTACCCCGAAGCAGCAGCCGACCAGCTCGGCTCCGTAGCGTGCTTCGGCCAGGGCGAACCCTGGCTGACCGCGCTGCGCGGCGAAGCGCTCGGCGAACAGGGCCGCGTGCTCGTCTCCCCACCCATACGGCGGTTCGGCATAAACCTCGCGGTAGAGGGCGCGGAGCTCACCGAGGTGCCGCGTCGCCTGGTCGCCGTCGAGGATGCCGAAGGTGACGCCGGGCTCGGGCATCACAGGTCACCGACCCGTGCTGGCGCGGCCTTGCGTAGGTACTCGCGCAGCTGCTCGTGGAAGTCGTCAACGTCGGCGACATCACGGTGCCTAACCGTGAGCGCGTGGTCGAAATGCAGGAACCAGTCCACGAGCAGGGATGAGCGGGTTTCCGCGGCGAGCTGCAGGGCGTTAATGGCCACCGCCGCGGACTCGGCGGGCTCGCGCTGCCCGAGTCGGACCTTGGCGAGCCTGATCTCGTCGAGGACACGACTCCGGACGTAGCCCTCTCCCCTGGCCTGCCGTGCGCGAAGCGAATGGACTTCGGCCCTCGCTGCGTAGCCCTGCCAGCGGGAACGCTCGGTGGCGTGCAGGGCCAGCTCGATGTAGGCATTGGCCGCGAGGCAGTCAGCCTCCGCCTGATTCATGTAGTGAATCCAGTCCGGCGCCGGCTCGGCCGGCGCTTCGTCATAGACCGCCACGCAGGTCTCGGCCGACCGGGCGGCATGAGCAGCTTCCCGCTCACCGAGCTGGGCATAGGCACGGGATTCCAGGCCGAGCAGCTCGCATCGCACCAGGGCGCTGGCCTGACGCGGCAGGCTGTAGAGCGCGGTATGCACCAGCGTCAGGCTGTCTTCGTAATTGCCGAGCGCCGTGGACAGCTGGGTCATGTCGCCGATGACCTTGGCCCCCAGCCCCGGGGACATGCCTTCGCGGCACATGTGCAGGGCCAGCAGATAGTAACGCTGAGCGATGCCGAACAAACCCTGGTCATAAGCCATCCAGCCCGCCAGCTGCGCGAGTTCCGCGGTGACCTGGAACAGGCGCCTGGTGATCTGCGGCGGGTGGCTCTCGCCCAGGCTCTCGGCGATGGCATTGAGCTGTCCCACCACGGCCTTGCGGCGCAGCCCTCCGGCGCCGGAAGCGTCCCAGCGGCGGAACAGCGTCACCGCCTGTTCCAGTTCGCTCACCTCGTCCGCTCCCGTCCCGGGCGGGCTGCCCGCCGGCAAGGTCAGCGAGGCGGCCCACTGCCGTACCGGCTGCACGAGGGCGACGCCGGTCATCACCGCCAGGCCAGCCAGGGCTTCCCGGCGGCTGGCGATGTCGTGCGCGGAAAAGCCTTCCGCCACCCGCACCGTATGAGCGGCCGACAGCGAGAAGCCGAGCGGGACCGAGGAGACCAGCGTGAAGCCGTCCCGCTGACCAGGCACGTCTGCCAGCAGGTCGCCCAGTTCCCCGGCGGTGAGATGTAAGAGCTGGGCGATCCTGGGACGCAGCCAGGGCTGCGGCTCGGTCTCGGCCCGCTCCCAGCGGATGATCGTGGTGCGCTCACAGCCCAGCTGCCCGGCAAGCTCCTCCTGCGTGTAGCCGAGCGCCTTGCGGCGCTGAATGAGCCGCAGCCGTTTGAGCGCCATCCGCTGACCTCCTTGTCTTACCGACAAGATAACCGGCCTCCGCTGGTCAACGCAGCTCAGCAGAGCCGGTGCAACATCTCTGCCACATATTCGCCACTGCCACGCGCTGGCGTCTGCCGCTCGCCATGAGTTTGCTCGTACGGGAAGAAACGCAAAAAGAGGCTAGAATGCCATGAGCAACGGCGGGCCGCGGGCCGGCGTCCATCAAGAGCAGAAGCAAGACAGGGCCAATGGCCACGGCATGCTGCATGAGCTGGATCTCAGCAAGCAGAATGCGGCCCGGATATTCGACTATTTCCTGGGCGGGAAAGACAACTATGCGGCAGACCGGGAAGCCGCCAGGCGGCTCCTCAGGACAGCGCGGGATGTTCCGCTCGCCGCGCTGGAGAACCGCGAGCTCCTGAAGCGCGCGGTCGCGTTCCTCATCACGGCGGCCGGGATAAGGCAGTTCGTTGACATCGGGCCAGGGCTGCCGACGCAAGCCAACGTGCACCAGCTAGCAAAACGGCACGACCCGCAGGCGCGGGTGGCGTATGTCGACAACGACCCCGTCGTACTCGCCCACGGCAAATCCCTCCTGCGAGGCGTGCCGGGGGTAAGCATCATCGACGGCGACCTGCGGCATCCTGAGTGCCTTCTGTCCGATCCCGCACTGCGGGATCTCATCGACTTCACAGAGCCTGTTGCGCTCTGCTTGAGCCTGGTACTCCAGCTCATTCCCGCCAGCGACGAACCGCACGCCATCGTGGCCAGGCTCCGCGATGAGCTATGCCCGGGCAGCTACCTCGTCCTGTCCCATCTGACGGGCGACCAGGACGATGCGGGCACACTGGCACAGATCACCAGGGCCCGCGGCGACGCGACCACACCGCTAGCTTTGCGCTCACGGGCCGACGTCACGCAGTTCTTCGCAGGATTCAGCCTGGTGGAACCAGGGGTGGTGTTCTTGTCGCAAGGGCAGCCCACCGCGGGTTGCCACGCCCATGGAGGTACGCGGCGGGCGTATGCCGGTGTCGGGCGGAAAGCCGGGCCGGAATGAGTCGGCCCCAGGATCCAGGCGGCTCTGGCGGTGACGGCCCCGGGAACCCGGAACGGTGGCCGTCGCGGAGCCAGCTGGAACTCGGCGCTCTGGCCAGCGCAGTGCCCTGCGCGCGGCTGCATGCCAGGCAAGTGCTCTGGGAGTGGGGCGTAGGCGAACAGGCCGAGACTGCCGAGCTGCTGGTTTCTGAGCTAAGCGTCTATCCAGAGGTTCTGCGCATAACCGGCTGTGAAGCCTGGGCGTGAGGGGCGTTGACATCAGCCTCGCCGGGGGTTGGATCGAGGTTGCCTACATCGTTCCCACCCACCGGCGAGGTCGTGGTCAGTATGCGCCCGGTCTGCGTGTTCGCCAAAGGTCCGGGCGAGGAGATTGAGCGGCTGCGAGCCGATCTGCGGGGCCGGTGGCGGCAGGCGGGGCGGGCGGTGATGGTGCTGCTGTCGCTGCACGGGTTATCAGCGGCGCAGATCGCGGTGCTGCTGGACTGTCACCCGGCCACCGTGCGCCGCTGGATCAGCCGGTTCAACACCGAGGGGCTGGCCGGGCTGGCTGACCGGCCCCGGGGTGGCCGTCCCCGGCTGGGCGGGCAGCGGCTGACCCGGCGGATCACCGCGCTACTGGGCCGGCCGGGCCCGTGGGCCCTGCCCCGGATCTGGCGTTACCTGGGCCGTCCCCAGGTCAGCATGCGGACGCTGTACCGGCGGGTGCGGCTGGTGGCCATCTGGCGGCGGCCCAGGCTGACCGCCCGCGGTGACCCTTGCCACGACCACGTGGTGGCTGGCATCGTGGCCCGGCTGGCCGAGCTGCCGCGCCGGGCGGTGGTCCTAGCCGAAGACGAGACCCACCTGAACCTGCTGCCGCACGTGCGGGCCAGCTGGACGCTGCGCGGCGCCCGCCCGCAGGTCCCGACCCCAGGCAAGAACCGGCAGGTCACCGTGCTGGGGGCGATCGAGGTGACCACCGGGCGCTGGATATACCGGCTGGGCCGCCGCCGCGCGGCCGACTTCATCGCCTTGCTGCGCATGCTCACCGAAGTCTTCCCCCGCGCCCCGGCGATTGTGGTGATCTGCGACAACGACAGCATCCACCACGCCCGCGCCGTCACCCGGTACCTGGAGGAGCACCCCCGGCTGGAACTGCTCTACGGCGCCCGCTACAGCCCGCACGACAACCCCGTCGAACGAATCTGGGCCGGGCTGAAGAACTACGTCGCCAACACCGCCGTGACCTGGCCCGGCCGCCTCAGGCAGATCCACTCCTTCTTCCGCAACCGCTCACCCGGCCAGATGCTCGACACCGCCGCTCCATGGACCAGCCCCTGGCTGCCTCCGGGTTACGAACAGAACTTCTGGAATGCCGCTTAGTAACCAACGGCGTGAAAGCATCCCGGGCCATGGAGCCGGCGTTGCCAGTCCGCCTGCAATTGTCGAGCGACAAATCAGCAGTGCTCATCGAGGTGTGGGACGGCAACCCGCGACCGCCAGCGCCCAGAGATGCGGAACTCACCAGCGAGGACGGCCGCGGACTCTTCCTGGTAGCGACACTGAGCGAGCGGTGGAACTGGCACAGCTCGCAGGAACGCGGCGGCAAAGTCGTATGGGCAGTCGTGGCACCCGGCAACTGACAACACACCAGATTCTGAAACGGAGACTACGACCCAATGCCTTCCGCCCACCAGGCCATCACCGGCGCGGACCAGCGCGCCTGGGCGGCAGCGGCCCTCGATTCGGACGCGGAGCAGGCAGGCCTGGACTAGCAGCACCGGGAGGGCCAGGCCGCGACGGCACCGGGAAGTCGTCGCTGGCGACATCTGCCGCAGTCACCGGCCGGTCGCGCCGACATGCTTCCTCTTGTGCCAAGTGCGGCACCCGTGAACGAGCCGGGGCAGAAGCCAAATGCATCTGCGTGGCGGCAGCACGAGCCGCGGCGGCCTGGGCGACGCCGGTGTAGCGGAGTTTGAGCCGCCGCCCGCCGCGGGTGGCGACCTGGGAGATCACTCGCTCGATGCTGGGCCGGTACTTCTTGTATTCCTCACGCAAGGCGGGCTGGGCGGCCCAGGTGGCCCGGGCGGCCCGCAAGATCGCGTCGTGGGGGTGCAGGTTAAGGCTGCGCCCGCCCTTGGCGGTGGTGCACCGCTGGCGCAGCGGGCAGCCGCGGCAGGCGGCGCCGAAGGTGACGTAGCGGCGGGCGCTGACCAGCCGGGTGAGGCCGACCGGGCAGGTCACGGTGCCGGAGTTCTCATCGACGGTGAAGTCATCGGCGGTGAACCCGCCCTCCACGGCCGGCCTGAGCGGCCCGGGCTTGATCACCGCGCGGTGCCCGGCCGCCGTGATCGCCGCCCGCAGGTCCCCGGTGCCGTAGGCCGAGTCGCCGTACCACGCACACGGTAAGCCGCCGCCGGTGACCTCGCGGGCCAGGAACTGGCCGGCCACGGCAGCGTCGCTGTTGTCTTCCCCCGAGGCCTTGGTCAGCTGCTCGCCTGTGATGATCCCGGTCTCGGGGTCGGCGGCGACATGGGCCCGGTACCCGTCACGGCGGTTCTCCGGCGACTTGCGGGTGTGCCGCGCCTGCGGGTCGCTGACCGAGATGACGCGGTCTTCGGCGACCTTGCGGGCGATCCGCCACCGCCCGTCAGTCCCATCGCTGCCCTCAGCCGGCTCCACGTCCTGCCCGGCGACCAGCGCCAGCAACGCCACCGCAGACGCCGCCTGCTCATCGAGTTCCTGCCCCTCCAGCGCCTCCACCAGCGAATTCGCGTCGTTCACCAGGGCCGAGACCAGCGCGTCCTTGGCCGCCGGGTCATCCCAGGCGATCTGCGGCTTCCCAGCCGAACGGTAATCGTGGCCGTTGCACACCGCCGCGATCTGTTCCGCTGCCCCGGGCACCACCCGGCCGACCCGGCGGATGGCGGCGATCAGCTGCGTGATGGTGTCCTGGGTGGCCACCGCATCAGCCAGGACCGTGGAGTCCACCGCCCGCCGCCGGCCCTTCACGACCCCGGTCTCCCCGGCCACCGCCGCGACCGCGCCGCTGATCCGGTGCGGGCGGCCCGATTTCGCGATCCGCCGCCGCCAGTACACCAGCGTCGAGGGATCAAACCCGGCATGATCCAGCGGGAACCCGCACGCCACCTTCCACCGCAGATCACAGCGGGCCGCCTCCGCCGCCTCCGCGTCGGAGTAATCGTGAAGCACCTGCAGCACCATCACCGAGGCCATCACGCTCGCCGGGACCGACGGCCGGCCCTTCCCCGACGGGAACAGATCCGCGAAATCCTCATCACCGAACAGTTCCTGGCGGTGCGCGGCCAAGAACGCGTACATGCTCCCCGCCGGGACCAGGTGCCCAACCAGGGCCCCAGCATCCAGTAACTGCCGGCCCGCCCGCTCTCTCCCCTGCACGAGAAGATCATCCCAGATCATCGGGCACATCGTCGGCAGGCGCACAAGCCCGGGATCCCTTTATTCAGTGCCCTCCTAGACCCGCGCCAGCAGGATTCCCGCATCGACGTCACGCACCGTTACCACAGGCAGTTGCGTTCCAGCCATTGCCACGGCATGCCTGAATCACATGAACAGCCTCAAGTCCGTGGCATTGGGGGTTGCCCGCCACACTGGGCCGTGAACTGAACGGCCTCGACCACCTTGAATGCCTCGCCGTAGTAGCTCGACAAATGGGGCTGCGTGACCTGCCGATTATTGGCCGGGAGGTTGATCTTCCAGAACCTCAGATCGAGAACCCGGGACGGTCTGACAAAGATGGGTTTTAATTTAGACACTTGGTGACATTGTTCCTTTTCATGACCATTTCCCTGGAGGTAGATGACTTCCGCGAGCCCGCTAGAGCAAGGACGAAAACCCCGCGCCTAATGAGTCCCGGACGGAGCGTAGCGATCCTTGGTTGCTAGTGCCGCATCAGGCAACGTTTGCCCGGTCGACGATGCGGCGGAGCCGTTCGTCGTAGGCGTGGTTGTTGCGCCAGATGATGTACCGGCGGATCATGCTGCCCTGCTCTTGGTGGCTG
>Ga0070698_100002937_pt1 | contig 18750 bp, 13 predicted proteins | sample KBSK1502metaG_FD_65477 | JGI IMG/M metagenome (GOLD analysis project Ga0070698, IMG submission 65477) | Corn, switchgrass and miscanthus rhizosphere microbial communities from Kellogg Biological Station, Michigan, USA - KBS K1-50-2 metaG | ecosystem: Host-associated > Plants > Roots >...
CTCTTTGATTGACTTCAGAATCGTAACGCCCACCGGGTCGGACAGTGGTACGTATTTGCCTGCGGCGAAATCGAAGTAGAAGTGCTGCCCTTGCTCTCTCTTGTAGAACGATTTTGCGCCGGAAGAGAGCATCTGCTCGACATTTGGGGATACCGTCACGCCTTCTTCCTTCATCCGCGCAACTGATTTCTCTACACCAATCGCATCCCAAACCTTGAATGGCCCCAACTCCCAACCAAAACCCCAACGCATCGCGCGATCAACTTCCACGATCGTGTCTGCAATTTCAGGAATTCGCTTGGCCGCGTAATTGAGCGTGCGGGAAAACGTTTTCCAAAGGAACGCTCCCACGCGGTCCTTGCCCCATACCAGTGCTTTAATCCTCTCCGGCGCATCTTCGATATTTTTTGCCATCTCGAGTGACGGCAGTTTCACTTTTTCTGAGGGACGATAATCAAATGAGGCCCGGTCGAGCGTCCAAATCTCACGCTTGCCGCCTTCGCCTGTCTGTTTTCTGTAAAAGCCGCCCCTGGTCTTATTGCCGAGGAGTCCGCTTTCAACCATCTTCGTCAGAAACTCCGGCGCGACGAACATCTCTCGTTCTTCGTCTTCCGGCAACGCCTCATACAAATTCTTAATGACATGTGTAAAGACATCCAGACCAACCAAGTCAAAGGTGCGAAACGTCGCGCTCTTTGGACGGCCAATCGCAGGACCGGTGATGCGATCGACTTCTTCGATCGAGTAGTCGTCTTCGAGCATAGTCCTGATTGTGTGGAGTGCTCCAAATGTGCCAATTCGATTAGCGATGAAGTTTGGTCGATCCTTAGCGGGAACCACACCTTTCCCGAGCCTGTTGTCGAGAAAACCAAACATGGAGCAGGAAACTTCCGGCAAGGTCCACTCGGTACGAATTATCTCGACGAGATGCAGATAGCGCGGCGGATTGAAAAAGTGGACGCCAAGAAAGTGTTTACGGAAATCTTCGGAACGTCCTTCCGCCAGGAGATGGATCGGGATGCCGCTCGTATTCGAAGCGATGACGGAACCGGGCCGGCGATGCTTTTCCACTCGTTCGTAGAGAGACTTTTTGATATCGAGGTTTTCAACGACGGCCTCAATAACCAGATCGCAGTCTTTGATCTTTGCGAGGTCGTCGTCGAAATTACCAATGGTGACGAGGGCTGCGAGTTCGGGAGTAAAGAACGCCGCGGGCTTTGCTTTTTTTGCGGCTTCCAGACCGTTACGCGCGATCCTGCTGCGCACCTCTTTCGAGTTCAAAGTAAGCCCTTTGGCTTGTTCTTCAGGAGTCAATTCACGCGGTGGAATATCCAGCAACAGAGTCGGGATCCGCGCGTTGGCGAGATGTGCGGCGATCTGCGCGCCCATGGTGCCCGCGCCGAGGACCACAGCTTTTTCTATGCGCATCATGCGAGTAGTTTGGTTCGCTTTCTTATGGAATTAACCCCGGGGGAAATCTTCGACTCATAATACTGAATGAGCCCTCATTCAGCAAGACAGAGACGATAGGCGTTCCAATCAAAGGAATTGTGGGTTCGGTCATTAAATGAAATTCTTGTAGGACATAAAATGAAATTGCGCGGACGATCTCATTAGAAGTGGGCGGCCAATAAAACATAACTCTATGATTTCGGTCGGCTTTAAGCGCGTTAGCAAAAAACGTCCGTGTCGGATTTGTGGCAAGCCCACTTATTGTGGCTTCTCAAGGGACGATGGTACTTCCATCTGCATGCGAATCAGTGCGGGATCCCGCGGCCTGTCCCCGCAACGGCGGAAACATACACGTCCACTCCGAAATTCCATTCATCACGATTCGACCAAGAATCAAGAGGCCTAATAGCCAGTCAATTTCGCCGACTCCTCTGGAAATCAGAGACGCCGTTTTTCAAGAGCTGATAAGGATCTCGCCCGCTTCAAATTACTTGGAGGAACTTGTCACCGGCGCAGGAGGGTTGCTGTCGCGAGGACTCCTTGAGCGCCACGCAACCAACTACGGAGCGCTGCCTCGAACAAAACACGAGCGCACAAGTCTCGCCTGGATCTTGAATGATTATGTGCGCACCCACTTCCCCGAATACGCAAAGTCTCATTCAGGAGCAGGAGTCGTAGGTGTACCTGGATTTTGGCAGGAACTATCTGGCGTGGTCCACATCTGGAAACCGCGCAACTACCTCGTGCCGCTTTTGGTAATACCGTATAAAGATTCGAATGGACTCATTCAAGCCTGCCAAATCAGACTGCACGCAAACGATATTTTGTCTGATGATAAAAGATACTGTTGGCTCTCATCACCCCTAGAGCGCCACGGCACTAGTTCCGGAACACCAATACATTTCACCAGATTGATCGTCCAACGACTCAACGATTCCAAAGAGCACCAACTATCCACTGAAACGAACATTCTTTACTGGAATGGACCGAAAGGAATTGATGATGCATTACGAGCAGGCGTAGCACTAAGAAGTTTGACGATCTCTGAGTGGCATGCGACCCTTAGAAATGAACCTCTGGAAGAAGTGAACAAGTTCTGCAGAGAAATAGGTTTCAAACCTAGCCACTCATAGCTGGCCGTTCACGCGAATCACTCACCAAATCCCATCAACAAAAAGGAGCGGAAAGTGCTCCTCGTTTTTCATCTTTAAGAAAACTGGAACTTACAATGAGATTTGTCCTTGGACTCCTTTTAGGCTACTGCATACGCGGCAAAAAACCATTACTGGCAGCTACGCTTACGGTGATTGCCGTCGTCTGCTTTATAGTGCTGCCTGCAATCGCCCTTTCACAGCTCGCCTTATCAGTTAGACGCGAGCGGCTTTCAAGACCTCCACAAACGCGCGTCCCTCCGCTAGTTGGCCTCGATGACGAGACAGCCAAAACCCTACTTCACAACTCAAAACTGAACATGCCTGTCCTGGCCAATCGTTACGATCCACCGGTTGAGCCGGGCAAAATCTTCTTTCAAACGCCCCAAGCCGGTGAATTTGTAGACTGCGGAACTGTCGTCGGATTAACGATCGGCAAAAAAAAACCTAACGACAAAGAGCGCCTTCCTTGAGTGTGAGTTATTGATTGGTGTAAACGGTCTACAAACGACGAAGATGAGAACTAGCATCCTTCGATCTAATTTCAAGGATGGAACACATTTGTGAGGTCAGAATTGACTAAGGGAAGCTTTGGAGGTCCAGAAACTCCGACCTTGTGTAGATACTCGCGACATGGGGCGCTCACGAAGATCTTCGCCAGCGAATTCTACTATTCACGCAATGCTTTTCGCACCAGCTTCGGACGGTAGTAGTGCAGATGTAATTGCTTTGCTGGAAACAAACGATTGCTGACCCTCAGGTTGGTTGCAAGTTCGCCAATAGGGCTACCGTCGAAATATCCTGCGGGAACAATTGTCAGGTACTCGCCATTCGGCGCCGGTGTAACCTTTTGAGTTGCTGCGCCATCGATCTCATCGGGCCTCGGACTGAAAAGGGTTGCCATCAGCTTTTTACTATCGAGATCCAGAAGCTGAATTACACCATCGTGCCCCGCACTTGCCAGATACCTATTCTTGATCAGCACTAATGAAGATCCAGCCAGATCGTGCTCGGTTATGTGACGGACCATTTTGCCGGTGACCAGATCCCAAAGTTGAACATGTCCATTGGCATTGCTAACGATAACAGTCGAGTTTCCTGCAAATTGGATTGCCGTTGGACTCAAGAGTGGATTTCGGATGGATCGGTTGAGCTTCCAGGTGCTGGTATCCCAGCTACTAAAACCGGCTGTATTGGGACCAGCCGTTAATAGTGTCTTGCCGTCCGCAGAGAGAGCAAAAACAAAGACGCCCGTCGTCTGGTCCTTCAACTCTTTCGATAAACTGCCTGTCTTTCTTTCCCACGCTCTGATCGTGCCATCAAGGGTGCCGGCCAGTATCGCATTATCATCGTTTGCGAAAGCAGTCACCAGCACGGGCAACGTGCCGTTCTTAATAGTCTGTTGCTCCTTACCCGTTGCGACCTGCCAGAGCTTCAGTGTTCCGTCCGAACTGCCACTCAACAGCGTAGATCCATCTTTTGAAAAAGCAATCGATCGTACCGGCAAGAGATGGCCGGTCAGTTTGGTTCTTAATTGCCAAGTCTGTAAGTCAAACAAATAAACAATGCCGGGTTTCCCGAAGTCGCCACCACCGGCAGCCAATGTTTTGCCATCTTCCGAAAGGGCAAGTGCTTTTATCTCGTCGGCCAATGCTAGCGTCGCCTTCATCACACCCGTTTGCAGATCCCAAACATTTATTCGCTTGTCGGAGTCGGCTGTAATCAGAGTGTTAAGAAAGGGATTGCGGACCGTTGCTACTATGCCTTGTTTATGGCCGACTAACTTGCCGTGAAATTCGCCACTCTGAGTTTTCCAAACATAAACATCGGCAGAGGCGTCATTGCCGTTTTCTTCAACGCCGATGTTGAGCACTAATTCTCCATTGGGGGATATGAGGACTTTATTGGAGTTAATTGTCTTCCTACTTAAGGACTGCTGAAGCGTGCCGGTGGACAGGTCATAAAGTTTGACCTCTGAATTACCAACCACCATACAGTTGCAAGCCGGCGAAAGGCTCACGCAATTTTTTTCGTTAGCTTCGCCATCAAGAGTGCGCTCTAACTCACCTGTAGCAAGTTTCCAAAACTTGATCGCACCATCGGCCTCGCCACTGCTCACGATGCTCTTTCCATCAGCGGACACTGCTATAGAAGAGACTCCGCTTGCATGGGCGTCCCATTGCCGCTGCAAAGCTCCGGACGTGCAGTGCCAAACCTTGAGCTTCCCATCTTTTCCTCCACTAACAAGCAATCGTGAATCAGGCGAGAACTCCATCTGAGATATTCCCTGACTGTTTTCATCGAAACTAAATCGCACTTTACGTAGGGCGAGGTCCCAAATGCTGATCTTACCGGGGAAAGCACCTCCGCTGCCCAGACCCGTCGCAAGCAGTTTGTTGTTGGGTGAAAAAGCAAGTGCTGTCACTATCTCGCTATCGTTCAAAGTGAAGTGTTCGGCACCAGTCTGGGGATTCCAAATTTTTATTTGTGTGTCAAAGCCTCCGGTGGCGAGCAGTTTCCCATTCGACGAAAACGCAACGCTGTTCAGAGAGGTGGTGTGACCCGGGAGGGTGCGCACAACTCTCTTCGTTGCTACGTCCCACAGCTTCACGTTCCAGTCGTCGCCGACAGTAGCAATTGTCTTGCTATCCGGAGAAAACGCGGCTGAAAGAACATTACCCCAATGGCCGGTCTGCAAGGCTAGTTGCGGACGCGCCCCAGTGCTTTGCTGGCCCACCAATCGCGAGGGCGAGACGATGATGGACCAGGCAATTAGGACCAGGCATGCAGGCTTCTTAACAAGGTGGATTCGTTTGGACATTTTGTTTCTAAAACTCCCGGCGGCATGGCCATGGTTACTTTGGTTTCACGTAGTTGAAGATCGCTTTTTTCTCTTTCGGATCCGCAAAGTCCTGAACGTTCGAAAGGAACTTGCCCTGATATGGTGTGTTCGTTTCCAACAACACACGTACAGCACCTTCTTCGCCTGCCGGCACAGTTACAATCAGAACGCCGGCCGCGACTTGCAACAGGGTTGCTGGTTTACCGCCAAAGAACACTCGCTCGATCTGTTCCAGATTCTCTCCACGTATCGTTACCTGATAACCACCCTCGGGCGCACCTTCAGCCTTCTTCGTCGCGTCGTTAACGATGCTGGTAATTGTCGGCGGAGCCGGTGGAAGGATGTTCAGTAGAGCTGATTCCGCTTTGTCACCTTTAACCAACAGCAGGAACGATGGTTCGTTTCCTCCCGCCGGGAGATTGAGGGTCAACAGTACTTCGCCCGCGGAAATCCACCTGCAAACACCCGGAGGCTCTGCCTCTCCGCCGCTAGCGGATCGCGGCCGACCGCGCCCGCGTCGGCGTCCTGTTGGACCAGGGTCGCTCACCGGTGGCTGGTTCGGTGCGGTGACCGCGCCGCCCGAACAGACCATCGGTGCAGAAATCCTACCATTCGAGATCAGACTCACCTCATTGATGGTTTGGAATTCGGAGCTGTTTAGGCGCACGTTAGCGCGTGCTGGTCGACCGGGTACATATTGAAGAATGTCGTAGGAAACACGCGGCGCAAATGGCCGAGTCAGCGGAAAAGATATTTCTTCCTGACCTTGCGATGTGTTTTGTCTCAGGGTGATGTCCCACGACGGCGTGCCTGGATCGTCCACGAGGAGGTCGTACTCATGGGTTGATTTTTGCACAACGCGATGGACAAATTCACCGTTGCAAACAACGGCTACATTGGGAACCGCGTTGCCATTAATACTAAACGTCGCATTCGGCCGAAAACCTCTTCCGGAAACTACGGCGCGAACGAGATTGTCACAGTCTGCGGTCCGGTCAAGCTGCACTCGCGAGATTGCAAGCGGCGAGAGAAACATCGGTTCCAACAGACCATGAATCTCGAGACTGTCTTGTTGCCAGCGATTGCCGTTGACACTAATCCGCGTGTCTTTGTTAATAATCGTCGTCTCTTGTGGCGTTACGAGCGCAACCACTGGAGTGCCCTCGTAGTTTGCACCCATCGCAAACGACGCAATCAATCGTCGCGAGTTGACGTATTCGTATTCACCATTGACACCAGAGCCATTGGAATTCGGAGTTGGAGTCGGCGACGGCAAGTCGATTGGTGAGACAGCTACCTTACGCTCCAGGGGCACTCCATTAACAAGTATGCCAACCTGCGGCGAGATGTATTCGCCCGAAAGCACCAGCGACAATCGCTCGCCCGAATGAACACTCGCATAATCCGCCGCACAAAGCTGAACGCCGTTAACGGCATCATCCGGAATCTCGATTTCAAACGTTTCCTCGTTCCCACTTTTTTTAGTTGCGTCCGGCTGCGCCTCACCTTTGGGAATCGCAAACCCGCTGCCGGTCATTTTTATGCGTTTTGCTTCAGCCGGTATGACCATCACGGCATAAGTGGTCCGTAATCCGGGAGCCAAATTCTTGGTTCCGGGCAATGGTCCAAAAGTCCAGCCGAAATTCGCCGTTCCTTTACCGAAGCCTGACGCGAAGATGTCCTGGTAAACAAACTGATCGTAAACCTCGCGTTGTTTTTGATAATCGACCTTACCTCCAAACCCGAAAAGTGCGAGAAACCTCGCGCTTAGAGCTAGTCCGTTGGTGGTGTCGTGAGTGGAATTAACATTAAGTGCGCTTTGACGAGGGATGATGTCAACAGTTCGCACAAGATCTCTGAGGCGGGTATTCTCCCAGCACTTATCAGCATCCTGAGTAGGCGTTGGAGTGGGTGTCGGAGTAGCAACCAGGTTAAGTTTTTCTGCCAACATCAGCGTATTTCTCTCTTGCACGTTCGTGAGGGCCGCATACTTACTCGTGTTACTCGTAATGGGTTTCGCTGAAATCGAAGTCAGTGAAGGAATGGGAGGCAGCTCCCCCGCTGGGCAAGTCTGCGGAGCAGTCCTGGAGCATTTCGAATAATCCGTAACCTGCCAACGGACCTGGGCCACATAACCGTCGCTTCGCTTGGGCACACTGTAAATCGAAGCCGGTAACTCCAAAAAAATACCCGCTGGTGTGGTCCTACTTCATCACGCAGCAACGTGAGCTGTTTTGAAATCACCTCGTATTGCATCTGAATGTAGTTATCCAGTTGGATCGAGGCCTGTAGTTGTGAGCTGCGGTTCTGGGTATCAGCGTAGATCTTGTTCAGTAATTCGGGAGTGATGCGCCCCAATTCGGGCGCGTAAGGTGCAGGCGTCGGCTGTGACGTCGGATTCGCGAACGGCACTGCGGGGTTGGGAATGTTGGCATTGATGGTGTCCTGGTTGAGACCTGTGAGTTCCGTATTTAGAGCGCTGATTCGCGTATTGATGGAGTCGCGCTCGACTGTCTTCGCGTTGAGTTCGTCGTTTTTTAACTTTATTGCATCTTGATCCGGCGTCGTCGCACTTTTCAGTTTATTGAGATCGACATTGATGTAGTACAACTCCCTGTTTCCCTGGATCAGCTCGTTGTTTAGATGGTCCAGTTGAGTTCTGACTCTTTCCTGACGATCCAGGATCGTGTCGTAACGGCGTTCCAAGATTCTATTTTTGAAGCCTGCTGTTGCGTCGAACTCGGCTGTGATCCCCAGCAGTGTCTGGAGTATTTCGATCCGCTGCCGGTTGATGCCGTTGGGATCCAGGTTACTTAACGGGTTTATCTGCCAGCTACGATCGGTCTTATGCATCTGAGCCAGCAGATAGTGGGCTTGCGCCAACGTCCAAACCGATGGCTTTCCTACAGAAATATCGACTATGTTCTGTGCTTGTACCGAAGTTGGGAATGAAAACAGCAGTTGAGTGAGGATCAGCAGCAGTATTTGCAAGCGTGCAACGTGGGATCGGGTGGTGTTCATAACTGTTCCTTTTTTGGAAATGGCATGACTTCTTCACCATGCTTATGACACCCGGCGTGAAACGTTTCACCGCGCCTGAGAATAGAGTGGCGGCCGAAGCCGGAGCAGCTTCCTGTGGCGCAGAATGAAGTGTTGCAAAATGTAGTTGACAGCGCCTGGTTGACTGCTTACCCTCTGCTTGCTCGCGCCCGGCGGTCTAAAACTCTTACCTCTTAAATGTGTTAATCGCTTTTAAGCGCAGTCGCTACGGCTGATTAACCTGCGGCGCACACCTGTGGCGCTCGGCGCGAGCGGAGCGTAGACCTGCCGATTTGCAATGACGAATAACGCCTCGGCATCACCCACTGAATCGTTCGAGCACTTGCTTGCGTGGCTCAATGCAGACCGCGAACAGGCGGGAAGGCGTTACGAAGAGATTCGCCGCCGGCTGATCAAGATTTTTGCGGGCCGCGGTTGTTGGGAAGCGGAGGAGCTGGCAGACGAAACGCTCCGGCGTGTCGAGCTGAACGTGCACAAAGTGGCGCCCGGCTGGATAAACGATCCGGCGCTTTATTTTTACGCTGTGGCGCGTAATGTCCGGCGTGAGTACTTGCGGCCGAAAACTCTTCCCAACCCGCCACCACCCGCTCCAGACGTGGAAGAAGCCGAACGTGAGGATCGCTGTCTGGAGCACTGCATGCAGCAACTGTTCACGAGCGACGAGCGCTCGCTCATGTTGCAGTATTATCAAGGCCAGGGACGAACAAAGATTGAGAACCGGGAGGAACTCGGCCGGCAGCTCAGGCTTGGGACGAACGCGCTCCGCATACGGATGTGCCGACTCCTGAAGCGCCTCCGGCCATGTGTTCTCGACTGCCTCGCGCGGTTGTCGAGTTGAAATGAATCGACACGGATCGCATACAAGTAGGGGCGACCTCACGGACGGCAGCGTCCAATGACGGAAGACTTACAACTGCAAATGCTGAAACAATACCTTCTCGGCGAACCGCTCGCCGAAGAGCGACGGCATGGCATTGAGGAGCGTCTGCTCACTGACGAAGAGTTCTGCGAACAAGTTGAAATTGCAGAGGACGAGTTGATTGAGCAGTACCTGGGTGAGGAACTGAGCGCCGCTGAACGAACTAAGTTCGAGCAAAACTTTCTCAACACTACCGAGCGCCGGCAAAAGTTCAGCGTGGCACGTACTCTCAACCGGTACGCCACCGCGAAGGCGGTGCAGTTGGAAACTGATGCGGTTGCGCATGACACGACCAGCACACGTCGCGACAGCATCAAACCGGCAGGATGGATCTCGTTCTGGTCTCGCCGGCCCGTGCCAGTCTACGCCGGCCTTGCCGCTGCCATCGTCCTGGTGATTGCAGGTGGATTGTTATGGCGTTCATACTCGCGCAACCGAGACATCGAACGCGGGTTGCTCGCCCTCAACGAAGCGTTTCGCCAACAGCGTCCCGGCGAAGCACGCATCACAAATCTCAGTTACGCGCCTCCACCATCAACGCGCGGTGGCAGTTCAGATCAGTTTGACTACAAAGCACGAGATCGGGCCGAGCGTCTTTTGCAAGACGCGGCACACGAACAAGGCAGTGTCGCGGCGTTGCATGCTCTGGGCCAACTTTATCTGGCCGAGCGGCAGTATGACAAAGCAATCCAGCAATTCGAGGCGGCACTTGCCTCCGCACCAAACGACGCGCGGCTCCACAGCGACCTGGGAGCGGCGCTATTCGAGCGCGGCAACCATCCGCCAGCCGGAAACGAAGGTGCGAAACTCGCCGATTTCGCTCGCAGTCTTGAACATCTTAATCAGGCGCGTTCACTCGACCCGTCACTTCGCGATGCACTCTTCAATCTCGCCCTACTGCACGAGAGCATGAATGTGCCGCGCCAGGCAGCAGACGACTGGCGTCGCTACCTTGAACTCGATCCCAACTCGCCCTGGGCCGCTGAGGCACGCAACAGGCTCAAGCTCCTCGAAGAGCGCCAGGATATTTCGTACACAGCGCCGCAAACACTGCCGGAGTTCCTCGCCGCATACCACGCCCACAACGACGAACGCGCCTGGCAGGTGATGAGCGGCAGTCGCGAGATGATTACGGGCCGGATGGTGCCATTTCAACTCGCGCGCGAGGCGCTAGAGGCTGAAAACGAAGGCCGGCTCGATGAGGCGAATGAACTGCTCGACGCTTTCAAATACGCCGGTGCGCTCGAACAAACGCATGCCAATGATCCCTTCATCGCTGAATTGGCGAACTACTACGCTGCAGCGGGAAATGCCGCGCGAAGACAACTCGCGGCCGCTCACGCAGAACTCGCTGAAGGGTATCGTTTATGCAGAGCCGGGCAGTACGACGAGGCGCACACACACTTTGCTCGCGTGCGCTCACTCTTCAGCGCTGCCGGCGACACGGCCGAAGCACGCCTCACCGATTACTGGCTTGCCTACTGCATCGGCCAGGGCGATCGAATCGAAGATGGTGCGACACTGCTCGATGACCTCGCTGCGTTCTGTAAACAGCGAAACTATCGTTGGTTGCTCTCGCAGGCGCTCTGTTTACTCGCTAACAATCAAGACCTTTTAGGGGATCACTCTCGCTCGCTCGCCCTCGATCGCCAGGCGCTTGACATAGCCGTTTCGATCAGCGACAGCTACAACCAACAGAAGGTGCTCACGCAACTCGCCCTTCAATACACCGAGTTAGGTCGCCCTGAACACGCGCTCGATTATCACCAGCGTACGCTTTCGGTCGCCGCTTCTGCTTCCTCCAGCCCGCGGCAGGACTGGCGCAATTTCACCTACACTGCGCAAACCTTTTTCACCTTAAAACTTTACGATGCGGCCGCGGCGTATGAACGCGAGGCGCTCCGCATCAGTCGCGACGAGTTGCGCGATCCGGCGCTCGCGCATTTGTCTTACATGCACCTCGGCATGATCCTCGCGGGCATGGGCCACTATGACGAGGCTGTTCGCGAAGCCACGGCGGGACTCGACGTGGCGCGCTCGCTCCAGAACGACTCGGCCAGCCGTAAGATGATTGCTTACTCACTCCTGCAACTCGGCCACTTGACACGGCAGGCGGGCGACTGCGTCGCGGCGCTTGGGAACTACGACGAAGCACTAAAATTGTATGACGGAATGGAGATCGCCAAGCTCGATGGCTACGACACGCACAAAGGCCGGCTGCTCTGTTACGTGAATGGCAGTGACGACGCAGCGACTGAAAGGGAATTAGCGAGCGTGCTTGCGCTCTTCGAACGTGATCGCGCCGAGATCACGGAGGAGCAGAATCGTAACAGCTTCTTCGATGCCGAACAGGGTGTCTACGACATCGCGATCAGCTATGCGTACGCGCGGGGAGACAAGCGCCGGGCCTTCTCCTACAGCGAGCAGTCCCGCGCTCGCTCGCTGCTCGATCTGTTGAAGCATGGCGTAAAGATTGATGCTGAGGAAGCTGAGCCGGAAGTGAAGCTGGAGGCCGCAGCGTCGCCGCTCAATCTCGAAGCGATAAAAGCCCAGTTACCACCTGGCATGGAAGTTGTGCAGTACGCTGCGCTGAAGGACAGGCTGCTCATCCTGATAATTTCGAGCACTCGTTTCGAGGTGCGCGAGCAGTCCGTACCCGCGGCACAACTGAATGCTCTCGTGCTCGATTATGTTGGGCTGCTGGCGCGTAACGATGAGTCCCAGGCGAGCGAGGTAAGGGGACGCTCAGAGAGATTGTATGAATTGCTTGTCGCACCCGTTGTGTCCTTTTTGAACGGCGCACGCGAAGTTTGCATCGTGCCGGATAAGGCGCTCTTTCATCTGCCATTTGCGGCGTTGGTGGCGCCCGCTACCAGACGTTACCTGGTGCAGGATTTCACCCTTCTGTTCGCGCCAAGCGCGAGCGTGCTGGTCCACTGTTCGCACACGGCTCAAGAGCGCGCGCACCTCGGGCACGCTGAAACACTCTTGAGTGTTGGCAATCCGGCTTTCGATCGCGCCGCATATCCGGAACTACCGGATCTCCCTGCAGCGGAGCTCGAAGCGAATAAAGTGGCGCAGGTTTACGACGCCTCCGCACTCACCGGAGCACACGTGCGCAAGACTGCGTTCACGAATCTTCTCGCGAGCGCCAACGTGATCCACTTCGCCGGCCACTACATCGCTGATGAGCGTACGCCAATGCGCTCGCGTCTGCTGCTCGCGAAAGATGCGACCGGCGACTCGCTGACCGCTGCCGAGGTGTTCACCAAACAATTGCCGCAGGCGCGGCTCGTCGTTTTGTCAGCCTGCCAAACGGAACTCGAGCATTACGATAACGGCGAAGGCATGATCGGCATTGCACGCACGTTTCTGGCCGCGGGTGCGCCGGTCGTTATCGCCAGTCAGTGGCCGGTGGATTCCGACGCCACCGCTGAGTTGATGATTCGCTTCCACCATCTGCGGAAGCTCGAAGGTATGAGCACGGCCGCAGCTCTGAGTCACGCGCAGCAGGAGATGCTCGCGGGTGCCGACGAGCGCCACCGCAATCCATATTACTGGGCCGCCTTCCTTCCGGTCGGGGGTCACACCGATTACTGAAGACGCGTCATGCGGCGCGTCTTGTACCACGTACCACGCGAAACGCTTTTCTGCTCAGCTCATATAAAAATGACGACCGCGGTTGCGTCCGGCTTGACGGACTGGTTGCAACGCGTCGTCACCCTGACGAAAGGATACAACTATGCCATTACCACACGACCACGCGACCGCTAACCTGTTCATTGATGGTTTAGCTATTTGCTGCTTCACCCCGGGAGGACAAGTGGGACAATGGGACGTGGGGTTTTTACGTCACCATGAGAATCACGAGCTTATCTTGAACATCGATGGGGATGCGAACACGCCCATCCGCTTTGATCCCAACCCGGGTATTGTCATTCATATCGAGACCGAAAAAGGAATATCACCTTTCCAGCAGAACCCTCTCGGTTTCTTCGACCAAGGTCCCATCGCCGAACGGACTAAGGGCCCGACGACTCTGGACGCAGCGGAGAACTTCAGGTGGACCATAAACCTTGAAGAGCCGCCAGAAGACATCGGTCATGGTCGCGGCCATCTGGTGAAACCTAGCTTCCCGATGACGCGCGCCTTTATCCAAAACGCAGTCTTTTACACGCAGGCGTTGTCTACTAAAAGGCTGTTCCGGCTGCTCGTCAGTGAAGACGGTACCAGGATGTCGCAACAGGAACTGGACGAGCACTTGTTCGGAAGGACGAACAACCTCATAGGCGCTGACATTACTTGTGAGCCCGCCGGGAAAATCAACATCAGTATTGATTTTGGCAACGGGCCAGAACCCCTTGGATCGTTCCCTCACAGGAATGGAAATCCGTGGCAGATCAGCTTAACGAACACGCGTCCGGCTACGACCCAATTGTGTGATAACGACGCAAGTAAGGAAGGCTCGCGCGGTCTGCATAGCAGAGATATAAGGCTAACGGGCGCCACCCCCGGACAGGGTGATTTCCAGCTTTATTATGAGGCTTTCGATCTTGACGACGACAACCAACAGCGCTCGCTGTGGGCGTTTGCCGAACCGTTACGCTTTATTAGCGGGCGCACTGACTGCAACTCGGTCCGGGTTGGTACAAGCACCAATCTAGACGAGCTTTTCAAATAAGTGGGAATTGTGAATTCAAATCGTTAATGAAGCTCACTTGAATTGAAAGGAGAGCGAGATGTCACTGCAACACGAAAAAGCCACCGCTAACCTGCTCATTGATGGGCTCGCGATCTGCGGTTTTAACGAACGCGATCGTGTGTGGGAGGTGGCCTACCTGCGCCACCCGCAACACGAACTAGGCCTCGACTTGGGCGATGATAGTGATGTGGTCAAAATACCTCGCGACGCGCGCGTCATTAAGATCGAGACGGTGAAAGGCCGGACGCCTGACTACGACCACGAGTTCCCGCTCGGCTTCTTCGACCGTGGGCAGGTGCCGGACCGCACTCGCGATCCGCACGGCATGAGCACAGATGAGAAGGAGAATTTCCGTTGGGCCATGAATCTTGACGAAGGCGCAGATGTGCCGCACGGGAAAATTAAACTAAAGCCACCGCCGTACCCTGTGACCATGGCTTATATCTCCGATGCGGTCTTCTACTCCGCTGCGCTCACTCCCAGGAACATGTACCTGATTCCGCTCCGGAATAATCCGGCAATGATGTCGCAGACAGCACTGAACCGAGATCTTTACGGGAAGACAGCAGATGAGATTGGTGTAGACATCACATGCGCTGCCGGTGGAGGCATAAAGGTCACGATTGATGGTGAGGAGTTGCCGCTGCTGCCGCATAAGCCCGGCAATCCATGGAAGATGATGTTAATGAATATGCGCCCATTTCTCAGCGGTGGACATCACCATATGGCGGTAGCGACGACCAGCACCGGTGCCAATCTCGAGCAGGGCGATTTTCAAATCTATTATGACTCCCTTGACGTTACGGGCGAAAAATACTCGCTCTGGGGACACCCGTCACAGATGTTCAGCGGTCGGACGGATTGCAATACGCCATGGATTCGCCGGTCGAGTCTGGCAGCACTTATCCCTTCGTAATGCGATGAAGCAGTTATCACTGCCACGATTCATTCCGAACACGCGGTCGAAGAAGCGGCGACTGCGGCGTCGACTTTCACGAGGTTGGTGTGGCGCATGAAATGATGCGTGTCGTCAGGTACGACTAGCTCTTCATACGTCTCACCGGCCTTCCGAAGCGCTGCACTAGGTCCCGTGGTTTGACTGAAGCGCACGTTGCGAATCGTCGTCACTTCAAATCTCCTCGTTTGCTAGACGTGAGTAGGCGAGCCTAAATTGTGAGCAGATTCACAGCAATGTGATATTGCCCGCTTAGGGATTTCGTTTACTGCCCTTGCGTGACTTGCGCGGACGGCCCACCTTTCGCTCCTTGACGGCGTCAAGGTCTTTCGGATCGATCAGCCACTCATGCCCGACTTTAATCGCCTTCAATCGCTTCGCCCTAATCATCGCCCGCACTCTGTTAGCGGTTACTCCTAATCGCCTCGCTACCTCAGCCGTGCTGATGATCTTCATGGCCCAAGTATAGCATTCTGAGAAATTATGCCGATTTCACTTTATGACCGAACCCACAGGAATCTCGACCTCATCGTCGTAAAGTCACAAGTTTCGGCTAGACTCGCGACGTGTGCGAGATTTTACTTCGCGCGGAGAACAAAGTGTCTGCGGTAACTGCTCGGCCGCAGCCCGTAGCGTCGTTCGAAGGCCCGACGAAAAGCGTCAGCGCTCTTGAATCCGACTGAATCGGCCACACCCTCGATTGTCTGTTCCGGTAAAGTCAAACGCTCACGCGCCTCCCTCAAGCGCGCGTCTTCTACGAAAGTGGCCGGCGTCGCGCCGAACGCTTCTTTGAATCGACGCGTGAAGTGCCGCGGACTCAGACAGGCGCGCTCGGCAAGCCCTTCCGCCGACAAGTCTTGTCGCAGATGGCCCTGAATCCAGACTGCCAGATCTGCGAACCGATCGCTTGAGCGGGTTTGAAACTGTAACGGCTCAGAGAACTGTTCTTGCCCACCCGGTCGCTTCAAATAAACAACCAGTTCGCGCGCAACTGACAGCGCCACCCGCGGGCCGAAATCTTCTTCGATCAAAGCCAGAGAAAGATCAATTCCGGCAGTGATACCGGCACAGGTGTAGAACTTTCCGTCTTTGAGATAGAGCGCGTTCGGATCGACCTTCAATTGCGGGAAGCGCCTGGCCAGATCTTGCGCGTGGCGCCAGTGCGTCGTGACCTTCCGCCCATCAAGTAAACCGGTGGCGGCAAGTCCGAAGGTGCCGGTGCAGACGGTTGCGATGCGACGGGTCTTTGCGGCCTGACTGATAATCCATTCCGCTGCTCTTTTTTGCGTCTCGGGCACGCGCAACCCTCTTCCGCCCGGAATAATGAGCGTGTCCAGATGCGGCGCGTTCCTGATCGTTTTGTGCGGCTTGAATACGACTCCGGATTCGGAGGTGAACGGGCGACTCGTTAAGCCGATGATGACAATCTCGTAACAGCTGGCTATCTGCCCATCGGGTTCTTCGGCGATCGCCGACGTGAAAGCGTCGATGGGCCCGACCAGATCGAGCGCCATCAGTCCTTCAAATCCCAGGAGTCCGATCCGCAGGGGTTTCTTTGCGGTCATGACAGCTCGGGTATATCGACTAGTTGAATTGTCGACCATGGCTCGTGTCTAACCATCCTCGCCATTTTTTCCCGCCTCGAACCACCCGTTCGTCTGAACTCTTTCGTGTCCGAAACTGTCGGCTTTTAGTCATGGCGATACGTTTGATTTCTCGCATATTCTCGGCTGACGATCAAGGAGCGAGGAGTAAAGCTTGAAACACAAGCGGGAAACGACCGATGATGTACTGACTCGGCGAAGTTTCCTCAAGGGCAGATCTGGCGCAGTCATCGCCATGACGCTGCTCGCGTTGACACTGGGGGGAATGAGTGGTTGAAGAGGATTAACTCGCCCCAGAAGTGTTATGCAAAAGCGACGTGGGTTGCAACGGCCTGGATATCAAAAACCGGAGGAGAGCATGAAAACAGAAGCGATGCATACTACTGAAGAGGCGCTGACTCGAAGGCATTTCATAAAGTGCGGGGCGGGCGCGGTTTTCGCGGCCGGCTGTCTCACAACGTTAGGAGCGAGTGCGCCGTCACTTGAGGCTCTCGCGAATCAAAGCGGGGGCGCGAACGTCTATGTCTGTCCACCGTGCGGGCAGGATTGCGACAAACTCACTTTCGATAAGCCCGGCAACTGTCCCCAGTGCGGCATGAAGCTGATTCCCCTGGTGGCGGGTAAGGACAGCCCGCCCACGGTCGCCGTTCTCCTCTTCAACTCAGTTGAGATTATCGACTTTGCCGGACCCTGGGAGGTGTTCGGTGGCGCTGGTTACCACATCTTTAGTGTCGCGGAAACACTGGATCCGGTTACCACAGTCTACGGTCAAAAAATCACCGCCGACTACACTTTTGAGAACACTCCGAAATGCGATGTGCTCCTGGTACCGGGCGGAGGCACTCGCGACGCTGTTGCAAATCCGAAGCTCATTAAATGGGTTCAGGATAACGCCAGGAAATCAACTTACGTAATGTCGGTTTGCACGGGCGCGTTCATTCTGGCCAAGGCAGGGTTGCTCGATGGGCTATCTGCAACCACGGTGCGTGGTGGTATCGATCGACTTGCGACAGCGGGCCAGAATATCAAAGCTGTCTCTGACCAGCGCTATGTGGATAACGGCAAAATCATCACCACCGCTGGTCTGTCGTCCGGGATCGATGGCGCGTTGTATCTAGTCTCGAAAATGTTGGGCAAAGGTAAAGCGCAGCAAGCCGCGCTGGACATCGAGTACCAGTGGGATCCTGATGGGAAATTTGTGCGTGCGGCGCTCGCCGATCGCTACCTGCCGGACTTTCAGGGACTGGACGGAGAAATAGTCTCGACGAATGGCGACACCGAACACTGGGAGATCAAGGCCGTGATCACCAAGCCCGCTTCACTCGCGGGGATCATGGAGCTGACTCAGAAACAGATTGTTTCCAATACTCCGCACAAAAAATCCTCGGTCACGATAAGTGAACGTGCTATGAAGAATGCCGAACGCTCGGAAATTGAATGGAAGTTTACGGATGATCAGGGTCGCGCGTGGCAGGGTTCAGCCGCGGCGGAAGCCTCAACGGAAGATAAAGGAAAGTTTAATATGACGTTGCGACTCGCACGAAGCAGATAGCAGCTTTAGTGAAACCCCAACACAAGGCCTTTACTTAAGGTAGCCAAAGCTTGAAATTTCGGCTCAGTAATTCGTCAGTATCTCTTCCGGTTTGAAACCCATCTTCCCCAGTCGCTCGCGTGTTTGCTCGATCATTTCCATCGAGCCACAGATGAGCGCCACTGGTGAAGTCATATCAGGCAAAACGTGATCTAGCAGGGATTGCACATAGCCGGTCGGACCTGACCAATCGTGACCGTCGGGCCTGGAGATCACCTGCCGCAATTCAACGCCCGCATCTTCCCAGCTTTCGGTTTCGTCGCGATAACAAAAATCGTCTGGCGTGCGCGCTCCGTAAAGCACAACTAGTTGACCGAAGTCTTTCTTCCGCTTCAGCACGTGCCGCAAGACCGAGCGCAATGGTGCGACACCAGTGCCCATCGCAACGAAAACAAGATCTCTGTTTCTCTGTGCCTCGAGTGGAAAACCGTGTCCCGCGATGCCCACCAGATCAATTGTCTGGCCCTCCTGCAT
>Ga0070698_100002938_pt1 | contig 18748 bp, 16 predicted proteins | sample KBSK1502metaG_FD_65477 | JGI IMG/M metagenome (GOLD analysis project Ga0070698, IMG submission 65477) | Corn, switchgrass and miscanthus rhizosphere microbial communities from Kellogg Biological Station, Michigan, USA - KBS K1-50-2 metaG | ecosystem: Host-associated > Plants > Roots >...
TAATCCAAGCATCACTTCGCTCATTGAAAACGAGCGTGGCGAACTCTGCGCGGTCAGCGCGGGGAGCAGTTTCTTTTTCTTTATCAATTGTTTTGACGGCCGGCGCTTTGCCGCCGTCGTGCCTCAGTTCCGCCGCGAGGTCAAGGACTTCGGCTGGGGCTCGAACCAGCTCAGTTTCCAGGATCACACCGGCGAGTGGTGGGTGCCCACGACGTCCGGTCTATATCGCTTCCCGCATGTGACAAGCGTGGAACAACTCGCACATACTCCTCCGAAGGCCATCTACAGCCACGATCACGGCGAGCTGCCAGGCGATGATCTCTACCGTTTGTTTGAGGATTCGCACGGTGACGTCTGGATCAGCATAGCTTCGGGTGTGCGCAACGCAGTAGTACGGTGGGAGCGAGCGAGCGAGTCTTTTCACTTCTATTCCGAAGCGGACGGTCTCCCTCCGCGCAGCCCTCCCACTGCCTACTGCGAAGATGCCGCCGGCAATCTCTGGCTGGGGTTTTATGACGGCGGCCTGGCCCGTTATCGCGATGGCAGCTTTCGAATGTTCGCACAACCCGATGGCGTCCCGGCCGGGCTCATCAGGGCCTTGTATCTTGACCACGCTGGGCGGCTGTGGGTTGCGACTGATTCGAGCGGCGTCGCTCGCCTCGACGACCCGCAAACGGATCACCCGCATTTCATCACCTACACGATCGCTGACGGACTGGCCAGCAACACCACCTCGTGCATCACCGAAGACAAACTAGGAAGAATGTACTTCGGAACCACCAGGAGCCTGGACCGATTTGATCTGGAGACCAAGCGCATCAGGCACTACACCAAGGCCGATGGGTTGGCGAGCAGTGCTGTGCGTGTCGCTTTACGCGATCGGGAGGGCGCGCTCTGGTTCGGCACAGAACAAGGGATTTCGCGGCTCATTCCTACGCCCGACCCACCTCCAACGCCACCGCCCATCTTGATTAGCGGGCTGCGCATCGCTGGTAATCAGCAGCCAATCTCGGCGCTGGGCGAAACCGAGGTGTCGGGACTCGTCCTCAATCCGACGCAGAATCAAGTGAGCATTGACTTCGTCGGCCTGGGCTTCGCGGCCGGCGAGGGATTGAAGTACCAATACAAGTTGGCCGGGGCCAATGGCGAGTGGAGCGCACCCACCGATCAACGCACAATCAATTATGCAAGCTTGTCCTCTGGTCGTTATCAGTTTCAAGTTCGGGCCGTGACGGCGGACGGCAGCATCAGTCCGACGCCTGCGACTATTACCTTCACCATTCTCCCGCCACTCTGGCAACGCTGGTGGTTCGTCACGCTGGTGGTGCTGACGTTCGGGTTGGGAGCAGCAGCAATCTATCGATATCGTGTGCGGCGATTGATTGAACTTGAGCGGGTGCGCACGCGCATTGCCACCGACCTGCACGATGACATCGGCGCCAGTCTGTCGTTGATAGCGATGCTGAGTGAAGTGGCTCAACGCCAGGTGCCGCGCGGTAATTCCAGCGTGGCAGAGCCTCTGGCCTCGATTGCCTCATCCTCGCGTGAACTCGTTGATTCCATGAGTGACATTGTTTGGGCGGTCAATCCTCGCAAGGACCGCTTTAGTGAGCTGGTAAAGAGGATTAGACGGTTCGCCAGCGATGTCTTTAGCGCGCGAGACATCGCTCTGCAATTTGAGTCCGACGACGATCATGATTTCAAACTCGGCGCCGATGCGCGCCGCGAAATATTCTTCATCGTAAAAGAAGGCGTCAATAATATCGCCCGCCATTCGGCTTGCACCAAAGCCGCAATTATTTTGAAGAAGGAAGGCGGCTGGTTGACGCTGGAATTGCGCGACAACGGGAAGGGCATCGACCCCTCGCAAGCGAACGAAGGTAACGGACTCGCCAGCATGCGCGAGCGCGCTCGCCGACTCAGTGGCGAGTTGGATCTTGCATCGGCGAATGGTAATGGAACGACGCTCACGCTTAAGGTGCCAGTGGATAGGCAACGCTTCGGTTGGGGTGATTAACTGCATCGTTCAGTCACAGGATCGGTACGGAACCGCTTGCGATAGCGAGCGGGTTCTTACGAGCCACGTTACGCACTCGCTGCCGCGAGCGGTTCTGTCCCGTATTTATTACTCATGCTGACTAGGAGACTTCCTAGTGACATCGGACGATCAGTGAGTTAGTTTGCAATCTGTTTGCAAAGTTATCGTGGACTCTCCAGTAGAAATGAATGCCGAAGTCAAAACAGAAGTCCCGACAGAGAGGGCTATTCCCTCAGTCATCAAGGTCGCGATTGTGGAAGACCAGCGCAAGTTTCGCGACGCTGTTACCACGCTGATTGACGGCACCGAGGGTTTTCGCTGCTCTGGCAGTTATCGCTCAATGGAAGAAGCGCTGGACCAGATCGCCCACGATCTGCCCGATGTTGTTTTAATGGATATTGGATTGCCGGGCATGAACGGCATCGAAGGCACTCGTCGCTTGAAGGAACGCTTCCCGCAAATGGTTCTGTTGGCCCACACCGTCTACGAAGACGATGAGCGAATTTTTGATGCATTGTGCGCGGGCGCGAGCGGCTATTTGCTCAAAAAGACACCGCCTGCCCGCCTGCTCGAAGGCTTGCAGGAAGCAGCCAAAGGCGGCGCGCCAATGACACCAGAGGTTGCCAGTCGGGTCGTCAAGATGTTTCGCGAGCATCGCCCACCAGATCGAAGCTATGAATTGAGTCCACACGAACTTCGCTTGTTAAAGCTGCTGATGGAAGGTCACAACTATAAGACCGCCGCAACGAATTTGGGTGTGACCACGCACACGATCTCTTTTCACCTGCAAAAAATTTACGAGAAGCTGCACGTCCACTCGAAGACCGAAGCGGTCGCCAAGGCTTTACAGGATCGACTCCTCAAATAAACACACCGAACGATACCACCGTCACAGTCGCTTTCGTCGCCCGCCTTTTTAGTTTCCTACAAGACTACCTAGTGACTTCGTATTTCATCGGGAGTATTCATGTGTCCCTGGTCGCGAGGTGCTTTCAAAGTTTTGGGGAAATACTCAGACAAAAAATGATGAGGAACCACCGATGAGCGAGAGCAGGTGCAAACGAACCCGAATGGCAGCGAAGTGCATCGGTCTTCTGTTACTTCTGGTCGGTGTGTTTTTTGGCACATCACCGGGAGCAACGACTCAAGAGCGACGCCCGCCGCCAGGCGGCATGGAGGCGAAACCCTTTCTGCGCGTCACGCCAATGTTCCAGGGGAACTGTTCTCCGCTGAACTTTCGCGTCACCAATACCGGTGGAAGCAACTCGGGAGAATTCGTCATTCAAATTTTTAGAGGCTCCCGTGAGCATGCAAGTCCTGCTACTCGCGTCGACACACTTTCTGTTGAAAACCTCAATGCCAAAGAAAGTCGTGCTTTCGAGTGGTCGCACCATTTGAACGGGCCATATACGGTTGCGGTTCGCGCAAGTGGCCTAACGAATGAGCGCGTCGGTGTAATCGAGATTGAGACTCATTGCATTAAATGAACCCGGCCGATAGCACGGAGAGAAGTATGAAGAAGAGTTTGTTATCAGTGCTTATAGGCGTGGGATTGGCGTCTCGCCAGTTGTGAATTACGTGAAGACTGAAAAAGAGAAACGTAACAACTCGCTTGCCTTCGACCCGAAGGTCTTTTGAAACTTCAAGAAGCAAACTGCCACAAGGAGTCTGGTTATGAACACACAAATTCGCTCCGGAGCATATTCGTTACTTGGTGTCTTAATTGGCTTAACCCTACTGCTTGGTTATCCGGGAGTTAATCGGTCCAAAGCGAGATCGCGAGAAGCTAAGTTAACCGCAAGTGTCGCCACTCGTGTTGTCGGAATAGATGAGAAAGTCTTCACGTCGCCGCCGGGGGGTCTGAAAACCTGGAATGTGTTTAATGAATGGCACAACGATAGATCGAATTGTAGTAGGTTCCATCCGGAGTCATCGAGTGGACCACGCGATGACGTACCGCCAGGGCAGGTACTGGTGGGATACATAAACCACTTCGAGGGAGGCAGCGGTCCTTTCCCTTGCGAAGAGAATTCCAAAGACATCTACCGCGGCGCGATAAGGTTTGACCTGCCCGAATTAGTGAAAGGAGCTCCAGTCCTATCGGCGGACAAGGCCACGCTCAGGTTTAAGGTAGTAGAGGGAGGCGTTGCTGCCTATGACGGTGAAAGGCGCCCGATCACCAGGGTGTGCGAGGACCGACTATTTGTCGCCGATGCGGACTGGCTGAAGGGGTTCGCCGGCGGTGAGCCTCGTCTTCCCGGAGGCGAGCTCATCAAGAACATCAAAGAATGTCCGTCCGTAGGTTGCAGCATTGACGTCACAAAACTCGTCAGCGACTGGATCGCGGGTAAGAAAGATAAGCAGGGGTTTGTGATCGTAGGCGAGAATGAGGATTGGTTAGACAAACTGATTCCTCATGATAATTCTGTTTGCCAGACTCGTTATGGCGATTTCACCTTGACGGTGAACTACAACTCGCCCGTTTATGCTCCGGAACCGACCCACACACCGATGCCCACGGGCTCGGCGCGGATTAACTTCGCACTGGCCTCTAACGGCGCCAGCGCTACGGCGCAGAACTACACGCAGGACGACTTTATACCGGGGTTGCACTTCAACCCGTCTTACGCAATAGACGGCGTCCGCCACACGACACCTGCTGGCGGAAATTACTGGCGCGACGAGCACGGGCTACCGTCATGGCTGCAAGTTGACTTCGACGGCGAGAAGACGATCGACGAAGTTGCTCTCATAACAGTCCAGATACCAGGTTATGAAACAGGAGCCGATCCGACTGAGACCCAGACCACTTCCCAGGGCGTGACTGCTTTCGACGTGCTGTTCTGGACTGGGAAAGAGTGGAAGCCGGTCTCGGCAGGAACGATTACGGGCAACAGCCTGGCGTGGAAGAGGGTTAGATTTCCTTTCTCTCCCGTAACTACTTCAAAGATCAGAGTGGTTGTCAACGTAGGTTTCAACAGCACAGACGGAATAGCGCGAATCGTGGAACTTGAAGCCTGGGGCAGGGCACCGAAGAAGTTTGGGGGCACATGAGTTGAGCACCAAGATCTCTGTTCAGGTCTGGAATCTCATGGTACCCGGTCTGATCGGCTTTGCCCAAAAAGGCGACTAAAGGTCTTGGTACGGAACCGGTCGCGGTAGCGACCGGGTTATTTCAACGGGATTACCCGCTTGCTACGGCAAGCGGTTCCGTACCAAGTTGCAGCGTCCGAAGTCTAATACGAGTTTTTGGGCAAAGCCCCGCGCGTCGTAGACCCTTGCCACGCAAACCTGACTCAGAAGCGCGTCGGGTTACTCCGAACGAAGCGAATCTTGCGGTGGGGAGGCGGCTGGCACTGTGGTTGCCGAGGGCACGGCTCGACTGTTTGCTTAGTCGGACCTAAGCTGACCGAGCGTCAGATGATTCGAGGACAAGTGCGGGAAAAGGGAATCCGGCCATGACTAAAACAACAACACATAAGGCGCATATCTTAGTCGTCGAAGATGAACCTGAAATCAGAGACGTGCTGCACGAGTTCCTGAGCAGATCGTATCAATGTACGGCGGTCGACGCAGCGGAGAAAGCTCTGGCGTTGATCTCAGCGCAAAAATTCGATCTCATCCTGAGCGATATCACCATGCAACGAATGAGTGGACTCGAGATGGTTCCGCAGATCCGCATGATCGCTCCCCAAACATTAGTGGTCATGATTAGCGGGCTGCAAACAATCGAGTGCGCAATCGCGGCGATGCGCGTCGGGGCCTTCGACTACATCACAAAACCATTTGACTTAAGCCAGGTCGGGGAGGCCGTTTGTCGGGCTCTCGAACACGGCAAGTCACTGGAAACCAGGCAACTTCACGAAGAGAGCCTCAAGGAGTTAATAAATCAGCGTGCCGAAGAGGCAAAGCTGGAGTCGGGCCTGCGCCGAGCAGTAGAGCAGCACGAGTTCGTCGTTCATTATCAAACGCAAGTGGAGATTGCCTCGGGGGAAATCGTGGGAACTGAGGCGCTGGTTCGCTGGCAACATCCGCGATTTGGTTTGCTTCCTCCGGTGGATTTCATCAGCCTGGCTGAAAAGACCGGATTGATCGTGGACATTGGCGCCGCAGTCATGCGCGCGGCCGCGATCCAAACGCGTCAATGGCAAGTCGACGGACCCCCTGATTTTCACGTAGCGGTGAACGTCTCGGCCCGCCAACTTAAGGAGGAAGACTTCGTTTCCAGGCTGATTGAAATCCTCGCAGAGTCCGAGCTTGACCCCGCTTCGCTGGAATTGGAGTTGACGGAAACTTCAATCGTGGAAAATTCGGAATCGATTGCCACACTATTGACGGACATCAGAAGCATGGGAGTAAAGATCGCGATTGACGATTTTGGCACAGGGTATTCGTCGTTAAGTTATCTGGGGCGGCTTCCGATCGACACCGTGAAGCTGGACCGATCGTTCGTTAATGGCGCCACGACCCACCCCGACCAGGCAGCGCTGGTAATGGCGATCGTTAATCTGGCCCACAACCTCCGGCTGCGGGTGATTGCCGAAGGCGTGGAGACAGAAGAGCAACTGAATTTTTTGCGACTGCTGAGATGCGACCAGGGCCAAGGATACTTTTTTGACCAGCCTGCCCCAGCAGACCTGATTAAGCTACCAGCGACGAAGTATCTGGACCACGGGTCACGCGTTGCGGTGAGCGTTTCTGAAAGGAAAGAAATGATTCCAGTCGTGGGGGCGGCTGCTTGGGCGGCTTTGTGATCTCCGGCGGGAGTTGTCCAAAGCAGCTTGGCTAATTCGCGCTTGGGCTGTGTCCTGCCCGTGACGGCGGCACCATGCTTGCATTGAGTGGGCCGACCAGGGATTTCGGAGTGTCCGCGCGCTGATCGACGAATAATGTCAAACAGAAATCAAACCAAAGGACAACCGAGCGAGTTCCTCTTAAGGCCAGCCAGTATTCTCCAAAGGCGATATCGCATAGTCAGTCAAATGGGCAAAGGAGGAATGGGTGCAGTCTATAAGGCTGTCGATTTGCACCTTACCTACACTGTCGCACTGAAACAAACCCTGACCCGGGATGAGGCGCTCTGGAAACAATTTGAGCGGGAGGCGCACCTGCTCGCTCAACTTAATCATCCGGTGCTGCCGCGGGTCAGTGACTATTTCACCGAGGCGAACCGCGCCTTCTTCGTGATGCAGTTTATCGACGGCCCTGATCTGGCAGAAATTATTACTCAACGGCCAGAGCCGCTGCCGCCGAACATAGTTGTCGCCTGGGCTGACCAGTTGCTGGACGCTCTGATTTATCTCCACGCGCGCGAGCGTCAAATCATTCATCGCGACATCAAGCCGCACAATCTGAAAGTGACGCCGACCGGGAGGATCGTCCTACTCGACTTTGGATTGGCCAAGTCGCAATCGCCTGATACTTCTACGCCGGCAACCTGTACTAGTGTTTTCGGATACACGCCTCGTTACGCTCCTCTGGAACAGATCCAGGATCTGGGAACCAGTCCGCAGAGCGACATCTACGCCCTGGGCGCGACCTTGTATCATCTGCTGACGGGGACGAAACCACCCGATGCTGTTTCGCGCGCGGCCGCACTCGTGGGCTCGAAACCGAACCCGCTGAGACCGGCAAACGAAGTCAACCGGGCTATTGGTGTTGAGCTGGCCGCGATATTGAATCGAGCGATGGCCCAAAACCCGGACGAGCGTTATGCCAGCGCGGCAGAGTTTCGCGAAGTACTCCGCGGAGTCGGCCGCAGTAGCAAACCCATCGTCTTGAGATCTTCAGGCCACCAGTTTGCAGTGCTGCCGTCAATGGCCGGGAGTGATGACACCACCACCATAGGTGGGAAGGACGAGATCGTTTGGCGGCGGGGTCTTAGTCCAGGTGCGAGTGCGGCAGTGGTGATCATCCTGATCTTAGCCTTTGCGGTTTTCTGTCGCTATTACACGTGGAAGTTGCCGCCAGCGCCTGATAACGACGAGAACTCCGTTCCTGCCGCAGCAGGGCAAACCGCCCATGCAAATCAGATGAGTGCGACATCAGAAGGACGCCATACTAAACAACCGAGGCCGAGGACTCGGGATCGCGGTCAAGCCACTCCTTAGCGAGTCGCTTGCCTGGGACCAGAACCTCACACGCGGGCTCATTTGTGTTTTTCAAAAGGTTTCTAATACGAGGTTTGCTTGCTGCTCAGTGAGGCTAACCGCTGATAAAGTTCAACATATTCATGTGTCATACGCCCAGCATCGAAACGTTCTTCGAATATTTGATGGCAGGTTTCGCGGTTAAGACCACTAACTCGCGCTACAGCTTGTACAGCTTCGTCCACAGTATCGACGATGAATCCGGTGCGCCCATCATGGATCACTTCCGGCACTGATCCATTGCGCCACGCAATAACCGGCGTGCCGCAGGCCAGCGACTCGATCATCACGAGCCCGAATGGCTCTGGCCAATCTACTGGGAACAGCAGTGCGTGGGCGTTGCCAAAAAACTCGTCCTTCTCACGTCCGCCCACTTCGCCGATGAACTCCACCCAGTCTTGCGCTTCATCGAGCAGCGGTCTGACGTATTGTTTGTAGTATTCGTCTTCCGGATTGATAGGAGCTGCGACTTTGAGTTTCATCTTTGCCTGGCAGGCGATGCGAACGGCTAAATCCAATCGTTTGTGAACTGAAGGGCGACCGATGAAGGCGAGGTAATCACCTGGCTCTTTCCGGAAAGTGAACAAATCGCGCGGCAACCCGTGGTAGATAGTCGCCTGCCAGTTAGCCTCCAAAACTGGTAGCCGTTGATCGTCAGAAATTGAAACCAACGGCGATCTGTATTCATCAAAGAATGCCCTCTGCTCAGGACAAAGTGACATATGCCACGTCGTGACATTTGTGCAAGGCTGGCTCCGCAACAACGGGAATTGAAAGTCGGTGTGAAAGTGAATGACATCAAAGCGGGAGACATCTTCGAATACCAACTCCATCATTCTCTGGAAATGTGGCTGCGCCTCTACATAGTTCTTAGCCTGCCACAGCGCTTGTGGGCAGACGCTAACCAGCTTCGCCCTGGTCTCTGAGTCGCCGCTAGCAAAGAGTGTAACCTCGTGCCCTTGCGCCACCAGCTCTTCAGTCAGATATGAGACCACACGCTCGGTGCCTCCAGAAAGTTTGGGTGGCACGCTAAGATAAAGCGGAGCGACCTGGGCGATTCGCATAAGATATCTCCTGTAAGGTAGTCGCAACTTTCATATCTAATAAGTTGGGGTTCAGCCAATAGTATTCTGGCTGCGGGTAATGACGTCTGTTTGTAACTCACAGTGTAGTTTTCATCAAGGACCGTCAACAGTCCAAACGAGCCTACCTGAGCCTCAAAGCACCTACGATATGAACTCTTGATCCTTTAGCCGTAAGACAGGGTACGAGTTGAGGAGTCCGGCAATGTCGAACTGCACGGCCGATAAGTCAATCATGAAACGAGCGTTGAGAATAGTTTGCATGAGTGTCTTGGGAGCCCTACTCGTCGGTCTGGCCGCTAACTGGATTACTGGAAGGCAACCTATTCGGTTGCCCAGAGTGTGTACATAGTCATTGGCGCTGGCGTCTGACCGCTTGCCGTTCGCATTCATTACGAGATATTTCAAATGGGATTGGTTAGCTGCAGAAGAAGAGCCTACGCGGCCATCGAAGTCGATCCTAAACGGGGCAATAGCTCACCGAGCATGACCTTCGGATCCCCTGCGGTGAGATGTTAACGACTGAAGTTACCGGAGTCCGGCTCAGTACATGATGAGTTATGAAGTCGAAATCTCATCGAAGCTCTGGATGATTTGTTGCTTCCCCGCGAATTGTTGAGGATTGCCAGGCCGGACGCAAAGAAGTGTCTGCATGCCGGCTGCGCTTGCCGCATCCAGTTCGGCGACTACGTCCGAGATGAACAAAATCTCCTGGGCGGGCGCACGGAGTACTGACGCAATACGTCGATAACTGTCAGTCGCAGTCTTCGATCCAGTTGTCGTGTCGAAGTAGCTATCAATGAACTCGGTGAGGTCTCCGGCTTCGCTATGTCCGAACAAAAGCTTTTGGGCTAACGAACTGCCGGAAGAAAAGATGCTGATTTTCAAACCGGCGTAGTGCCAGGCCTCCAGTGCCGGAGCAACATCGGGGAAAAGCTGGGCCTTGAGAGTTCCATCACGATAACCCTGCATCCAAATCTGTCCTTGCAATGATTTCAGGCCGGTGGATTTGCGATCCTGATCAATCAACCAATTGATGTAGGCCACCAGCGAATCGATCTCAGCGTCTAGCGGTGCATTGATCAATGGCGGCGGTTGCCGGTTCTGCCTCAGATCTGCGATCTGCTCTTCACGCAGTAGCGCGAGGGAGGCTCGTGTCTCCTCTGAGTCAAAATGTTCTGCCAGATAGTTTCGTACCTGCGATCGCGCGTAAGCAAACAGCACTTCATGAACAAATGCGATGGGCGTAGTAGTACCTTCGATGTCAAGCACGATGTGACGTATTTGCGCGGCGGTGAGACTCGATATCATGGCAGACGGGCCGAGCCGAAACATTGCGGCAGAAAGCCCTGGTCCGCATTACTGTCGGTGTAGTGCGGCGTCCACCCGGCGATATCCTGAAACAAACGGATCGCCCGGATGCGGCGATCGGCGCAGAGGTTGAACCAGTGCCAGGTGCCGCGCGGCACGCGAATGAGATCTCCGGCCTCAACCTCGATGGCAAATACAGATCCGTCTTTCGGGTGGATGTGGAACAGTCCGTGGCCCGCGATAACGAATCGCACCTCGTCTTCGTCATGCCAGTGCTCACGATTGAACTTCGCAAGCATTGCCCCAAGCCCGGGCGTGTCGGGGCCAACATCGATTACATCGGCCGTGACATAGCCGCCACGCGCCATTAATGCTTCGATTTCCGTCGCATAGGTACTAAGGATCTCATCCGCCGGAGCATCCGACGCGATCGGATGATCAGGTCGCCACTGTTCGTAGTCAATGCCGCAGCTCGCCAGGTACTCCGCGATAGCTCCGCTTTGGCTCAACGTCAGGTTTTCATCTGGGATGCTTACCACCGCCATAGTCAATACCTCATTCAGTCTCCGTGCTTCCGGGTCAGGAGCATTCGGCCAACGGTCTCGAGGAGGAACTCAAGAACTTCGACATGGCGTTTTGCCTGCGCCAGGTCATTTCCCCAGGTGTACAGCCCATGTCGTCTTAGTAAGAACCCGTGCGCGTCCGTCTGTTGCGTGAGTATCTCACCGACCCGATCAGCGAGCGCGTTCATGTCCTGAGAGTTTTCGAGAATCGCAAGCCACTCGCGGTGCTCATGTGTGTTTACATCTGAAAGACCTTTTAGCATTTCGTAACCTTCGATTGCCAGGCCGCCGTCCGCGCTATGGAAATCGGAAAGCAGGGTGCTCCAGACTGAATGTGTGTGGCAGACTGCCGCCGCGCCTCGTTCTTTTACGATTCGAAGATGCAAAAGGCTTTCGTCTGATGGTTTCGCGGGAGGCCCGCTTATTACGCAAGCGTTTTCGTCAATCACCAGAATGTGTTCAGCTCGCAGTGCCCCCTTATCCACGCCGCTGGCAGTGATCGCCAAACGTAACGGATCTCTTTGCACGACTGCGCTGAGGTTGCCACTCGTGCCCAGTACCCAGCCGCGAAAGTGAAATTCGCTACCTGTGTTCGCAAGCGCTGCTGCAATCTGACCAAGATTCTCAGGCATGGAAGAGAAAGATGCCTCGAAACCGCATTCTGCGCAAGTCGTAACCTCCTACTTTAAGTGACGAGCCTTGATTTCTTCCATCTGCTCAACGGCTGGATCTAATCGATTGACTTTCCCGCCAAGCTCAGAATATTGTCGGACTGTTTTCAAAGGGTCGAGTCCCACAGTTTCGTTTTCCCCAACGCCGGTTTTGCCAAATGAGTGAAATCATACCGAGGCTTTCATAATTATGTACCTCAAGCTGGTAATACTCGTGATGTTTCTCCTGACTGCCAGGCTTCCACAGGTCTTTGCGCAAGCAGCGCCGGCTCAGACCACTTCCAAACAATCGTCTGCTAAACCACAGACCTACACGCGCGAGGGCATCTCCGTTGAGTTTGGCATCGCGCCGATTTCCTCAGAAGGAAAGACGGCTGAACTAATGGCCGGCACAGAGTCCCGTGTACGATTCAAGATTCTTGATGCGAATGCCGGAAAAACGCTCGGCAACCTCAGGCCGGCCGCTTGGATCGATCGGCGCGACTCCGGACAGTCTGCTGATCCACGGGAGTGTCGCGAGAAGATTCAGTCATTTCTGCAACCCGGTTTCAATAAGCGGCCGACCATTGATCTCAATGTCTATTTCATTCTGGCTCTGAACCACGAACCAAATATTTCAGTAATCGATCCCCTTTCAGGCTTCGGTGGAAGTAAGCTCTACAACCTGATCTCTCTGAGCGGCTCCGGCGAAGATTGGGTAATGAGCGCGGACAAGAAGCGACTCTATGTCTCATTGCCATCTGTTAATCAGGTCGCCGTGGTCGATATCCAAACCTGGAAGGTAATCGCCAATCTTGAAGCTGGCATAAGACCGATGCGCGTCGCTTTGCAGCACGATGGCAGATATCTATGGGTAGGAAACGACGGTCCTGGCGAAAAAGGCAACGGGATCACCGTCATCGATACGGTGACTTTGAAAGTTGTTACCCAAATCACCACGGGGGCGGGACATCACGAAATCGACTTCACCCAGGATGATAGTTTGGCCTTTGTGACGAACAAACAGGACGGCACCTTGTCCGCGATAGACATAAGAAGACTAGTTCGGGTAACGAACATCAGAGTCGGTGTGCTTCCGGGCGCCATTGCTTTTTCATCTCTGGGCAAAGCGGTTTATGTGGCCAATGAAGGTGAAGGAACAATCGTGGTGCTCGACGATTGGGGTCGTGAAATCCAGGCTCGTATGAAAGCGCTGCCGGGATTGGGCGCTCTCCGCATGACTCCTGATGGCCGCTTTGGTCTGGTGGTCAACAAAGCGACGAACTCGATCTACGTCTTCGATGTCGCTTCGAACCGTATTATCCGCGCTGTACCCATTGGCTCTGGTGCGGACCAGGTTACCTTCACCAGGCAATTTGCTTACGTGCGATCTGCTGATAACGAGTTCGTTACCATGATCAAACTTGCTGATCTCGGCAAGGAGGCAGCAGTTAGCCGGATTCCTGCCGGCCAGAAAGCCCCGCAAGAATCACCGGCCCAGTCGCTTGCAGATGCCATCGTATCAGCGCCGGAGGATGGCGCGGTGCTGATCGCGAATCCTGCCGATAAGATGATCTATTTTTACACCGAAGGAATGGCCGCACCGATGGGAAGCTTTCAGAATTATCGACGTGACCCGAAGGCCTTACTGGTTTTGGACAAGAGCTTGCGTGAGACCGCGCCGGGAGAATATACAACTACGGTCAGGCTCACTGAGGCGGGCAATTATGACGTGGCCTTTCTGCTTGATTCGCCTCGGGTAGTCAATTGTTTCACCATGACAGTGACCGAAAATCCCGGCCTGCCAAAACCAACGTTGGTCGCAATCAGGGTCGAGCCGCTCTTGAAAGAGACGACCGCCCTGGTAGGCGAAAGTTACAATCTGAGGTTCAAAGTAACTGACTCCAACTCACACCAACCAAGGCCGAATCTTGCCGACCTGGGCGTGCTCGTTTTTCTGGCACCGGGCATCTGGCAAGAGCGTCAATGGGCCAGGCACGTAGGCGGCGGGCTTTACGAGATCAACTTTGTGCCGCCACAAACCGGTGTGTATTATGTTTACTTTCAATGCCCGTCTCTGGGCGTGCAGTTCAATCAAATCATACCGCTGACTTTGGAGGCCACGAAGAAGTGACGACGCTCCAGCATCCGTGGCTCGCCCGTGATTAATAATAAGGAGTATGGAGAAACCTAATGAGAAGATTGTTCCAAATGAAGATTAAGCAGGCCTGCAGGCTCTTCTCGTTCTTAGTGGCAATGATTTCGCTCGTAGCCTTCTGCTGCGGTTATCAATCGAGGGCGGTGACAGGTCAACAGGCTCCGCCAACCCAGGGCGACGCCGGTCAAAAGAATTCGACCGGAGCCGAGCAAACACCGGCGCAAAAGTACTTCACGGACGTCGTACTGATAAATCAAAACGGCGAAAAGATGCGCTTCTATAGCGACCTGTTGCAGGGCAAAGTGGTCATCATTAATTCCTTTTTCGCGACCTGCCAGGGAAGTTGTCTACCCATGAACCGCAATCTGGAAAAAGTGCAGGCGGCGCTGGGTGATCGCGTCGGCAAGGAAGTCTTCATCATTTCGATCAGTGTCGATCCTGCAGTAGATTCACCAGCTAGCCTGAAAGAGTATGCAAAGAAACTTCATGCCGGACCCGGTTGGTATTTTCTGACGGGTGAAAAACCGAACGTGGATTTCGCGCTGAAAAAGCTGGGCCAGTTCGTTGATGATAAGCAGGATCATCTCAACATATTCATCATCGGTAACGAGCGCACTGGTTTGTGGAAAAAAGCATTCGGATTGGCTCAGAGCGACGAGTTAGTCAAAGTTGTCGAGAGCGTACTTAACGATAAACCGGCGGATGCCAAGTGAATTTGCTTCAACCAGGAATTAAAGACGGCTCAACCTTGAAGTCCTGGACCCTGCTCATGGGTGTGGGGTTCTTTCTGGTTCTGGCTCTTTCCGTGGGTCCCGGCCGCGGCACGCACGGCATAGCGAGAGCACAAGAATTCCCGACGCAGCGGGAGCGGCGCGGCAAACAAATCTATGTTCAGGGCACCGCCCCTTCGGGCAAGGAGATTCTCGCTTACCTGGGCGAATCGTCAATCGAAGTTCCAGGCAGCGCAATCCCCTGCGCTAACTGTCACGGTCTGGATGGCCAGGGAAAACCTGAAGGCGGAGTTACACCGACGAACGTAACCTGGGACGCGCTGACTAAGCCGTATGGCGTGCCGCAGGCGAACGGAAGACAACATCCCCCTTATACCGACCGCGGGCTTGAACTCGCAATCACCCGTGGCACCGATCCTGCTGGAAACAAGTTACTGAACGTCATGCCTCGGTACGCGATGGCGGCTGATGACCTGGGAGACCTGATTGCTTATTTGAAACTTCTCGGTAAGGAACGAGCTCCGGGAATCACTGAAAACAAGATCCTGGTTGGAACGGTAGTGCCGGCGAGAGGTGCGCTGGCGGACATGGGCCAGGCGGTCAAAGCCGTGACGACAGCTTTCTTCGCTGAACTGAACAGTCAGGGCGGCATTTACAATCGCCAGTTTGAAGTCAAATACGCGGAAACGGCCGACACACCTACTGCCACGCGGACCAACGTCGAGCGCTTCCTCAAGGAACAGCAGATCTTCGCTCTGACTGGAGCTTTTATTGCGGGGTCTGAAAAAGAGATGATCCCGCTGTTCGCCCAGCAGGAAGTGCCTCTGATTGGCCCGCTCACGCTCTATCCGCAAACTGACTTTCCACTTAATCGACAAGTCTTCTACCTACTGTCGGGAGTGGATGGCCAGGTCCAGGCCATGATTCATTTTGCCGCAAAAAAGCCGGAGCTTCGAACTCAACATTTCGCAGTCGTGTTTCCCAAAACCGAGATCAACCTGAGGGTGGTCGAGGCCGTCAAAGAGCAGAGTAAGAAGGATGGGGTGAGCGAACCGCAAGCGTACGACTACGCCCCCGGCCGTTTCGACGTCACCGAGACCGTCAAGCAACTGAGAAACAGCAACTCACAAGTTGTAGTCTTCCTGGGTGGCACTGAAGACGCTCTGTCGCTGATGACTGAGGCAGATAAATCACGTTGGTACCCAAATGTTCTTTTGGCCATCGCCAGCGGCGGCAAGGAGATTTTTAGTGCGCCCGCCGGATTCGATGGAAAGCTGTTCTTCTCGTTCCCGACCAGCCCTGTCGATCAAAGCCCCGATGGCTTGAAACAGTTTCAAGCTCTAGCCGAGAAGTACAAGCTCCCAACGCATCATTTAGCCGCCCAGATTTCTGCTTATTGCGCCGCCAAAATACTAGCTGAAGCTTTGAAGCGAGCCGGTAAAGACGTGAGCCGGGAAAAACTGATTCAGACTCTTGAAGGTTTCTATGAATATCGAACGGGCTTGACGCCCGCTATTACTTACGGACCCAATCGGCGCGTCGGAGCGCTGGGAGCGTATGTCGTGTCAGTGGATTTGAAAGAGAAACAGTTCGTACCTGCAAGCGGCTGGATCAACGTGAACTGAGTGAGTTGTTACTTAGCGAGATGGAGAATACCTCATGCTAACCAAAGCGTTTATTGTTGCGCTGGCCTTTGGTTTGATGTCAGCCGCCTCGCCGGCGATCGGGTCAAATTTCCTGAGTGCCCGAGGTCAGAAGAAGCCTCGGCAGAAAGTGCAGCGTGGGGTCGCGCGTTATGCGTGTCCAATGCATCCGGACGTCACGTCCACAAAACGGGGCAAATGCCCGAAGTGCGGCATGACGCTAAGACTGGTGACCACCAAAGATCCAGTTGACGCCCCGGCTTCGGCGCCGATTGCGACTGCCCCCAAACAGGCGTACGATTCATCGGATTTTTCATCGTCGCGCATTCCTGATGTCAAAGTCTATGATCAGAATGGAAACCGGCTGAATTTTTACGCCGACCTCATCAAGAACAAAACAGTCGCCATTAACTTCATCTTTACCACTTGCACCACGATTTGTCCTCCGATGACTGCAACCTTCCGGCGGGTCCAGCAGGAACTGGTGAATGTCGCGCCCGATGTGCAACTGATATCGATTAGCGTAGATCCGTCCACGGATACGCCGGAGCGACTGCGGGAGTTTGCGGCCAAATTCAAGGCGGGACCTGGATGGACATTCGTGACTGGTGACAAGGCTGAGATGGAGTCACTGCTCCGAGCTTTGGGAGCAGCAGTCGCCGACAAGAATGATCACTCACCGATGATACTGGTTGGTAATGATGTGACTGGTTATTGGACCAGGACCTACGGCTTATCGGCGCCCACAACACTTGTCAAAGTGATTACTGAAGCCGCCAACCATAAATAGCTCATTTGCCGTGCAACTCGAATGTTTCTCTGGGAAATGATGTTCTCACTCGAAGAACGCGTGATGGAGATTTCGAATCAAGCTCCCGGCCGAAGCTAAAGGCACTGTGGAAATCAAATTGACTTCCGAAGTGCTTTGCCATTTGAGCAGCGGGTCGACTTCCCTTAGCTGACAAAACACATCTCTGGCATCGCCCGCTGACTCATGCAACCCGATCCCAATGCAACCGATAACCGTGTGGCCTCGCTTAATCTCAACAGATCCCAGTCGAGCTAAATCCTCAACAATGGAGGGAAACGAGCATTCTTCTTTGCAGGCTAACGACACGCCTACTTTAGAGGCGCCTATTATATCGAAGCCACTTTGATGACGTTCGAAAGTTTGCTGGATCCCCCGCATGAATCCGTTAGCGACGAATGTCAGCGTCGACGTTACGTCAATAGTGGTGACATCGGGTGTGTAGGCAATCGCTTTGACGAATCCTGCTGAAGCGTCCGAGTAATCACCGATCAGGGTGCCCTTGCTTTCCGGCGCATGAGAGTTACAGATGCGTATCGGAATTCTCTGTTCGATGACGGGCGGAATCATTTTCGGGTGTAGGACTCTGATACCGAGACGTGCGAGTTCGGTAGCTTCCGCATAGGAGAGCTGTGGGATGGTCCGTGCGGCTTTGACAAGCTGAGGGTCCGCGGTTAGTACGCCATCGACGTCAGTCCAGATTTGAATTTCACTCGCCCCGAGCGCGGCAGCGATAATCGTAGCTGAGTAGTCTGAACTGCCGCGTCCCATCGTAGTCGTCACTCCGTTACTGTTCGCCCCGATAAATCCACCTAACACTGGAAGTCTCTTCTTTGCGATTAGAGGTTTGAGCACGGCCCGCGTCTGCCTCCGGGTCTCCGGAACCAATGGCTGGGCGTTTCCGTGAACCTTGTCAGTTAGAATGCAGCGCCGCGCATCAACATAAAAAGCTGGAAGCCCATGCTCGCTGAGCATGATTGCAAGAAGATTGGCAGAGAGGCGTTCGCCATGTGAGGCCAGGGAATCTTGTAAGCACGGGTTGGTGGTGTGCTTTATCGCAACCCCATTAAGAGTCTCGATAATTTCTCGTCGAGCGTACTCGACGAGCAGTCGTGTTCTTGCGCGCGCGTCCGCACCTAAATTGGCGGCGACGATCAGGTGACGTTCAAAGTGATCTTCGAGAGACTGAATTGCCTTCGCTACGTCTTGCTCGGCGGCGATTCGCAAGCTTCCGATCAGAGCGTCAGTCACACCGCTCATCGCAGAAACAACCACCACCGGGTATTCATGCTGGGCGCGCACAAGGCTGGCCACCTGGCAAAATGCGTGTTCATCCTTGAGGGACGTACCGCCAAACTTCATCACTGTGATTGGTGACGACAATGTATTGACCCCGCCTGATGGGAAGTAAAGATTGAGTTTGGATCCGATCCGGCTGTGCTACTTTTGCCGGCGGCCGGCAGATAAACGAATCCATCGTGAGTCGCGCATGACCCTCGACGGCCCGAAAAACCGCCGTTTTCCTCAAATCTTTGCTGTTCATGGCCGCAACTCCAAGCTGAGAAAGCCGGGTTGATCGCTAGCAATTTGTTTTGCTTGACAGGAGAGTATCGAA
>Ga0070698_100002939_pt1 | contig 18746 bp, 20 predicted proteins | sample KBSK1502metaG_FD_65477 | JGI IMG/M metagenome (GOLD analysis project Ga0070698, IMG submission 65477) | Corn, switchgrass and miscanthus rhizosphere microbial communities from Kellogg Biological Station, Michigan, USA - KBS K1-50-2 metaG | ecosystem: Host-associated > Plants > Roots >...
GGTCTGCTTGGAGAGTCTCTCGACTCGCTCGAGCTGTGCGACCAGTAGCGACTTCAACTCGGGCGTGAGATAGACAACCCGACCCTCATCATTCTTGGTCTCGCCCGGGTCGAGCCGCAGCGTTCCGCTGTCCAGATCCACCTGACGACGCTCCAACGCCAACACCTCGCTCTGCATTCTCCAGCCGTACGTATAGCCGATCGCCAACGCCGCTTGAAGATCGGGGCGCAGTCGCCGACGAACGGCTTCAAACTGCTCGCGCTCAAAGAATCCCTGCCGAGGTGCATTCTCCTTCAGCTTCCGAATCACAGGAATGCGTACCAGTTTGCTTGTCGCGTAGGCGAGACGCAGCATCCTAGTCAGGACCGCGAGCTCGCGATTGATGGTCGAGTTCGCAGCCCCACCGCTTTGGCGCTTGAGCACGTACGAAGTCGCGTCCGCCTGCGAGAGAACCGCCACTCGACGACCCTGGAAAAAGCGATCGAGATGCTGCAGACGCGTTTCAGCCTCCTTGAGATTACGGGCACCCGTTGTCTGATAGTGTTCGCGCAGATCGCGGGCAACCTCTTCATATCTGATGCGGTCAGCACGAGGCAGTATCGGCTGCCCTGTGACGACCCGCCCCTCCCGCTCTTTCAGAAACCGACGCGCCTCAGATTCCTTGCTTGTTCTCGTGCTCTCTCGAACTGGGAGCCCGTTAACGTAGTACTTAACCCAGAAGACCGCCCCAGACCTGCCGTTCCTCGTCTTTCGTCTATATATAGAACCCATTCGCGTCCCCCTTTCTTCGCCGCCAGTTCAGTCTGGCAGCGGCTCATTGGTTGGCTAGAGAGCTTTCCATGCTTCAACAAGTTGATCAAGGTCCTGGCGGTCGAACAGGAGCTTCCGCAGGTCTCGCCCAGGGCCTGATGGCACGTTCACACGTCGGAGCGTTCCGTTGGCCTCCAAGTCGCGGACCGTCCACGGCGAGACGCCGAGGTATGCGGCTGCCGCCCTCAGGTCAAGAAGTCGTGGCAGGATTTGGCCCACGGCTTCATAGACCATCGTCCTCCTGCCAGGATCACGCCCACGTTCGCCGTCGGATGCCTTGTCGGGGGTGATGGACCCGGTGGCCTCCTTCCGCGGCCGCCCGGGCTTCTGGCGTAGCCGCATGCTGGCGGCGGCGAGCGGGAGCATGCTCTTATCGATGTCCTGGGCAGCCATGCGGAGGAGAGTCCCCGGGGGTTAGCGATCGCCCTTCGCGAAAAAGTTGGCGGTGAACGCCCGTGCTCGACGGTTGCGCTCCGCTGTCTCGAGGAACGCCAGTCGGTCCAAACCCCGGCCGGTCATACTATAGGTAAATGGTTCCCGACCCGGCAGGCCGGAGCGCATCAGGAGGCCCGCGCGCCACGCGCGCAATAGGGCCATCCGAACCCCCTCGATCGGCATCCCGGTCTCGGCGGCGATGTGGACCGCTTCCGCGGAGCCGTACAGATTGACTGCGCTCAGGATGTCGAGCTTCATGGCGCCCTTCCTCGGGTGATGGGAACTCCTCCGTCGTCTTGCGTGCCGAGGTCGACGCCCTCTCGTCCGTCGTCACCTCGTGCCGCACAAAAAAAGACTGGGTAGCGTGCCACAGCTACCCAGTCTCATAGTTCTGGCGAACCTGAAAAGTTACTAACTCACGGCCTTCCTTCCCAGGGTCAGGGTACGAACAGGTCGACGCCCATCCGGCGGTTCGGCGAGGCCTTCTCCAGGTACCGCTGCACGGCAGCTTGCACGCGGTCGACGGTCAGGAGCGCGGCGATGTGGGGCATTTCCAATTGAAGAATGCCCGTGATGTCTTGGAGGAGCTGGGTCGAGTAGTCGCCCGACGTCGGGAACAGATGCTCCTTCCGGTAGCTCCGTGCCGCGTAGAAGGGGCGCAGGTAATCATAGAGGGCGGGGATGACCTTCTGGGTGAGCATCGGCCAGCCCTCTGGGGTGCGCTCCGACCGCCAGCCCTGGCCGATCCTCTGCCCCATGACCTCGGGGAAGTGCCGGCGGACCACCTCCACGGTGCGGGCGTCGGTGAGGATCGGGTCATAGTACAGGACCCGCTCGTCTCCCCAGGGCGGCACGCCGGGTGCCACCACGACCTGTTTGAGCAGCTCGGGCATGCCGTTGGAGCGCGCCCACGCGTCCAGCACCCATTCCCGATATTCGAACCTGCGCGGGCGCTGCGGATCCGGCGGGGGGCTGACCAACCGAATCTCGATCCATCGAGTGGTGCAGCTGGGATCCCAGTACCGGACGGCCTGTATAAGGTGTTGCACGAAGAGGTGCCGAAGGGTGCGCACGTGGTCGTGTGCCTGCGTGGAGACCTCGGGACCGGCAGCGGCCAGGCGCTGTTCTTCCCTCCGCAAGATGCGATCAACGACCCGAAATGTCCCGCGGCCGAAACGGACCCATGTAGGGTCCGCGGCGTGTGGGTCGAGCCACGGGAACCAATACATCGCTGAGAGGACGGACATCAGGATCATCTTGATGTAGGTGTACTCGACGGCCTCGGGAAGGCGTGCCAGGACGGCCGGTTCTCCGGGAGCACGCGGCACAGGGGACGGAGCGGCGATCTCGTTGGTGCCCATCACTCGGCGTGCATTTTACTCCTGATGCATCCATGGCGTCGTCTCGCTCGTGCGTGTTTGCTTGGCTTTTGACCTCACAGCTTAGGTGTTATCCACCTCTTTTTCGGGGTCGCCGGCCGTTCTACGGGCCCGGTTATTCGAATTCTGAGGGTCGTTCGAGACCTCCCTGCGCCCGACGCCTTCAGGGCATGTAAGGCGACTTACAGTACCCCTCGGTGGACGACCTGGTTCGAGCGCATTGAGAAGTTCATGGTAGTGTTGCCTGCCGAGGAGAAGCGACTGCCACTTGGAACCGCGGGCTAGTGGAAAAGTGAGGACACGAGGACAGCCCCAGCGTTGACCACCGTCTCAGAGCATTACTCTCTCGGTAGAACTCAGCCCACCCTTGACTTTGTCGATGTACCAATCGACGGGGATATACGTGTCTTTGTCGACCCCCGTGCTCTTCGATTGCTCCAGTCGGCGTGGGGTGCAGAATGCGTGTCCCTCGTCCAGAGCTTCTTCCGTACGGTTTTGGCTGCGATCCAGGGGGACCGTCATGAAGATGCGCGGCGCTTGCTCCGTGCCCTTCGGGAGCCAAACGAGACGCGCCTAGGCTTATCCCGCGGTCGGCCCCGGGGAAGGGCGCTCGGTCCCGAGTCCGCCAACAGCGTGTGGGAGGCGCTTCGGCACAGCGAGGCGGTGCGGAGCGGCCTCTTGAGGGATCTCGAAGATACGATCCTGATGGTCGAGGGAATTCGTTCAGATATCGTCTCCGATATCACAACAAACATCATTCGGGAACCCCTGATCCGATACACACAGGATGCCTGCCGATACTACGGGATCCCCATGGAACACGATGTAGATTCAGGTTTTCTGTGGGATCAGGCTGGTCACGAATGGAGATCGAAGTATGTCGACTTGCCAGTCGCGGGTGGCAGAAAACTTCTCCTAGTACCGAAGGCCATCGTTCGACGTCACATGGACTACAGTACGGAGGAGTACTACAACGACTACATTCTGGAGCATCTTCGAGAGCAGGAGCTAAGTTCGAATACCGAACTCGTCCGACTGCTAAAGTCCGGGCGTCGGAGGGTAACGAAGAAGGATCTCCGCACAAAGTACGGCAGCGGCAAGTTGGCGATCGTTCGCGAGACGCTGCGAAAGCCAAGCCTCCTCGAAGACTATCGACGCGACAAACGGGATCATGTTCGGCCACCGCTCACGCATGAGGAGATCGCGGAAGCGGAAGGCACCCTGGGGCCTGACTGGGACAGCCTTCTAAGCGCCGCTCTCGCGATACCCGCAGGGCGGGATGATTCCGATGCGTACGAGGCTGCCATCGAGGCCCTGTTGACCGCAGTTCTCTACCCGGCACTCTCCCATCCGCACGTTCAGCGCGAGATTCATGATGGCCGAAAAAGGATCGACATTAGCTACACCAACGGCGCCAGTGACGGGTTTTTTCACTGGCTCGGGCAACACTATCCCGCAGCCAATGTATTCGTCGAATGCAAAAACTACTCCTCGGACCCGGCGAACCCGGAACTTGACCAATTGGCAGGTCGCTTCTCACCAAGCCGGGGTCAATTTGGACTGCTTGTCTGCCGGCGGCTCGAAAACAAGGAATTGTTTATTCAGCGTTGCGTCGATACCGCGCGAGACCATCGGGGTTTCATTGTCCCGTTGGATGACAACGATTTGGAACGCCTTGTCGAGGAACGGAAAGCCGACTATCTAGACCTTGGCCTTCCCTTGCTTCGCGAGCGCTTCGATCGGCTGATCATGTGACCTCGACAGCCGAGTCACCTTCAGCGGCCCTCGCCCGATGGTAGCATCAGCGAGCGGCCGCAGGGGTGAGCTTGATCGGTTCTACTCCTCCGGTCGAAGCGACTTAGGATTTCGCAAAGCCTCGCGCGCCACCTTCCCGAATCCTTCGAAGAGGGAATCGTTCTCGAAAGGAAGGAGCCCCATGAACCGTCCTACCGAGCTGTTAAATGCTCCCCCATCATGCTCCCGCGGCACCGTAGCACCCACAAACAGGATGAAGAGAATTCCTGGGATGTAGAACTTATGGCGGTGAACAGCCCCAATTCTCACTCCCACCGGATCCATGAAGATGTCGAGGAGCTCGCCACTCGACACGTGGATCATGAGGCGCGCGTTTTGTGGCCACTCCGACTCACCCAGCAAATACAACCGAAACTGCTCCTGATACTTTCCCCCGAGAGAGAACTGGCGCATCCCTTTGCCCCAGCTTCGCGCAGCCGCTCGCCAGAAGATGCTTGCTGCAAAGTACAGATATTCCTCGGCATGCTCAGCGAGAAGCGCTCCCACGTCGTACACCGCGAACGTTGGTGACCCCACTCCTATTGGCTTCGAGCTCAGGAGTAACTCCCTAAGAGGGAATCGATCCCGCTGAGCCCACTGGCTTACGACGTACTTTTCTCCCTGTAGAGCAAATCGCTGTTCGCAGTCCCAGCAAAGGAAGTACGCTGACACCTGCCGCGACGTCGTGCCCGCATGATTGCGCGTCACCACAACGGGATTCGGATTAGGGCGATCGGGGTCGCGCACGATCTTATAAAGTGCAGCAGGGAAGAAATGGCTATCCTGCAAGGTGCGTTGCTCTCGACACAACCCGCACGCGCCCAGTGGTCCGTTCGTATTGCCGCCGGTTTTGTTGTGCTGATCCATGCCCTGCCCCATCTCGAAGTTGGCGTCACTAGTTCGGGAGCTGCCCCGCGCTTAGCCCGCGAGTTCGCGTACTATTTCTTCTCTCGGGGCGTCGCGATTCTCGCAACGAGGTTACCTCTTCTATCCTTCACGATGGTACTCGCGACCGATACTACAGCTGTCCGCCCCTTCTGCCCCGCAACGACGACTGCAAGGACTTCTCCGTCCCTCACTCGAAGCACGGGTGATCCACTTGCGCACGGTGCTGTCACAAGGTCCAGCAGAAGGGACTGCGGCGTGGGGACATCGTAGGGAGACAAAGCTGCGATTGACCCTCTCAGGAGGAGGGGGCCAAACCGATCGATCTTCTTCTTCCCCTGAGTGAGGAGAATTGACCCGTGGGCATACCCGCAGACCGCGACCTCCTCTCCAATCGCAGCGGGCGGAGAGTCGGGGCCCACGACCGCGATGGGTTCTACGCTAGCGTGGACCCCTTGAACCTTCAATAGCGCCAAATCCGGTTCGTCAAGCCTCTTGTGTACCGTGAAGGGCCGATAGTCAGTCGTCCACGTCTTCGCGTCGACGCCGTAAACAAACTGGGCGAATCTCTGTTCCGGTGGAATCTTTTTCCTCCTCATCTCGTGCTCAAGCTCGTCGAGGACGTGAGCGCACGTCATTACCTGGCCCGGGCGCACGAGGAAGCCAGTTCCGAGGATCTCAAAGTTCGGCTGAAGCCCGTCGAGAGATGTAGCGGGGTCGACTTTCGAATAGCCGATTGCGCAGACAGCGCGCCGAGCCCTTTCAACCAGGCTAGGGTTCACGGCTCACCGATGCGGTCGGGGTCGGGCCAAGGGTCCTTTCGACAGCGGTTCAGATACGACCCACTGGGGTTCTCTGAATCCGCGTGTGGGAAAGCTTCTTGGCACCTTTACCGTGATTAGAGATGCCATCGTCTCCCTCTTGAATCTAAGGATAGAACATTTAGAGGCCAAGAAGTGTCCATCAGGCTCAGCGATCAAGCTTATAGAGCGATTGGAACGTGTTTTGATGGCGATCATAAAGTGTCCTCTTGGTCGGTGATCCTCCGCCAACAATAGCAACTGAGAATAGACGCTGGAGAGTGCCCCGTTTGGACTGCGCCCCGTGGGGACGTAAGATGCTGAGGAGATGCGATCAGCGTGTTTCTCGGACGCAGCCGGGCCGCCCTGCCCTGAAACTGCCTAGGTCCTGTAACGCCACTTATGTATCCCGAACCGCCGCTCGATTGTAGTGGTTGCGGGGGCCCGCAATCACCGAAATCGACTCGCCTCACCTTCGAGATAGATGTCATTTGACCAAATCTCGTCCGATCCCTGGCCTCATTGATCTCAATGGATGGGAACGGCATGCGAATAGACCTGGGAATTTCCTGGGAAAATGGGAATCGGACTGGGTTTCCCCCGGGCCGGCACCGGGTCCTGCCGGCAGGCTTGTAGCGGGACTGCGCACAGGATTTTCAGTCCTGTGCGGAGGAGTACCGGCGCGTACCGCAGGGTATCGACTGTCGTAAATTCAATAGCTTCCCCACCAGCTCCATCCACGCTGGCACCTGCCAGTACCCTAGAGAACACGGCCAGTCACACGGCCAGTCGTTTACGGCTCGGCAGCACTCGCCTGCTGCCGGCTACGGTGCACGTGGCCGTGTCGATCCGCTGGTCCGCAATTTAGGAAGCCAAGGCCCTGCTCATAGGCACTCAGCGCTTCTGAGGTCCTGTTGCGCCGACAGCCATCTCAGGTCGCCCGGTCCATCTCAAGGGCACTCGGATCGCACGGATAGACCGGAAGACCGAGGCCGCCCGTGAAGGCGGCCGCGTACGCGAGAGTCAGTACGGGCAGGCAGGATCTTGAGGTGCAACTCGAGGAGATCCGGCAGTTCGCGGCCCGCAAGGGCTGGACACTGGTTGCGACTTACGCCGATGTGGCCTCGGGATCTCGGGAAGACCGAGTCGATTTCCGGCGACTCTTGGCCGATGCTGCCAAGGGGAAGTTGGAGGTCGTTATCGTCCAGCGGTTTGATCGAGCGGCCCGCTCCGTGAAGCAGCTCGTTGAGACCCTCGAACACCTCCGCCGCTGCCGCGCTAGCTTCGTCTCTCTCAAGGAAGACGTCGACACCTCCACGCCGGCGGGAGAGTTGATCTTTCACGTGATGGCGGCGATCGGCCAGTTTGAGCGGGCCTTGATCGGAGACCGGATCCGGTCTGGGCTTGAACGCGCCAAGGCCCTCGGCAAGATGGTCGGTCGCCCTCGCGTGCAAATCTCCGGAGCTCAGGTTCTCGCTCTTCGGGCACAAGGACTAAGCTATCGAGACATCGCCCGGCGCCTCCAAATTTCCCCTGCCCTCGCGCATCGGCTGGCTCAGGCCATATCCACGATGGACTCAACAGGGCGTTCAGAAACCTCGCTAACACGTTTCGAGACAGGGCCCGAGCCGTCTGTATCCCCAGAGGCTGTTGAGGGTGCTCCGGTCCTACCCTCGGGCAACCTGCGGAACCCGTGAAGAGGCCTCAGCCGGATCGGCCGCGGGGGGTTCGGATCCCCAACGGGATCCGCACACAGGACTAGTTATTCCCTTTGAGGGCTTGGCCCTTGCCGCCTAGAGAGCAGACCCACTACCCGTCAAACGGGTAGCTAGAAGGTGAGAAGCAAGCGAGTGGACCGGAATCGGAGAGAACTGCACGACTCACCGATGCCATAGGGGTATCCCCTATACGATATAGCGGATACCCCGGCGGATTGAAGGGCGACCTCAAGGAATAGCTGGGGGCTCCTCTGCAACTGAACCTTTTGGTCGAGAGCGTAGGCCGAGATGTGACGACAGACAATCAAGCCTATCTGCCTAGGCGCGTTGCAGGGGCCCGCAACCACGAATACTACATACTGCCGGACATCTTCTGGACTGATCTTATTATGAAAAAACGATGACGCTACCGATGCAGGTGATCAAGCACCTCGACAATGGGGGACGTACTCGATGTGCAGGTTGAGATGGGGGCAGGTGTCTAAAGTCGCATGATCGCGAACCCAGCCCGGTCGATCATCGTCTCATCGCTGGGCTGGGTCGATCACGATGCTCTGTGGCTCTTCGATACTCCGACCGACCGGTTCTGAGACAATCCCGCTCGCGGCGCGCGATACGTTTCAGTGCCCGCTGGCGGCAGCGACCGATTTTCGGTGGGGCACCATTTCGACGGGCGCCGCTTTGAAGTGACTGTCCGCAGCTTTTCAGCGGACTTGCACCTCGGTCACGACCCAGGTGCGGGTGAAGGGACGCAGCACTTCCAAGCGCAGATCGCCCTTCGTGGTGGGTTCGAACTCGAAATCGTATGCCTCGCCGACGGAGATTATCTGTCGCGCGTCCCGGACGGTCGCCTGCGCGGACGGAAGGTCCGCGCCGTCCTTCGCCACCGCCCGCCAGCGCACGGGAGAGGAGCCGGCCAGCAGCGAGACCTGGAGCGAGACGTTGTTTGGCGTGATGTTGATGAGGCGCAGGCGATGCTTCGCCCCCGCTTTCAGGCGCAACGGCTCGGGCTGCGCGCTGCCGTTCAGCAAGAGGGGGGCCTTCTGGTCATCGACCCCGCCGAGGCCGATCATGATCGTCTTGTCGGTCTCCGGATCGAATGTCTGCCCCGGCCGAAGGACGATGAGCGGACCGTAGAGCCCGCCGGTGAGCTGCAGGAAGTTGTGCCAGTGCGTGTGATAGAAGAACGTTCCCGCGCGCGGCGGAGTGAAGCGCGCCACGAAGGACTGCCCGGGCTCGATCGGCGGCGCCACGCGCTCTCCAGCGCCGCCCCAGACAGGCACGCCGTCGTAATAGCTCTCGAGCTCGATCCCGTGCCAGTGAATAGCCGTGGGCTCCCGCATCTGATTGACGATGGTGATCTCGACCGGCTCGCCCTGTGTCAAGACTAGGGGCGGGCCGGGAACGGTGGCGGCCTCGAGGGCCGGTGTCCGGGGGCCGTCCTGCAGCTGAAACACGTGAGCCACGGGGAATCGGTCGCTTGCGGGGCGCTCGCGCACAAGCAGCGTCAGTTTGCGCGGCGGCGAAGTGCTTGGCGGAGGATCCACCGAGCGGGCCCCGGCACGCACCGTGATCCCGAGGACGAGGCCCCAGAGCCCCGTCGAGTCCAGCGCGGCATGATGCACTCCCTCAGCGGGCAGGTCTGTTCCCGGTGGAGTCGGCGCCAGGTACCGGTACTCGGAGGACATGTGGGCCAGGAGGTGGCAGTGAAACAGCCACCGGCCTTCGCGCTCGAGCAGGGGCGCGATGGACAGCGTGCCTCCGACGGGCATCCGCTCGGTGACAGCCAGGCGCTGTTTCTCCACGGGGAGCGCGACGTCGACCTCGCCGTCGCCTTCCGCGCTCACCCGAAAGTACGCGCCGTGCAGATGCATCGGGTGCGGGAAAAACGTGGCGTTGATCCAACGCCACCGAACCGGCTGGCCCACGTCATACGTCAACCGCTCGGTGTAGGGCCAAGCCTTGCCATTGATGACGGCGAATTGCCGGCCGACCTGCGAGGGGCCTGACGTTCCGCGGTCGCGCCAGAGCCCCATGACGAACACACGGTCGGCGACGGTCACTCCCGGCGGATCGACGATGAGCGCGCCTGACAGCTGGCTGTCCACGCCGCTGCGAAGTGTCAGCAGCCTGTCGGTGGTCGTCGCCCAGTAGTGGTACGTGCCGGGCGTGGTCAATTTGAAATGCACCTCACGAACGGCGCCGGCCGGAATCTCGATTGGGTTTCTGGTTTCGCTGGGACGCCCGTGGAGGCCGTAGACACGCGCGGCGGCCTTGTCGAGCATGTTGCGCACGGTGGCCCGAACCTCGGTGCCTGCGGGGACTCGGATCAGCGGGCCGGGGATCTGGGGCGCTCGGCCCTCTTCGGCGAACGCCTGCACGACGAGGCTCGGTCCGGTGTCCGCTTCGGGGTACCAATCGCCTTCGCGGATGTCCAAATGGAGAGTGAGCGTGCCGCCCCGCAGGTCGCCCGCAGGCGAAAGGTTGGGATTCGCCTCGATCCGCGGCAGCGTCGGCAGCGACGCTTTCGATGCGGTCATGTCCTGCGGGTGGACGCATCCAGAGGAGGCAAGCAGCACGGCCACGGCGATAGCGATCAGTCGGTTCATCGCCTTCCTCGTCTGGAGCTGCGGGCCCGGCTCAGAGCATGCCCGGGGGGATTGTACCTCTAAGCCTTATTCTGTAGCCATTTCAGGTTCTTGGGCTCTGGTGAGTCGCATGCACGCCGCGTTCAGGTGATGGGCTCGGCCAACTGATGATCGTCTATCTGCGTGCATACCCAGTGAACGCGGTAGAGCTTCCCGTTCTGCTCGCAGATGCCGTTGTAGTGATCCGGCAAGCCCCGGAGTAGTCCTCAGTGACAAGTCACCTTCAATGGCGACGGGACTAAAACATGCAGTCTGCGGATGCCTCATCGTTTGAAGGTTCGCTGGTTCATTGCGGGGGCCCGCAATCACCGAAATCGACTCGCCTCACGTTCGAGGTGGACCTAGCTTGATCGCCCAGCTGGGAATCGCGTGGGAATCGATGTGGGAGTGTCGTGGGAACATGGGAATCGGACTGATTCTTGCCCTTCTAGGCTCCGTACCCGTCGCCATCGTCTACTCCTTCTTCGTGGAGCACTACGTCGCCGGCCTCACCGCCGGCGCGGTGAAGAACTAGACACACCTCTCGCTGCAGTCCTTCAAGATTCTTCAAATCTCGCTTCGCGTCGCTCGCTCTCCGAGGACGCTCGGGTTACCGGGTCTGCTTCGCGCGGGCGTTGTCCCGACCCTGCTCGCCGCGCTCGCCGGCCGCCTTGTCGGCGCGGTCGAGGCCCCGATCCTGTCCGCCCTTGTTGCTGTGCTCCAGCGCGGCCGAGGCGGCCTTGTCACCGCCGGCCCTGCGGGCGTGCTTCTTTACGGTCTTGGTGTTCTTCTTCCCGTCCTTGTCCTTTTCGGCCTTGATCTCGGCCAGCTTTGTTGTGTCCGCCGGCTTGGACTGGGCCAGCGCCGGCACCACGGTCCACAGCGCAAAGGCCGCCGCCATTGCAAGCGTCACGATTCGGGTCATCTTCATGGGTCTGTTCTCCTTTGTCGCGTCACGCACGAGTTCACCTCAGTTGCTGACCAGCCGCGTGAAGATGCTCTTCACGCTCTCCGCATGCCACCGTGCCGTCGCGGACATTCTTTCAGGCGCTCTTGGCCTCGGGCTCCGCGGCCTGGTCGGCCTCCTTGATCTTCTGGCCCCGGCGCCCGCGAAACTGCCGTCGCTACCTCGGGCCCTGATCTCGCCGCGCCAAGTCTCTACGATTCAGCTTCGTGAGCAGCGGGGAGACGGGGCTAAAACACGAACCACCAGCCGAGGGACGAGACCCCTATGAGCACCCCAAGCCACAGCCAGAGATCCGCCGTGTCTGGCCCCGCTGAGATGGCATCGCTCGCTGGCGCTTAAACTGATCCGGGCGTCTGCTGTCATGCGTTGCTCCTTTCGACACTAACACCGTCGTACGAAGCCGGACTAGTGGACGTTGGTCCTATATGCGGCCGAGTAAACGCGTCGACGAGCAGATCGTTGCGGGCGAATGTCCCGTAGGTGAACCCATCGCCCTACGCCGATCGGATGGGTAGGTAATACACGGCGCCCACGGCACGAGCGTCAGCAGATGGGTCCCCTTCTCGAATGCGAGCAGTTCTCTGTCCGCGAATCAAGTGGATTTGAATCGTCTCGGCGCTGCCGGTCAGCCCTTATAATCCTGGCAATCCTGGCTCTTCATAAGGCGAGACTCTGCCATGATTTCTGAGCGGCCTTCATGGGGCGGTTGCTCCGAGTACCGGTCGCGATCCCAGGCCGGAAGGTTCCGAATCCTCTCGGGGCGTGTAGGGCGCGAAGATCATTCCGACTTTTCATAGACTCCAACAACAATGATTTCGTAAGGTAAATTCAGCATTTTCGGATGATCCGTGACATGTCTAACCCTCCAGGCTATGGTTGAAAGATCGATCCTCGGCAGTCCAAACACGTGGAGACGGTCTCCACGCCTAAGACCCCGGACGATCTTCTCGGGCGGCGAATCCTTTACAAACACCATTCTTATCTTCGCGACAAGCCGATTTCCATTCAAGTCGAGTACCGCGGCATTCACAAACCTCCCGTCCTCTACAACCTCGTGCACATCCTCCAGGACTTCCATAAGAAACTCCACATCGTTCATTTGCCCCTTCCGAGTAACAATCGTAGTCATGTTATCTTTCGGCACGATTCTGCATCTGATGCTTTCAAAACTCCTGAACACGATCGCTGCCCTTCCGGGACGGTATCCCTCGACTGGGTGCAGGGAGTTCAAAATGTTCGTGTCACCCACCTGGGTAAGAGGATGGATTTCAAAGACGTGATCCGGATTGGTCACCTCGATGAGCGATAACTCTTCCTCCTGAGCCTCCTCGTCACTCCCCACATGTTCGGCCCACAGTCTCCATGCCCCGGCTAGCCGTAACGGCTTCCCCGTTCCCTCGACGCTGTGGATCAGATCAACCGCCCCTTTCTCAAATGCTGCGTTCTTTATCTCGACAACAATGGGGAGGCCGATGGCGGGCGTCCGTCCCGCGAGATGAAAGTCTCCGTCGAACACCGCGGGATGTGGCCGCCTATCTACCTTGTCGACCGTAAACATCACATCGATCGTGACTCTGTTCGCGTAGGTCTCAATAAAGGAATTATGGAGGGTAATATCTATGTCTGACGTGAATAGTGCGGCTCGCACCCTGATGTACTCCTGTTTTGCCTCCCGGACAACGGCGGCACAGCCTAGCAGTAGGAAGGTGAGACACAAGAGCCTCAGAAGAATGCGTGCGGGCACGGCCATCGTGTCGCTGGTCACGACTCCCCGCTGGTTGCCACGCGGCTGCTGCACAGTCTCGGAGAATATAGCGGGGAGGATGTCCGACATGGACCGATTATCTCCTTCCTCGGACGCGTCGGATCAAGCAGCTTTCGGCGAGTTTATCCGCCCAGACTTCCGCGTCGCCTCTTCCGCGGAGGTGCTCATCGGGCGATTCGCCTTCACACCGCGAGAAGGCGAAGATGGCCGTTTCTCGGAGTTCGCCGGTCAGGTGTCGATCTCGACCCTCCTGACCGGCATGGTGTTACCGAAGGTATGGTGGCCGCAACGGGATTTGCCACCTCGTGGGCCAATACCTGCGGTTCCCTTTGAAGGGCACTGCCTTCCGGGCGAGGGTCTCCCCCACCGTCCGGTCACGACGTACTTAGGCAACTTCCAAGACTGCCTTGAAACCCGTGTTTCCTGTCCGCCACGCGCTAGCTGTTTTGCATCACGCACTTAGAAGATGTTGACTCAACAACATGCACCCCGGGATTGAAATTCTGAGGGTCGTTCAAGATCCTCCCCTGTACCGGCCGGTCCTGAGGGCATGTAAGGCGACTTCAGTACTCTGTCCTAGCGAGACCGCGTAGGCGGAAGCAGCCAGAGCGGCGCGCCCAACGGGTGTAACTCGCGTACCTAGGCTGTCGCAAAACTGAGCGGCGAGAGCGCGGCGTTCTTGTAGCGCGCAACGTTCCGCATGAACTCGAGGGTGGCCCACTCGTGCCGCAACTGCCAGAGCACGTAAGGGGTGAATAGCACAAGCGCCAGGAGCACCCCTTCCCACAGCTCGCGCCGCGCCAGATGCCGCCGAAGTGGGGCGGTCAGGACAGCGACGGCCAAGCCGAACGCAAAGAAGAGCACACTGATCTTGTTCAGCAGGCCCACGCCAACCCGTCCATTCAACTAGCATGAACGATGTAAGAGCGTAGATAACATAACGCCCGTTCTCGGTCAGGGCCGGCCGGGGCGCAGGTGCTTGCCTGGGCACAGCCGCCTTCCGCTTCTTGTCTCGCATGCCCGACCTCCTTGGCTGCCGTCATCGTAGTCCAGACGGTGTCCAAAGAGATCGGGTCCGATTTAGGGGGTCGATCTCAATCTCGCGCAGTACGGCGAACGCGGCTGGCGCGCGACGCTTTACGCGACCGGCCGCACGGCGCCCGACGCCGCTCAGCTCACGCTTTTCGTACAGACCGCCGGCAGCAAATCAGGCTAGAAGCAACAGCAGCAACGCTGAGCAGCATAAGCGTGGACGGCTCGGGAACGGTCATCGCCAAACCCGCATTTACTCCGTCTCCATACGTAATCACTCTATCCACGTTGTACTGCGTACCGGCGGGGAAGACAGCAAACGAGGTCAATGATGCTTGCCCATCTTCTACCACAAACGATCCAAGGACACGCCCCGCGAGGGAACTGGCCTTCAAGTCGTTGGTCCCGTCGCCATTCGTGTCCAGGAATAAAACGTCATCGGTCAACGCGGCGGGGTTGATGTAAAAACCCACCGTAAGGTTTCCGGTGCTGGTCAGCATGTCGTTGGCAGAAACCGCAAACCACCACAACGCTTGATCGAAGGGCTCCCCGCGCTCATAAAACGTCGATGGGTCGGTAAAACGGCTGTCGAGAGCGAAGAAAACCAGCCCCCCGGTAGCCCCTGGTCCGGCGAGCTGCAAGCTTGCATCAATTGTAGGCTGGTAGTTCGCAACACTCGAGTCCACCTCAAACGGATCAAGCGCAGCGGCGGCTCCCCTGCCGGTGACAACACGACGATCTTTTGGCTGGGCGGTTGTGAACGCGCGAGCTGAAATGAGGCGCCCTACCGCATCGTAGCTCGCGGTCCCTTGGACGATGGGGCCAGGGGGGGCAGGGGGGACGCCCAAATCTCCGCTACGCGAAGTCACGCTTTCCTTAACGTTGGGAGCTTTCACCTTTGGTACGTCCTGTATACCCACAACCGGGCTATAAGCCACACTAGTGGGCACCGGCCCCGGTGGCACATTGATGGGGATTCCACGCTGAAAAGTCGCAGGAGAAATTGTCGTCCCAAAAGTGCCCGGTGGAGCCGGAGGTGCGGCAAGGAAGGTCACTACGTCCTTGCCCTCCTGATTTGGGCCAGCAGGTATCGGGGCAAACTGGAGGCTGTGCGCGAACAGAAAATTGGTCCCGCCCGCCGCCTGAGCCGACGGGTTTAAGGCGCCCGTGCTTATATCTCCAGTGACAATATTCGGGATGATAAGGTCGGCCCGCGAGGGCGAGGAACACAGAGCCAAAGTACAGACAATTCCGAAGCACACGATCGGGCGAAATATGGGAACCGAGGGCGCGCGCGGTGGGTACGATACTTGGCGTAGTCCTTCAGCACTCCGGCGATGAATACCAAGCCACAACATGATTCCCTCCTGCTCAGTTTAGCCGGGATTTCCAATATGGACCGATTGCCTCCCCCGTGGCGGCGTCCACCGAGCTGCCCGTCCCGTCGGCCAGCTCGTCCACGCTTCCCAACACCTCAACGGCCGTCATTCCGGTGCACCCTCGGGCCTGTGCAAGCCGTTGCCTCCGAGTTCGCGTTGTCGGCTGCGGTTCGGCCCTGCGCCGTGGTGCCGGAGTCCCTCCGGCAACATGTCGTAGGCCTTCGCCACCTTCAGCTCGGAGTCGCCGATCAACGGGTAGGTGACGGCGTGCCCCTGCGACTCCTCGATGTCCTTGGACCACTTCTCGTGATCGGGGACCGAATCAACGCTCAGGCCGACGATCTTGCAGTTGCGCTTGTCGAACTCGGGCTTCAGCCCCGCCATGTAGCCGAGCTCGGTCGTACAGACGGGGGTGAAGTTCTTCGGATGCGAGAACAGGATGGCCCACCCGTTGCCGATCCACTCGTGGAAATTGATCCGGCCTTGCGTGCTGTCCGCGGTGAAGTTGGGAGCTTCGCTGTTGATTCTCAACGCCATGACTCACCTCCGCATCGTGTGAACGGTTCGTACATGGGATACCCGTGGGAGAATTGGGGCTCGCACCTCCTGCCGGCCTCGCCGACCGCGTGGGCACCCATTAGGTACCTCCGGACTCCCCCGCGTCAAGAGAGCCGGCCGGGTATACCATGGGTCAGGCGATCCTCCGAGGGTTACCCGAGGAGGGCTCATGTTCCAGCCGCACGAGCGGGTGACGGTCGACCTGTCCGGCTTGGTCATCCAAGGCGTCTCGTTCAGCCAGAAGGTGCAGAAGGCCCTCGGGACGATCCTGCAGCAGGTGTCCATGGAGCCGCCCGTCTACAAGGTGGAGCTCCTGTTCAGCTTCAAGGGCATCAAGCGGGTGGAGGTGCCGGTGGAGCGGATCCATCGAAGCTGACCATGAGCTTGCTGCAGAGGAGCGCGAGGACTGTCATGGCCTGGGACAAACGCATCGAGCGATTCCTGGACCGCTACCCGGCGCTCCGCGCGATCGGCAACACCTCGCTCGTCCCGGTGCCCATCTTGGGCGACGAGCTGCCCGGCGTCGAGGTACTTGCGAAGATGGAATGCCTCAACCCGGGTGGCTCGCTCAAGGACCGCCCCGTCCTGCGCATGCTGCTCACGGCGCTGGCTGATGGGCGGCTGCCGCCCGGCAAGACCGTCCTGGACAGCTCGTCGGGCAACGCCGGCATCGCGTACGCGATGGTGGGGAGGATCATCGGCTACTCCGTCGAAATCGTCATTCCGGACAATGCCAGCGCAGAGCGCAAGAAACGGATGCTGGCGCACGGCGCGCGCCTGGTCTACACGGACGCGCTGAAGGGCTACGATGAAGCGTTGCGCGAGGTGCACCGCCGCTACGAGGCCGACCCCCGGCGCTATTTCTTCTGCGATCAGTACAGCAACGAGGACAACTGGCGCGCCCACTACGAGACGACGGCTGCCGAGATCCTCGACCAGACCGACGGCAGGCTCACGCACGTCATTGTGGGCGTCGGGACCGGCGGGACGGTGACGGGGGTGGGGAGACGCTTGAAGGAGCACGACCCCAAGATCCGCGTGATCTGCGTGGTCCCGGAGGTATTTCCCGGGATCGAAGGCCTCAAGCCGCTCGGGGGGCCCGAGGACATCGTCCCCGCGATCCTGGACGAGGCGGTCATCGATGAGCGGATTCCCGTCACCAGCGATGACGCCTACACAATGTGTGGGAGACTAGCCCGCGCGGGCTTTTTCGTCGGCCAGTCCTCCGGGGCCTACATGGTGGGGGTCGAACGCATCGCCCGTCGCGAGCGAGCGGGACGCTTCGTGACGCTGTTCAACGACCTCGGGGAGCGCTACTTCTCGACTCGGCTCTGGGACTAGCCGAGGCCGCGCCCGTCGCGTCCTTCCAACGATGGAACTCGCGCACCCATGTCTCGGGATCGCCCAGGATGAGCCGATCGGGGGTGAAAATCGTCAACGAGAACTCCGTGCCCGGCGGGTTATTACGCAACTCCGCTAACCGGTGCTGCCAGTAGTAGCGCGTAAGTACCATAGGGTCTGGTCTCGGTCATGACCGGCCTGGTCCCAGGCCTTTTCCTTGGCGCAGTAAACGTTGGCGGCTGACACGCGACTTTCAGTTCCCTGCACCGCTGCCCAGAACCGTCCGGCACCGTTGGTCCGATTCAGGGGCCCGTAATCACCGAAATCGAACCGGTTGGCTTTTGAGGTGGAACTCATCTGACGATCCACTCGGATGTCTGAGTCTCGAGAAAGTGAAAATCGGATGGGACTGCCGGCGGGAATGTCCTGGGAAGACGGGAATCGGACTGGGGTGCCCCTGACCACAATCGCTCCGAGGTAAATCTCTCTACCCGCGGGTTCCGGCAGGGTGCCGGGAGATCTGTATACGGCGAAGTCCTCAACCCCGGCATGGTCCAGTTCGTCGGGCTCAGGTCCCGTCGGGCGCGTCAGCCGTCATGGACGCCCTCCTTCCGCCTCGGTCTTCTTGCGAATCTCATCGGCAGTGACCGTCGTAATCCGGTCCCGGTAGCCTACGCCCGTCACCCATTTCACCTTGTACTGGCCACGAGGCAATGTCGCGATGATATAGCCCTCGGTATGTTCGCGACCATGCCGAAGGACAACCAAGTCACCCGTCCTGAGTGACGCGTGCGGCGGAGGCGTCAGAGGCATGCTCAGCGTTCCTCGAAGTGCAGTGGACCGGAGTCTAGCAGCGCCGGAGGCTCCTCGTGGTGAGCACGGGCTACGACCCGCGTGAACGACCGCGCGGGGCACGACCCTATCCGGCCTCCCCTCAGCCCCCTCACACGTCGTCCTCGCTCGTTCTCGGACCGCTGGGCCGGGCAAAGACAGACCGCTCACTCGAGCCCAACCCGCGCCCGTGTTCCGTAGGGGCTCCGTCCGGGTCTCCGTGCCGTACCTCAAGGTGGGGGTGAAAAACGTGTCACATCGGATCTCCCGGCAGCCACCCAGCTTGGTCTGAGACCGAATGATGTGGCCATCCGGTGACTGCTACGGGCGCCCATCCCGAGATCGTTATAAGACCCATAGGCGGCCTTGGCTACCCCTTCCGCCGTGACCCTTTCTTGGCCTTCTTGGGCCGTGCTCCGGCCTTC
>Ga0070698_100002940_pt1 | contig 18744 bp, 21 predicted proteins | sample KBSK1502metaG_FD_65477 | JGI IMG/M metagenome (GOLD analysis project Ga0070698, IMG submission 65477) | Corn, switchgrass and miscanthus rhizosphere microbial communities from Kellogg Biological Station, Michigan, USA - KBS K1-50-2 metaG | ecosystem: Host-associated > Plants > Roots >...
TGGCTACCTTGCGTGAGGCGGATGCCATCGTAGTGGAAGAGATTCGCAGGGCAGGGCTCTACGAGAAAGTCTGGCAGGCTTTTACGGTATTGCTACCGGTGCGCAGCGTGGGAGTCATGGGAGACGGCCGGACCTATGGGCTAACGGTAGCCGTGCGCGTGGTGGAATCGGAGGACGCCATGACCGCGGATTGGGTGCGGTTGCCTGGAGAAGTCTTGGAGCGAATTTCGACCAGAATTGTCAACGAAGTACCGGGCGTTACGCGTGTGGTCTACGACATTAGCTCAAAACCGCCCAGCACCATTGAATGGGAATAGAAACTTCCACCTGCCAAACACGTAGGAACAAATACGACCCGTGAAGGGAATTTAGACCGAGAGGCGCACTACCGAACTGGGCGGACTACAGCGGTGCAAGAACAGGCCGCACGGCGGGGAAGCACGGTCTGTTCAATGTATGGGTTCAGCAAATCCGGCTGAGTAGAATCGCGAAACTATCGATTGGCCATTTTCTGGGCCATGTACAGAATCAGTTTCCGATCCTCTTCGTCGGCCTTGCTCAAAAGGCGGCGAAGCTTGTTGAGAAAACGCGCGTCCTTGCCGGTGCTGCCCCAAGCAATATCGTCCGAAGACTTGCGCTTGGGCAGGTTCGGCAGTACGGGCGGTTCTTCGCCGTCGTAGAAGAGTTGATAGAGTGGGCACTCTAGAGCGCGGGCCAACTTTTCCAGTGTTTCGATGGCCGGGACTGTATGGCCATTCTCGACGCGGGAAATATAACAACGAAGCAGGCCGGTACGCTTTTCGATGTCACCCTGGGAGAGTTTCTTTTCCTCACGCAATCCGCGGAGGCGGTCACCAATAATCATGCAGATATTATTCCATCTAGATAAGATGTTAGCAAGTACAAAATTAGTGTTGTTTCAAATGCGGCACCGGGGTGCACATCGGGGATACTGTGGAGGGCCGGACGTAACCGGATGAGCATGGCGAACGTCCCAAAAGTGGGTCCTCCGGAGACGGCCTCGACAGCGCGACCCCGAGGAAGCGCTGCGAAGCCGGTGGGTTTGGCCAGTGACAGGGAACTGGTCAGCCGCGCGCAGGACCAGGACAAAGAGGCTTATGAGGAACTGGTCCGCCGTCATCAACACCGGGTTTTCGCCGTAGCGGGAGGAATCCTTCGGCAGCGCGAGGATGTAGAAGATATCGCGCAGCAGGTTTTCGTCAAAGCCTATTTTTCGCTGAGGCGGTTCGATCAGCGGGCGGCGTTCGGCACTTGGCTGTATAAGATTACGGTGAATGAGTGCTGGGACCTGCTGCGGAAGAAGAAAGTGCGGCCGCTGCTCTATGAGTCTGATTTGAGCGAGGAGCAGGCGCGACAGTTCGGAGCTTCGGACGAGCGTGAGGCCTCGGAGCCCGATATTAGCGACAAGCTGGAGAACCAGCAGAGGGTAGAACGGCTGCTAGAAGGCCTGGATGAGCGCGATCGGACGATGTTGATCTTGAAAGAAGTGGAAGGATTTGCGGTCGAAGAGATTGCAGAAATTTTGAGCTTGAACGCGAATACGGTCAAAGTCCGGTTGTTTCGGGCGCGCCGCAGGATCGTCAGCCAAGCTCGAAAGCGTGGCGAGGTAGATGGAAGGCATCGATAGCGACGCGCTTGGGAACCCACGGGGATGAGCACGCGGCACAGAATCGGTAGGAGGTATACATGTGGGGTCTGCTAAAGCGAACCGGCGAGTGTAGCCGGTTCCTCGAAGCGCTGGAAAGGAACGCGGATGGCGCGGCATTGCCGCCAGCATTGCGAGAACACGCGATGGCCTGCGCGGAGTGCAGAGCCGCTGTGGAAGATGCAACGGCCAGCAGGGCCCTGCTCCAGGGATTGCCTTCTCAGGCAAGCGAGCCGCGACCCTGGTTCGCCTCGCGCGTGATGGCTGCGATCGCGGCGCGAGAGGCTGAATTGCGGCGTCCGGTCGACGCTTGGACAGTGGTGCCCCGGTTGGCGGCCAAGCTGAGTTGGGCATCCGCACTGGCGCTGCTGCTCGCCAGCACGTGGCTCTACGAGCGACCCAGGCCGATGCCAACGAAGCAAGCATTTATCGATTTGGCGGGGGATCCCGAGAATTTGTCCGCGGCGCAAGACCAAGACGAGTTGCTGATAGGCCCGCAGGAGCACGAACAATGAGCGAGCCTTCAGCCGCGCGCAAGGCGGCTTTGTGGGTGGGCGCGGTGTTTTTGCTGGGAGCGGCGCTAGGAGGATTAGTTGGCTATATCTTCGCGCGTCACTCGGTGTCGGCTTCTAGTGCGCCTGTGAACGAACCTGAACCCGCAAGGCGCGCACGCAGAGTTGAGCAACTAACGAGGGAGCTGTCGCTAACGAATGCGCAACGTCAGCAATTGGACGCGATCTTGATGCATTGGCATGCCGAGGCTAAAGCCGTCCATGACCAGCATGATGAGCAAATTGGCCAGATACGACAGAAAGGGCGCAGTGAAGTGCGCGCGATTCTCACTCCGGATCAACAACCAAAATTCGAGGAGTTTCTAAAGCGCTTGGATGAAGAGAGAAAGCGCAATGGGCCTCCGCCGCGACCTTGAGGCTTCCAAGCTTTGGCCTTAGTGCTGCCCGTAAAGACATTCCCTTCTAACGCGCTCAAGCAGTCTCTGTGAGGGAAGATGCTGGTCTCTGTCGGGAGATGCTGGCTGCTAACCGGATCGGCGAAGATCCTTCGGACATTCTCATCGAATGTCCTCAGGATGACACCTCCGTCGCGAGGACACTTACGTGAGGAGGACCGCCGTGCGAGAATAACGCGCACGGATGTCGTAACCGAGCTAGAAGGGAATGTCTTCGTCAGAAATCTCCGGACCGGCGCCATGGCCGCCCATGGCATCGTCAGCCGGGGCCGAAGGTGTGTCGAAGTCCTCGCCACCCGTGCGGGCACCCGCAGCGGCACCCATGGCGGCGCCGTCGGCGCGTCCACCGAGCATGCGGAAATTGTTGGCGACAATCTCGAAGCTGGTACGCTTTTGCCCCTCTTTGTCTTGCCACTCGCGCGATTGAATACGCCCTTCGACGAAGATCAGTGATCCCTTCTTGAGATACTGGTGGGCAATTTCGGCTTGCTTGCCCCAAACAACAATCTTGTGCCACTCGGTACGCTTCTGGCGCTCGCCGTTGCGGTCTTTGTAGCTCTCGTCCGTCGCGACGGAAAAATTGGCGACGGCTTGGCCACCGCCGGTGTAACGAGTCTCCGGATCGCGGCCCAGGCGGCCGACGAGAATGACTTTATTTACGGACATGTGTTCCTCCCAGGGATTTGGCACCGACGCCAATCAAGATCCCTCCTCGCTGCCCTCGTTCGGGATGACGATGTTAATCTGATGGTTGTATTATTCACGTGATATATTCCTCACGCGAACTCCGATCAGCTCTGGCCGGAGAACCTTCTCCGCTGCGCCGGTTCGGGGTGACGATTCTTTTCGGATCGACCATGAATTGGCGTAAATGACTTCCACTGTAATATGCAAGATAGCATGGTTGAGAGGTGGAGGCTAGTTGGGTGAAGTGAGTGCGTAAATGGGATCTCGGCGTTGCGCTCACCGGTCGGACGTAGGCACCTATACAGATATTTGTAGGATTGAATGAACGTTCATTCAATTCTTCAGCCCGCGAGAGGAAGGGTGGCTGGGGCTTTTCTCCCAACTGTTCATTTTAAAGGAGCTTAAAGCCATTTAGATTCATACAGTTTTGGAAGTGGTCATTCCAGAGGCTTTATGGGTGCGTTGTGTCAAGCGTAGTGATGCTAGTTTGAGCCGAAAGGGGGTGGCTGCCGCCCAGAATCGACGGCTTGACGCCGATACGAAGGCCTGTGCTAAAGCGATGGCGCCGGCGAGCTGTCCCCGGCAAGGTCCGGAGCGATTGCCGCGTGAGCTACGGCGGTGCAGGCCGACCTTCGTTAACAGGCGAGCGGGGAAAAAGCGCCGGAGGCGGTAGGCGCTAAAGCGCCCCCCTACACTGGGCTGGCCGGAAGAGAACGCGATCGCGAAGGCGTATGACCTAGAGAGCGACCCTTGCGCGGCGTCTTCATTCGTTCACCTTAGGAGACGAGCGTGGGCAAAAGCGCCGGAGGCGGACGCGCTAAAGCGCGCCCCCACAGGGCGCGGCCGGACCAGAGAAACGCGATGGCGAAGGCGTATGCTCCGGAAGACCGGACGAAGGCCCATGGTTCAGAAAGGGAGTGCCGACAAATAAAAAACGCCAGCGGAACGCTGGCGGGTTCGGTCATACGCAGTACTTCCCACCTACAACTATACGCGAGAAGTAAGTTCGCGTCAATAGCCAAAGATAAGAAATGATACGGCGCAGTGCAAAGCCGTGGACGAGCGGACACGCGGGTCAATGGACAAAAAGAATTGGTCAGGCCAAAGAAGGAAGAGCCAAGAAGTAAAAGGGAAAGGACGCAAGAAGAGAGTCGCGACGATTTTCGCAGCGGCTAGCTTTTGGCGCGATCTTTGATTTGTTTGGCTAGCTTCTCAATCTGCTGAGCCTTTTTGACTACGGAAAGGGACAGAGTGGAAGTCGCATCCGTTTTCTCGATTTGTTCTTTCAGCTCCGAGACCAGCTCGTAGAGCTTCTGCACTTCAGACCTGATTTCGGCTTGATTCTGCTTCTCGATCAGCCTGTGATCGGGCCCGACAGTCGGCTCGGGATCACCAATGGTCTGAGGACCATTAGGGTTGCGAGTGTTCGGGGAGGGGAAGGGTCGCGGCGCAGTTTGAACCGCCTGGGCCGATAGAAGAAGCGGGTTGGCTGCAAGAGCACCGGCGGCGCTGGCGAGAGTCATCAGAACTTGGCGTCTTGACTCGGGCATAGAGACCTCCTGGGTATCGGGACGAGACGGGCGGAGATGCCATTCGAGGGCATTCCGATGGGGTAATACTCCTCCCGAGGGACGGGTTGTGTCTAGTATCTTTGCTTCCCGTAGGGGGGCGTTGTCGCGATCGAACACGGGCATGGCCATGCCGTGCCCCTACGACAACATCGACCGGATGCCCGGAGAGGGCAGTTCGGAACCGAAGGATTTTCGCCGACAAGCCAGAAACGGGGGAGAGACGCGAGACGAACGAGGAACACAGGTGCCTGAGGGGGGAATTCCAGATTGCGCAGAAATGTTTATTGTTGCGCGGCGGCGGCGCTCACGCTGACGCCGAGTTCTTTCAGCTTGGCACGAGCCTGCCGCTCATCTTCGCTGCCCGGATAGCGCTTGATGACTTCGCGCAGCTCGCGAACTCCGGACGTCTTCTGGCCGAGTTCGAGTAGGGCCATGCCTTTCTTGAGGCGGGCCGTCGCGAGCTTGAAGCTTTTTGGATAGTTGGTGAGCACGCGATCGTACTCGGTCACAGCTTGATTATAGTTTTTCTGGGCATAGGCAATTTGTCCGAGATAGAACTGCGCATTGGACGCGAGATCGGTGTCGCCGTAATACTTCAGGTAGTCTTGGAACTCCTGCCGTGCGAGGTCGTACTTGCCGCTGGTGATATCGCGCAGGCCATTGGAATAGAGAGTGTCAGCGGACGGAGGAGGACCAGATGGCGCAGGGCCCAAAGAATTCGACGGACTGCCAGCAGGGGAAGAGCCGGTAGGGCTCGAAGGGTTCGAGTAAGAAGCGGTAGGACTCGGGGTACCGGTGGCGGGCGCGGCGCCGGAGACCTTAGCGTCCAAGCTCTGAACGGTGTTCTGCAAATCGACCAATTGCTGATTGAGCTTCCCAAGCCGGGATTTGATCTCTTCGAGATTATCGGAGAGGCCTTGGACTTGAGTGGACATAGTGTCGAGGCGAGCACCGGAGTTGGCCTGCACATCCTGGACAGACTTTTGCAGAGAGCTCATGGTGGAGTTGAGCTTGCCGACATTGTCGCCGGATTGCTCGATCAGAGTCTTCATGACCGTATGGTCCTGGGTGACTTGAGTAGACAGATCTTTCTGGCCTTGCAGCAGCGCGGTCACGTCGCGCTGGAGCTCGATGAGTTCACGAGCGACGGCGGAGACTGGCCGAGGCCCGGCCAAGCTGCCGACGAGCGCGCCGGCGATGACCGCGGCGCCGAAGATGCCAACATTGCGTATACGCATGCGAATCCTCCTACTGCGACGTGATCGCTGAGCGATGCACTTCATCCGCCACCGCGAAGCGATCAATTTTACGTGCGATCGCGAAGCGATCGACTAGACTCACAAAGGCCAGGGACTGGTCCGAGGCCAGCGTCAAAACCATTATAGACGACCGCAGCGGTGACCGCAGTGCGGATACGTCCTCAGATGCGTGGCGAACTGATGAACCCTCGAAAGGCAAAGCCGCGCGCGAGCACGAGACTTGCTCGGATGCGCGGCTCGGTTGATGCCATATCAACAATGAGGCATTCGCCAGGCTATTGATTCCTGACAAAGTGACCACGCCGGTTCTGCTGGTAGCAGTCCTCGGTGGTTTGCATACAGAAGGGCTTCTCTTTGCCGAAGCTGACGGTGGTGAGCCGGTCGGCAGAGATGCCCAACGAAATGAGGTATTGCTTGACAGCGCTGGCGCGACGATCGCCGAGCGCGAGGTTGTACTCCGTAGAGCCGCGCTCGTCGCAGTGCCCCTCGATGGTGGTTTTGAGCTGCGGATAGTTCCGGAGGAACTCAGCGGTTTTGGCTAAGGCTTCGCGGGCGTCGGAGCGAATGTCGGCTTTGTTGAAGTCGAAAAAGGCATCGCGAACATTTTGCTGCCAGAGCTGGTCCATCGTGCGCTCCGGCGTGGCGGCGGATGCAGCGACGACGGTGATACGCGCCGTGGCGTTGGAGGAGCCACCGGGGCCGCTGGCGGAAATGGTGTACGTGGTGGAGGCGGAAGGAGTGACCTTGGTGGAACCTTGCGCGGTGACAGAGCCAACATCCGGAGCGATGGTGAGCTGCGTGGCATCGGTGGAGGTCCAACTGAGCGTCGAGGACTCGCCTTTCTCAATGGACGTGGGACTCGCTTGGAGCGAAACGGTGGGCTGAGCCGCAGCCGGCGCGGGCGGAGGCGGCGTCGGAGCGGTCGCTTTTGGTTTCTTCGCGCAGCCAAAAGTAAACACAGCAGCAACAAGCGCTATCAATACACAGATGCGGTACATTGATCGGGAGACCTCGATCATTCGTATCCTCCTCGAGAATGAAAAACCCCGTGTTCGACCCCCACAGAAATCGCAGCACCGAAGCGTCCGACCCAGGCGCAAGCTCGTAACACGCTATGCTACACGTAGAATACAGACCGACCGAAAAGAAAAATCGAAAAAAATCAACGTGGTGACCAATTTGGCGACTCGTTGTGGCCCTGGGTAGTGAGCTGATGGGCCTGCGAGCCGTCCGCCAGCATCACCCAAATTTGCCGCGTGCCACCGCGGGTGGACTCGAAAACGATGTGGCGACCATCGGGGGCCCAACTGGGGCGTTCGTTGCGCCCGGAGTCGCGAGTAAGCTCAACGATCTGGTGGGTAGCTGCCTCCATAAGGTAGAGGTCGTAATTACCTTCGGGACGACGCCAACTGAAGCACAGCAACTGACCGTTGGGAGCCCAAGCCGGATCGATCAAATAGCCTTTGTCAGGGACATCGATTTCGGCGGAGTTGGTACCGTCTGCATTCATGGAGAAGAGCTTGGGAATACCACCGCGATCACTGACGAAGACAACGGTTTGGCCAGTCTTTGGATTCCAGGCAGGAGAAGTGTTGGCGCCGTTGGAAAAAGTGAGACGCTTCGGACGCCCACCATTGGCGTCGGTGACGAAGAGCTCAGGATTGCCGAGCATGGAAGAGGAAAAGATTAGCTGCGAGCCATCCGGAGACCAGGAAGGCGCGCTGTTGGTACCGCGGTACCGGGGAAAAGAGATGACCTTACCTGCGTCCATGGAATACATACAAATTTGCGGGCTGCGAATGCCATTGGCGGGCTCGAAACAGGTAAAGGCGATGCGCGTGGCATCGGGCGACCAGCGCGGCGTGAGGGAAATGGTGCGTAATGACGTGAGCGGGCGCTGATTGGCGCCGTCGTAGTCCATCACCCAGATTTCTTTGGTGCCGGAGCGCGAGCTGACGAAGGCGATTTGGGTGGAAGCGATGCCGGGAAGGCCGCCGGAGAGGCGGCTAATGATCTCGTCGGCGAACTGGTGAGCGAACTTGCGGACCTGCGGGTCCGTGGGAGCACCGCGATAGATTTTGCCGATCACGGCCTGATTCGAGGGGCTGCGCACATCGTACAGCCAAGCCTGGATCTCGACCTCCGTAGCTTCGGAGAGATTGCCGAAGGCAACGAGGTTGGCGTTGATGGGCTGCTCGGTCCAGGCGAGATTTTTGAGCTCGGCGGGAACGGTAGGCGCGGGGGTCGGATAGAAGCTGGGGCTGACCAGGTCGACGATACCGCTGAATTGAAGGTCATCGCGAACGACCTGGGTAAAGAGGCCAGAGTGATTTTTTGCGGCCTCCATGCGCGCAGCGAAATCGGCGACAGCAATGCGCGGCTTGCTTTCCGAGCCGAGGCCGGTTCCCGTACGGACCCAGTCTTGAGCGCGAGTGGCCTGGCCCAAGCACAAGAAAACGGCAAGCAGCAGCAGCAAACGATAATGGGTAGCCTGGGATATCACCATTGCCTCCAGTGTCGGTTTCTTTGTGGAAAAAATAGTCATCTGTCCCTTGCTCTCCTTAACGAGGACCGGTGCCGGGCGGCAGAAAATCAAAAGTGACGGAGACGTACGACCCGGAATAGTCGGCGGGCAACGGTGGCATGGGATTGGAGTCGTACAGAGCGCGCAGACCGGAATTATCGAAGGAAGAGTTACGGCTGCTTTCGACGATGCGGATGTCTTTTACCGAGCCGTCGCGGTAGATCGTAAACGTGGCGGTGGCGTGAATGGAGCGGGACGCTCGCGCGGCGGGGTCGATTGTCGACTGCATCCAGTTTTGGGAGATCCTGCGCCGGATGGCTTCGACGTAGGCCGGGTACCGACCAGCAAAGTCGCCGCCGGGCGGTCCCGTGACGTTGATGCCGGGCGAAGCCGCGCCCGGGGTCTCTGCGTATCCGGTCGGGAGCTTAGGCTGACCGCCGTGCTGGGCAATGGTGTTGTCCGGGGGTGGCGTTTTGTTGTCGAAAGTCTTCGAGGGATGCTGGATCGGCTTCGGCTTTTCTCTGTCGAGCTTTGGGATTTTCACGACATCTTTCGCAGCCTCGGGTGGCTTGGGCGGTTGCGGGACTTCTTTGTATAGGCTGTTGGTTGGATCGAAGACCTTGCTGTCGTCGACTGGCGGAGGTGTGGGCATTGGTAGCCCGACTTTACCGCTACTCACAAGAGTGACGTTGGCCTCGCCCTGGCTGGAACTGCCTTGGCTACCCCAGGGGTTTCCCTGCAAGTGGAAGAAAATTGAAGCAGCGATGGTGGCGAGCAGGCCGCCGTGAAGAAAGAGGGAATAGACGATGAATCTTTTCAGGCTGACTTCGTCCGAATTGGCGAGGGCTGTGGTCATCCTTTAACGGGTGCGCGCGCGATCGGTGATCGGCTCTGTGACGATACTCACGTTGTTGATACCGGACTGGCGCAGAGTATCGACGACGGAGGCAAAAACGCCGAAGGGAACGGTCTCATCGCAACGCAGAAATACTCCTTGCTGTGGCTGCTTCATTTGCGCGTGAACTTTGGCGCCAAGATCGTGGACATTGACGGGATCGTTGCCGAGGTAGACGAGTTGCTTCTTATCGATACTGATGACCAGCTTTTGCTCGTTGATCTCCTTGACGGTGTGCGTCTTGGGCACGTCCAACTCGATGCCGGACTGCAGAATGGGCGCGGTGATCATGAAAATGATCAGCAAGACGAGGACGACGTCGATGAACGGGACCATATTGATGTCCGACAGCGACGTCTGCGTCGATTTGGGAAATTGCGGCATAGCGTGTGCTCGCGGCCCGGCTAAAGGGCACCGAGAGTTCAGTTAAAACTTTTTTCAATCTGCGCTGAAACTTCCAGCGAAAACGTGTCCAACCTTTGGCCCAAGATGCGAATGTTCTGCAAAAACTGGTTGTAGAAGATGACCGCCGGGATGGCGACAAAGAGGCCGGCGGCCGTGGTCAACAGCGCTTCAGAGATGCCAGGCGCGACGGCACGCAGGCTGGCTGCGCCGGCATTTCCTAAGCCGGAGAACGCGTCGATGATGCCCCACACGGTGCCGAACAGACCGATGAAGGGCGAAACGGAACCGGTGGTGGCGAGCCAGGACATTCCTTTTTCGGCGCGGCGCACTTCTTCGGCGGAAGCTAGCTGCATATTCACGGCGATGGCCTGCAGACTCTTCAGTTTTGGCGGATGAGGATTGCTGGGCTGTGAGCCGATTTGGCTCTGAAGCTCGCGGTAACCGGCAGCGTAAACCGAAGCGAACGGCGAACCGGCCGAAGCGAGCGCTTGTGGATTTGCTACGCCGCGCGTGGCGCGGAAAATGCGGAGGAACTGCTCGCTTTCGCGGCGGATACGGCTGAAGAGTCCGATTTTTTGCAAGATCAGACCCCAAGAAATAACGGAGAAGAGAAGTAGGAGACCGAGAACTCCGCGCGCGACCGGCCCCGTTTGTTCCAAAATACTGCCGAGGTCGATCAGTATGAGTGTCGTGAACAAATAAATGACGTTATCCCTCAGTGCGACGAAAATTTTTCCGACTTCAGCAACGTAGCACACGCCCCGAGTGGAATCAACGAAACCTCACGGGAAAGTGTCGCGTGTTCAATATGCTAACGGGCTCGCCCGACCACGCGATTTCGGGGCGAGGAGGCCTGCCGGAGCGCTGTTGCGACTTGTGCTAGACTGCAGAATGGAAGATGGCGCAGGCATTCGATATTAGTTTGGACTCACTTCAGAGCCGCGCGGTTGCAAGCCCGAACGGAGCGAGCAGACCTGCGCGGAGCAATCCCATCTACGGTGGTTCTGTCCACGGCAAGGGAACGTTTTTCCTCGAAACCTTCGGCTGCCAGATGAACGAGCACGACTCCGAGAAAGTCGCGGGTGTGCTGGTGTCGCGTGGCTACCGGCAAGTGGAATCGCCGGAGGCGGCATCGCTGATTCTGTACAACACTTGCAGCATTCGGGAGAAAGCGGCGCACAAGGTATTCTCGCGCCTCGGGGAATATCGCGGCAAGCAAGGCGAGGGGCGGATTATCGGCGTCCTGGGTTGTGTCGCTCAGCAAGAGGGCGAAGAAATTTTCGAGCGCGCTCCTTGGGTGAGCCTGGTCTGCGGGTCGGCGAGCTATCGAAAGCTGCCGGAATTGCTGGCACAGCTTGAGGCGGGGAATCACCGGGTCATGGGCCTTGATACGGACACGGACGAGACGTTCGAGACGGAAGTGACGCGGCGCGACAATCCTTGGCGCGCGTACCTGACGATCATCGAGGGCTGCGACAAGGCGTGCGCGTACTGCGTGGTGCCTTACACGAGAGGGCCGGAGCGGAGCCGGGCGAGCGAGTCGATTTTGCGGGAAGTGCGGCAATTAGCTGATCTCGGGTATTCGGAAGTGCAGTTGTTGGGGCAGACGGTGAATTCGTATCTGGATCCATCCGCGGACAAGATGCGGTTTTCGGATTTGCTGCTGAGCGTTGCAGACGTGCCGGGAATACGGCGAGTGCGGTTTACGACTTCGCATCCGCGGGATTTTAGGGCGGACATCGTAGCGGCAATCGAATCGCAGCCGAAGATCTGCAATCACGTGCATCTGCCGGTGCAATCAGGCTCGGACAGAATTTTGCGATTGATGCAGCGGACGTACTCGCGAGCGGAATATCTTGAGAAGATCGCGATGATTCGCGGGGCACAGCGGCGGATCAGCATCACGACGGATATCATCGTGGGCTTCCCGGGCGAAACCGAAGAGGATTTTCAGGAGACGCTCAGCCTGCTCGACGAGGTCCGCTACGATGGACTGTTTTCGTTCAAGTACTCGCCGCGGCCGAATACTCCGGCACTAGCGATGAAGGACCCGATTTCGGAAGAGGAGAAAGGGCGCAGACTGACAGTTCTGCAAGAGCGGCAACGCCAGATTCAAAGCGAGCGCAATGAGAGTCTGATTGGGACGGTCTTCGAGACCATGGTAAGCGGAAAATCGCGCCGCGAAAGCCAATGGAGTGGGTACACGTCTTGCCATCGGGTGCTAAATTTCACTTCCCAGGAAAAAGAGCTTTTGGGAAGCTACATGCAGGTGCGGGTTACCGGCGCGGGCCCGAATAGTCTGGCAGGTGAGCACGTCACGTAGTTTGGGGAGGCCTCGATGGAAGTCGAGATGAAAATCCGCGGCCTGATGATGGATCCGGTCACCAATATGCCGATTGTGGTGCTGAAGGACGTACAGGGTCAGGCTATTCTCCCCATCTGGGTCGGCGTGTACGAGGCGAACGCGATTGCACTAGAAATTGAGAAGGTGCAGACGCCGCGGCCCATGACCCACGATCTGCTGAAGAACGTGCTGTTGGGACTAGAGGTACGAGTGCAGAAGGTTGTAGTGAATGACCTGAAGGACGACACGTTTTATGCGCTGATCTGGGTGGAGCGCGATGGCGAGATGATGACCATCGATTCGCGCCCGAGCGACGCCTTGGCGCTGGCGCTCCGGGTAGACTGCCCGATTTTTGTGGACGAAGAAGTGCTGAAGAACTCAAAAATTTCCAGCGCGATTTCCGAGCGCACGACAAACGAGCAGCTTCGCACATGGCTCGAGGGTCTGTCCGATGATGATCTCGGCCGCTACAAGATGTAACCGCGTTATGCCGGCGCTAGACTCAAACGACGCACCGCACGGCGCCAAGCAAGCAGTAAGACTATCCCGATCAGAATAAGTGCAAGGCTTAGGCCTGACCACAACCCGAAGGCGCCCCATCCGCGGCGAAAACATAGCCACGCGCCTAGGGGCAGGCCGATGATCCAGTAGGCCGTGAAATGGCAAAGCATGGGCGTGCGCGTATCACCGGCTCCGCGAAGAGCGCCGGTGGCGACAGTCTGAAGTCCATCGAACAATTGAAACGCGGCTCCCGCAGCTAGCAGTGTGATGGTGTTGCGGATAACGGCTTCATCCGGCGTATAGGAGCGTGCGATCCAGCGGGGGAAAATGAGCAGAACAACGCTGGCGCAGGTCATAAACGCCGCACCGAGAAAAATTGCAGTGCCGCCGGCATCGCTTGCACCGAGGGGATCTCTTCGGCCGATGGCTTGGCCAACGCGGACCGCTGCTGCAGAGGCAATCCCGAGGGGCACCATATAAGTGAACGCAACGGTGTTGAGCGCGATCTGATGGCTGGCCAGTGGAACGGCGCCAAGCCGCGCTATCAAAGCTGTGACAAGGGCGAAAATGCCGCTTTCTAAGGTGAATTGCATCGCTGCGGGGAGCCCCAGCGCGATTAAACGTCGAATGCGGGGCAGATCGACATCGACAGGAGTCTTGAGCAAGTCGGTGCGGTGGCGCTGGTCGTACCAAAGGAGATAGCCCACGAGGACGGCGGCCATGTAGGTGCGCGCGATGGTCGTCGACCAGCCGGAGCCGACTGTACCCATCGCATGTGCGCCCCATTTGCCGTAGATCAATATCCAATTACCGAGGGCATTGACCAAGTTCGCGCTGACAAGCGCGAATGCCACGGGCTTTACCATGTTCATGGCCTGTAGGCAGCGACGAACGGCGAAATACAACAGCAGTGGGAACAGACCGACGCCAAGAGCTTTCATGTAGGGAACAGCTAGTTCGAGAACGGCAGGATCCACTCCTACTGGGCCAAGAACGCGCCGGAGCATAAAAACGGGGATGGCCAAAATCGGTGTGAGCGCGAGACTCAGATAGATGCCGTTAACCAGCGACCGATGGCAGTCCTCGCGCTTGTCGGCTCCGAAAGCTTGGGAGACGAGCGTGTCCAAACCCATCAGCAGCCCTCCTCCAAACAGCCCAAGAACCATGAAGATGTTGGAGCTAAGACTCACAGCGCCCATGGAGACAGCGCTGTTGGGCAGGCGGCCGACCATCATGGTGTCGACAATGGCCATGCTCATCCAACCCAGTTCCGCAAGGACGAGCGGTAGCGCGAGCCTGAGAGTCGGGCGAAATTCGGCGCGAAGTGCTCGGAGTCCGATCATGACGACACGCGAGGTTGGAAAGTTTAAGCGGTGCGAGGAAGGACGCGCAAACGAATGCGTCCGCGGGTTGGCCGAATGCGAGGAGCTTCGGGGGTAACTCCTCAGGCGTCTTCCTCTTGAACTGTGATTGACCGAGCCGCTCCAGCCTCGTAACCTCGCTTGTGCGTCTAGGGTTTGCCCCTGGTGAACTGCTGATGCCGAGGCGATCGCGGCATCGGGGTGTCGAGATAGCGACGGCCTAAGCTAAGGACTCGAGCGTGGCGACAACCAGCGATACGAGCTTCGAGAAACGGATGAAGAATATCCGGGCAGGAGTTCGCCTGAATTCTCGGGTGTCCATTGCCGTGGAATGGACCGAGAACGGCCGAACACACCGAACCGAAGGCTATACCGTGGATATAAGTCCGAAAGGCTGCTTGGCCATCCTTCCCCAGGGCTTTACGATCGGGCAGCGGCTAAGATTGATCAACCTGACGAATCAGAACGCCTGCGCCTCTGTGCTGGTATGGCGTGGGCACGAGGGCCGTGCGGGCTGGGAACTCGGGCTAGAGCTGCAGAAGATGCCGGCCGATTTTTGGGGGCTGGACTTTTAAGAGTCAGAATCAGGGTACCAATGTCGTTGTACGGAAATACCGCGCAAGTTTTCCACTGTTGCTCCGCAGACAGCTTCACTTTTCCCTTGCGTTTGAATCTGCTGCAAACGTAGAGTGAGGGTCAAGCCCTTGGGGTTGTTTGCAGGAGGCACCTATATACAGTAACTCGTTTGCCGGAGCGCGGCGGAATTACCCTGATCGCTCGGGAGGAGGCAGAAGCACATGACTGCCATCATCACGATTGCGAATCAAAAAGGCGGCGTCGGCAAAACGACGACGGCAATTAACCTGTCGGCCGCCATCGCGGATCGTGACAAACGTACTCTACTGATCGACCTCGACCCTCAAGCAAATTCCACGATTGCCTTCTACGATTCCGGCGAAATCCCCTGCTCGATGTTCGACGTTCTGAACGAAACCCACGCTCCGATGTCCACGGTGGTAAAGCCCACGAAAGATCCGATGCTGTTTCTCGGTCCGGGGCGGCTGGCGTTGGCAAAGTTGGAGCAGGTCCTGGCAGGGCAGTTCGACGCACCGTTTCGTCTGAAAGACGCGCTGGCGCAGATTCTGAAAGACTACGATTACATCATTCTAGATACCCCACCGTCGCTGGGCATCCTGACGGTGAATGCGTTGGTAGCTTCGACGCATCTGATCGTGCCCATTCAGGCAGCGTATTTTGCTATCGAGGGCACGGATGATCTTCTGGAGACGTACGAACGAATCCGCGCGCGGCCTAACCCAGGTCTGAAAGTGCTCGGCGTGCTGATCACACTTTTCGACAAGCGCACCAATATTTCGCGCGACACTCATGGGCAGATCCGCTCCGTGTTTGGCGAAACATTGTTCAAGACGAAGATCAGCAAAAACGTGCGCCTGGAAGAGAGTCCAGCCTACAAAGAAACGATTCTGACCTTCGCGCCGAAATCACCCGGCGCCATCGAATACAAAAAGCTCGCCGGGGAGGTTATTCAACGTGTTGAAGAGGACCGGGTTACCCGTCACGCTGAAGATGCGGCATGACGCGCACTACGTCGAGTCGCTAACAAGTTACAGCGGCGCGGCCATCGGACGAATGATTCCGGTGGACCAAATTCGCCCTAATCCCGATCAGCCGCGCAAAGCCATTGGCGATTTGCGGGAACTGACGGACTCCATCCGCGAAAAAGGCGTGCTCGAGCCGCTACTGGTGCGGTTTGTGCCGCGCGAAGACTGCTACTACATCATTTCGGGTGAACGGCGATATCACGCATCCAGGGCCGCGGATTTGAATGAAGTGCCGTGTATCGAAAAGATGGCCGACGATGCGGAAACACTCGAAATCGGATTGATTGAGAACATCCAGCGCAAGGACCTGACGCCATTTGAAGAGGCGGACGGACTACATCGCCTGGCAACGCAATTCGAGTACACGCACGAGGACGTGGCGAAGAAAATTGGCCGCGCGCGATCATCGGTTACCGAGACGCTGTCGTTGCGCAACATCCCAGACGCACTGCGCAAGAAATGCATGGAACACGGGGTCGTCTCGAAGTCTCTGCTGTTGCAGATCGCACGCCAGCCGACCGAAAAGAAAATGATCGAGATGCTGCACCGCATCCTGCAAGGCGGATTGACGCGGGATGAAGCTCGGCGCGAGCGCCGCGAGGAGCAAACCGGACCACAGCGGCCCCAGCCGTTCATATTCCAGTTCGAGCCGGAAGGCGAAGCGTTCAAGTTCCGGATTCAATTCAAGAAGAGTCATGTGTCGCGAGATGAGCTGATTATGACTCTTCGTGGGATCCTAGCTCAGTTGGAGGGCACTGCCTCGGAAGCCGCCGACTCAACGGCCGCCTGAGCGCCGAACACCAGTCGGTATAAGGCCTTTTTGCAGAAGCCGTCGTTGACCGCCAGCGTCGTTTTTTGGTACCCACCCTAAAATGCCGGAACTCACCGCGCAACAGATCAAAACGTTCGAGAGGCTGCTTGCTGCAGGATTCCGCCCTGTGGCAATCGCACCGTACGAAAATGCGTTGTGTGTACAACGAGGTGAGTGTGCCGCAGTCTTGACGCGAGTGGCGAATGGTGGATTGCGGCTGGTCGCCCCTCCCTCTTACATGATTGATGGAAACCTCAGCGTGCGCCTGAAACGCGGCGAACGCGAAGTGTTTATCTGGAAGAAAAAGGGAATCGACGCCACCCCAGAACGCCTAAACGAGCTCGCCAAATTTCGAGAAGAACTTACCAACATCTTGGAAGAAGCATCCAGCCAATAAATTCCATGAATTTGCAATTCGGGGAGAGTCTCGGCAAACTGAAATTCCCATGGAAAGCTACGACATTATTTGCATCGGGGCGGGGCCTACTGGCCTGGCCTGCGCTATCGAAGCACGTCGCGCAGGGATGCGCCCATTGGTGATCGACAAGGGCTGCTTGTGCAATTCGATCTACCATTACCCCGTGAACATGGTGTTTTTCACGACGCCGGAACTCCTGGAAATTGGTGATCTCCCACTGGTTTCTCCGGCCGAAAAGCCCAGCCGCATCGAGGCGCTGAAATATTACCGGAAAGCTGCCGAACACTATGAATTAGAACTCCGATTGTTTGAACTGGTTCTGGGTTTGGAAGGCAGCGACGGCGACTTCACGGTGGTGACTGAAACGGAGAAGGGAGGCAAGCAGAAGTATCACGGCAAGAAAATTGCCGTGGCGACGGGATATTACGATCTGCCGAACCAACTGGGCGTCCCAGGAGAAGATCTGCCGCATGTCTCCCACTACTATACGGAGCCACACGAATACTGGAATCGCGATGTGGTAGTCGTCGGCGGGAAGAATTCGGCGGCCGAAGCGGCGCTTGATTTGTACCGTAACGGGGCAAAGGTGACGCTGGTGCATCGCGGCGCGCAACTCGGCGCGACGATCAAGTATTGGGTTCGCCCGGACATCGAGAATCGCATCAAAGCAGGCCAGATCCATGCACTCTTTGAGACGCACGTGATGCAAATCACCGGGGACGAGGTCATCGCCGCAAACGGAGGCGGCGAGAAGCGGCTGCCGGCGCGCCAAGTATTCGCGATGACCGGTTATCATCCGGACTACTCTTTCATTGAGAGCCTTGGAGTGTGTCTTGATCCCGAGACGCGCAAGCCCGAGCTAGATCCAAATACGTTGGAAAGCAATGTTCCAGGTGTGCATCTGGCAGGGGTCGTGATTGGCGGGCGGCATACCAGCGAGATCTTTATCGAAAATGGCCGCTTTCATGGCAAGCAGATCATCAACGCGTTAGCGGGAAAACAGTAGCGATCACAAAGAGCGATACATCACAAGGGCATCGACGAATCCAAGCGTAGGATGATGAAAAGCGCCGGACAAACGGCCAACGATTTCGAATCCGAAACTCTGCCACAGGCGGACAGCACGCTGGTTTGAGCTGATCACGAAATTGAATTGCATAGCTCGAAAGCCCCGGGCTCGCGCGTGATCCAGCGAGTGTGCGCACATAGCACTGGCGACGCCACGTCCTTCCGCCCGCTGTGCCGTGATGTATCCACAATTCGCGACGTGCGAGCCACCGCCGCGCTGATTCGCGCGTAGGAAGTAGGTTCCTTGGAGATCACCGCCTTCCTCGGCCACGAACACCTCGTGCTCTCGAGACATCCAGTAGGCGAGAGCTTGATCGCGGGAGATGTCGATAGGCAAAGTGTAGGTTTCGCCCGCTCGAATGACGGGTTCTAGAATCGCCCATATGGAATCGATGTCATCCAGTGTGGCCACGCGGATATGCATGACGTACTCTCGCAATGCGAAGCGCGGCGAGTCAATGTTGCTGTTGTGTGATCATTGAGTGGGTGTGCGACTTACAAGTGGAACTTAAGCCGCTCGACGTACCTCCCAGTAATCTTCAAACTCGCCATTGAGATGGCAACAGCGTAGAGCCAGGATCGCGTTCGCTCCTCGAACGGTCCAGAACATTCCTGACCTCTTGAGTCGGGAAGCGACCACCGTCT
>Ga0070698_100002941_pt1 | contig 18742 bp, 9 predicted proteins | sample KBSK1502metaG_FD_65477 | JGI IMG/M metagenome (GOLD analysis project Ga0070698, IMG submission 65477) | Corn, switchgrass and miscanthus rhizosphere microbial communities from Kellogg Biological Station, Michigan, USA - KBS K1-50-2 metaG | ecosystem: Host-associated > Plants > Roots >...
AATGCCGGGGTCACCCGGATAAGTCGGTGTGTTCGCGGAGAGCGGCACGCTGACATCGTAGACTTGCATTCGAGTAAGCTTAGTCGATCGCGCTGGAAAACGAAAAGCAGCTCGCTTGCGATAGTCAGGATGATTTCGTTAGCATCGCGAGCAGTCAAAGATTGGTATCAGGAGAAAACTTTATTTCAATCGTGAATACACAAGGCCTGCGTCGACCACGCGTGGCCGCGTCAAGTTATCTGAACACAGCGCCATTAATCTGGAGCTTTCAAAAGGGAAGAATGCAGGGGGCGGTGGATTTGGTGACCGATACCGCGCCGGCCCGTTGCGGCGATCTGCTGGCTCGTGGGGAAGTTGAGGCGGCGCTGGTTCCCATCATCGAGTACCAACGGATTCCGGGGGTACAAGTAGTGCCGGGAGTTTGTGTTGGCTCCCACTCGGCAGTGCGCAGCGTTGTGCTGATAAGCAAATATGATGAGTTAAAGTTGGTGAGCAGAGTTGGACTTGATTCTTCGTCGCGGACATCGCAGGCGCTGGTAAAGATTATCTTCCGCGAGTTTCTTAATTGCGAACCACAGTGGGAAACAACCAGTCCCGACGCTCACGACATGTTGAAAGACAACGACGCAGCGTTGCTCATCGGCGATCCCGCGATGAACATCACGCTACCGGATGTTCACGTCTTCGATCTGGCGAGCGTGTGGCGGCGATTTACCAACACTGGTTTTGTATTTGCGATGTGGATGGCGCGAGAGGGCGCTATTGAGGTGGTCAGGGAGGTAGACTTTGCCGGCGCTCGCGATGAAGGACTGGAACAGGTGGAGCAAATTATCTCTGAATGCGAAACGGATATGCCGCTCCCGCGAGGAGAGATCAGGAAGTATTTGACGGAGAACATTACCTTTCACGTTGACGACGAGCTAAAAAAAGGCATGAAGTTGTATTTTGAGTTGGCCCGAAAACATGGCTTGATCGAAAACAACAAGCCGCTACAGTTCATTACTTCTTGAGGTCCCCGAAAGCAACACTAACTGACTTGAATGTCGTTAGTGTGACGGGTCAGGCGCGCGTGAATTTGATGCTACCGACCCGTTTTGCTAATTGTAGAACTAAGCAATAAACTACGAATATGCCAAGTGAGATACAGAGTATTTTGGACAAAGCCCTCGCAGGTGTGCGGCTGACGTCTGACGATTGCACCGCGCTGCTCGAGTCTCACGATGTCGCGCGGATCGGCGTGGCCGCCGACGAAATTCGCCAGCGAAGACATCCCGACAATGTAGTCACTTACATCATCGACCGCAATATCAACTACACGAACGTCTGCAACGTAGTTTGCACGTTTTGTGCTTTCTATCGACGACCCGGCGCTCCGGACACTTACGTCCGGACGCTCGAGGAAATCTGCGACAAGATTGACGAAACCATCGCGTTAGGTGGTACTGGCGTGCTCATGCAGGGCGGACTGCATCCTGACTTCGGAATCGAGTGGTATGAAGATTTGCTGCGAACGCTCCACGCGAAGTATCCAAACTTTCAGCTTCACTGTTTTTCACCACCTGAGATTCACAACATCCACCTTATCTCAGGACTTGATTACGAAACCATCATGTCGCGTCTGAAAGATGCCGGTCTCTACAGTCTGCCGGGTGGTGGCGGCGAGATACTTGATGACGAAGTCCGCAATCGAGTCTCGACAAAGTGCACCACGGATGAGTGGTTGGCGGTAATGAAGGCGGTGCATCGGGTCGGTTTGCGATCGACGGCAACGATGATGTTTGGCATCGGCGATAACCTGACGCATCGTGTCAGGCATTTACAGCGAGTGCGCGATTTGCAGGATGAGACCGGTGGCTTTACCGCATTTATCCCCTGGACTTTTCAACGCGAAAATACCGCCCTCGGCCGGCGCATCAAGGACGAGCCGACCGGAGTTGATTACCTGAAGATGCTGGCCGTTTCGCGGTTGTTCCTCGACAACGTCGAAAACTTCCAATCGTCATGGCTGACGCAGGGCCTAAAGTTAGGGCAAGTAGCACTGCGTTTCGGCGCCAACGACATGGGTTCGATCATGATTGAAGAGAATGTCGTATCGGCAGCCGGGGCGCACAATTGTGCTGACGAAAAAATGTTGCGGTACTTAATCCGCGAAGCCGGCTTCATTCCGCAACAGCGAGACATCCTCTATGCCAGAGTTAACCGCGACGAAGCAACAGCCGGCGACGCATCTCAATCGACGCCGCTCGGCGAGTTGACTGTGGCAATTGCCGATTAAGAAAGATTTTCTATTGAGTCGATGATTTGAAAATCTGTGTGCCCGTTTATTGGCCTTGACAGGTTCCGTCGTCAGCAATATCGTATGCCCTGTTTTCGACTCGTGCTAGCGAATAGCTCCTATCACTCGTTAGCCTCACATTCTAATTCTTTGGGTTTCCATTCATCAGAGGCTCAATGGATCTTGGTTCACGTCTAAATCGCTCAGCACAAATAACGCCGTCACTTAAAGATAACTGAGATGTCCCATATTCCCGACTGGTGGAAAGCAAATAGACTCAAGAAAAAAAACTTGGTGGCCGTGTACATTTTGAATCTAGACATTGCACAGTCCTCACGTTTAGAGGGCCAGCACCCTTTCACTTTTAAGCGCACCGTCAATCGTCTACAGAACCTGATAGAACAGGAACTACGCAAGGCCGACTTCTTTTTCGAGAGTTGGTCTGGTGACGGCCTTGTGGCTTTGTACGATGGTAGACATGGAGAGACAATCGATTGTTTAGAGAAGGTAATACGAGTTCGGGATCTTTTCCAGGGTTTCAAGACCACTCAGAAGAGGGCGGCTAAAAGCGTCTGGGAGAAGGTCGATCTTCGTATTGGAGTCGTCTCTGGTGACGTCCCATATGATGATGATATGGGAAGAATCATCGCCGCTGACATGGACATAGCGGGGCACTTTCAGAAGAATTGTCCTCTTGGCAGCGTCCTCGTAGATAAGGAGATTTATCATAGACTACCTGATAAGTCCGGGTTCAAAAGACTCTTCGATCGCGATACGGTTGTGCCGCACGGAGAAAACAATTTAGCGGCGTATAGCCTCCACGCTGAGAGCAAATCGAAGCGGTATACCTTTGCCCAATATCAACGTGAGATTCTGAAGGAGTTTCGGGAAAGGAAGTATCAAGTTGTTGTTCGAACGCCGGCCGCATTTTTTGTTATTGGTGAATTTGCCAGCATATTCGGCTATCCCTCACTAGTCCTTCCTATTCCGATTTTCAGCTACGTAGGTGTTTCCGAAGACTCAAAATCACTGAACATCGAAGAGCTTCGGGTAGTTAAGGAAGACGAAGACTGCTGGAAGCGTCAGAATCGGTTTCAGTTGTCGTTACCATCCAAAACGATAAAAGTGAGGCCCGAGGAACAACCTAACATTTGGAAAATTCTTTGCGATTCGGTTAACTCTGAGCACCAAGTTCGTGGGATAAAAGTGCTCAACCTTTCGATGATACCGACTCGTTGTGGATTGGGGGCAAGCAGTGCTTTCTCAACGGCTTTGGCGTTAGCTTCATGCTTATTGCTAAGAACGATTCCGGATCAGATGTTCAAAAGATTAGCGAATTCGGATCAAAATGAGATTTCGATGCAGAGGTCGGAGTTCCGGGAAATCTATAAATTAGCATGGGCAATTGAGAACTATTATGAAGGAGGTGCAAGTAGCGGCGGAGCAACATTAGCTTCCATGTTTGGCAGCAGGGACGGATTTCCCTTGGTTTACATGAGTGAAAAAAGAGGTTTTGACGGCGGCTTTCCGTTTTATTTTGCAGACGGTGGGAAAGAGTCGTCCTTTAGAGATCTTGATTTCAATAGGATTCGAAGCACTGCATACCGTACGCATCACGGCGCTGGCGGGAAAAAACTGCCACTTGATTATGCTCTACTATTTACCGAAAGCCGCAACAAGCGCACGGGGAACCTTATTGACGAGTTTTTCAGAAATGTGTTAGTGACGGGCGACACTGCGCTGATAGATAAGATTGGTAAGCGTAGCATCCAGGCTAACGATTTCACCCGCGAATCAATCTTGCGTTTGGCTAAGCGCTCACTCAACGATAAAATCCTAGCTCGCGAACTGCCCAGCCGATTTAGTATGTCTGACGAACATCAAAGCGGAAAGAGAGATCTCTTCGTTGAGTGGGTTGCTCAAACCCTGGGATGCATCTCCTTTGCGGCCCAGGGGGCCTTTTTATCGTACACCAGTGGAGCATCAGATTCGTTGACTTCTTTTCTTAAACATCTCAATGCTTATCAAGAGGTCTTAAGCGCGATCGGTGTCTCGGGTTCGCTGGCGGACTTATACAATTACAGGTCGGATTTATTCCAATATGAAGTACCGGGCAACGAACCACACTCTTTTGGCACGAAGTTAATTGGCAGCGGAAGAGGTGGGGATGTTTTAGTGATGGCACGGCCCGGTGAGTTGACGGAGTCTTTTCCTATGCTGCGACGGAAACTAGCGACCGGCCATGGCGAGCCCGCGTGTCACTTCTTTTCATGGTACGACGAGGCGATCGGGCTTCCAGAGGCTACGGTGGCAGCATGGCGGCTGAAAGGTGACAAATATGTGGCTGTGTAGCAAGGGTTTTGTTACAGCCCTTGAGTATAAGAAATTAGAACCTTTTGGAGGGATTTATTATGTCTAATGGCACCTGCGACAAGAGCTATTTGGATGAAGTTGAGATCCCCGGCATCGATAAAGCTTTCATCATTCGGAATCCCTCGTTGGAAAACATCCTCTTTAATAGAAACTTAGTGGGCTTGGATTTCACAAGAGCTTGTGAAGCTGCATCAATCTCTTTTCTAAGGCACTTTGAGCAGGAGTTTCAAACTATTTTGAGCGACGTGGCCGAACTAATGCTACTTTCAAAGGGAATGTATTACTGGCTTCATAACGCCTTTGCGGCCGTTTTCGATGAGAATCTACAAGTTAATTTCATTGCCACTCAACGCATCAACGTCGAAGGTGGATCGGCAGACATAATTATTCCTTACTCTAATCTGGATGTGCCGGTCCGGAATCTTATCATTGGCGATACGATCGCGTCGGGAGCCACCATTAAGAGTGCTCTTTCCTTGTATCAGAGACATCACAGTCTGCAAAGACTCTTTGTGTTTTCGATCGCGGGAACCGTTGTAGGTGGCCAGGCAATAGCTGACTACTGCCGATCACAAGGAATTGAGCTAACCCTTGCTTACGGCTTGGCCGCCTTTGGGTTAGGAGAAAACGGCTTTGACCTTTCATTTCTCCATCCTGACACCATTACCCGTGACCAGTATCGCGAGCGTGCGAGAATTTTGTTTTCAGGACAGCCTGTATCGGCAGCAGGTTGGGATTTCGGAAGCCAAGCACAGGCATTAAAGAAATATAGAATGTTGAGCTGGCTGGAAGCGGAGAGACACGGGCTTCAAGAGAGCAGGATCTTTCAATCGAAAGAACCGCCGATCGACGGAAGGCTTGTAAGTAAGGAGCGGTTTGCCTTCGAGCAAGATTCGGAGGCTGTATTGAATGCCTTCGAGCAGAATTCTGACGTTGTGGGGAGGGACGCGTGATCTTGAAGCGAACGCCTCCTAACCCTAGTTTTGGGCATGGTAATTTTGCTCGAGTCTTGCCTGCACTAGGACTGAATGCCGCAAGGGAATAATGATCCTCACAGTGAGTTCAGTCCAATCAATCACAACACTTCTTTTTGACTGGGACGGAACGCTGGTGGATTCCGCCCAGCTCGGGCTGATCGCCTTTGAGAGGTCGTTTGCCACGCTCGGACTCGCCTTCGATCACGAAATCTATCAAGCGGTTTATTCGCCAAACTGGTATTCCATTTATGAAGCTATGGGACTTCCAAAGGAGAAATGGGACACGGTCGACCAGCTTTGGAACCAACATTACGGCGAGCAAACGGCGCAACCCGTGGCTGGGGCTCAGGAAACAATTATCGAACTGAAGCGCAGGGGCTATCGACTGGGTATCGTGAGTAGTGGCACCGAATGTCGCGTCGTTCGCGAGGTGAGCGCACTGAGACTCGAAGACTTTTTTGAAACGGTAGTCTGCAATGAACAGATGGAAAATAAAAAGCCTCATCCGGAAGGTTTGGAAACTGCAATGCGCTCGCTCGGATGCTCAACCGAGGCGACCTGCTACGTCGGCGACAGTCCTGAGGATATTGAAATGGGGAAGCGCGCCCGGATTCTTACCGTGGGAGTGCGTAGCGCCTATCCAACCAGCTGGAAATTGAAAAGCCACAAGCCTGACATTCTGATAGAATCACTGGCAGAGCTTCTGCACCATTTTTGAGATCGACCCATAACCGTCGGGCTACTGCTCTTCATCCCCCGTTCCAGACAAACCCCCATAGTTATTTAACCGTAGAACTTCAACACGGAGGTTTGCTGCGATGCTGTGGAAAGGTCAACGCCAAAGCGATAACGTAGAGGATCGGCGCGGAATGTCAGGCGGCGGACTGGCGATTGGGGGCGGTCTCGGCGGCATTGTAGTACTTGTGATCGCTTTGTTGCTTGGCGCCGACCCGCGACAGTTGTTGGAACAAACGCGTGGAGTCGATCCATCGACTGGCACTACCACCACTCGTCCCACCAATCCCCAGGAAGATGAGCTTAAACAATTTTCAGCTACGGTGCTGGCGAGTACCGAAGATGTCTGGGCGGATATTTTCCGACAAGCAGGCAAGACCTATAGTAAACCGACACTGGTTTTGTTTACGGAGGCGGTGCGTTCAGCCTGCGGCGAGGCAGGCGCGGCGGTTGGACCCTTCTACTGTCCCGGCGATCAAAAACTTTACCTCGATCTGTCTTTTTTCAATGAATTGCAGACAAGATTTCGCGCGCCCGGAGATTTTGCTCAAGCATACGTAATCGCCCACGAAGTTGGCCATCATGTGCAAAACCTGCTGGGGACCATGGACAAGGTCGATTCAGCGCGCGGACGAATGAGCGAAGCAGAGGCTAACCAACTTTCAGTCCGATTGGAACTCCAGGCCGATTTTCTGGCGGGCGTTTGGGCGCACTACGCACAGCAGAAGGGCATTCTCGAGTCCGGCGACATTGAGGAAGCGCTGGGGGCCGCCAGTGCAGTCGGAGACGACCGGCTGCAGCGCGAGGGTCAGGGATACGTCGTACCTGACTCATTTACTCACGGAACTTCAGAACAGAGAATTCGCTGGTTTCGAAAAGGACTGGAGACTGGCGACCTGCGCCAGGGTGATACTTTCAATGTAAGAAGTCCGTAGCTGAGGGCCAGTCGGCTTGTAACGAACCTCTTCTCGTTAATCTATCCGCCTTCAGCGCAAATCCGCGACGAGAATCCTCATGCAACCGAGAGCGAGTTTTCGCGGGCGTTGCTGCTGATTTGGTAGATCGCCTCCATTAAGGCTGAACGAACCTCGGTAGGCAACGCGCCTTTGATAGCAAGATTTCGAAATGCCGGAATAATTTCGGGCTGGTTACAGAAAGCAAGGAGTTTGACTACGGACAACTGCACGCTCGGATCCGGATGTTTCTCAATGGTCTGCAACAGGGTTTCCACTTCTCCCGCCTTCGCCATCAAAAACAGGATGGAAAATGCATCGTAAGTTTTTTCGCGGTTGGTCCCCGTCAGGCTTTGGATCGCCGCCGCAGCTAACCCGGAGCCATTAAGGGCCGCGGCAATGTGAAGGCGTCGCTCGGCTGATGCTTCACGAAATGCGCGTGTGAATGACGCGGTCCGATCAGCCCTAATCTCATAGAGCGCCAGAGCAGCGGCATTTCTCACTGCGATTGAACCATCGTCAAATAAATTAGTTATCAAATAAAAGACTTCATCTTCGTCAAACTGAGCTAGCTTCTGAATAGCTTTCGAGCGTTTAGCGGGATCGTTACTTTTCAGCTTCTCAAGCAGTACCGAAATCTTCGGCTCGTCTTCTGCGACCCTTTCGGTTGGGATTAGATCCTCTGACCTCTCAGTATCTTCGCTTGCGGTTTGTGCCAGCGCAGCGGCTTCTTCCAACCGCGAAAGTTCAGCCTGGAGTTCAAGTTCAAGACTTGTTTCATCGTTAGACTGTGATGCTTGAGGGATTATCTCCGCGATCACCTCGAGAGACTGCGAAGAATGATTCAGACCATTGCCTGCGGCCAGATCGTCAGACAGGGGAAACTGCCAGGTTTCAAGCGGGTGGAGTGTTTCAACTTCGAGTTCTTTGGACTGCTCTGTCGGTTGTGTTTCTTCAACCTGCTCCGGCTCCGAGGCTTGCTTCACTGAAGGCGCAACTTGCTGCGTCTCATTGTCGCCGGGCCGGACAGTCCTGTTCTTTTTCGTCGTTGACTTAGCGACCACTTTTGCGCTGCGACTCTTGGTCTTTGACTCGACAGGTTTTGAACCGTTCGCGCCCGCGTGAAGATTCGCTTCGACCTTTTCACCACGCTTGCCTTGAGTGGCTTCAACTTTGTGCAAAGCCTCAATCTGAGACTTGAGGTTCAGCTCTTTTTCAGGCCACGCCTGGTGGTTTTGTTCTATCTGCGTCCGGAGAGATTCGAGTTCTGACATCAGCCGTGCTTCCAGCTCTCCATGCTCACGCGCCGCCGCTTCCAGCAAAGTTCGCTGGGCTTCAAGGCTTTCGATCTCTTTGAGCTTGTTCGCCTGCGCCTTCCGGGAGACTTCAAGCTCTGCTTCGAGTTGTTTTGCGGCAATCGCTTTGAGTTGAGACTCTGCCTCCGTGTCCTTTCGCAGATTCTCGAGCTGGGTTAGCTGCTGTTGTTCCTCAGCGGCAATACGACCCGCCTCTGCTTCCGCGGTCCGCAGGGCGCTTTCTCGAACTCGGATCGACGCTTCAATCTCTTCAATGCGCGTGAGACGCTCCGCCTCGAGCTTTTCGAGAGACTCAACCTCACGGACTAGTTGTTTTTCTCGCGCCACGTTTAGTTCAGACTTCGCCGCCAACTCATTGCGAACGACGGCTAGTGCGGCCGTTAGTTGCTCTTCCTCCTGCTCGACACGCTGTGCCTCTTCTTTGGCAGTAGCCAGCGCCTCTGCGAAAGTCTTCTGACGTGCTTCTGCTTGCGCCCGGTGACGCATTTCTTGTTCAGCCGCTAAGCGTGCCGCTTCTTCAGACAATCGGTGACATTCAGCTTGAAACTCACGCAACTGTGCTTCGGCTTCTCGAATTTGATTTGACTGCTGGACTTCCAATTCCTGCAGGGCAGCGACATCAGCGTCGAGTTGGTCAATTCTTGCGTTCCGCTGGTAGGCGGCCTGCTCGGCTGCGCGACGCATTGCTTCCAGCTGGTTGATGCGCTGCAGTTCTTCATGGGCTCGCTGTTGCGCGCGTGTCTCTTCCAACCGCAGCTGTTCCTGGAAGGCTCGTTGATTAGCTTTAACTTCCGCCCGGAGTCGAGCTTCTTCCTCCACCTTCAGTCGAGCTGTTTCCTCCGCCAGACGACGTGATTCGGCTTCTGCTTCAGCCATCCGTTGGCGTTGTTTTGCCTCGGCCTTGCGCAATGCTTTCAGTCCAGCGTTTAGTTGCTGCTCTGCGGCAGCCCGCTGCTGCATCTCCGACTCAGTCTGATTGCGAATTGCCTCGAGCTCCTCCAACTGCTGAGTTTCCTCTGAAGCCAACCGTTTGACTTCGAATTCCAACTGTTGTCGCTTTTCTTCGACTGCGGCTAGCCGCGCTTCAGTCTCTTGAATCTGATTAGACTGGTCAGCGGCAACCTCGCGAAGGGCCGCGATGCTTGCGTTAAGGCTCTCGATTTCTTCCTGACCTTGTCGTGCCGCCTCTTCAGCGGCGCTGTGTATAATTTCCAGCTGCTCAGCGCGCCGATGCTGTTCCTGTGTCTGCTGTTCAGCACGAGCTTGTGCGCGGCGAACTTCGGTCTCCTGGCGCGCTTCCTCTTGAGCCTGAAGTCGACTTCCTTCTTCAGTCAGCCGGAGTGACTCAGCTTCCGCTTCTGCGATTCGTCGCAGCTGTAACGCCTTAGCCTTGCGGAGTGCCTTCAGTCCTTCGTTCAACTGCTGCTCTGTTTCCGCCCGTTCTCGTGTCTCGGCCTCGCTCTGGCAACGAATTGCCTCGAGCTCTTCCAGTCGCTTGTTCTCCTCGGTTGCACGGCGCTGCGCTTCAGTTTCCAATAGCAGTCGCATTTCTTCGGCAGCGGCCTGACGCGCTTCGGCCTGCTCTTTTTGCAGAGTCTCCGCCTCGGTTCTCAAGCGAATCTGTTCTTCCGCCAGGATCCGCGCCTGTGATTGGGCCTCTTGAAGTTGAACCTCGGCTAAAGAAATGCGCCGGCGCTGTTCCCCTTCTAGTTTGCGTAAAGCCTGGATGTTGATATTGAGCTGTTCTTCCGTCTCGCTCCTAAGACGGGCTTCCTGTTCAGAGTTGATCCGGATTGTTTCGAGCTCGGCCAGGCGTCTCTCTTCTTCTTTGGCACGATGCTGAGCCTGTGCCTCAGTCTGCGCTCGCCTTTCCTGGGCGGCACGCTGCTGCTCTTCGTTCTCGGCCTGTTGGCGCTCTTCTTCTTGTCGCGTTAGAAGAGCTTGCTGTTCCGCGAGCCGAAGCGATTCTGCAGTGGCTTCTGCAATGCGTTTGATGTGGGCCGCTACCGCTTCGTTCAACTCTCCCAGTTCCGCGTTGAGGCGTTGTTCTCTTTCAGCTTTTTGCCGTGCCTTAGCTTCTGCTTTATGACGCGCCTCTTCCAGGTTGACGAGATTGGTCTCGGCCTCGGCGATGCGTGCCACCTGCTCGGCCTCAAGCTTGCGCATGGCCTCAATTTCCGCGTTCAGCTTTTTCTCTCTCTCGGCACGCTGGTGCGCTGCTAAAGCAGCCTCGCTTTGCAACGTCTCTAACTCACCGAGACGGCGTTGTTCCTGCTGCGCTCGCTCCTGTACTTCAGCGCGCATCTCCTCGATCTGCTTAACCTGCCTGGCTTCTGTCGTGCGCAACGCGTCGATGGCAGCGTTAAGTTGCCGCGCTATCTCCGCTCGCTGCTGGGCGTCCAATTCTGCCTGGGCACGTAAAGCCTCCAGCTTGGCGATTCGTTGCTCTTCTTCTTCGGTGCGGGCCTGCGTTTCGGCCAATACTTGACCGCGTTCGGTCTCCGCAGCCTTAAGACGCGCTTCCTTATCTGACTCTTGCTGAGCTTCCCGAGCGGCCCGTAGACGATCCTCCTCTTCAAACTGCCGGCGTGATGCTGCCTCAGCTTCGTGAAGCCTCAACTCGGCCTTTGCGATGCGCTGAAGTTGCTCGGAGGCGGCTTTACTGAGGACTTCAAGCGCGGAATTAAGCTGTTCCTCTTTTTCTGTGCGTTGTTGCGCTGCAGCCTCAGCCCGAGCTCGAATTGTTTCCAGCTTCTTGAGTCTTGATTCCTCATGGGCGGCCAGCCTGCGCGCCTCTTCGCCCGCTAGTTGGCACTCATTCTCTGCGGCTTGAGCACGTACTTGCGCGTCAGCCTCGCGGCGTGCCTCGGCCTCGCTTTGCAGGTGCTCTACTTCCTCCCTTAACCGACGCGACTCTGCTTCGACTTGCGCGAGTTGCGCCATCTGCTTTTGCTCGGCCTGACGCAAGATCTCAATTTCACTAAGCAACCGGGTTTCGCGTTCGGCACGTTGTTGTATTTTTGTCTCGGCTCGGTGACGAGTCTCCTCCAGCGTCGTCAGACGAACTTTGGCTTCTTCCATCAGAGCTAAATGTTCGTTCGCCTCTTTGCTGAGCTCCTTGATTTCAAGGCTGACCCGCTGTCGTTCTGTCGCGCGCGCCTGCGCTTCGCTGGTGGCTGTCGTGCGAATGACTTCGAGTTGGGCTAACTGTTTGCTTACTTCCTGAACACGCTCTTCGACTTGGCGAGCTTCTGCTTCAACCTGTTTAAGAGCCTCTTCGCGGTCATGAAGTGAAACACTGCTCGCCTCAATAAGCTTAAGATGTGCAACCTCAGCCTTTCGTAGAGCCTCAATCTCAGCGGTAAGGTGCCGCTCCGTTTCCTGTCGCTTTTGCGCCGCAGCCTGGAGCTCGCGGCGAGTGCCTTCCAACTCCGCCACTCTTCTCGCGTGTTCGTCACGCTGGCGATGGGCTTGCGCCTCGGCTTGTTGTTGTGTCTTTTCCTGCGCGGCCAGTGCAGTCTCCGCTTGCTTGATGCGTTCAAGTTGTTCCGCTTCGACATTGCGCAGTCGTTCAATCTCCGCAGCTAGTTGCTGCTCCTTACTGGCGCACCCACGTGTCTCAGCTTCCGCGTGCCGGCGGCTGGCCTCCAGCTCTTCGAGCTTCTTTAGGCGCTCTTCTTTTTGTCGCTGTGCTTCCGCTTCAGCCTGGCGTTTTGCTTCCTCCTCAGCACGGAAATTAGCGGCAGCCTCGTTTAGTCGCTTACGATCTTCAGCTTCCGTTTTTCGCAGTTTCTGAATTTCGAGATCTAGGTGCCGCTCTTTTTCGGTTCGCTCGGTCGCTTTCGCCTTCGTCTGCTGAAATGATAGCTCCAATCCGACCAGAGCAGATTCCGCTCTCTTGATGAGTTCGACCTGTTCTGCCTCGGCTCGACGGAGCAACTCGATGGAGTTAACCAGCTGGCGTTCTTTTTCGGTTTGCTCTCGCACCGTGGTTTCCATTTTCTGACGAACTGATTCCAAGTCAGCTACTCGTCGCGTCTGAGCGGCAGCTCGTTCCTGGGCTTCAGTTTCGGCGAGCCGGCGAGCCTCCGCTTCAGAGCGCTGACGAGCTTCCTGCTCAGCCCGCCGGCGAGATTCGGCGGTAGCCTCCTGGATGCGTTTGAGTTGGTCTGCCTCGGCTTTGCGCAAAGACTCTATTTCAGCAGCCAGCTGTTTTTCTCGTTCGATTCGTTGTCGGGATTCAGCATCAACTCGGTTGCGGTTTGCCTCAATCGCGGCCAGCCTCTTCTTTTCGTCATCCGCACGCTGCTCCGCTTCCGAACGACGCTGCTCCAACTCCGAGGTAACCTGTTTTGGCGCTGCGCCCCCTTTTGGTGGGATCACATTCTGATTCAACTGAGATGATTCTATTGGCGTTGCTTCAGTCTTAAGTCCGGCGCTGGCCGGCGCAGAGCAACTCGCGATGCGCTCTGAGATAGATTGAATTGCCCGAGAGATTGCTCTTTGGAGCAATGCATCCTGGTCGCCTTGGTCCAGCAAGTCCTGCAGCGGCGTCATTGCTTCCGTTTCACCGATTTCTCCCAGCGCCTCAACTGCCGCTTGCCGGACTTCCCAGGAATTATCAGAAAGCGCTGCGATGAGGTATGGCGAAGCCAGCGGTCTCCCCAATCCTGCCAATCGATGTGCCGCCGCAGCGCGCCTGGGCGCTGACTCGTCCATGAGCAGATCGTGAGTAGCCTCAGCGAAGTCGCCCATGAAAGATTGTGGCGACGAATCAGCCGAGGCCGGTGTGAAGGCGGTAGGTGTGGTGTTGAGGTCCTCACCACTGCCGGACGGTGGATTGGTGTTAGCGGAGTTGAGGTGCGATGAAACTTGCTCCATAAATGATCTTTCTTTTCTCAAGATCCGGACTAGCTCTTGGATCTGGGCGCGCTATCCGAAGAGTCGGGGGCTACTACGGAAACCGGACTTGAGCGGGACGGTGTTAACTATTAATTGTTTGCGAAACTCGACGTGGTTAATCGATAGCTTCGGGAATGTGCACAGTTGGTGAGAGGAAACTTACCAGGAAGTGATCCTGTAGGTCTGAACGCCTGAAGGTTCGAACTCTGGATGCTGATGATCCAAAGCCTTGTGATTCTCGTTGATTTTGACTGGAACGTCAATAGAGTTGTTCCAGAACCCTCATTTCCTCAGCATTTTAGCAGCGTTTGGGATGGGACGTTTGCTTCAGGGCCGGGCTCGGAAGGCTACTAACCAAAAGAATCCGAACCAGCAGCGGCGGCCCTTGAGAGAAAGGTAGCACGAACCAGGGAGTTAAACTTCTCGGGTTGTTCCTGTTCAGGCATCATCCGGCAATAGTCAAATACCTCTAATCGCGCCCTGGGATTCAAATCTTGTAGCGCCCAGGCATTATCGATCGGTGTCGTAGCATCTTGTTTACCCCAAACTAAAAGGACGGGCTGTGTAAGACGTGAGAATGGAGACTGCGCATCCGTATTGAGGTAACCGGCGAGAAAGGCGGCGATCGCATGTTGCGCACCGGCCTGATGACTGGTGGCATAAAGATTTGCGACGAGCCGGTCAGTGACGCGATGATGATCGTAGAACAAATGGTCGCGAGCGTAGTCTCGAATGCTGCGTTCGCTGGCCATCACGTTGTAGAACGACGTACCGAGCACAGGAGATTGCAGCAAACCATAGAACGCTGCTCCGGCCATTCCGGGCCGCCGGTTTAGGGCATCTGATCCGGCGGGTCCATTCAAGATCAGAGAATTGATCAACTCCGGATGTTCGTCCGCGACTCGGATCGCGTAAGCCGCTCCCAGGGAACTGGCGATTATGTTTGCTGGGTAGCCTGATACTTCGCGAATGAAGTCAGTAATCAGGTCCACGTAAAGGTCGGCAGAGTAGGAAGCGGTACCCGGTTTGTCAGAAAAGCCAAAGCCCAGCAGGTCGAAAGCATAAACGCGGAAGTCACTCGCCAGATCATCAAAGTTTTTTCTCCACATGAAGCTGGAGGCGCCGGCGCCCACGCCGTGAATAAAGACAAGTGGAGGACCCGGGTTTTTCGCGCCCGAGGTTTTGTAAAACACGCGACCATGTTTCCAGCGGAAGAAGTGGGCCTCGCCGCCGAGCGCGCTGTCATCGGGCTCGCTCGCATTGCGTTGAATCGCCGCGTTCAGCGCGGCCAGCGCCGCCACTCCGGCGCCGCCGGCAAGGATCGTCTTCCAGATGTTTCCCAGTTTGCTCATCGAACTACTTTTTAGATGAACGCAAAATCAAATTGTTCCTGGTGCACGGTCGGATCGCTGCTGTTAATATCGACCGGCCCGAGATACTCCTCGATCTCATTCAACACATCTCGCTCGGAGCTGCGCAGCGCCTTTGCCACTTCCGGATGAATCCGCAGCGTCGCCTGGCGGTTCTTTCTGTCTCCATTCATCGCCCTGCCGAGCGTTCGCGCTTCCTCAAGTAATTCATAACAGATTGTCTGAGGCGACTTGATGAGGCCTGCTCCCTGGCAATACTGACAAGGTGCACAAAGCGTGCGTTCCAGCGACTGCTTTACGCGCTTTCGCGTCATGATGACCAGGCCGAAGTCGTTAAACGAAAGGACCTTGGTAGGAGACTTATCGCCGCGTAACGCATCCTGTAATGCGCCCATAACGCGTGCACGATTTCGCCGCTCCTCCATGTCGATCAAATCGAGCACGATGATCCCACCGAGGTCGCGCAGCCGAATCTGCCGCACAATCTCGTCGACCGCCTCCAGGTTTGTGCGTGTGATTGTATCTTCAAGCCGCCCACTGCCGCGGCCGACGAATTTTCCGGTATTGACGTCAATTGCCACCAGCGCCTCGGTCTGGTTAATGACCAGATAACCGCCTGACTTCAGCCAAACGCGTGGCTTGATCGCTTTATCGATCTCCGCCTGCACCCCGTAACTTTCGAGGATTGGCCGATCCCGCGTATAAAGTTTCACGCGTTTCACCATGCGCGGCTGAATGCGATTGATGAATTCAACGATGGCCTCGTATTCCTCTTCAGAGTCGACGCGGATGGCAGCAAAGTCGTCCGACAGCTGATCGCGAAGGATTCGTTGCACTAGATCGAGATCCTTGTGAACGAGGGTTGCCGGTTTCGACTTCTCAGCTGACGCGCGAATATCGAGCCAGGTGCGGACCAGGTAACGAACATCTTCACGCAAATCTGCTTCGCTGATTCCGACGCCCGCCGTACGGACGATGAAGCCGCCCGAGGGAATATCTTCACTTCCACGAATGAGGGTTATCAGTTTGCGGAGGCGCTGGCGTTCGCTGTCTGATTCAATCTTCCGGGAGACACCAACGTGCTCAACTGTCGGCATGTAAACTAAAAACCGACCCGGTAAAGCGATATGCGACGTGATACGCGCGCCTTTTTTGGCGATCGGCTCCTTCGCGATTTGGACCAGAATCTCCTGGCCTTCACGCAGCAGGTCAGTGATCGTCGGCTGTTGTTGCCGGTCCCTACGCCCCGAACCTCTTTGGCCGCCACGGGAATCACCGCGCCCACTACGACCGCGGTCGCGAGAATCACGACCGCCGCGAGGTTCGCGGCCAACTCCCGACGCCGGTGCCATGGAAGCTGCAGGCTCTGGACTCTCGTCAACTGCCTCGGCAGATTCCTCGACGGGTTCGGCTTCTTCGGCTACAACTTCGGTCTCCGGTTCGTTGCTTTCTTCGGTTCCTTCCTCAACGGTGGAATCGGAAGCAGCAGCCTCGCCGTCAACAGGCGCGCTTGCTTTACTGGGTCGGCGGCGTCGGCGACCACCGCGTCGGGTAGCAAACTCGGCGCGCGAACCCGGCTCATCCACACTTGCCTCTGAATCGGCATAACTGCTTTCCACTGGAACGTCTTCAAGGATCTCGCCGTCCTCCGATACTGGTTCTTTGGACGTCTTCTTGACTGCCGACTTCTTACTCGGCGCCTTCTTCTTCGCGCCCAGACTACTGAGAAGTTTTCCGACGCGCGATTTTTTGGGGGCGCTGCGTTCGCGAGGTTGCTCGTCTACTTCAATATCAGCAGCCTCCACCCTACTAGAAGCAACCTCCACTTCCGCGTCGTCATCACTGACGCGCTGAAATGAAGCACTCTGAAGTCTATTGTCTTCGACTTCATCAACAAAACTTTCGATGCGCGCCGCGATTGGTTCGCGCATCCGTGGTGCGACGCTTCCTCCAACCTCGGCACCGTCTCCGTCATCCACGCGCTGGAAAGAATCGTCGCGGTAATCAACGCTCGACATAACCGAGCCCACTTCGGCCGTGCGGAAGTCGTCCTCTAAGTTGAATTCGCTTGCGTGTATTTGATCGAAGAGCCGCTCTTGAAGCCGGGCGTCCTTAAACATCTCGCCGTTGGCTGCCGTCTCCTCTTCATCTACGATTCGTTGAATTGAGGGATCTGCAGCGACGAAGGGAGTATCAATGTCTTCCGCCGTGATTCGCGGCCGGCTCGGAATAGCGTCTTCTGTCTCGGAGACCTCTTTGCCACCGCGCCTCCGTCGGCCGCGTCGGCCTCGACGCTTGCCGGAATCTTCGCCGTCGACCGCTTGTTCCTCGGCCGGTTCCGATACTGGTTCGGCCTCGATCTCCACACCTTCTTCCTGCTCCATATCCCGAAGCGGTTCAACGCGCTCGTGAGTTGCTTCGATGTGGCGTTCACGTTCGACGCGGGCTAGCGCGATCTGTTCGGCGGCAACGCGCTGCGCATCTTCGACGTTACCCTTCTGCGATTTGTCTATGACGATGCGCTCAAACTCTTCTTCCTCGTCAAAGAAGTCGGATACATAGAGAAACGCATCGCGCTCCAGCCCTATGTCAACAAAAGCTGACTGCATGCCGGGCAGAACGCGCATGACGCGCCCTTTGTAGATGTTGCCGACAATTCCCTGATTGCCTTCGCCGCGTTCGATATAGAACTCTGTAACTTTTTCGTTCTCGATGATCGCGATCTTTTTTTCGCGTCCGTTGACGCTCACTATTAATTCTTTTGCCATGTCGTAGTTAATGTCTCCTGATTGGTCCCGGCGAACCTGTAAACCGAGCGCGAAAGTCGAAAGGCCCCAATGGCCTCCGACTTTGTCTTGCGTATGGTCAGGCGTTCAGGTTGGCGAGGGACGTTGCTCAAAATTGTGGATTGGCCGCGATGCGCTTCGAGCTGAAGAGCGAGACGCATGGGCCACGGTTTAGCAAGACGGCAGTGCGTCTCGCCAGAAATTGATTTGCCGGAAGTTTCCGGCCGGATGTGCGGGAGTCGCGTGAGGGAAGGGAGGTGCAGGCTTGATGTCTGCGCTCCCTGAAGGCCGCCCTTTGGCCGCTGATGAATCGATTGTCGGTCGCGTGCCGATTTAATTGAGTCTGGATGGAGTTCACCCAGAGCGCGACAGTCACTAAAACTAATCAAAAAGGAACCTAACTAGCCGCTTTGTGCGTCCAGCGAAACACTTGTATCAGGGAGCGCCTTGGCAATTAGCGCAGGCATTAGTACGTCCGGATCGAGCCGGGTGTGCTCGCGACCTGTTTGAAGTTCGCTGGATGTCAACGGGAACCTTGGTGCTCCCAACTTTTGGCCTGATGGCCTCTTCCGGAGGCGGACTCTAAGAGTTTGAAAGAACCGTCCATTCAAGTTTGGACGATCGCTAAAATTCTGATGACTCGCTTGTCGGGCGCACCGAGCTTCTTAAATCGAGCTTCCGTCGTGCTGCTTGTTTTGTTTCAAAGGCTCTGAACGGCTGAAACCAAATCCTCCGCAGGGGCGAGCTAGGGCGAGTATAAACCCAAGCTGAGGCAAACGCGAAACGTTTGGGCGACGAATACTAGTTCAGTCTTCTATGAGTTAAGCATTACCACTCGACGAGGGGAGCACAAAAACAGAACCGGGAGCGGTAGCGACCGGGTGAGCCGTACGATAGACACAAGCCAGCATAAACTCGTTTCGCATTCAGGGTTGTCCCGGTCGCTACCGCTCCCGGTTCTGTATTTGTGAATCGTAAATTGAGGAATTCTGCCGGCTGGTCCGTCTTTAGTTTACAAACCTTCTCAACTGCACACTGATCGCGAAGCCGATAGC
>Ga0070698_100002943_pt1 | contig 18736 bp, 21 predicted proteins | sample KBSK1502metaG_FD_65477 | JGI IMG/M metagenome (GOLD analysis project Ga0070698, IMG submission 65477) | Corn, switchgrass and miscanthus rhizosphere microbial communities from Kellogg Biological Station, Michigan, USA - KBS K1-50-2 metaG | ecosystem: Host-associated > Plants > Roots >...
GATGTTCCAGCAAGGAGGCTTCGGGCCGATCCCTGGACAGGTTCACCACTTCCTGACGGTCGAGAACGAGCAGGACCGTCGCTACGGACTCGCGCGCTATTCGAAGGAAACGAGGCGACTTTACAGCGTGATGGACCGGCGACTGGCCGCGCAGGAATTTTTCGCGGATGCACCTTCGATTGCCGATTTTTCGATCTTGGGTTGGGCGTGGCGGCACCCGCGACACAAGGTCGATCTCGCCGAGTTTCCGAACGTCCAGAGGTGGTACAAAACGATGATGGCTCGTCCCGGTGTCCAGCGCGGATTCGCGGCGAAATTGAGTTGACGCGTGATGACCGGATCCTACCGCGGACGGCCGCGGCAATTAGCGACTCGGCGTGTCCTTCGGCGCGACGGTAAGGCCTTCGACGCCGCTTCGCGCGACGGAATCAGCCAGGAATCCATTAGCACGCAGCTCGTCGAGTGCCGCATTCACCAGCTGCAACCGGTCCGTGCGGTCGAGCGGCACAGCTACTGTCTGTGGTACTCCATAGAAGTTGTCGTCGAGCAGTCGCAGCCCTGGTACGTTCTGCGTTCCCGAAGTCAATCGCTGGCGGCCGCCGGCGAAAGCCACCACGGTCCCGTCCTGTAGCCACTGTACTGCGTCGCGCAGCGTGTAGTCAGGCGTGGCGCGCAGGCTGGCAGCGGTCAGCCGCTCCCGCAACCACACGCCCACGCTGTCATCGGTGTTGATGCCGATGATTTGGCCGGGCCGATCCAGCTCGCGCACGGAGTGCAGCGGCGAGTCGGCGCGAACCAGCGCGCTCTGCTGGACCAGCATGTAGGTCTGGGAATACAGCACGACCCCAGTGCGGTCGGGGTTCGGCGCCACGAAGCCAATGTCCGCGGAGCCAGTCCTCACGGCCTCCAGCACGGCGGCCGCTGTCGGCAGCGGCGTGATTGTCACGGGTACGCCCGCGCGACGCCCCAGTTCGCGCGTGATGTCGGCCACCACGCCTGTAACCGCCCCTGTCCCGGCGTCGAGCCTGGCCTGTGCGAGGTTCGTGACGATGTACGCGCCGCGGAGGGTACCTGTCGGCGCGAGCACGGGGTCGGCGACGCCAGCGCCAGCATTGAGCGTCAAGACAACTGGCAGAAGCGCCAATATGTGCCGCCATACCCTGCCTTCGTCCGGGCGGCGCCAACCGCGACGATCGATGCTCGAAACGATCGCCTTGTCGAAAGGTGCACGTTGCCGATTGGCAGGTCCGCCCGCTGGGCGACGAAGGCGCCGCAAGGTCACGCCAACCGCGCGTACGTACCTTGGCGTAGTCGCAGTCATTTACACAATTCCTGCCCCGCAGCGCGTCGGGCTGAAATCATTATGACTTCTCCACTCGCGTGACGAGCAACATCGACCGGCGCTCCCCGGCCAGCAGTATTCATTCGACGTCCAGCATCTTATTCAGCGGCAGCACGAGACATGTTAATGGCAGTTGACGCCCTTGGACGCTCAGATGTTCGGACTCAATAGACCTCGTCTTGAAACCTGCGCTAGGACGGCACTCAAACCCACGGCCGCGTGTCTGTCGATCGCGCGTTAGCAGCGCCGCCGGACTGCCAGCCAGCGGCGCGTACCACGCTCAGTTCATCGTTGCTTCCACTTTCACTTCTTCGGCAGCCTTTTCGACAAGCGCGGCCACCGCATTTGGCTGCGATATGTAAATCGCGTGACTGCCCGCGACCTCGACGATGCTCGACCCCGCGCGCTTCGCCATGAAACGCTGGGCCGGCGGCGGGATCATCTTGTCGTCAGTGGCCACCAAGTACCAGCTTGCCTTGGCCTTCCACGCCGGCTCGCTGATCGTGCCGCTGAGCGCGTCCACCCCCCAGGGGACTTGAGAATCGGCCATGAATGCAGCTCTTTGCGCGTCCACGTCAGCCGCGAACGAGGCGCGAAACTTCGCCCTGTCGAGAAGTAGATAGCCGTCCTGTGGCGGCAGTATCGGTGGCACAGGCGCGCCAGGCGGTGGATCTTTGATGAGCGTTGATACCGACTCGCCCTTGTCCGGCGCGAAGGCAGTGATATAGACCAGTCCAGCGACCTTTGGATCATTGCCGGCTTCGGTGATCACGGCTCCGCCGTAGGAGTGGCCGACAAGAATTACCGGACCGCTCTGCGTGGCAAGAACGCGCTTGGTTGCCGCGACGTCGTCGGCCAGCGATGTCGTCGGATTCTGGACGATACTGACGACATACCCGTCTTTCCTGAGGATCTCGTAGACGGACTCCCAGCCGGAGCCGTCCACAAAGCCACCGTGAACGAGAACAACGCTCGGTGCAGCCGCACTAGCCAATTCAGCCATGATGATCTCCTGTTTTCGATGGTAATCCGTTGGTGTGGCGCAAAGCGAGTTGCGCGGTTGCGAAGCAGCGATCAGCCCTCGGAGGGCACATCCCGCCCGCGGCGGAAGCTAATCGCGGTCAACTCAAATCGAGTTGGCTAAATCACGCTGCTGTACCCGGTCGCCGCGATCCGTGACCGGAGGCAGGGCGACGACATGCAGCGTCTGCTCGCATTAGTTTAGTGTGGACTCCCGAGCCGACGACGCGGTGTCAACGCAAGCGGACGATGTGTCAGCTGACACATTGGGTCGCTCGTAGACCCCAGTAGGGAATCTCGTCCGTTCTGACAAGTTGATTCAACGCGAACGTGGATCTAACGGGCACGTTCATGCTTTGTCTCCGGAAGAAACGGAAGAGCTCGCATCAGGTGCCGCGCATCGCATATCGAATGAAGGCTGCTGTCTGCGCGGGTGCTTCATGGAGCTGCTTTTCTCCGACCATCCTGCGCCAGAAAAAACCGAGCGGTCCCCACACCTCGACCGAAAACCGCACGCTGGTTTCAGCGCCGGACTGCAGAAACTCGTGGCGGGTACGCAGCTTGCCAAAGGCAAGTGCGCAATGTCGACCATGCGCACCGGCGACCGCAGCTCTTCGATGGACATCTGCACGGTCGGCCCACCCTTTGGCTTGAGCACGAACGTCGAGCCTGCAGTGGCGGGGCCGTCGATCCTCGCAAATTCGAGCCCCGCATCCCAATGGCTCCAGGTGTTGATATCCGATATCGCGCGAAACAGCTTTTCGGCGGGGATATCGGTGGTCGTTTGATATTGCGCTTGCCACATGATCAGACCTCTTGAGTTGAAGACGCGATAAGAGAAAGAAGCGATCGGTTGAAGCGATTGAGTTGCGCACCCAGCGCGCCGAAGAATTCACGGTCGACGCCTTCCACCACCGGCACCGCCTGCCACGCGAGCTTGCGTCCCTCCTTCGTCAGGCCAAGAACTTTGGCGCGCGTATCGGTGGGATGCGGGTTGCGTTCGAGGAGACCTCGCGACTCGAGCGTGCGCAGCACCTGCGAGGTCATCATCATGTCGAGCTTAGTATGCCGTGCCAGCATCGCCTGGGTGATCGTGCGCTGTGTTCTCGACATCCACAGCAGACTCGCGAGCAGCGCGTACTGCACTTGCGTCAGCCCGATGGAACGCAGGGCCCACGCAATGCGCCGCTGCCACAGCGCCGTGACCTGCCATAAAAGAAACCCGCTGCTTTCGCTCGCCTCCTCGACAGAAAAGGGCGCCGTCTTTCTACTCATCGATGCGCACTCCCATCGCGCGAGCAATGAGCTCACAGTCGTCCTTGGTGATTTCGAGATGGCCGCGGCGAAACGGAAAGCCCCAACGCTCCGGGTCCTTGATGAAAGAGAGCTTGGTAATCAGCGGTCCAATGGCGGCCGGTTTACATTTTCGGTACGCCACATCCCTCCTGAAAGGCATGAAGTTCGGCCCCATACGCTGCTGATAGATCGACTCGCCCACGACTTTGCCGATCGCCGTGAACTGCTGAAGGGGCTCGCCGTTCTCCATGTCGGTCCTGGGTGAGTAGTAGATGAGGCAATCGCTAGTGCTCATCCGCCGCAGGGGCGCAGACTTGCCATGCCCGAGCTGCGCGAAGCCACCCGCCACGCCGCGCTTCACGTGAGAAAGAGAAACGACACCGATCCAGTATCTTGTCATATGCGCGCAGTATATATGCATGCATAGTAGATGTCAAGGGCGAGCATGGTATCGGCAGTGGCGGCGCCGCCAACCGGTGACCCGCCCGAGTGAGGCGGAGGTCTCTGCGGCCATTAGGCGTCGGCAAATCAGAGTATTGCGACGCGATCCGCGGAGCCCCTTGCGTCTGGCGTTGGACGACGGCGAGACAAGCTCCATTCGGACGGCGCTCGCATATGGGCCCGCTGCGCTGGTGATCCTCGACGAGTTGTCTGCGCGCAAGGTCACAGGGCGCCTCGGCCTGCATTGCACAGGTACGGCAGGTGTCATAGTGGAAGCGAGGCGCGCGCGGCCCCTGGACGGTCAGATGTTCGGACTTGATAGACCCCGCTTTGAATTGGCGCTAGGACGGGATTCAAACCCACGACCCGCCTGGTTCCTACGCTGATCAGTCGCCGCGCTTGACTCGGGTCCACTCTGCCTTCAGAACCTCTCGCCCGGCGCGCGTTATCGCCTCGGAGGCCGAGTGGATTTTTGGAAGGTCCTGAGGATCGTCCGATATAAGGGATTGGTAGGTTGCCTCGATCACATTGCACAGGTCCATGTACTGGCTTTCATTCGGATTGGTCAGGAGCATGATCATGTTCTTGACCAAAGACTTGGAGCAAGGCGTGATCCTCGCTCAGCGCTTTGAGAGGATCCTGTGCAATGGTTAGTTTGACCATGGACGCGCTGAGTAGCAATGCAACGTATTCGGCCACCGAGTCCCGCAGCGCTTCGGCCCACCGTTCCCGGTTGTTGGTGATCACCGACGCCCGGATTTGCCGCCGGGCAACGACGTAAGAGACAGCCGGCCCGACTACCGCGGAAATCAGCGCGGTGCAAGCGGTTACAAAAGCGATCGTGAGAGCGTCCATGCTTCGCGCACCGCGCAATGCGGCTAGCGCTTCGTGGTGAGGCCCTGCTGCCTCGAGAAATACCCGGCCAGCTCGCCGATCTCTTTCTTGGTAAGCGGCTTGGCCATGGCGCTCATCACCGCGTTGTCTCGCGTTCCCTTGCGATAGTCGGTCAGCGCTTGGACCAGATAGTCGTATTGCTGACCGGCGAGGCGTGGCGTTTCCGGTGTGATCGGCTTGTTGCCTTCGGGGCCGTGGCACGCTGCGCAGGCCTCGTCAGCCTTCTTCTTTCCGAGGTCGTCGCTCGCGAGCGCCCGAGTGGTGCAGAGGAGGGGCGCGCAGAGCGCGACCGCGAGCGCAAGGGCATATACAAGGGGTGTTCGTTTCGGTTCCATGTTCATGCCGATCATCACTTTCGCGCATTGCCGGCGTAATAAGAGGCAAGGTCAGCCATGTCCTGCTCGGTCAACGTGGCCGCGATGCCGCGCATCGTGGGGTGCTTGCGGGCGCCCGTCTTGTAGTCCTGCAGGGTCTTGACGATGTAGGCCGCCTGTTGCCCGCCAATCCTGGGGACTGGATAAACCTCCGGATACGCCGTTCGATAGTCAGCGATGCCGTGACATCCTGCGCACATCTGCGCTCGTGCTCTGCCACGCGCCGGGTCGCCTTCGGCCCAAGCCGAGGCGGACAAAAAGAAGGCCATTGCGGCGCTTATGGCCAGAAGACCGTATCGTTTCTTCATGGGATTTGAGTGCAACCTTAGCGGTCACCGTAGAGATCGATTCTTCACAGCCAATAGACCAGCACGTAGAGCAGCAGCCAGACGACGTCCACGAATTGCCAGTACCAGGATGCCGCCTGGAACGCGAACTGGTCATCCGGCGCGAAATCGCCGCGCAGGCTGCGGGCGAAGATCACCGCCAGGACCGTTGCGCCGATCGCGACGTGCAGCCCGTGAAACCCCGTGAGCATGAAGAACGTGGCGCCGTAGGCACCGCTGCCGAGCGTCAGACCCAACTCGGTATAGGCGCGGTAGTGCTCGGTGAACTGCAGGCCCAGGAAAACGACGCCCAGCGCAACGGTCAGGAACAGGCCCAGCTTGAGCTGGCCACGAGCGCCCTTCTGCAGTCCCCAATGCGCCCAGAGCAACGTCGCGGCCGACGTCAACAGGAGGAGCGTATTGATCAGCGGGATGCCCGAGGCGTGCTCGGGTTGCAACGTGCCCTCGATGCCGGGTCCGCTAGTCGGCCAGCCTCCCTTGAAGCCGGGCCATAGCTCCGCGGTGTCGCCCGATGCCAGGTCCGGCACGGCATGCCAGCGCATGTAGAACAGGGCGCCGAAGAACGCCGCGAAGAACATCGTCTCCGAGAAGATGAACCAGCCCATGGCCCAGCGGTACGAGACGTCGACCTGCTTGTTGTACAGGCCGGCTTCGCTTTCGCGGATCACCGTGCCGAACCAACCGAACAGCATGTAGATGAGCAAGGCCGCCCCCGCCGCGAGAATGTACGGCCCCGCGGCCCCGCGGTTGATCCAGGTTGCGGCGCCGGCGGCCGAGAGCAGCAACGCGCACGCGCCGATGATCGGCCAGTGTGACGGTTGTGGCAGGTAATAGGTCTTCACCGCGCTCGTCGGTGCGCTCATGGTTCGTTCCTGATCTGTGACGTAGCGTTTTGCGATTGGACTCGCATGGTGGTTCCTAGGTCCCGTTTCCCTCGACTTCGAAGAAGGTGTACGACAACGTGATCGTGGCGACGTCCTTTGGCAGCTTCGGATCCACCACGAACACCACCGGCATCCGCCGCTTTTCATGCGGGGCGAACGATTGCTTCGTAAAGCAGAAGCACTCGAGCTTCTTGAAATACTCCGCCGCAAGCGGCGGCCCGTAGCTCGGAACCGCTTGCCCTGTCATTGATCGATCGGCCGTATTCTCGACTTCGTAGAGCAGGTTCATCAGCTGGCCAGGATGAACGTCGACGATCGGTGTGTCGGGCCGGAACTGCCACGGCAGCTTGTTGACATTGGCGTCGAGCTCTAGGCGCACGGTTCGAGTCGCGTCGATCTGCGTATTCTTGATTTCGTTCGGCGCGTCGATGTCGCGTAACCCGGTCGCCTTGCAGATCTGCTCATAAAACGGCACCAGCAAGTAGCCGAATGCGAACATGATGGCGGCCACCAGCGCGAACTTCAGCAACAGCGCACGGTTCACCTTGTCCGACCCAGAAGAGCAAGATGCGTTCATCGTGCACGCCCCCGGCCGATGATCGCTGCCAGCGGGAATCCGACGATCGCCACGCCGAGTGCGCCGAGCCCGATCATCGACGGGCCGAAGCCTTGGGCGAGGATGATGCCGATGAAGAACACCAGCGCGACCCCTGCCAGGGTCAGTGCCGTGCGTACACTTGCCGCGCGCTGCGATGCCCGGGTCGAGTTCGTTTCCGTCATGGTCGGCCTCACACTCGAATCACAGGTTGCACGTTTATGCGACCACCGGCGGCGTTTGGAACGTGTGATGGGGCGCCGGCGAGGGCACCGTCCACTCCAGCCCGTTCGCCCCGTCCCAGACCTTCGCGGAGGCCTTTTCGCCACCGCGGATGCACTTGATCACCGTATACAGGAAGAGCAGTTGGGTCAAGCCAAAACCGAACGCCCCGATGCTGGCGATCATGTTCAAATCGGCGAATTGCAGCGGATAGTCCGGAATGCGCCGCGGCATGCCCGCGAGACCCAGGAAAAACATGGTGAAGAACGTCACGTTGAAAAAGATCATCGACAGCCAGAAGTGCCAGCGACCGAGCGTCTCGTCGACCATGTGGCCGGTCCACTTCGGTATCCAGTAGTACGTCCCCGCAAAGAGTGCGAAGAGCGACCCCGCGACCATGGTGTAGTGAAAATGCGCCACGATGTAATAGGTCTGATGCAACTGGATGTCGACGGGTGCGATCGCCAGAATCACGCCAGTAAGCCCACCGATGACAAAAACGAACAGGAAGCCGACCGCGAACAACATCGGCGTCTCGAAGGTTAGCGAGCCCTCCCACATCGTAGCGATCCAGCTGAAAACCTTGATCCCGGTCGGCACCGCGATAAGCAGCGTCGCGTACATGAAGAACAGTTGCCCTCCCACCGGCATCCCGACCGTGAACATGTGATGCGCCCACACCGTACTCCCCAGGATGGCAATCGCGAATGTGGCGAACACCATCGAGCGATAGCCGAACAAGGGCTTGCGGGCGAAGGTCGGCATGACCTGGGAGATGATGCCGAACGCCGGCAGTATCAGGATGTAGACCTCGGGATGGCCGAAGAACCAGAAGATGTGCTGGAAGAGGGCCGGGTCGCCGCCGCCGGCCGCGTTGAAGAAGTGCGTATCGAAGTGACGATCGGTCAGGAGCATCGTCACCGCGCCTGCCAACACCGGCATCACGAAGATAATCATGTATGCGGTGATTAGCCAGGTCCACACGAACATGGGCATTTTCATGAGCGTCATGCCCGGCGCGCGCATGTTGAGGATTGTCGTTACGATGTTGATGGATCCGACAATCGAAGACACGCCCAGCAGGTGGATCGCGAAGATGGCCATGTCCATGCCCGGGCCCATCTGCACCGACAGCGGCGGGTAGAGCGTCCATCCGGCTCCGGTGGCACCGCCGGGCGCGAAGAGCGAAGCAACCAGCAGGATCGCGGCCGGGGGAAGCAGCCAGAAGCTGAAATTGTTCAGGCGCGGGAATGCCATATCGGGAGCCCCGATCATCATCGGGAGCTGCCAGTTCGCGAAGCCCACGAACGCCGGCATGAAGGCTCCGAACACCATGATCAGACCGTGCAGCGTGGTGAGTTCGTTGAAGAATTCGGGCTGCACGATCTGCAGCCCCGGCTGGAATAGCTCGGCACGAATGGTGAGTGCCATGAGGCCACCGACAAGAAACATCGCAAAGCTGAAGCACAGGTACAGCGTGCCGATGTCCTTGTGGTTCGTCGCGGTGAGCCAGCGCAGTATGCCCTTGGGCTGATCCAGGCGCTCGGCGTCGTCGGCGAGTGTAAGCGGCGTGTGCACGTTGTTCTCCTGGCTTCGCGTTTCCGGTAAGGTTCTCGAGCTCATGCGCCGCGTCATTTGCGAGCCGCGACAATATCCTTGGGCTGCACCATGTCGCCGATCGTGTTGCCGAACGCGTTACGTTCATACGTAATCACGGCGGCGAGCTCCAGGTCGGAGAGCTGACCCTTCCAGGCTGCCATGGCGGGGTTCTTCTTGCTGCCGTTCATGACGATATCGACATGACCCGCAATGGGCCCGCTCGTAATAGCCCCGTGCGCGAGCGCCGGAAACGCACCCGGCACGCCTTGACCGTTGGCCTGATGGCAGGCGACGCAGCTGCGGCCGTAGACCTTCTCGCCCTCGGTCTTCAACTCGTCCAACGTATAAGTCTTGGCCACCGACGCGCTGGCAGCCGCGGTGGCAACCTTGTTCTTCGACTGCTGTTCGGCCAACCACGTCTTGTACTGCTCCTCGGGAAGCGCCTCGACGACGATGGGCATGAAGCCGTGATCCTTGCCGCATAGCTCGGTGCACTGGCCACGGTACACGCCGGGCGTGTCGACCTTGAACCATGAGTCGCGCACGAACCCCGGTATCGCATCCTGCTTGACCCCGAATGCGGGCACGAACCAGGAGTGGATCACGTCGTTGGCGGTGAGAAGGATGCGCACCTTCTTGCCAACCGGAACCACCATTGGGTTGTCCACTTCGAGAAGGTAGCTTTCACCCTTCGGAGCGTGATTCTCGATCTGGTCGCGAGGGGTCGACAGATCGCTGTAGAAGAAGACACCTTCGCCGATATAGTCGTAGCGCCACTTCCACTGATAACCGGTGACCTTGATCGTAAGGTCCGGACTGGAGGTGTCCTTCATCGCGATCACGGTGCGAGTCGCCGGAAAAGCCATGCCGGCAACGATAAGACAGGGGATGAGCGTCCAGATGATTTGCAATGGTTTGTTGGTGTCGAACTGCTTGGCTTCATGGCCCACCGATCGACGATGCCGCACGATCGCGTAGAACATCAATCCGAACACCACGACCGCAACGACGATGCAGATGCCGAGCGTGATGGCGTGCAAGTCATAGAGCTGATGCGCGACCGGGGTCTGCGGAGTTTGCAGCCCGAACTTCGATTCGCCGTTGGCAATGGCCATCTCCGGCAGTGCCAACGATGCCACCATCACCACTTTCGCGAGATCACTCGTCATCATCAGTTTGGCCTTCATGCCTTCACTTTTCACCGAGGGCTGCCATCCATTCCAGTCTCTGATCCTGGCCATCGCCAAAGGTCTTGAGGTCGTAGTTCGTTAGTTCCACCCTGAAGCTACGCATTCGACGGTGTTGTGTCTTTCAAATTTCTGAATGCCAATTGCAGCCGATTGCGGAACATGCTTTCGAGCGACCGACGATCAGCGCAGGTTGTGGGAAGGCTATCGAGATAGCGCTCGGGCCGTCTTTCAAATTTCTGTTCGCGCCCGCGAGCGCCTCTCCGAAACGCATTTCGCGCCGTCGGTGCAGCCTTGTTAAAGCGTTGCAGCTTCGTCGAAGACCTCGTGCCTTGGCGTTCGTAGGATGCGTCACATTGCGAGCGCCGCTCGGACGGCGTCGTGATCGCGGACCCACCAACGACGGAGATTTGTCGATGCTTATGACAGTGGCAGTCGTATCGCTTGTGAACATGCTCGCCCCCGATGCGGACCTGAAAACGCTGGTCGAGTGGATTCTGGCAGCGAAGTAATCCACTGCCAGACATGAAATTCGGCGAAAGAGCGATTTCGCGAACGAGTTTCTTCGTTGCGTGTGCCGCGCTTTTGGCTGCCGCGTCTGGCAGCGCGCAGGACCGCGCCGGAACGGCGTCGATCGATGCGCAATCGTTCCGGTGCATCACGAGCATGACGCACGTGCGGCACTTCTACGTCGACAACCTCAACGGCGACCTCCAGGGAACGATTGCCGCGGCGAATGCGAAGAACGGCGCCGTCTATCCGCCCGGATCGGTCGTCCAGCTCGTGCCGGGCGAGGCGATGGTGAAGCTCGACAAGGGCGCGAGCCCGGCGACGCACGACTGGGAGTACTTCGAGCTCGACGTCTCCAAGGACGGCACGCGCATTCGCCGTCGCGGCTTCGCCGATGTGATCAACCGCTTCGGCGGCAATTGCTTCGGCTGCCACGTGGCCGCGCGCCCCGAATGGGATTCCATCTGCGAGACGGACCACGGCTGCGCGCCGATTCCGGTGACGCGGGCGATGAGCGCCGCATTGCAGCGGACCGATCCGCGTTGCGGCAATACCTCGGTGAGCCCGGAAGACGCCGAGGCGCTCCGGCAGCTCGACGAATTGACCAAGACCCTGGCGCGAGCCGCGAAGTAAGGAGAATGCGATGAAGAAGCGAAGCGTGGTCTCTGCGATCGCCTGCGGCCTCGGCGCGGCGATCATGGCCGGCCCGACCTGGGCGATCGATTACCAGCCGTTCGACTGGGTCCCTTTGCCGCGCGGAACAAAGGTGCTGTCGCTGTATTACGAGTACGGCGCGCACAATTCGTACAACAACACGATCGCCGGCACCTTCGATGCGAACCTCGACAGCCATGTCGGCATCGTTCGCTATATCGATTACCGCAAGGACTCATTGTTCGGCCACCAATGGGATTGGAACGTGCTGGTGCCGTTCGGCGGCCTGCGCGACGGCCGGATCAACGGGCAGCAGCTGGGCAACGCGAACGGCGTTGCGGACCCCGTCGCTTCCATCGGGTACTTCCTCATCAGCGAGCCCGAGAAGAAGAGATTTCTTACCTTCGCGCCCTATCTCACGATCCCGATCGGATCCTACGACCGGAACAAGCCCCTCAACCTCGGCGGCAACCGCTGGATCTACAACTTCCAGGGCGACTACACCCAGGGCATCGGCGATAAGTTCACGATCGACGCCTCGGCCGGCTGGACCTGGTACGGGGACAACACGAAAGCCGGCAATGGCTCGCAGAAATTGAAGCAGGACACGAGCTACGAGCTCTACGGCTGGCTCGCGTACGACGTGAGCGATGCCGTCCGTCACGCCTTTCCCGGCGCATCGAACGCCAAGGTCGCGATCGGATACATGGGCATCTTCGGCGGCGAGCAGAAGCTCGACGGCATCTCCAACGGACAGAAGGCTCGCCAGGACCAGCTGCGGGCCACCTACATGATGAACTTCTCACCGACGACGCAGGGCCTGCTCGAGGTCACCCATGACGTGCATGTCGAAGGCCAGTTCAAGCAGAACTTCGGGTTGATCCTGCGGCTCGTGAACGCGTTCTGACGGGAACGCGCACCGGCGCGTTCGGCGCCGGTGCGCGTTCGCTCAACGCGACACCGAGATCTCCTGGTGTGAGTACGCGGGTGCAACTTTGTTAAATCGCTGCAGCTTTGTCGAAGACGTCGTTCGCCGCAGTTCCTAGGATCTCTCACGCAGGCGAGCACCGATGCTCGGATGGCCTCGTGATCGCGGACTCACCAATGACGGAGATTTGTTGATGCTTATGACAGTGGCAGTCGTATCGCTTGTGAACATGCTCGCCCACGCCGCAGTGCGGGGCACGGGCGGAGCTCCTCGACGTACTAACGGGCTCTTCGATCGCAATCGGGCTCACCGGCGCGTTCCGGCTATCGCCGCGACCGCACTCCTTCTTTGTGCAGTCGGCGTCGGGCAGGCATGGGCCGCGGAAGCGCCAGCCAAGGTCGATGCCGCTCGCATGAATAACGCCGACCGCGATGCTGCGAACTGGCTGAGCTACGGCCGAACCTACAGTGAGCAACGTTTCAGTCCACTGTCCAAGATCACGGCGGACAATGCGAAGCAGCTCGGACTCGCGTGGTTTGCGGACCTTGATACGAACCGCGGCCAGCAGGCGACGCCCCTGGTGATCGACGGCGTCATGTACGTGTCGACCGCGTGGAGCATGGTCAAGGCGTACGACGCCGCGAGCGGCAAGCTGCTCTGGTCCTACGATCCCGAAGTTCCGCGCGAGGTCGGCGTTAAGGGCTGCTGCGACGTCGTCAACCGCGGCGTCGCGGCGTGGAACGGCAAGATCTACGTCGGCACCTTCGACGGCCGCCTGGTGGCGCTCGACGCGAAGACCGGCAAGCCCGCGTGGAGCGTGGTCACCGGCGACCATAAGAACCTCACCATCACGGGGGCGCCGCGCGTCGTGGAGGGACGCGTCATCATCGGCATGAGCGGCGGCGAGTACGGAATCCGCGGCTACATCTCCGCGTACGACGCCGAGACCGGCAAGCTCGCGTGGCGTTTCTACACCGTTCCGGGCGATCCCTCCAAGCCGTTCGAGAACAAGGCCATGGAGATGGCCGCGAAGACCTGGAGCGGCGAGTGGTGGAAGCTCGGCGGCGGCGGCACGACGTGGGACGCGATCTCCTATGACCCCGATCTCAATCTCGTCTACTTCGGCGCCGGCAACGGCATCGAATGGGCGCGCAACTACCGCACCGCGAGCAAGGGCGACAACCTGTTCACGTCCTCGATCGTCGCGCTCAACGCCGACACCGGCGAATACGTCTGGCATTACCAGGCCACACCCGGCGAGGAGTGGGACTTCGACGCCGTGCAGCAGCTGATCCTCGCCGATCTCACCATCGACGGCAGGCCCCGCAAGGTCATCATGCAGGCGAACAAGAACGGCTTCTTCTACGTCCTCGACCGCCGCGACGGGAAGCTCATCTCGGCCACCGCCTTCGTGCCGGTCAACTGGGCGAGCGGCGTCGACCCGAAGACCGGACGCCCGATCGAGAACCCCGGGATCCGCTACGACCTGACCGGGAAGCCGGCCAAGATGATGCCGGGCGCCCTCGGCGCCCATAGCTGGCAGCCGATGGCCTACAACCCGAAGACGGGGCTCGTGTACATCCCGGCGCAGGAGATCGGCCTCGAGTTCACGCCGGTCGAAGGCCTGGCTACGTCGCCCCTGGGATGGAACATCGCGGTCGCGATCACGAACACGCCCGGCATCAAGGGCTATCTCATCGCGTGGGATCCGGTGCGCCGGAAGGAAGTGTGGCGCGCGGCCTATCTGGGCCCGTGGAACGGCGGGACGCTCACCACGGCGGGGAATCTCGTCGTGCAGGGCGACGCCTCCGGCAGCTTCAACGCCTACCGGGCCGACACCGGCGAGAAGCTGTGGTCAACGCCCGCACAAAGCGCGGTCATGGCCGGTCCGATGACGTACGAGGTGAATGGCGAGCAATACATCGCCGTCCTGTCCGGATGGGGCGGCGCTTTCCCGTTGTTCCAGGGCAAGGAAGCGGCCAAGTCCGGCAACCTGCTTAACGTGAGCCGCGTGCTGGCGTTCAAGGTGGGCGGCACGGCCGTGCTTCCTGCACCCCCGCCGCAACCGCAGGTGGTGCTGAACCCGCCGCCGGAAACCGCCGCTGCGGCCACCGTCGCCAAGGGCACAGGCTTGTACGCGCAGTACTGCGGCGCCTGTCATGGAGAGAATGCGATCGGTGGCGGCGTCGTGCCGGACCTGCGCGCCTCGAACTTCCTCGGCAATGACTTCTTCTTCGAGATCGTGCTCAACGGGGCGATGAAGGATGCCGGCATGGCGCCCTTCAAGGCAGTGCTCGATCAGAAGGACGCTACGGCGATTCGCGCCTACCTGATCAAACGGGCCAACGAGGACAAGGCCGCAAGCAGCAAGTAGAGCAATTAGCATGACGACGATCGTGTTAACGATTCTGCAATCACGGAGATTTGCTGATGCTTAAGACAGTTGCAGTCGAATCGCTTGTGAACGCGCTCGCCGCGACCGCACTCCTTCTTTGTGCAGTAGGTGTCGGACAGGCATGGGCAGCGGAAGCGCCAGTCAAGGTCGATGCCGCGCGCATGAATAACGCCGACCGCGATGCTGCGAACTGGCTGAGCTACGGGCGGACCTACAGCGAGCAGCGCTTCAGCCCGCTGACAAAGATCACCTCGGACAATGCGAAGCAGCTCGGACTCGCCTGGTTCGCCGACCTCGATACCAATCGCGGACAGCAGGCGACACCCCTGGTCATCGACGACGTGATGTACGTGTCGACCGCGTGGAGCATGGTCAAGGCCTACGACGCCGCGAGCGGGAAGCTGCTCTGGTCCTACGATCCGGAAGTGCCGCGCGAGCTCGGTGTCAAGGGTTGCTGCGATGTGGTCAGTCGCGGAGTCGCTGCCTGGAACGGCAAGATCTACGTCGGCGCCTTCGACGGCAGGCTGGTGGCGCTCGACGCGCGCACCGGCAAGCCCGTGTGGAGCGTGGTCACCGGGGACCAGAGCAACCTTACCATCACGCAGGCGCCGCGCGTCGTCAAGGGACGCGTCGTGATCGGCATGAGTGGCGGCGAGTACGGCATCCGCGGCTACATCTCGGCCTACGACGCGGAAACCGGCAAGCTCGCCTGGCGCTTCTACACCGTTCCGGGTGATCCCTCCAAGCCGTTCGAGAACAAAGCGATGGCCATGGCCGCGAAGACCTGGAGCGGCGAATGGTGGAAGCTCGGCGGAGGCGGCACGGTGTGGGATGCCATCTCGTACGACCCAGACCTCAACCTCGTGTACTTCGGCGTCGGTAACGGTCTGGAATGGGCGCGCAAGTACCGCAGCGCGAACAAGGGCGACAACCTGTTTTTGTCATCGATCGTCGCACTGAACGCCGATACCGGCGCCTACGTCTGGCACTACCAGGCAACGCCCGGAGAGGAGTGGGACTTCGACGCCGTCCAGCAGTTGATCCTCGCCGATCTCACGATCGACGGGAAGCAGCGCAAGGTTCTCATGCAGGCGAACAAGAACGGCTTTTTCTATGTCCTCGACCGGAAGACCGGCAAGCTCATTTCGGCAAAGACCTTCATTCCCATCAACTGGGCGAGCGGCATCGACCCGAAGTCCGGCCGGCCGATTGAGAATCCCGGGATTCGCTACAGCGTGACCGGGAAGCCGGCCCAGATGATGCCTGGCCCGCTCGGTGCCCATAGCTGGCAACCCATGGCGTACAACCCCAAGACGGGGCTGGTCTACATTCCCGCGCAAGAGATCGGGTGGGCGTTCGAACCGCTCAAGGACTTCAAGCCGTCGCCGATGGGCTGGAACACCGCTGTCAACAACGGCCCGACTCAAGGAGTGAAGGGGCGTCTGCTCGCCTGGGATCCCGTGCAGCAGAAAGAAGCGTGGCGCGTCGAGTATCTCGGTCCATGGAACGGCGGCGTGCTGACGACGGCGGGCAATCTCGTCGTGCAAGGGGACGCCGCGGGCAACGTTAACGTATATCGGGCCGACTCGGGCGAGAAACTCTGGTCGATGCCGGCGCAATCCGGCGTGATGGCCGGCCCGATGACTTACGAAGTCAACGGTGAGCAGTACATCGCGGTGATGGCCGGCTGGGGCGGCGCCTATCCGCTCATGGAGGGCAAGCAATCGGCCCAGTCCGGAAATCTACGCAACGTAAGTCGCATGCTCGTATTCAAAGTAGGCGGCACGGCGACGCTTCCGGTGCTCCCGCCGGAACAGAAGCTGGCACTCAATCCTCCGCCTGCAACCGCCGATGCGGCAACCGTTGCTGCTGGCAGTGGCCTGTACGCCCAGTACTGCGGTGTTTGCCACGGCACTGATGCGGTAGGCGGCGGCGTGGTTCCGGATCTCCGGGCGTCGACCTTCCTCGGCAACGATTTCTTCTACGAGATCGTGCTCAACGGCGCGATGAAAGACGCAGGCATGGCGTCGTTCAAGCCGGTGCTCGATCAGAAGGATGCTACGGCGATTCGCGCGTACTTGATCAAACGGGCAAACGAGGACAAGGCAGCAAGCAAGTAGAGTTGGGCGTCATGATCCGAGCCCACTCGGCAAAAACGGAAAACATGGGCAAGACCATTTTGATCACTGGGGCCTCTTCGGGCATTGGCGAGGCGTGTGCAAATTTGTTCTCGGAGAAAGGATGGAATGTCGTCGCCACTATGCGCGATCCGGCGAAATCGCGAGTATTTAAGAATGCTCAGAACGTGCTGGTCAGCCGGCTGGATGTTCAGGATATCGCGAGCATTGAACGTGCCGTCTCGGAGGGTGTCAGCCGCTTCGGCAGTGTCGATGTCCTGCTCAACAACGCGGGCTACGGCCAGTATGGCGTCTTCGAGGCTGTTCCGCGCGAAAAGGTGCTCCAGCAATTCGAAGTCAATGTGTTCGGTCCGATGAATGTGATTCGGGCGGTTCTTCCGGTGATGCGCAAGGCACGTAGCGGAGTCATCATCAACATGAGTTCCGGGGCGGGTATCTTCACTCTGCCAATGATCTCGCTTTATTCCGCGAGCAAATTCGCCCTGGAGGGATTTTCGGAGGCGCTTTCCTTCGAGCTACTCGCCCTCGGGATTGTCGTGAAAATCGTCGAGCCTCACGGTGGCGTCAACGCGACCAAGTTCAATGAGCGCACATCGGCCAGCAACGCGATGTCCGCAGAATTGACGGATTATCAGCCGTTTATCCAGCGCAGTACCGAGGCATTCAGTCGGATGTCCGCAGCCCGCCTTATCGATTCTGGCGATGTTGCCAGGGTAGTCTATGAGGCGGCGACAGACGGTAGTGATCGACTGCGGTATCTGGTGGGGAACGACACACGAGGCTTCATCAAGGCGCGAGCAGAGCTGCCAGACCAGGAATACGTCGACCTCTTGCGCAGCCACTTCCGCGATGCCATTGGCAAGTGATGAGCTGGAAATGGCGCCCAACCCATCATTCCACGGGACCTGCGCGAAAAGCCGCGCAGGCCGGTGAAATTCAAACGTTATTAGCGTGACGACGATCGTGTTAACGATTCTGCAAATGACCGCATCTGCCTATAGACCGGCGCTGCTGACTGGCGGGAAGCTGGTTCGCCTCGGCAAGCCTCGTGTCGTGGCGCTCATCGTATTTACCGCCGTAATCGGCATGTTTCTGGCCACGCCGGGTTTGCCGCCGCCTGGCGCGTTGCTGTTTGGCACTATCGGCATTGCCCTAGTTGCGAGCTCGGCCGCCGCGCTGAACTGCCTCATCGAACAGAAGCTCGACGCCACGATGGCGCGCACTCGTGCGCGCCCGCTGCCCATGGGCACGGTAACGCCTGCGCAAGCGCTGGTATTCATCGCCATGGTGGGCGGCACCGGGCTACTCGTGCTGCATGAGCTGACCAACCCCCTGACGATGTGGCTCACGCTGGCCACATTTCTCGGCTACGCAGTCGTCTATACGATTTTTCTCAAGCCGCGCACGTCGCAGAACATCGTCATCGGCGGCGCCTCGGGTGCGATGCCTCCGGTTCTCGGCTGGTGCGCGGTGACCGGCGAGATTTCGTCCGATGCCTTGTTGCTGTTCCTGATTATCTTCGCCTGGACGCCGCCGCACTTCTGGGCGCTGGCGCTGTACCGCAAGCACGAGTACGCACGCGCCGGCGTGCCCATGCTGCCCGTCACGCATGGTGACCGCTTCACGCGCCTTCACGTTCTTCTCTATGCGATGCTCCTGGCGGCGATCTGCTTGCTGCCATTCGCGAGCGGCATGAGCGGCACGATCTATCTGATATCCGCGCTCGCGCTGAACGGCGTGTTCCTTGCGTACGCGGTCGGGATTTACGTCAACTACAGCGACCGGCTGGCGCGACGCGCCTTTCGCTATTCGATCGTCTATCTGTCCTGCCTCTTCGCCGCGCTGCTGGTCGATCACTACTGGCGCTTTGGTTAAGACTTTCGGGTGGCTCCGGATGCGGCGGACGCTTC
>Ga0070698_100002944_pt1 | contig 18730 bp, 13 predicted proteins | sample KBSK1502metaG_FD_65477 | JGI IMG/M metagenome (GOLD analysis project Ga0070698, IMG submission 65477) | Corn, switchgrass and miscanthus rhizosphere microbial communities from Kellogg Biological Station, Michigan, USA - KBS K1-50-2 metaG | ecosystem: Host-associated > Plants > Roots >...
GAACGAGCAACTGGCAATACCGATTATCGCACGACATTTGTTACAAGCGGGGAGAGGCACATTCGTGCTGGAGAGTGTCACATCTATCAAGTTCCAATTCCAGCCGACCTTAGGGGACAGGCAGACGAGTTTGACATTCGAATAGAGGTTTGCCTGTCATATGCCGCTCAACCTCGTCGGACTCGTCGCAATCTTCGTCGTTATCTATCTACGTGGGTTGATTGGAAGAGCAGTAGACTGTGGGAAGATCTCAATCACTTTCGGGCTCGTGCTCTGAAGAATGAGGAAAACGATCCAGATGCGATGGAAGGAAGTGTTTTGCCTTGGACTTTTCAGCAACAACCGGACGCCGGTTTGGTCCGAGGCGCGCGCCGCAACGGTGGAACTGCCCAGAAGGATTGGGCAGTAGTTAAATCCAATGATCTGCCGGATCAGTTTTGCATCGCCGTGGTAGGCCACCAAGGCTGGAGTCGCGATCCCGACTCCACCGCTAGCTATGTGCTTGCAGTAACGTTTGAAATACTTGGGCAGGAGATTCAGATTTATGAGCCACTACGGGCCGCCGTGATTGAGTTGCAGGCACAAGTCGAGGCCGAAACGGAAGCTGAGGCTGAAGTTGAAGTGGACGAGGAGTAGGTTAGTTCGCACTCAATGCTCCATGAAGAAAGTTAAACCAGTTGTCGCCCGCAATGCTAGAGGCTCGCGAAGGTGTTGAGACTGGAACCCGCCGGCGGAATGGAGATCGAGTTTCGCAGCCCCGCAGGGATTCGAACTCCGAACCAACAGATTATTGAGACGGGTCGGGTAACTCCGCCACTGCCGCGATCCAGGTAACGTCTCGCTGACTGGCAATGGAAACGAGTGCTCGATCAATCCAGCGCGCGCCGCAGGGTCCGCAGTGGTGTTTCGTTCAGCAGCTTGCTGTTGGTATCGAAAGCGGTCACGCGCCAATGCAGAACTTTGTTGCCGCTATTAGCAAACAGCCCAGAGGGCGCGCGATAGTTGTGAGTGTCGCGTAACACGATCGCGGAAAAAACCTCAACGTCATTCAAGTCTGCGATCTCAAGCCTGTAGTACCTTGCTTCAGCTACGCCGGGCCAACTGAAGAGAATCGTTTGCCCGGGCGCGAATTGGGTGTTATCGACGGGTGCAAGCACGCTATCCGTGGCGTTGAATTCGTCGACCCGCGACTCGCCACCGGTGCCGACGTAGTAGCGCAGTACCGGCATCGCAAAGCCCGCCACTGCTCCACTATCCACGATTCCCTGGCCCGCATTCACGGTCTGCAAATTGGATCGATTGAGACCGTCCTGGGCGGCCTCGATGCGGAGCAGCAGGAGATATTTGCCGGCAACAGTCTTTTCAATCCGCGCGTCTTCCGGACCTGGAATAGTGGTTCGGCCTCCCGGTGCTAGAAAGACATTAAAGCGTTTTACCTCTGTGAAGCGGTGCTGCGTGCCACGCTCTTCGGCCGGCAGCGAAGACTGCGGTAGCAGGTCGCGCAGTGCCGGTGCGTCTTCGCCCGGCTTCACGATTTCCCAGCGTCCAATCAAACGACCGGTACCCGTGTAAAAGATCTCAGCACTGATGGGCGGTAGCCGTTCGCCCGATTTTACAAACGGAATCGTTTTATCGCCGCCGTCCCAGAGCAACCGGACGTTGGTCAGCGAGAAAGGGATAGCGGCGCCGTTGCCTGCTAATCGAAGTGTGATTGGCACGAACTCATCGGCGCCGCCGCTCGGGCTGACGAATCGTCGAACATAATAGAAAGTTGCGGTGGCGCCGTGCGCCGCGTCGAGATAGGCACGCCGAGCCACCGATGGCGTTACTGACATGATGTCGGTGTAGGCATTGTTACCGCTCAATCGCGATTGATTGTAGCGAACCGGCAATTGACCAAAGATGGTCGTGGGGTCGCACTTCATTCCGATGTCGGGCGCTGCCGTCACTAGCGCGCCGCACCAGGTCGATTCCGCTGGACGGCGGTTGCCGAGATTTCCAAAGGTAAGAAACACGCTCGTTGCGCCCTGGGAATAAACGGTAACTTCACTGGGCGAGACGGTGATCGTTTGCGCGGATGCGACCGTGCCGAAAATGCACATTAGTACGAAAACGTGGAACGCATTTCTCATAGGGACCTCATGAATTCAAAAAGACAATATAACCTCGGGTCTACGCCCGCTGGCCCAGGTTTGCCACTCATCAAAAGAACGTAATGTTCAATCCGCCATTTAGAATCTTCACTCGTGTCAAATTAGTGAGGCCCAACAGCAACTCACGCTGGCGCGCGTAACGATCCGCATACCGAACGAAGATCTGCGTCTGTACTTTCTTCAGTCCACTGCCCTCGCTGCCAACGCGATACGCGAACTGGGTTTCAAACTCCGTGTTGCGACTGTCGCTCGTCCTTGCGCGATCACCGGCAATTGTGTTCGAAATACCTGCCGTCCAAACCATGTGCTGGTTCACATTCCAGGTAGCCGTGGTGCCGATGCGCCAGGTGCGATTCAACGTCGCTCTTTCGAGATCGCTCGCTGACTCTCGAGTTAGATCGAAACTAAGATTCAACGCAGCAGCTGGACTGAAACCAACCCTGGCCGTGTGCGTCTGGTTGCGAAAGTCGGAGAGTGAGTGGCCAGGCTGCTGATTGTCAGTGAGCGAGCGGTTGTAGTTATAGCCCGCGCTGATCTTCTTAATCTGCCAATCCGCGGCAAATGTCTGATTCGTGTTGTACTGGTCCGGTATCAAACCGGGGTCGTTGCCAAAGCCCCCGTTGACCGGAATATTTGCGCCAAATTGATGGGTGCGATCAAAGCTATAGGAAAGCCTCGGCAAAAACGGCGACTTGTTTGTCGTTCCTCCAACCAGCGCAATGGCCGGGAGTGCGATTGAGAACCTGTGAGCCCGTGTCAGCGACTTCAGGATCGATGGGATTCTGCGCAAGTTGTCATGGAAACGCGTATTGCCCGCCTGCACACTGATCTCTCCCATGCTTCCCGTAAACTGAAATTCGTTTTGCGACTTGTCGGCCTGTGTCGAGGCGCCGAGGCTCTTGAAAAGTGGATCGATTTGTTCATGATGTGCCGTAACGCTGAGACTTAATTGCCGCGTCTTCGTCAAAGAGTAGTTACGAAGGAAGTCGTAGCTGAGGTCGAGGTAGCGCGCATTTCGCGTCAAGAAAGGCACGGCGATCGTGTCTGTGCCCTGATACAGCAACGGGTCGGCGGGATTTCGGTACTGGCTGCGCGTAAAGCCGCCATCGAATTTGAGCCGGCCTGATTTGTCCGTAAAAAGTAGCCGCACACTCCCACCTTTGCTGCGTTCGACATCGTTGACACTGCCCTGTGAAACGTTATTCAGACTCTGGATGTAGGCAGTCAACCCGGAAAACTCGAGGCGCAACCCGCCCGGTCGTTTTCGCAACAGCTCGATGCCTATGGTGGCGCTTCTTAGTTGGTGATTGCTCTTGCCCAGCCCAAAGAGATTTCCATACCCGACAACGCTGGTACCGTTCATCGCTGCCACGCTGAAATCAAAGCGACTGCTGATGGGCACCGTGACGGTGATTCCTCGACTGGAAAAGCTGTCGATCAGCTGACGTGAAGTGCCAAACGAAGTATGCCCAAGCGCGACCTTGGCACGCCCAATTTGGAACTGCACGAGATAGCTGGCCAGGTCAAACTTCGGTGCCTTTTCGCCGAGCGTGCCGAAGCGCAGCGCGTCTTCCTGAAAACTGGATCCGGCAAAGTCAATCTGCGTCTGCGAGGACACTGGGCCACGGGTAGCTTCGCTGCGCAGCGAGAATTGCACGGTCGTATCGATGAAGGTGGCGCGCTGAGCAGGCCGCGTATTCGAAGGAAAGTTGGCTTGCGCCATCTGTGATTTGAGCTCAAAGGTCAACGAGGGTATGAACTTCAACGGCTTTTTGGACTCGACGCCTTGCGTCGTTGGGGCCTCGGGCGAAGCGCTGGCAGACGCTTTGGCGCCGCTCAAATCCGGCGCAACCGAAGTTCCGTCCGTTTGTGTTGGCGGCGTCGTAACGCTGGCGTTGTTGGGATTATCAGAAGCACTAGTAGTCACCAGCGCTGTCGAGATGTTCGAGGCTTCGGTTCGCAGTACTGGCACTTGCGGAGCTAATGGCGTTGGGGTCGGCTTTTCTTTGACGACCTCGATGGTGAAATGTGCCAGCTCCCGCCACTCGCCGCTGACACTGATCTGAAAGACAAACACGTCCGGCTTTCCTAACGGCAACGGTATGAGATTCGGAACGTAGGTGAGACGCGTGCCATCGGCAACGAACAAACTAGTCACATCCGTGCGCGCGATAACGATGGCAATCCGGCCTTCGCCTTCTGTTATTAATCTGTTCAGCCGCAGTTCGATTGGGGTATCCGGCAAGACCGGTGTGTGCACGTCGAAGGCTGTCGTGATAGACAAGCCAACTTGTGCCTGCGCATTGTTCCCCGGATACCACTGCGAACACGCCATCACAGCGAGGGAAAGAATGGATAGGATTCCGCGTCGCGTGAATTTGTGCATTGCTAAAACTCGCCCTTCAGGTTGGAGTTGATCGTGTTGGTAACGTCGAAAAATCTCTTCATAAGGGAAGCTCGTTTCGTTGTCGTCTGCGGAATACCTGGGAGTGATACAGAGCCTGACTCGTTACGACCAGTTGCTGTGTGCAGAAAGAAGGCGTGGCAGTTGAAAGGACTTGCGCGAATCAGAGGCTACTCAGATTCGCGCTTACCCATTGCGCTCGCTGTTCATCTACCTTGAAATAACTACCCAATCACTTATTGAACTCCAGAACGTTTGCGGGACAGGGGACAGCAACTACAGTGGTGGTGCTCGTAACTGTCGTAATCCCTGTCTTGGTATCGGTCGTAGTCGTGCTGACCGTGTGGGAGGATTGGCAGGTGGCTTTTACCGTGGTAGTTGAATGCTTCTTTTTCACGACCCCCTCAACTTCCGTCCCATCGGGAGCGATTAAGAACCACTTTCTGAAATCACCATCCTTAATTTCGGCCGCAATTTTTTCCCCGGAAGCCAGCGTCTCAATTACCACGCGCCGGCCATCGGCAAACTTCTTGTCTTTCACTTTTGCCCTCAGGTCGACCTCGCGATTCGGCAATGTCCTTTTTTCCTGGGCAATGGTCGTCACGCTCAGCAGGCCACTCAGCCCGATGAGAGTTGTCGCAAACACGGCCACAACCGCTTTAATATTCAAGTAACGGAATCCTGACATAATCATTTTGCTTCTCCTTACAGTTCGGTTTGAGCGTCATTTCAGCAATGCTCGTGTAGTCGGCTTCGAGCGGATTCTTGCATCATGGCCGTCTCCGACAGGTTGGCCACAATGCTGTATCTCTGCCGCCTTATGCAGGGCGGCCTTCTCGACCTGAGTTTCAGAACTGACCAGGTCTAACGAGCGGCAGCCTCCTATTGGTGTCACTACTCCCTGAATGTGTCAGTCGCCGGAAGGCTCGGACAGGGGATTTGGACAATAGTGCTGGTGGAGACCACGACGTCCTTTCTTATCTTATGGGGCGTCGTGGTAGTGGTAGTGATGGTCGCTGTGCAGGTGTCTGTCACTTTTGTTTTGATAATCTTCTTTTTTATGACCCCCTGAACTTCCGTCCCATCGGTCGCGACCAGGAACACCTTTATGAATTTGCCTTCTTTAACTTCGGCCACGATTTTTTCTCCGGAAGCGAGCGTCTCAATTATTACGCGCCTGCCGTCGACGAACTTTTTGTCCTGGAGTTTCGCGCGCAAGTCGACATGCCGATCCGGCGCCGTTTCCTTCTCTTGTGCGTTGGTCGTCACACTCGACAAGCCGCTAAGCCCGATGAGAGCTATCGCCAACATAACCGCCGTCAATTTCAAGTAACTGGATACTGACTTCATCATTTTTGCTGCTCCTTAATTAGTTTCGGTTGAGCGTCCTTTTGGGCGACACTCGGTAATCGGCTTCGGGAGGCGTCTGATGGCCGTCTCCGACAGGTTGGCCACATTGCTCTGCGGAATTACTGTCAAAGTGAAATCTGTTTCGTAGTCGTTTCAGAAGAGTTTGCAGTGATGCTGATCCTGAAACTCTTCATCTCGGCGGCCGGCTGGTTCGGACGACGATGCAGCGTGGGCACTTCGAAGCGAGTGGTGCGCGCGCTGCCGGGTGATTTGGCCGGTGCCTTTTCGACGAAGCCATCGGCATAAGTCACTTCCAGCAATAATTCGAAGCTCGAGATCTTCCCGTCGAACGTACTGGGCGTGGCCCAGGAAACCTGAACGATGGAGTGCGTTTCCCTGGCTGCCGACACACCGGCGTTTTTGATCTCCGTGATTTCAAGGGAACCAGCGATTGGCGCCGTGGTATGCGCGCTAATACCTACAACGTTGCGGAAACGATCGATGTCGCCAACCAGCTGGGCCTGCAATTGCTTCGACCGCAAGTCAGATTTTGAAAGAGCTTCAGAAGGCAAATGAAGAGCATTTGCGGGCACGATTGCCAGAGCAGCCAATGCGAACAGGGCGGCGAGGTGGCTAGCGAAGCGTTTGTTAGTCATACTGAATCTCTTTTCTGCGACTGGCTGCCGCACCGGTTCTAAAACGCACCCTGATTTCGGAAAAGCTTGCGAAGACGGGGCGGACTTTAAACGGTCTCTGGGCCGGGCAGCGTGTCATTTCCTGAATTCCGAAAATGCCACGGTCAATAGTGAGTATCCGCCTGCAAAATGACTCGCCCGGTTGAGTGGCAGTGACGATCCCGAACCTGAGTTTGAGAATGAACCCGACGCCTATAGATGAATGGCAGGCACGCGCCTTCCGCCTCGCCTACTTTTTACATGGCGAACGGGAGACGGCTGTGCAGATTGCGGCGCGGGCGTTGAACAAACTGCAGCTTGCCGCCAACGCTCAAGGAAAGCGTTTGTACTATCGCTTGACGGGACGCGCCGACGCACACAAAGCACGGAGCAAGATTTCGCTGAGCGAACCTCACTTACTTCAGCGTCTGGTTTACGTTGAGTCGGAAGATTACGAACGCCGCAAAGAGCAAGCCTCACCGCGCCAAACCACCGAATTGCCTGGGCCAGAGAATGGTGTAAGGCTGGCGCGCAATTCGGACCTGGTTGTCTATTTCATCAAGCACCTGGTGCGCATCACCACCAAGCGCAACTCGTTTTACGTAACGCTCGGCTTGAGCCGGCTGCTCTACAACTATTCCACGCCCGAGACCATGGAACTGTACAACCTGGTCGTACAGAATCCGGATCGGGTCCACGATGACTATTACTATCGTTCGCGAAAGGGCTTGTTGTTGAAAGAGTTGAAAGATCGCTTCGGAGCGCTGCTGGAAGTCACGAAGGGAACTCGAGGTGAACTGCGCTGGCGAGCAAACGAAGATACCGAGCGCTACGCAGCGCTCGTTCGTGAATGCCTGGTCTGGTTTACTCCGTGGGAGACACCGTGCCTGGTGCCGGACCGATTCGATCCACGTAACGAGACAATTAACCAACTCAACTTTGCAGGTCGTCATCCGGACGAAGAACACGAGGTCGAAGTGAACCGTATACACGCAGCGTTGCACCCCGAGTGTTTCGCTCGTCTGGTCGCCGCTAATGGATACGCAGCGCCCGACGAGCGATTGGAACTGCCGCATTTCTTTGTCAGCGACGACGACGATCAGAGTGGTTCGTCGCGCACGCCGCCCGATCTGTCGCCAGACGACTTGCGGGCCATCAATGATCTGCTGGCCCAGGAAGCGACCCGGCGGAAAACCGTTCAGGCCAGTTTCTTCCGCGTGCTGGTTGATGGTGGTGAGTGCGCTGAGCTTAGTGCCGGGCGCTCGGGAACGGCGCGATTTCAGGTAACTGAGGACAACGAAGTCGTTGAGGTTTACTGCGAGGATCAGAAGGGACCATTGCTGCTGGCCACCTACCTGCTGAATTTCAGCGCCGCTGCTCCGCAGAGTTCCGCGATCACCGTTGAAGGCGGACAACAGATCTTGTTTACCACAAAGTTACTGCGCGACGATGCGGGCGCAACTACCGGCGCAGAGGTCGTAGTCGAATGCAGGGAGACCGCGGTGGAGAAGTCGGCATTGGGGTCCGTGCGAAGTCTGTTCGCGGCGTTCGTGAGGAAGATGACAGTTACACCGCAGGCTGCGGCATGGTGGAAACCGGCGGCCGGGTTTGCGTCGCTTGCGTTGCTTTGTCTCGGGGCGTGGTGGCTGTGGTCCAGCCGTCCGAACGCTCAACAGGAAATCGTCGTTGTGATGCCAACCCCGGCGCCAACCATTGCGAAACCAAGTCCAACAGCGTCACAACTGGCGTCGCCGGAGCAAACTGAACAGCCGTCGCCTGCGCGAACTCCGAGCACGCCGAGTAAAAAGAGCATTGAGGCATTAGCCCCACAGTTGGCTGAGTCTGGGACGAAGCACGAACGAGACGAGGCTTTCGTCGAGCGCAGCATCGTGCCGGATGTCGACTCGAACAATGGAGCCGGCATGAGCGACGTTGACACAAGTCGAGGTGGCGGTTGGGACCGTGAGGTCATGGGCAAACCCTTGAACGAGCTGCACCGCGTCTACGTTCAAACTGTGAATGACAACAGTCTGAGTCAGGCTCTACTTGAGCAACTACGAACGCGTCTGGCTGGGAGCGGAAAACTACAACTCTCGGAGAGTGCAGAGGCCGATGCGGCGCTGAAGATTTCCGCTCGGCCTGCCTCGACCCGTGCTGACGACCAACGCGTGATTGCCATCGTCCGGGCGGTCAATTCAAATGGCTATGTGGTGTGGCCGGTATCGCGCCGCGGATCGAGTCTGCGCTACGTTGGCAGGCCCAACTATGTGGCAGGACGCATGATGGCAGATCTGACGAAAGCGGTTGTCCAGGCACAACGACGGCGCCAGGTCACTCAACGGCCTTAACAGGTGTATAGAGTTCAAACTTTAGTTTGTGTCTTTGCGCCGAACGCAAGGTAGCTTGAACTAGCTTTGCCCGAAAAATCTCACTTGTACGAAAAGTCCTTAGCCCGTACGAAAAGTCTCTATTGTGCTTACGAGACACCCGCTGCTTTTGCCCCTTGACCATCGATGTAGGCAATGATCTCATCGGCTATTCCGCCGTAGTATGCATCTGCAAAACTTTCCTGACGAGGCTTTACTATGTGCAGCGTCTTGACCTGATAGCCCGCGTCCTTTAATTCCGCTTCCAACTCTGTTTGAAAAGATAAGCTCTCGTTTGCGGGCCTTGCCGCCAGCACTAAGTAGTCAGAACCGGAGTATTTCTTTACCCTGTCTTTCACGTCTGCCTCTGCTTCCTCACACGTCTGCACTAACACACATCCGCTTTGGCCGTTGCGCGCGAAGTAGCGCCCGTTCCCCATGTCCAATCGAGGCTTTAGGTAATCCCGAAGTGTTCTGCTTTTCCCTGAGTAATGTTTCCCGACCACAATAACCGCCTTCTTCATCGCTTGTCTCCTTTTGTGTTCAAGCTGCCTCGACTCGGAAGTCTGGCTCAACTCCCAACTCGTACATTGATTGAATGACGACGCAGAGATTATGACACAGCACCTTGCAGAGTGCTTCGTTGATCTGCGCTGTCTCACTCTTGCAGCGTAGCCGCTCGCCAAACTTCGATTTGATCATGCTGAATGTCGTTTCCACGTTTGCCGCTTGTGATAGTGCGTCAGGAATTCCTCGCGCTTGAAACTGTAAAAGTGGTAAAGCTTTTCCAGAGATCGTCACCGCGCTTAATGTTCACGTTCGACTTGAAAGGTACGTAAGGCATCGCTCGTGGTTAATCGTGGTGTGGAGATTGTCTGCGCTGATATATGCTTTGTCGGCGGAGATTTTCCGCATGTTGAAACCGCTCTTTGCGGTCGCGTCTAATAGCGGTTTGTAGTACGGGCTATCGTGCGAACGGGCGCGGCTTAGTTCGACGGCGTGGGTCGAAGTCCCGCACATTAGGTGCATCTTGATCCAATCGTGCCAGCCCTAAACTGAGTCCTCCCGATCCTGAAAACCGGTCCATCACCTTGTCTGATCGAGTTGGCTTCAGTCTATAATGCCCTGGTGGGGAAGGCGGGATTCGAACCCGCACGAGTCGTAAGACTCACCGGAGCGACAGTCCGGCGCGTCTACCAATTCCGCCACAACCCCGTAAGCGTAAAGGCTTACCACGCCCGTTCGAGTGAATGTCTGGTCAAAGATTCACACTCGAACGGGCTTCGTGTTTTTGTCCGCTGCATCGGTAAGCAAGAATGCAGGAACTGATTTTCTTCTCATGAATCACCGTCCTTTCAGCGCAATCATAGATAGCACAGCTGCGAAAAATATCAAGACCCACCGTTTAGCCAAAAATCGTGACTTAACCTATCAGAATTAAAACTCTGTCTGTCGGACCAAAAGTTTGTCTTTCGGAGTAAATACAAATCATTGGATTACCACATTGACTCTCCAACCATAGTTATCACGAAATCCAGATTTCATGCTTTGAGAGTCAGAATATCAAACATTCGACCGAGGCTCGGCAGAGGGTGGCGGAAGTCATGCTTACCCACCCTCTCTTGTTTTAATTCGTTCCCGCGTTACGGCCAAAACTAAAGGCGATAGTTGATCCCATCGCCTTTGACTTTACAACACGTGAAAAGCTCTCAGCGCGACCCATGCAGTTCAAAAAAAACACATTCCTAAAGCGCATTCTGATCTCCGTGGAGTTCAAGGGCGGGCTAGGTTCTCTGAACGGGTTTGGTGAGTTCAGTTCAGGAAAATTGAGAGGCTGACTGAATCACTCCGTCTCGGTTGGTTCAATTTTCTTGGCTGCGAGTTGGTGATAATAGCGAACGCCGAATTGATAAGGGCTTGCTCCACAGATTCGAGCTGCATGTTCTACCGCGATTGTGCTGGGCGTGTGATCTCCGTCCGTCTCTGCGAGCTTGCCCTTGAGTTCCTCGGATAGGAGTTTCGATTTGTTGGTAATCCGGTCAAGCAGATCATCGGGAAATTCGATATCGGGATACTTGGCTCTGACCATATCTCGCCACGTTTCGCTTTCGCTGTTGGCGCTGTAAATCTTCCGAACCGACTGCCAGATTTTGAGGATGTCCTTGTAAATCTTGGGCAAGTACTCGAATCGCGGCTCCTTTGAAAAAGCCTTAATATCTTGCAGCAATACCTTCCTGCGATTTTCCGCTAGTTCTCTGGCGTAAGCCCTCACACGGTCGTTAATGTTGGGCTTGTAGCCGGTTTTACCTGTAAATCCAGATTGCTCCATTGCTCTGAAGATGATGTTTTCCATAATCTTCTCGGTATCGCGCGGTAGTTCATAAATTGCCGATTTCACTTTTTCGATTAAGCGCATCATGGTCATGTAACCAAAATACGCAGCTACGATGTGCGGATTGCTCTCGAACTGAACTATTACCCTTGGGTCTTCCTTTACGTCGGAGGTTAGCTTGCCATCAAGGATCAATACGTCCGTGGCTTCCATTAGCGTGTCTTTGATGGTGCGATTAGAGGCGGTTATTGCCCACTCGAAAAAGCCGTCACCAGGTTCAAAATCGATTCTGAGATTTCCTGTAGGAGACTGAAACTCACGCCTAAAAACCTCAACATCGTCTGTGATGTCGGGGTGCTCCGCTTGCATCATCTGGATAAAGAGTTTTTTGACAGCGAGACGATCTTCATCTGTGATCTGAGACTTACCGGCGGGATCGGTTTGTTCTTCGGGCATGGCTGTCCTGATAGCCTTAATCCTGATTGAGTGATCGACTCGCCTGCCGCGTTCAGGATGTCGCAACTTTTCCTCTACCTTGATCTGGCCAGATAAAAATAGAGTCGAGGCGCGTCGAAATTTGAAATGAATTATATACTCAGCGGGGAAGGGGCGGTAATATTGCGGCTCCAGTAATCCCGACTTGAATAATTGTTGTGCCAGTGGCGGTAGTCGGCAACACAGAATCATCTCACTATCCGCTTTGTTGGGTAAACTGACTTTTCGGGCAGAAAGTGAGTTTGTACGAAAAGTCTCTCGGTAACCGAGTTTTCGGGCAAAGTTGCTTGAACTCTAAACACCTGTAGCCGGATCAACGCGGCTCTCCCTGTAACGTAAAGCCGGCCCAGTAGTAAGGCGACGACCAGCGCTTGTCTTTAGCCATCGACACTTGAGCCACTTGCAAGGCCGCGGCTGGTGTCAATTTGTTCCGGCCCAAGAGCCCGCCATAGAAACGCTTCATCAATTCGGCAGTCGCCTCGTCGTTGACGTCCCACAAGCTGACCATCACTCGCGCTGATCCGGCGTACATAAAACCACGTGTCAAACCAATCAATCCCTCGCCGCGAATCTCCTTGCCGAGGCCGGTACGACAACCGCTCAAGACTACAAGATCCGCCGGCAGCTTAAGATTGAAGATATCGCTCGCACGCAGGAAACCGTCCTGCGGCTGGCCGTCCTTATCGATCAGCGAGAAAGCGAGGCCGCTCAGATTCGGATGAGCGCTGTCTAATATGCCATGAGTCGCAAAGTGCACGATCCGATACTGCGCGAGTGCAGGACTGGTAGCAGTGACCCGATTGGCGCCGAAGTCGAGCTCCACTCGCCGTTCATTCGCTCCGGTCATCTTCGCTATGGCTTTGGCTTCGTCGCGCGTAAAAGGCAGCCGGGCCAGTGCTAATCCCTCGCTGTCTTCACCGATGTCTTGAGCGGCACGTGACAAATAACTCAGCGATGGCAGATCTCCGGAACCTCGCGACGCCACCTGCGCGCTTGACGCACCGGGCCTCGCCATCCCCTTCGCCGCCCGCAGTCTTTCATCGTTTGCACCAAAGACAGGGTCGGCGAGCACCACCACCAGTTTTGGCGCCGGCGGGCGGCCGGCCAGGCCATGTCGCAGAACCGCAAGAGTGGAAGCAGAGGGCAGACTAACGATCTCGTGTGCGGCGACCAGCGGCAACCCCGATTCGGGCTCGCGAATGTTGGGAGCCGGCAACGCGCCAAAAGAGATGTATTGCAAAGCGCCGTCGGCAACTATGAGCAGTCGTTTCGCCTGGAGCTGATCTGAGGCGGGGCTGATTATTATCCTGCTCAAAGCGAGAGAGGCCGCCGAATAGTCCTTGTCGGCCTCGCCGACGCGGGTACGCTTCTCATCTACCGTTTCGAACTTGACGTGCTTATTGCGGGCCGTGATCGCTCCGTACACCTGCCGCGCGGCTTGCTCAATTCGATCGCGGTCAGGCAGCTCGTACGTCTTCAATGAATTCCTGGTAACAGCAAAGAGATAGCTGCGTTTGCGTCCCAACGCATACTCCAGCAATACCGTATCCGGATCGAGCAACTGCTGTTGAATTTCAGTCAGCGTCAGCGGTGTTGGCTGCGTCAGTGCTGCGTAGTTGGGACTGTGCTCACGAATCTGAGCTTCGACCGCGTCGTATTGCTGCTGGAGTGATTCCGTTAACTTTGACGCTTTCGCCTTTTGCTCCTCGGTGTACTTGCCGGACAGCAGACGCGTCAGCGCGGTTGACTGCGTACCGAGTTGTTTGATGAGCAGCCGTTCTTGTTCAATCAAGTGCGGATCGACACCGGCTTTAATGTTGGCGTTCGACTCGATCAAAATGTCGATTAGCGTCCGGGCCCGCGCTCGTTCGATACCCTGTAAAGCGGTCGGCGCATATTTCCCGGGACTCTGCTTATCGAGCTGCATCAGCGCGTCAACATAAACGTCGAAGGTGTCCTGCATTGTCGAAAAGAACGAAGAACGCAGCGCCGGCAGGTTAATACGCTGGCGCATAGCTTCGATCATCTCCACCGCCGGCGTCGCGTGACCCAGCGCGGCATCGAACTGGCCGCGGTCGCGTTCAATGGTGGCGATCATTCTTAACGTGTCAGCTTCATAGAATCTATGCGCTGTCGCCCGATGCAATTCGAGCGATTTAGTGAAGGCCTCCAAAGCCTTCTGCAAGTCGCCCATGTCGTAGTAGGTCATCCCCAGGTGGTAAGTAGTTCCGGCGATGCCGACGCGCAAGTTCAGCTTTTCCCAGATCAGCAGCGCTTGATTGTAGAAGTCTAACGACTTCTGAAGTTCGCCCATGCGAGAGTGAATCAACCCCAGGCTCGTAAGTGCCTCCGCCTGCCCAACCTGGTTGCCGGCTTGCTTGTGTAGCTCCAGCGACAACTCAAGCGACTCGAGCGACTTTGCCACGTCGCCCAGTACGTAGTAATTGGTGCCGATAAGCTCAAGCGCTTGCGCTTCCGTTCGTGAGTCTTTAGCTGCGCGCGCCACCTCGAGAGACTGGCGATAATATTCGAAAGAAGTCTGCCGGTCGCCCCAAACCCAAAAGACGTTTCCGATATTGCGCAGCATGACAGTTTCTTCCCGCTTCCCGCCCAGCTCACGAAACACCGCCAGCACCTGCTGGAAATAGTCCAGCGCTTTCTGATATTCGCCGGCGCTGTTGTAGATGACCGCGATGTTGTTCATTGACACTGCCGCATCGCTTCTTTCACCGAGTTCCTGGTAGATGGTGATCGCCTGATTGAAATAATCGATGGCGGTTGCGGAGTTTCCCTGCATCAGGTGAAAAGTGCCGATAGCGTTAAGTCCCAGCGCTTCGGCTTTGCGATCTTTCAGCTCCCGCCAGATCGGTAGCGCCTGCTCGCGCGCTTCACGAAACTTGTGCTTGTCGCCGATCTGGTTGTATGCCTGGCCCAGCATGTCAAGCGCTTGTCCCTCGCCTCGGTGGTCGCCGGCTTGGCGGTATTGACCGCTGGCAGAGGTTAGTTTTTCAATCGCTTCGGCGTATCCGGCGGCCGTGCGCTTTTCGAAAGCCGCCGTGCCATTGCGGAATTGAGTCTCGGCTGCTGCGTCCAAACGGTCCTCATCACTGGGACTACGAAGATCGGTCAGCACTATCGTGTAGTGCCCGGGCACTGCCGTCGCCTGAGCGGCGTGAACCTCAACGGTACATGTGCCGGCTTCGGTCGTAATCAGCGAAAAGGTCTCGATGCCGGTCACCCCGCCATAGTTGTTATATTCATCGATCAGTTTGTGACCCGCCGAGTCAAGGAAGGTCAGCGCGATGTCAATGCCATTCTGGGTGGCAACCACTTTGATGTATTGATTGGGGGTGACGGAAAGTGTGTACTGATGAAGCTGGCCTTGAGTCAGGTCTCGATTGATCGTCTGGCTCAATTCGAGCAATACCGGCGGGGGTTTTTGCTGTGCCCTCACACTGGTTGGTGGCGAGGCCAGTGCAGCAAGAACCAATAACAGAAACAGCGCGGCGCCACGTCTTAAGGTAAAGCGACTCCGCCATTCAAACTTCAGAAAATTAGGCATAGCTCTACATTCTGTCTCGACCAGGAGAGACTGCAGCAAAGGACCGGGAACTGCGGGCGGTGAGGTGCGAATGGGAGTCAGCACCTCAGTGATATTGGTACGGCTTTAAGCAGGATGGACCACAAGAATCGGAGCGATGTCGATGCTCCGGCAATTGTTCCTGAACTCAACGTCTGCGCGGCGGAGCTTACTCGATAAATAGCAACATAACAAGGTTCTTAAGAGAGAGAGGCCTAGCAGGTAACTCAGCCACGGCGGCGATCCAGCCCTGGCATGACTACTTGAGCTGCAACGTCGTCAGGCTTAGCATGCAGGCGGCGGAAACTCTGAAGGAGGCACAATGAAAACTAACAAAGCGGTTATGACCCTGCTCTTCACATCAGCTCTATGGCTTGCTTTGGTTCTTGGGTGTTCCTATTTGAAAAAGGGTACAACGTCGCCTTCGTCGGGGTCAGGCGGAGAGTCAACCGGTGCAACAGATTACTTCCCACTTCGCGTGGGAGATACGTGGAAGTACAGATCCACAACCGCGGATGGCAAGCAATCAGAGTTCAATATCAGAGTTCTGAACGAAGAAAAAGAGCAGGGCAACACACTCTATGTCGTCGAGACCGTTTCAACTTTCCAGCCCATTCACGATTGGTACTCGAAGCCCACGGGGTGGGTTCTGATGCACCGGCAGGAGTACGTGCAGGCCGGGAATAAAGCCGAATATGAGCCCACTAAGCAGTTCCTGAAGAATCCACTCACGAATGGCGATTCCTGGCATTGGCATGGCAAAGGAATGATGGGCCTGGAGATTGACGAATCAAATGCCGTGTCGGGGCCCGAAAGCGTTTCAGTGCCGGCCGGTAAATTTGAGGCGATGAAGGTAATGACAATAGTGGTTCAGGGAGGCGCTGCGGTGACGAAAATCTACTGGTACGCACCCGGCGTCGGTTTGGTAAAGTCAATGACCGATACCGGCTCGGTGAAATCAACGACGGAACTGCTGGAGTACAGTGCTCAGAGATGAGCTCTCTTAGAACATAAGAGATCAGAGTTGATTGCCCACAAGGATTCGGACCTCGAGCCAACAGAGGATTAGTGTTCGCTAACAACACTTCAGACGGCTAGTCAGAACTTCATAACTCTAAACATTGAGTGCAAGGACGCAGTTGAATCATTGCCAACCCAAACGTCGAAAGTTTCCGCGTCCTGCACCCAATCCTTTGTAGCTGCGTTCCAGTAACGCAATTCATCCGGCCCGAGTTTGAAGCGAACTGTTTTTGTCTCGCCCGCGGCGAGAGCTACGCGCTCAAAACCTTTCAGTTCGCGGATCGGCCGCGAAGCGCCGCCCGCCTGCTGATGGATATAAAGCTGGACTACTTCATCGCCTGCGCGACCGCCCGTGTTTTTGACATCAACGGTAACTTCGACGGCAGCTCCGATCTTAATTTCAGGTTGCGACACCTTAAGATTTGAAAAAGCAAAGGTCGTATAACTCAAACCATAACCGAACGGATAGAGTGGCGCTGCCTTCTCATGCCAGTATTTTTTTTCCTGCTCACCAGGATTCTGAGTCAGATTGTGTGAATAGTAGGACGGAATCTGGCCGGCGTTTTTCACCCAGCTGAATGGCAGTTTTCCACCCGGAACAGAGTCGCCGAATAATAAATCCGCAATAGCATTTCCAGCTTCGCTGCCCGGATACCAGGCTTCAAGGATGGAGGGGACATTCTCTGCTGCCCAGGTAATATCGAGGGGTCGCCCGTTTATGAGCACCAGCACGACCGGTTTGCCTGCCGCCGACACCGCTTGTAACAACTCCAACTGTCTTCCCGGCAAATCGAGCGTCGAGCGCGATGCTTGCTCGCCGCTCATGTCCTGATTTTCGCCCAGGACCATCACCGCAATGTCAGAGTCTTTCGCTAAAGCGACGGCTCTTCTGAATTCTTCGGCGGCTTGCATCTCCGTCCAGGCAGGCGGGTGCTTCTCTTTCAATGTCATGTCGAAGATCGACGGCACCATGCGACTGATCTGGACACCGGGTGCAAATTCGACGTGGGTTCCTGTGCCGAGCTTACTTTTTAGCCCGGCAAGAATTGCCGACGTCTCATCGATGTCCATCGCAAAACTCCAGGAGCCGAGCATGTTCTGTCTCGAATCGCCGAGTGGGCCAATGACGGCGATCTTCTTGTAACCAGTTTTGCTCAGAGGCAACAGATTGTTTTGATTTTTCAAAAGCACTGCCGAACGCTTCGCTGCCGTCTTAGCAACTTCACGATGCGCAGGGTTGTCAAAAGTTGATTTTACTTTTGCTTCGTCCACATAAGGATTCTCGAATAAACCTAGTTTGATTTTAGTTTCAAGCACCGGGCGCACCATGTCATCGATCTCTTTAATGGAAACCTGGTTTTGCTTGACCGCGTTGGCAAGATTTTTAAGATAAACGGTGGCGCTGAAAGACATTTCCATGTTGACGCCCGCGGTCAGCGCCTTAACCGCAGCATCCTGCCCGTCCCGTGCAAACCCGTGAGTTTTTAGACTGTTTACGGCATCGGCGTCGCTGACGACAAACCCGCTGAATTCCCATTCTTTTCGTAGCACGTCCCGCAGCAGCCAGCGATTTCCGGACGCCGGAACGTCGTTTAGATCCATATAAGCGCTCATTACGCTGCCGACGCCGGCATCAACTGCCGCCTTAAACGGCGGCAGATAGACGTTCCACAGTTGCGCATCAGAGATATTCGACGCATCGTAATCGCGCCCACCTTCGGCAGCGCCGTAGCCGGCGAAATGCTTGACGCAAGCTAAGAGATGTTCGGGGCTACCGATACGATCACCCTGAAATCCGCGCACTTGTGCTCTGGACATCGCCGCACCCAGATAGGGATCTTCGCCGGCGCCTTCAACGATGCGCCCCCAGCGCGGGTCGCGCGCGATGTCTACCATGGGCGCAAACGTCCAGTTGATGCCTACGGCTCTCGCCTCACGAGCGGCAACTGTTTGCGCGCCCTCGACCATTCTCGGATCCCACGAAGCAGCCATGGCAATTGGAACCGGGAAGATAGTGTGAAAACCGTGAATGACGTCGAAGCCGAAGATAAGCGGAATTTTGAGACGCGATTCGGTAGCGACCTTCTGAAAGCGGTTGATCGTTGCCGGATCGGTGACAAAGAGTAATGATCCGATCTCGCCTTTGCGAATTCCCTCGTTCATTGACTCTTCCTTTTGAAGGCCGGTAAAAAAGAAAAGTTGATTGAGCTGCCCGACCTTTTCATCGAACGTCATTTGAGCCAGCAGCGCATCTGCCCGCCGCCGTGCTTGCTGGTCAGCCGCGACCGGTTTTGCTTCTTGTTTAGTTTGAGTTGATTTTTCTTTTCGCTGAGCGCTAACGCAAATCAATGACGAA
>Ga0070698_100002946_pt1 | contig 18725 bp, 20 predicted proteins | sample KBSK1502metaG_FD_65477 | JGI IMG/M metagenome (GOLD analysis project Ga0070698, IMG submission 65477) | Corn, switchgrass and miscanthus rhizosphere microbial communities from Kellogg Biological Station, Michigan, USA - KBS K1-50-2 metaG | ecosystem: Host-associated > Plants > Roots >...
GGTGAGCATGACGCCCCTGAAGCGCCGATGCACAGTCCGCGGCTTCAGCCACTCGGGACAAGCGACGAAAGGTCGGCCTCAAACGCAACGCTTTCGTAGGGCGCCTCGCCGAGAATCAAGCCCGACCGCTCCGCGAGGAAGGGAGCCAGGTGGCGACCGACGATTTTTCCGCCCGGCCACCAGAGCGCGTCGCTGCCGCAGAGGAACGGGTCGCCCGTCCCGGTCAAGTCGGCGCGGGCGTACACGGGCGCGTCGCCGGTCAGGATCAGCCCTCGCAGCACGGGACGGAACGGGTGTGGGTCCAGCTCGACGCCCGCGAGCGCAGCAATTTCCTCGGCCGCCGCGTCGGCTTGCTGGGCGGCGAGACCGCCTTGCTTGATCGGGAACGCCGTTGCGTCCCCGGCTGCAAAGACGTCCGCGAGGCCACGAACGCGTCCGCTCGGATCGGTTGGGATGAATCCCTGCGAATCGACTGGGACCCCGCCGATCGCCGGGCCCTCGAGCCGAGGCAGTGCGACGACGCGGTCGGCCTCGACGCGTCCGTTTGGGGCGAGCACGAGCATCCCCTCCTTGACCTCGACCGGATAGACGCCGGTCAGAAGCTCGACCGCGCGTTCGGCGAGCAGTTGCGCGACAGCGCCGGCCGCCTGAGGGCCGAAAATGTCGAGCGGCTCTTGCTCGTGGGTGAGAAGCGAGATGCTCACGTCCCGCCGCTTCAGGGCGGTTTGGAGCGCGAGCTCGTACAGGGGGAGTGGCCAGGCAACGCCGCCAGGGACCACGAACGCGATTCGCTCGCCCGACGTCATCCCCCACAAGAGGGTGCGGAAGGCGTCGGTGTCGGCAGGCCCCCGGAAGTTGAAGGCACCGGGGACAGCAGCGACAGGGTGCGCGCCGACGGCGAGCAGCAGAGCGTCGTATTCGAGCTCGCCGCCGACCGACGTTCTCACGACGTGAGCATCAGCATCGACTGACGAGAGCGAGCCGAGGGTTAGCGTGGCGCCGCATTCGTCGGCGACCGTGCCGAGGTCGAGCCCGTGCAGCTCGCCCAGCCCGAATGGCTCGGCGACGGCGAGCGGGCGATACCAGAACTCAGACTCTGCGGAGAGCAACTCGATCGAGACACGCTTCTCTGCGAGCCGGCGGAGCGCGAGGAGCGCCTCGAGCGCTGCCACGCCTCCGCCGGCGATCGTGACGCGAAGCGGCTTGCGGCTCACGTCACGTGACCTTCACGGTCAGCCGGAGGACGTTGTCCTCGCCGGTCGTCTTCATCGTCATCCCGGCGTAGTCCTCGCCGGGTTTCGTCCCGAGCCGGTAAGTGCCGCGGTGCTTGAAGACAAGCCACGCCGTCGCGCTCATGTGGTTCATGTTGGCGCGGGAGATGCGCAGCGCGGGGCCGCTCAGCTTGAAGAGCTTGTGCGGCATGACGTCGTTGTTCGTCACCGTCATCGTGCCGCCGAGGCGAACGGTCGCGCTCTGCTTCGCGCGGAAGGCGCCGCCGTTCACGGACCACGCATGGCAGCCCTGCATCTGGTGGCGAATCAGAACGCTTGCCTTTCCTGACGCTGCCTGGGCATGACGCGTGCCGGCGGTACTCGTCATGGCGACTCCGGCAGTCAGGGCGACGCCGACGCTCAAGCCTGCGAGCACGATCAGTAGCCGTTTCATCGTAAAGCTCCTTTCTTCGTTCATCGAAGCTTCGAGCCCGCGGCGCCAAGTCGCATCGGCGGAAGACCCCGGGACGACTGCCGCCTACCCGCGGCGTCGTTGCGGATTTCTGCGTATGCGCCGCTACCAGCTCTTGAGAGCCGGACGCAGCGCCCGCGGCACCAGTCGCACGCGAGCGTCGACGGCGACGCAGGCTCTCGACAGTGCGATCACGGGGTTGAGGTCAAGCTCTGCAACCTCGGAAAAGTCTTCGGCCAGGCGCGAGAGCCGGTGCAGAAGGTCGATGAGGGCGGCGGCATCCGCGGCAGGAGCGCCGCGAAAGCCTTCAACGAGGCGACCGGCCTTGCCCTTGTGAACGAGCTCATCCGCGTCGGCGTCCGTCAGTGGAGCTATCCGGAAGGCGGCGTCGCCGATCAACTCGGCGAAAACGCCGCCGGGGCCGAAGGCGACGAGGGGCCCGAAGACCGGATCCTGGACGATGCCGGCGAGGAGCTCGGCGCCGCCGCTCACCATCGGCTGCACGAGCACCGGCAGCCCGATCCGCTCGGCGGCTGCGCGAACCTGATGCTCGTCGAGGAGATCGAGTGCGATGCCGCCTTGCTCCGTCTTGTGCGCCCCGGCCGCCGCCGTCTTGACGACGACCGGCAGTCCGAGCTCAGCCGCCGCCTCGACGGCCTCGTCGACCGTTTGCGCGACGCGCTCAGGGACGAAAGGGACGCCGTAGGCCTCGAGGAGACCGCGGGTCGCATCAGCATCCAGCCACGCCTCTGAGCGGCCCTGAAGCGTGGTCTCCACGATTCGGCGTGCGGTGGCGACGTCGACCTTGGGTGCCGGCGGGACGCTGCCGGCCGGACGCCGGAGCCATTCCGCGCGCGCGGCGGCTAGGCCAAGCGCGCGCGCCGCCGACTCCGGGTAGGCGAACGACGCGACCGAGCTGCCCTCCTGACGCAGTGCCGCCGGCGTCCCGTGACCACTGATCAGTACCGCGAGCACCGGCTTATCCGTGCCGGTGTGATCGACTGCATCGAGGATTGCGGCAGCGACCTCATCGGTGCCGGCCACCACCGGCGGGACGAAGAGGATGATTACGGCATCGAGCCGCTTGTCCTCGAGCAGGGTGGGGATCACGGCCTGGTAGGTCGCTGCGGTTGCGGACCCGAGCAGGTCGACCGGGTTCGCGAGGCTCGCGTCCTCCGGGAGGAGGGGCCGGAGGGTAGCGGTGGTCTCTTCGCTTAGCTCCGGCAGCTCGAGCCCGGCGGCCTCGCAGGCGTCGGCGCAGAGGATTCCCAGCCCGCCGGCATTTGTGAGGACGCCGACGCGACGGCCGCGCGGCAGCGGCTGGCTTGACAAGAGGGCGGCTGCATCGATCAGCTCCTCGAGCGTCCCTGCACGGATCACGCCCGCCTGACGGAACAGCGCTTCGACGGCGGTGTCGGAGCTCGCGAGCGCGGCTGTGTGCGAGCTCGCCGCGCGCGCGCCCGCCTCGGTCGAGCCGGCCTTCAGGGCGAGCACCGGCTTCCGGCGCGCAACACGTCGTGCGAGGCGAGCGAACTTCTGCGGGTTGCCGAACGACTCGAGGTAGAGCAGGACGAGGTCCGTCTGGTCGTCGTCCTCCCACCATTCGAGGAGGTCGTTCGAGGAGACGTCCGCCTTGTTGCCGATCGACACGAAGGACGAAAAGCCGAGGCGCCGCTCTGAAGCCTTCTCAAGGAGCGCGAGCCCCAGCGCGCCACTCTGCGACGAGAACGCGATCGGGCCCGGCGGCAGCGGTCGCGGGCCAAACGTCGCGTTGAGGCCGAGCCTGGGCACGGCGATTCCGAGGCAGTTTGGGCCCACGAGCCGACCGCCGTGGGCGCGGACGAGGTCGAGTAGGCGCTCCTGACGCTCGCGGCCCTCGGCGCCGATCTCGGCGAATCCGGAGGAGATGACACAGAGCGCCTTGACGCCGGTCGTGAGCGCCGCCTCGGCGGCGTCGAGAACGAGCGCCGCCGGCAGGCAGACGACTGCGAGGTCGACGACCTCGGGTACGTCTGCGATCGACTTGTGGGCCGGCACGCCACCGACGGGCTCGCCGTCCCGGTTGACGGGGTAGGCGGCGCCGGTGAAGTCTGCAGCAAGGACATTCCGGAAGAGCTCGCCGCCGATCGAGCCGCGGCGACGCGAGGCCCCGATCACCGCGACCGACCTTGGCTCGAAGAACGGGCGCAGAGAGGTCGTCACTGCGAGGTGGTCGCGCTCATCACGCGTTCTCACAGAACGCTCCGTCGATGCGATCGGGAAGCGGACCTCGAACTCGCCGCCGTCGAGGTCCCGCGTCACCTCGAGTCCCGCGCCCTCGAATACGCCGAGCATCGCTCGGTTTTCGGGTAGCACCTCGGCGACGAAGCGCTCGATGCCCGCCTCGCCGGCCCGCAACGCGAGCTGCTCGAGCAGGCGCGTACCGATTCCTCGACCCTGGTGCTCGTCCGCAACCGCGAAAGCAGCCTCCGCAACGCTTTCGTCTCGCAGCCGCATGTATTCCGCGACCGCGACGATGCGGTTGCTGAGTTCGCCGACGAGGACGCCACGCTCCTGCCAGTCCGGCTCGAGGAAGTGCTGAACGAGACCGTCGTCGACGCGGCGGATCCCGTGGAAGCGCATGTAGAAGCTTCTTTCCGAGAGTCCAGTGAAGAACGCGGCGAGGGCGCCCGCGTCCTCCGTTGCGGGCGCCCTCAGCCGTAGCGTCTCGCCGTCGCGGAGGATCACGTCGACCGCGACGTCGGACCCCCGGTCACGCGTCGCTGCCGACAAGCGCAACCTCCCTTTCAGCTCGACCAGCGGTTGTGGGTGTGGCTTCGAGCACGACCTTCAGCGCGTCGGTCTCGGCCGCCGCGATGAACGTGTCGTACGCCGCCATCGTCTCCTCGAGCGGGAAACGATGAGTCGCGAACGGCGTCGCGTCGAGGCGGCCGTCGACGATCAGCTTCAGAAGTCGCGGCGTCGTGAACGTGTCGACGAGGCCCGTGGTGATCGTCACATCGCGAATCCACAGCTTCTCCAGGTGGAGCGTCGCCGGGCGGCCATGGACGCCGACGTTCGCGACCCGTCCACCGGGCCGGACCAGGTCGGCGCACAGTTCGAACGTCTCGGGGACTCCAACCGCCTCGACCGCGACGTCGGCGCCCAGACCACCGGTCAGCTCCATGACGCGTGCCAGCGCGTCCTCGGTGCTGCTGTTGATGGTCGCATCCGCACCAAGCTCGCGAGCCTTCTCGAGCCGTGAATCGGCGAGGTCGATCGCCACGATCCTGCCCGGGGTGTACAGGTTTGCGGTCAACACGGTCGCGAGCCCGATCGGGCCCGCGCCGACGATCGCGATCGTGTCACCCGGGCCGAGGCCGCCGTTGAGAACGCCGACCTCGTAAGCAGTCGGGAGGATGTCGGCGAGGAAGAGCACCTGGTCGTCTTCGAGCTCGTCCGGGACCTTGTAGACCGACGTGTCCGCGAACGGCACACGTGCGAACTCGGCCTGGAGCCCGTCGATCAGATGGCCGAAGATCCAGCCGCCGCCACCTGTACAGAGGCCATACCGCCCCTCCTTGCAGAACGTGCAGCGGCCACACGAGGTGATACACGAGACGAGCACCCGGTCGCCGGGCGCGAGTGTGGTCACGGCATCGCCGATCTCGACGACCGTGCCGACGGCCTCGTGGCCAAGAATGGTGCCGGGCTCCACCTCCGGAACGTCGCCCTTCAGGATGTGGAGGTCGGTTCCGCAGATTGTTGCGGAGTCGATCCGAACGATCGCGTCAGTCGGATCTTGAATCCTCGGATCGGGCATCTCTTCCCAGGTTCGAAGCCCGGGCCCGTGATAGACGAGCGCCTTCATAGCTCCTCCTTTCGCTCCCCGTCACTGTCGCGCGCATACACGTGTCGCGACATCGGCAAGCGCACGGAACGACCGTGCGGGTTTTCCGCAACCCGGCATTTGATGCACGCGCGAGCGGGGAACCAAAGCCCCGCTCGGATTCACTCGGGCCGGTGAGAGACCGCCTCGATGTTGTTCCCGTCGGAATCGTGCACGTAGGCCGCGTAGAAGTTCTCGTGGTAGTGCGGGCGCAGGCCGGGAGGGCCGTTGTCCTTCCCGCCGGCTGCCATGGCTGCCTCGTAGAACGTGTCCACAGCGGCGCGGTCGGGGGCGCTGAAAGCGACGTGCGTCGCGCCCCGCTCCGAGCTCGAGCCGATCCAAAAATCGGCCATTCCCTCGCCGGCGCCGAAGCCGGCGCCTCCCTCGAACTCCATCTTCATCGAGTAGCCGAGCGGCGCAAGCGCCTGCGCGTAGAAGCGCTTTGCCTGCTCGAGGTCGCCGACGTTTGCCGTTACGTGATCCAGCATCAGTCCTCCCTCCATGGCCCGGGCAGGGCCGATCGAAGACGCCGCCACGAGCCTACCGCCACGCCAGGCGCCTCGCGAGGGTGGGAGGGCCTGCGCTAATCCGCGACGGCACAGCGGGGTAGGCTGAACCTGTGGGCGCGGTCAGCTCGAACGAAAACCGCATGCGCGCGCTCGTGGAAACCGGTGTAGCGATCACGTCAGAGTTGTCGCTCGACGCGCTTCTGCAACGGCTCGTCGAGGCGTCGGCGGAGCTGACCGGCGCGCGCTACGCGGCACTCGGCGTCATCGATCGCAGCGGCTCCGAGCTCGAGCGCTTCCTCACGACGGGCATCGATCCAGAGATCCAGGCCGCGATCGGAGAGCCCCCTCGAGGTCGAGGGATCCTCGGGGTCCTGATCAGCGAGGACGCACCGCTCAGACTGCACAACTTGACCGAGGATCGCCGGGCGGTCGGGTTTCCTCCCAATCACCCCCCGATGCGCACGTTCCTGGGCGTCCCGATACATCTGCGAGGCGTCGCGTACGGCAACCTCTATTTGACCGAGAAGGCCGGCGACGAGGACTTCAACGATGAGGATCAGGAACTCGTTGAGCTGCTGGCGAGTCAGGCCGCAGTCGCAATCGAGAATGCGCGCCTGTATGAGGCTGCGACCGGCTGGTCGAGGCAGCTGGAGTCGCTAAACGAGGTGGGAAACGCGCTCGCGACTGAGACAGATCTTGACCGGCTTCTCGACTTGGTCACTCGCCGGCTACGCGAGCTTCTGGAGGCCCGCCTCGTCACCGTGCTGCTTCCGAGCGGCGACGACGAGTTGCGGCTCGCCGCAGTGGCCGGGGACCGGGCCGAGCTCGCCGGCAGCACCATCACTCGCTCGACCTCGAAGAGCGGGCGCGTCCTTGAACGTCGCCGGAGCGAGCGCTCCGACTCCGTGTTCGAGGATCCGGATGTCGACCACGAGGCAATGCGCCTGCTCGGTGCGCGCACCGGGCTCTGGGTGCCGCTCCTAGTTCGAGGACGGGCAATAGGGGTGCTCGCCGCCCATGACAAGCTTGGCGCGGAGGGCCGCTTCACGGATACCGATCTCCGCCTCGCGGAAACCTTTGCCGCGCGGGCGGCGCTCGCGGTCGACCTCTCGGAGCGGATTGCCAGCGACTCGCTCCGACGGGTCGTCGAAGCCCAGGAGCTCGAGCGTCGTCGCTTGGCGCGAGAGCTGCATGACGAGACGGGGCAAGCCCTGACGTCCATCCTGCTCGGCCTAAAGGCCTTGGAGGAGCGGACGGACGACCCGGACTCTCGAGCCGCGACCGGGGAACTGCGAGAGCTCGTCGTCTCGACGCTTCAGGACGTCCGCCGCCTCGCGGTCGAGCTCCGTCCGAGTGCTCTCGACGACTTTGGCCTCGTCGCAGCCCTGGAGCGGCTCGCTGCGTCGTTCGCCGAGCAGACGGGGATCGCGGTCGATTTCCAGACGGCGCTGGCCGACGAACGATTGCCCGAGGAAGTCGAGACGGCCCTCTATCGAATCGTCCAGGAGTCGCTCACGAACGTCGTCAAGCACGCCAGAGCTCGTCGGGTGAGCATCCTCCTTGCGCGGAAGAACGGCGCGGTCAAGGCAGTCGTCGAGGATGACGGCCGGGGATTTGACCCGGGCCAGGAGCCCGATGATGGCTTCGGGTTGGTAGGAATGCGCGAACGGCTGGCTCTTCTCGGCGGACGGCTGGAGGTGGAGTCCGGCCGGGACGGCGGCACGACAATCGCCGCGGAGGTGCCGGTTCGATGAGTCCGAGGCATCGCTTGCGATGCCGGCCTAGTGGCCGTAGCGGCTTTGCCGCTGCGGCCGTCCAAGCCCGGCTCTTGGATTCACTCGCGTCAGTGGTGAGCGGAGCATGAGCGTTCGTATCCTGATCGTGGACGACCATACGGTCGTACGAGCAGGTCTGGCGATGCTCGTCAACGCCGAGGACGACCTAGATGTGGTGGGCGAGGCCGGGAGCGCTCGCGATGCCATCTTCGAAGCGCGAACTACGGAGCCCGACGTTGTCCTGATGGACGTGATGATGCCCGACCAGAGTGGGATCGAAGTCGTTCCACAGATCCTGCACGAGCTGCCGGAGGCGAAGGTACTCGTCCTCTCGATGCAGGACGACCCTCGCTACGTGCGCGAGGCGTTCGAGGCCGGCGCGAGCGGCTACGTCCTCAAGGAGGCCGCCGACACGGAGCTGGTGGCGGCGATCCGGGAAGTGGCCGGCGGCGGGCGCTACGTGAACCCCGAGCTCGGCGCCCGGCTCGTCGCGGCTGAAACGGACGAGCGGCGACGCGCCCAAGAGGACCCGCTCTCCGACCGCGAGCGCGAGGTCCTCCGGCTCCTGGCGCTGGGTCATACGAACCAGGAGATCGCGAAGGAGCTCTACATCTCCGTGCGCACGGCGGAAACGCATCGCGCGCACATCATGCAGAAGCTAAGGCTGTCCAGCCGCGCGGAGCTCGTGCGCTACGCCCTCGATGAGGGCCTCCTGCAGCCCTCCTAAGAGGCGCTTGACCAGACCGTGTTGAAACGGACGCCCCGGCCAAGCCGGGACGTCCTCCAGGTCGGCGTCGCAAGCGAGCGCCTCGGCGAGGGCCTCCTGCAGCCCTCCTAAGAGGCGCTTGACCAGACCGTGTTGAAACGGACGCCCCGGCCAAGCCGGGACGTCCTCCAGGTCGACGTCGCAAGCGAGCGCCTCGGCGAGGGCCTACCTGCAGCCCTCCTGAACGACGACGGGCCGCCCGAAGGCGGCCCGCCTTATGGCGACGGAAGATCCGTCTACGCGTGAACCGCGGTCGGGTGCTCCCCCACCGGCTCGTGCTTCCGTAGGACGGTGAACACCGTCTGCGGATTCCGGAGCGCGCCACCGATCGCGAGGATCGCGAACCCGAAGCCGCTCAGAAGCAGCGCGATACCGACGACGACTCCGAAGAGGGCGATTCGGTCGGCCATGTAGCTGGCGTTGAGCGCCGTCGTCAGCGCGGTCTCGGTCACCCAGACGTTGCGGCGGGCGTTGTCGACCGGCTGCTTCGTCGTCGGATCGACGGCTGCGTACTTCGTGTCGTTCGTACCGCCGAGCCCGTCCGTGAACTGCTTCGGAGCGTTCGGCAGCGCCTGATAGCGGCCCATCTGCGCGTACGGCAGACCCTGGGTCGCCTCCAGCGCATGGATGCGCATGTAGCCGGCGAACGCGTGTGCCCGCGTGCCGCTGTTGATGGCCTTCCCTGCGACAGCCAACGTCGGGAAGCTGATCTTGTCAACCGCCAGGCCTGCGTCCTTCGCTTCCGCCTTGATGGCCGCCGGCGTCATGTCGGGCGTGCCGACGATCTGCTCCTGCTTGAGACTGTTTGTGACTGTCGACCGGCCGTTGAAGCCCATCACGATCGCGACGACGCCGAATGCGATCAGGACGGCGGCTGCGACTACTCCTCCGATCTCGAATACCTTGCGCATGATTCTCCTTCCGTCGCGTCGGGGCCTGCCCTGCCTGCCTCGACTTTTTTCGCAGTCTCAGCGCCACCGGCGTCCCCGCCATCGGTGCCGTCCCGCGACGTTCGTGCGGCATCTCCGGCCACGATTTGCGGGTTTTCCGTAACGCCAACTGCACGGGGTTCGAGTTTTGTGGCGACATCGTCGGCCCACTCTTCGATTGCGCCCCAGTCGCGCGCGTCACTTGCCGGCATGCGACTCAGCGGGAACCGGAGTTTCGCCGGGTCGAGGACGCCGCCGAAGACGGCGATCGAGCGCGGTTTGACCTCCGGGACCTTCGCAAGCGCCTTGTCGAGCTGCGCGTGCGACTCGGCCAAGCCATGATCATCCGCACTCTTTGGTCCGAGCGCGAAGACCGCCGGCGGCTGCTCCGCCAGCTCGCGCCTGTGCTTGGCCAAGAACCGAGCCGCGTCTTGGTGCCAGCGGCCGAAGTACAGCGCGCCGCCGAGAATGACGCCGTCGTAGGGCGTCAGATCCTCGACCACGGCGGCGCGGCGAAGCTCGACCTCGAGCCCCTTTTCCCTGAGGCGTTGGGCGATCGCCTCCGCGACTTCTTCTGTCGAGCCGTGCTTGCTCCCGTGGGCGACTAGCACGGGCGAGCGCGGAAACGAGAGCTCGTCCGTTGTCTGATACCTCTTCATGCTGGAACACCTGCCGCCGCTGTGACTTGGGTGCCACGGACGATGAGAACCGGGCGTCGGCTCTGGTGGAGCACCGCTCCGGAGACACTGCCGAGGAGAGCGCTGGCGAACGCGCCGTGGCCGCGCGAGCCCACTACAACGAGATCGGCGTCGATGCTGTCGGCGAAGGCGACGATCTCGTCGGCGGGATTGCCCTGGAGCAACTTGGTCTTGACGTCGACGCGCTTTTCGGCTGCAAACTCAGCGGCCTCGGTCAAGAGCCCCCGATCGTGCTCGTCGAACTCATGCAGGAGCGCCGGCGCGAAGTAGCCGAAGCCGCCATAAGGCATGGGGTCGACAATCGGCGCAACGTGGACGACGAATGTCTCTGCGTCTTGTTCGGCCGCGAGGTCAAGCCCGAACTCGAGCGCCTCGTGGGCCGGGGCCGAACCATCGGTTGCGATGAGAATCCTCTTCATGGTTCCTCCTTTCGGGTTCTCCTTCGTCCCGCAATGGTCCGGCCTGGGGTCGGAGACGGCATCCGGTCGTGCGCCGATCCGCCACGCGGACAACTACGGATCATCGCGGCATCAATCGAGCGGCGGACACAAAGGCCCGCAGTTGTCTGAACCCGAAACGGCACTATCCCGATGGCCTCGAGTTCGGATCGGCGACTATCGAAAGCGATCTCTTGCCGGCGTGCGAGCCTCGCGCATCTGTCCTGCCGAGGCTTGCGTTAATGAGTTAAAACACCCTCTCGTCCCCTTAGAATCAAGGCTATGGCGACGACCTCGGAGCGGGTGAAGCCGAGGCTTCGGGGCGTCTTCCACGAGGTTGGGTTCTATGCGGCTTTGGGGCTCGGAGCGGCCCTCGTCGTGACCGCTCACGGCGGTCGCCCGCGCGTGGCGGCGGCTGTCTTTGCCGGCTCGGTCGCGTTTTGCTTCGGCGCGAGCGCGCTCTACCACCGACCAACCTGGAGGCCGCCGGTCCGTGCATGGTTGGCGCGACTCGACCATGCCGGCGTCTTCCTCCTCATCGCGGGCACGTACACGCCATTCGGGCTACTCGTCATGTCCGAAGGGTGGGCGATCCCGGTCTTGTCGATCGTCTGGGCCGGCGCTTTGGCCGCGACCCTGCTGAAGCTCTTCTGGTTTGAGGCGCCGAAGTGGCTCTCGGCCTCGATCGGTCTCGGACTCGGCTGGGTCAGCGTTGCTGCGTTCTCGCAGCTGCTCAAGCTTCCGGCGCCGGGTGTTGTTCTGGTCCTCGCAGGCGGATTGCTCTACACGCTTGGCGCGGTTGTCTATGCCTCTCGAAGGCCGGACCCGGCCCCGCTCGTCTTCGGATACCACGAGCTCTTCCACGTGCTCACGCTCGGCGGGGTCGGCTGCCAGTACGCCGCGATCGCGTTCTTCGTTCTTCCTGGCTAGAAAACCGCGACCGGAATCGCCGCCCAGTCGGGCTCGCCGGCCGCGAGGACATAGTCGCGATTGTCGACCGCGAAGCGGATCGCGTACAGAGATTCCTCCTTCACCCACGCCTCGACGTCGCGCAACAGCACGGCGAGATCGCCTGGGTTCGGCTGGAGCGCGACCGAGACCAGGTTGACGTCGCGGCGATCCTGCAGCAGGACGTTCCAGCGGCCGCCGAGGCGGCGGGTGAGGCGGACCGCCGCGGCGAGATCGGGAATCTCGAAGTGAACCAACTCGAGCGCTTCCTCGGGCTCCATGGCAGTCATGCAGCCAGCCTCAGTACAACGGCGAGGTCGTCTCGAACCCGTTCCAGAGCGGAGATCTCGACCCCTTCGGCCGGTCGACCATCGAGCAGGATCAAGGCGTCCTCGATCGCGCGCAGCGCGTGCTCGATCCGAAAACGACGGATGTCGGCGGGACTCGAGAGAGGGAGGGGAATCGAGCCCACGCCGACAGTTCCGCCGACCCGGACCGGCTCTCCGGTCTCGAGCGCGTGGCCCCGTCCATCGGTGTGCGAATTCATGCACGGAGATTCGCGTTTCGAGGGCCACCCTCGCTTGACACGATCGGGTCAATCTGGAGCGTGCGAACTGGCGGTCACGCGCTCGCCTCACGACGCCGAAGCACCGCCCCGCAGAGGCGGCGTATCGGCTTCGGGATGAACTGAGTGCCGCCCGGCCGACGGAGGCGGAGCGGCTGCGGCGCCTACGTCTTCCCGATGGGACGATCGTTGCGGCCTGCGGTGGCCTCGAGCGGTTCCCGCTCCGCCGGGGCCACGATCAGATTGAGGCCCTCCAGCCGCGAGATCGTGACCGAGTCACCCACATCTGCTCCGGCCTCGCAGGTCGCTTCCCAGAGCTCGCCGAGCACGCGGACCGTGCCCTTCGGGCGGCAGGGCGTGACGACCTCAGCGCGCATCCCGATCATCGCCTCGCGTCCCGTCTTCGGCCGCCACCGGCGGGCGAGGCGGCGACCCCAGATCACCTCGCCGATCTCGAGCAGGACGCCACCGAACAAAACGAGGAGGTTCCATGGCCAAGGGACGAAGAACGCGAGGATGATTGCGAGAAGCAGAACCACGCTCTCGAATCCGAGCGGGTCTCTTCGCCGGAGGCATCCTCCCGTGAGGATGATCTGATCATTCATCCCATCCGGACGATGCCTCGCTGAGGGTCAGTCGGCCATCCTGTCACGGCACGACTCACCGACGAACGCGAGGGAGGACACGATGTTCAGACGGCGGCGCCCACTCATGCGGGCGGCCATGGTTGGGGGAGCCGGCTACTACGCCGGCAAGAAGATTCAGGAGGGCCGCGAAGCGGACGCGGAGCGCGATGCCCGTCTGGACGATGTCGAGGCGCAGCAAGGGGCGCCTCCTCCCTCTGGCGGGATGAGCGACGACGTAATCGATCAGCTCGGCAAGCTCGGGCAGCTACACGAGCAGGGAGTTCTGACCGACGAAGAATTCGCGGCTCAGAAGCAGAAGCTTCTGCAGAGCACATGAGCACGCCCACGCACACAGACGACGGCCTGACGATCGGGCCGGTTCAAATGCTGGTGGTCGGGTTCGTGGGCGACAAGTTCAGTGGCGAGATCCGCGAAGAGCTCGAGCGCCTCAAGGAACACGACATCGTGCGCTTGATCGATCTGCTCTTCGTGAAGAAGAACGACGACGGGGACATCGAGGTCGTCCAAACGAGCGACCTCGATCAAGATGAGGCCGAGGAGTTCGGCGCGCTGGTCGGCGCCCTAATCGGCTTCGGCGCGGGCGGCGAGGAGGAAGCCGAACGCGGTGCGATCGCAGGTGCCTCGGAGCTCGAGGACGGGCACGTTTTCGACGACGACGCTGTCTGGTACCTGAGCGACGCGATTCCCGAGGGCACGGCTGCGGCCGTTGCTCTGCTGGAGCACCGGTGGGCGATTCCGTTGCGCGACAAGATCGCGCGGGCGGGAGGGGTCACCCTGTCCGATGCCTGGATTCACGCGTCCGATCTCGTGGCGATCGGCCTCGTCGGCGCGGCCGCGGGAGCCGACGCCTAAAGCTAAGCCCCGGCGACGGGAGTGATCCCCCAGGTGCCGGTGTGGGTCTGCTCCGGCTCCAGGCGGATCAGCCCGTCGCCGCTGCGGAAGGCGTTCGGTGCGCACGTCATCGGCTCGACGGCGACGCTTCGGCGGGCGCCCTCGGGAAGCGTGTCGCCGGTGAAAACCATCAGGTAGGGATAGGCCTCGTCCACCCAGAGGACTGTGCCCCCATCCTGAGCCCCTAACTCAACCGTCGCACGCCCGTCGCCGCCGTGTTCGAGCTCCGTGAAGGCATGGTCGAGCTTCGTCGCGCCGATCGGGCGCTTCACGCGGAAGTCGAGGTATGTGCCGTCCACGGGCGCCGCCCCGACCGGGATGCCGCGCTCGTTCGCCTCGAGCACGGTTCCCGCCGGCACCTTTAGCTCGGCTGCGTCGACAGGACCGCCACCGACTGCGAGATACGGGTGCGCTCCCATGCCGTAAGGAGCGGTCTCCGCCCCGATGTTCGTGGCTTCAGTCGACACGGTCAGGCCGGCATCGGAGAGCCTGTATTCGACCCTCAGGGCAAGCGAAAACGGGTAGCCCGGTTGGGGATGCAGCACATGCTCGAGGGCGGCCGAGTCCTTCTCGCGCTCGGCGAGGCGCCACGCCGACCAGCGAACGAGACCGTGGATCGCGTTCCGGCGTTCCGGCTCGTCGAGTGCCAGCTGGTGGCGCCGGCTGTCGAACTCGTAGCTTCCGTCTTCGATCCGATTCGGCCAGGGGATCAGGAGTTGTCCGCGGCCGCTCGACGCGATTTCGGCCGGCTCGTAGCCGTCGAGCACAGCGCGGCCGTCGGAATAGGTACGAAGGCCGCCGCCGACCTCGACCACCACCGCCCGCTGGTCACCGAACGCGAGCTCGATCTGCTCGCCGGTCGGAGCGATCGGCCCGCCGCGCTCGATCAGGATCGGATGCCGCGCCAGACGAGCCGGGCCATCCACAGGGCGCCGGCGATCTTGGCCGGCGCCTCGAAACGCCTGTGACGGCGGTGTCGCAGGTTTTTCACCCGCATGAGCTTACGCCGCGGCCGCCGTCGGCCGCATCAGGCCTCCGATGATCCAGAAGATCGGCAGGAAGATTCCGAGGATGAAGAGGACCCAGTGCCCGTTCCGAATCGTGGCGACCCCGAGGGTGACGATCAGGACCAGATACAGCAAGGCACCGAAGCCTCCGATTGCATACCACATAGCGTCTCCTTGTTCGCGGGAAGCTCAAGCGTGGCCCGGCCGGAGTGTGAACGCATCATCCGATACGGACGAGAGCGACCAAACCGGCTCGTCGGGCGACGCTTCATCCCCATCGGACGATGTCTTGCGGCGAGGCGATTCCTAGCTTGCATCGGGCATGAGCGCGCTCGCGTCGACAGCCGTGGATCTCGCACGGATTCAGTTCGCGACGACATCGATCTACCACTTCCTCTTCGTGCCGCTGACGTTGGGACTCGGCCCGCTCGTCGCGATCATGCAGACAATCTGGCATCGGACCGGGAACGACGCCTGGCTACGACTGACCCGGTTCTTCGGAACGCTGTTCCTGATCAACTTCGCGATCGGTGTCGCGACCGGACTCGTGCAGGAGTTCGAGTTCGGGATGAACTGGTCGGTGTACTCGAAGTTCGTCGGCAACGTCTTCGGTGCGCCGCTGGCGGTCGAAGGGCTGGCGGCGTTCATGCTCGAGTCCACGTTTCTCGGGCTCTGGATCTTCGGCTGGAATCGACTCTCGCCTCGCCTGCACCTCGCCACGCTTTGGATCGCCGTCGCCGGCACCTGGTTGTCGGGGTATTTCATACTCGTCGCCAACTCGTGGATGCAGCACCCGGTCGGCTACAAGATCGTGAACGGCGAGGCGCAGTTGACGAGCGTTTGGGCGCTCGTCTCGAACGGGTTCGCGCTGCGCGCCTACCTGCATACGATCCTGGCCGGTCTGATTTTCGGGTCGCTCGTGATGCTCGGTGTGTGCTGCTGGCATTTCTTGCGCGGCCACGAGGTCGACCTTTTCCGCAAAGCGGCGAAGCTGGCGCTGATCGTCGCGCTGCCGGTGACGCTCCTCCAGCTTGTTGTCGGCAACCGCTTCGGGGAAGCTGTCACGAGCGCGCAGAGCATGAAGATCGCTGCGTCGGAGGCGCAGTGGAACTCCTGCCAGCCGTGCGGCTTCTCGCTGTTCCAGATCGGCGGCTTCACCGAGCAGGATCAAAAGCCGAGCTTCTCGATCACGATCCCGAAACTCCTCTCGTACATGGCGGACGGCTCGTTCAGCGGTGAGGTACAGGGGCTCAATCAGCTCCAGGCCCAGGAGCAGAGCAAGTACGGCCCCGGAAACTACATGCCGAATGTGCGGGTGATCTATTGGTCGATGCGGGTGATGGCGTTCGCCGGGGTGCTGATGTTCCTGATCGCCGTCCTCGGGGCGTGGCTGTACTGGAAGCAGACACTCGAGAGGACCCGATGGTTCCAGTGGACGGCGATCGGCGCAATCGCCTTGCCTTACATCGCAGCGACCGCCGGCTGGGTCCTCACCGAAATGGGACGCCAGCCCTGGATCGTGCAGGACCTGCTGTTGACGAGCAAGGCAAACTCGCCCAGCGTCAGCAGCACCTGGGTCGGCATCAGCCTCGGGGTCTTCATCACCCTCTACGCCGTCCTCGGCATCGTCGACTTCGTGCTGATGCGCCGCTACGCCCGGCCCGACCGGCCGGAGGCGCCTGGAGAGCTGCCGGCGGCGGTGGCGACGTACTGAGATGAACCTTCAGATCCTCTGGTTCTGCTTGATCGCGTTTTTCTGGAGCGGCTACTTCGTGCTTGAGGGATTCGACTTCGGCGTCGGGATGCTGCTGCCGTTCCTGCCTCGCGGCGAGGAGGAGCGCAGCGAGATGTTTCGCTCGATCGGCCCGGTCTGGGACGGCAACGAGGTCTGGCTCGTCGTCGCGGGTGCCGCGACCTTCGCGGCCTTTCCCTCGTGGTACGGCACGATGTTCTCGGGCTTCTACCTTGCGCTGCTGTTCGTTCTCGTCCTGCTGATCCTGAGGGTCGTGTCCTTCGAGTGGCGCGACAAGGGCGACAAAGCACGTTGGCGCCGTGTTTGGATGTGGGCGAACGCCGTCGGGAGTGCGGGGATCCCGCTTGTCTGGGGAGTCGCGTTGGCCGACCTGATCTACGGCCTCCCGATCGACTCCGGCGGCGACTACACGGGCAACTTCTGGGATCTTTTCAGCGCGTACTCCGTCCTGGGCGGCGTCGCCTTCGTCCTACTGTTCGCCTTCCACGGGGCTGGCTACCTGGCGCTGCGAACGTCGGGGGATCTGTACGAGCGGGCTCGGCGGGCGGCCCGGGCCCTCGCGGTGCCGGCGATCGCCGTCGGTGCCGCGTTCATGATCTGGACGGTCGTCGTCGCGGTCGACCGGAACCACAAGGACGTCTTCCCGCCGGTGCTGCCGGCCGTGATCGCGATCGTGGCCCTACTCCTCGCGGGCTATTTCGCCTATCGGGGCCGAAACGACCTCGGCTTTGCGATGACGGCCATTGCCACGCTCGCGGCTGTGGCGACGCTCTTCACGGGTCTCTACCCCCGCGTGATGGTGTCGAGCACGAGCTTCGGCAACAGCCTCACCGTCTCGGGCGCTGCCTCGGTCCACTACACGCTGGCCGTGATGTCGGTCGTCGCGCTGGTTCTGGTTCCGGTCATCCTCCTCTACCAGAGCTGGAACTACTACGTCTTCCGCGCGAGGATCACCGGCTCGGAGCTCTCTGCGCCGGTCCCGGCGCAGTCGGCCACGCACCCCGGGCCCGGCTGAGCCCGGTGCGTCTGCTCGATCAGCGACTTCTTGCCCGGGCCCGCGCGGCTAGGCGCCTGCTCGTTTTCGACTCCGCGCTTGGGGTTGCCGGCGCGGTGCTCCTCGTGGTCCAGGCGACTCTGATCGCCCGAATCGTCGCACAGGCCTTCACCGGGTCTTCGCTGCGGGACGTGGCGCCCGGGCTCGTTCTGCTCACACTGGCCTTTGCAGCTCGGGGAACGCTTGCGTGGGGTTTCGAGGTCGCGGGCCGACGGGCGGCTTGGAGGGTCTTGTCCGAGCTTCGCCTAGCGCTGGCGGAACGCCGCCTCCGCGCCCATCCGGCCGCCCTGGACGGCACCGAGGCAGGTGAGATCGCGGCGGTGGCGGTTCAGGGCGTCGACGGGCTCGAAGCGTATTTCGGGAGGTATCTGCCACAGGTCGTGCTCGCCGCGGTCGTCCCGTTCGTGGTCCTCGCCTGGGTTGCCACGATCGATGTGGGGTCGGCCCTGCTGTTGCTGATCACGCTCCCGCTCGTGCCCTTGTTCATGTGGCTGATCGGGCGCTACACGAGCGAGCGCACGCGCGAGCGCTGGCTCGCCCTTCGTCTGCTCTCGACGCATTTCCTCGATGTCGTGCGTGGGCTGCCCACGCTGCGCGCCTTCAATCGCAGCCGGGCTCAGGGGGCTGTGATCTCGGACGTCGGCGAACGCTACCGGCGCGCGGCGATGGGCACTCTCCGGGTCAGCTTCCTCTCCGGCTCGGTGCTCGAGCTGGCGGCCACGCTGGGCGTGGCGCTGGTCGCTGTGACTGTAGGCGTCAGGCTCGTCGATGGGGCCATCGGGCTGCAGGCGGGGCTGACCGTGCTCATCCTTGCACCTGAGCTCTACGCGCCGCTTCGCCGGCTCGGCGCTCAGTTCCATGCGAGCGCCGACGGTGTCGCCGTCGCCGAGCGGATGCTGGCGCTGCTCGACGCGCCGCCGTCCGCCGCGGCGTCCGGGAAGCTGACACCGCTGACCCCGGCCGAAGCGCCGGTGCGCCTCGAGGGGGTCTCGTTCGCCTATCCGTCACGCCCGGCACTCGTCCTCGACCGGTTCGATCTCGAGCTCCTCCCGGGCGAGACCGTGGCGCTCGTGGGGCCGAGCGGTGCAGGCAAGAGCACCGTCGCCATGCTGCTGCTCGGCTTCGCGGAGCCGACTTCCGGCTACATCACGATCGGCGGCCTGAAGCTCGCGGACTGCAGGCTCGACCTCTGGCG
>Ga0070698_100002950_pt1 | contig 18710 bp, 15 predicted proteins | sample KBSK1502metaG_FD_65477 | JGI IMG/M metagenome (GOLD analysis project Ga0070698, IMG submission 65477) | Corn, switchgrass and miscanthus rhizosphere microbial communities from Kellogg Biological Station, Michigan, USA - KBS K1-50-2 metaG | ecosystem: Host-associated > Plants > Roots >...
TTGGCCTGGGGCGAGGGTTGACCTTCTTTTCCTGGACGAGTGATCAGTACTCGCAGTACGGCTCGAAGGTCGCGCCATCCACCAGTCGCGATGCGACCTACGTGCTGGATGAAATTCTGGACAACGAAACGGAGCTGCCCATTGTCGAACATGCTACCGATACGGCCGGGTATAAGGTTATGTAGACACTTTCTGGAAGAAATGTGTGCTACATCAACCTGTTTTATGTAGACATCTTGCCAAGATGTCTACATAAATACCGAAATGCTCTTTGCCCTCTTCGATTTGCTTGGGCTGCAGTTCGCGCCGCGTATTCGCGACCTGGGTGAGCAGCGGCTCTATCGCATGGATCGGATGAAGACGTACCGGCATATCGAGCCCTTGCTCAAAGGAGTGATCAATCAAGAGCTGATCACCAATGCCTGGGATGATTTGATCCGGGTGGCCGGATCGCTCAAACGAGGCTGGGTGACAGCGTCCCTCTTTCTCAGTCGCATGCAAGCCTACCCTCGTCAAAACGCCCTCGCGCGCGCCTTGCAGGAATATGGTCGTCTGGTGAAGACGCTCTTCATCTTGCGCTATCTGGAAAACCCGGACTATCGACGGCGTATCCACACCCAGCTCAACAAGGGGGAGGCCCTGCATGCACTGCGACAGTTTCTCTTCTTTGCCAATCAGGGCTACATTCGGCTGCATCAACCCGAAGATCAAGCTAATCAGGCCAGTTGTCTCAATCTTGTGACCAATGCCGTAGTGACCTGGAACACCATCTATATGATGGATGCGATTGCGAACTTGCGAGCGAAAGGGCATGCAGTAGCAGACAGTGATCTCGTTCACCTCTCACCAGCGTTGTACGCGCATATTAATCGCTACGGGAAATACCATTTCGAGGCGGGGCCTGCACTTGATCAGCAGCCACGGCGTCCGCTACGCCAGCCATCAGTCCTGAAGGCGTAACGTTGGTTTTTGTCCAATTGCTGGTACCGATGGCGAATCTCACAAAGCAAACGATTTCGTGTTATCAGCACCTTGATCATCAAGTTCCGCTGAAACTTTTCCGCATGATCATCGGTTTCTGGCTCTTTCCGCCGCTCATAACGCGAGTTATCCACGCATCCTACTTGATGAGATATTTACATTTTCGAGCAAGAAAACCCGGGTGCTAAAAATATGGGTCGGTGGCGTTTTAAGTGTGGAGATATATTCTGTTTACTGCGCCTTTCTGGAGGAAGCAGCATGCCACGTGTCCTTTACAGCGGCCTTGTACATTCTCACCTAAGTCGTAAAGCTAGTAGGATTTAGATAGGAGACCAAGAGATCCTGACAAAAGGAAGGAGATACCTATGACCGCAGGCAATTTTGACAGTAGTGATCCGAACGTTCCTGCTGTAAGAGCTGATTATTCCGGCCCGGCTGGCGGCTATGGCATACTTGCTACGGGAGGACAATCCAATGCGTTGACAGCGACCACGTTCTCGAGTACTCAGATTGCTCTCGTCGGTGCGAACAATTCCCAGGATGCTGCTCCTGCTGGTCCTGCTGGAAGCGGCATCTTTGGCTTAACGTATGCCCCCGGCGGTACTGGGATCTTTGGGGCCAACAACAGCAGCAGTGGTCGCGGTATTCAGGGCAACGGTCCAGATACCGGAGTTGGAGGTTACAGTGATGCAGGTATCGCTGTCTTGGGCGAGAGTAACACCGGCGACGGCGTGAGGGGCACGAGTGTCAGTGGCATTGCAGTACACGCTTTTGGGCCGCGTGCAGGAGTTTTTGTAGGAGATGTGGAAGTTACCGGCACGGGGCGTTTCGATGGAGATGTCACAGTAGCCGGTGATGTCATCTTGACGGGTGCTGATTGTGCCGAAGAGTTCGATATCGCAGAGGCAGTGGATATTGAGCCGGGAACGGTGATGGTGCTCGATCAAGATGGTGCCTTGCATCAGAGTCACCACGCGTATGATAAGCGAGTCGCAGGAGTGGTCTCTGGCGCCGGTGACTATAGACCAGGTCTGATTCTGGACCGGCGGCAATCACATGATAACAGAGTGCCCGTCGCCTTAGTGGGCAAAGTCTACTGCAAGGTGGATGCCCAATATGCACCTATTGAAGTGGGTGATTTGTTGACCACCTCTTCTACGCCTGGTCATGCGATGAAGGCGGATGATCCTCTTAAAGCCTTTGGGTCAGTGATTGGCAAGGCCTTGCGTCCTTTGGAAGCAGGTCAAGGAATGATTCCTATTCTGATCGCTTTGCAATGATAGAAGGGGGACATGTCACCTATCGTTGCAAAATAGAGCTGTGCATAGGCAGGATCTCAGCGAAATCGTGAAAATCAAAGAAGCTGCCGAGGCCGCTCTAGCAGATCGGCCTGATGTTACTGCTGTAGATGTTGGTTATTTAAGTACGTCGGCGGCCAGAAAACCGCTGAAATTGCGATCCGTATCCATGTGACAGAGAAGAAAGGCCATCCTCTTGATGGGCAGCAAACCTAGAGATATGCTTCACAAGGTTGTTTTTCTCCTCAAAAAACGGTATGCTTTCCCTGTGTCCATTGCGGAGAAGTGCTTCATAGGTGTCGTCACGAATAGCCAATCAACTGTTGTTTAGGGAAGACGTTTTTTTGGTCAAGGGGCCGGAGAAGCTGCACTTTTGAGGAGGCGCCTATGCCATCAATCCTAGACCTAACCCGTTCGTCCAGCCTGATCTTCACTGGAACCGTCGTTCAGCGCGGCACCTCGACGGTACCTACTCTGTCGCCGCAGGAAAATCTGGTGGTGGTGCGTGTCGACCGCGGTTTGCGTGTCGATCCCGTGCTTGGAGATCTGCACGACAAGATGATCACGGTTGCCGCGCCTGCGCCTGAAAGCCTCAGTCCTGGCCAAAGGGCCGTCTTCTTCACGAACAGTTGGATCCATGGCAGAGGGATCGCCGTGCGCGAAGTGGACCACTTGGATATTGGGGAAGAGGAAAACGTGGCTGCGGCCGTGGCCCAGCTGCCCCAAGTCTACCTAATGGAGCGGCTGCGGAGCGCCGAGTTGGTGGTTGATGCCCAGGTAGTGCAGATCAGCCCGGTGCAGAAAACCAGCGGCGAGCGCAACGCCGCCTTGTGGGCAGCGGCCCACCTGCAGGTCGAGAGGGTACTGCGTGGCCAACCGCGCGAATCGACGGTGGTCTACTTCCCGACCGCCGGTCGACCACCCTGGACCAGCGCACCGCGCTTCAAGGAGCAACAGCGGGGCATCTTCATCCTCCATGCGCCTTCTCGAAACGCCACTCTAAGCGAGGCGACACTTGATGCAGGCAGCTTGGTCGCGCTCGATCCAGCCGATTTCCAGCCTGAATCCCAGCTGCCGGAAGTGGAGAAACTGCTCGCCGCCATCAAGCAGGAGGGAGGGATCCCATGAGAATCATGAGAATCGTCAACGTCGTTCCCAACGACCATAGCAACGAGACGAACGACGATACCGAGCCGAACATCGCCGTCAATCCCAACAACCCCCATGAAATGGTGATCACCACGTTCACGCCACCAGACGCTGGTAATGCCAATGGACCAGTGTTTTTCACCACCGACGGTGGTGAGAACTGGAGCCTGAGGTTTGACGTCCCTGGCGGCATGCCGAACGATCAGACAGTGTGCTTCGCCAGCACCTCCAACGAGCTGTATATGGCGACGCTGCGGGACAGTGGTAATCAGCTCAACGTGCTGCGTGGCGCTGATCCCTCGACCGGCGCCACCTTTCCCGTCGAGGAGACGCGCTCGACGATCGACCAGCCCTGGGTGCAGGCGATCACCGTCATCGGTGGTCCAGACAATGGGAAAGACCGGATCTACATCGGGTACAACGACGACAACATCAGCAAATCGGCTACCGTCGACGTGTGCCTGGACGCACTCGCGGCTAGTCCCACTTTCACCCAGGTGCGGCTGGAGACGCGCTCCGTCGGATCCGATCTGCGTGACGGCTACGCTATCCGCCCGGTAGCCCACCGTGACGGCACCGTGTACGTTGGATACCAGGGCTGGCGCTCGGGGGCGTCCCGTTCCAACGTCACCATGGATATGGTGGTGGCGCGCGATGACAACTGGGGCTCCGGCAGCAGTCCGTTCACCGCACTCACTGATCCGAGCGACGGCCGTGCTGGACGGATCGTCGCTCCTGGCGTGGTTATCAATGACGGCGGCACCCTGGGCGGTGAGCGGCTCAACAACGACTTCAACATCGCGGTCGATCCTTTCAATAGCGACATTCTCTACATCGTCTGGTGCGACAACGCTGGACCCAACTACACATTGCGCGTGCGGCGTTCGCTTAACCGCGGCGTGGACTGGTCGGGCGACCTGATCACCGTCGACAACGCCACCTTGACCTGCCTGGCAATCAACATCAGTGGCGCAGTCGGGTTGCTTTATCAGCAGTTGGCCTCCGGCAAGTGGGAAACACATTTCCGGGTTACTACTGATGGCACGACCTGGGATGATACGCTGCTAGCCCGTACGGCCACACCATCGGCTGGCTTCATTGGCGATTACACCCGCATGGTCGCGTTGAATGACTTCTACGGTGTGTTCCCGGGGATGAATACGCCCGACCCGGCGAACTTCTTCCCAAACGGCGGGGGCACTTTCCGTTTCCAGCGGAATACTCAGGGCACGTCGCTAGTGGGGAACGACGGCGTCACTGTTATCTCCCCATCGTTGGACCCGTTCTTCTTCAAGATCCGGCTACCCCCATATTCACTGAGGCGGTTTCTGCGGGTAAAGGGTATCGACCCTAGCAAGGGTCTTCGATCAATCCGGCCTCCTCTAACCAGTGTGAGAGCTTTCATGGGAATTTGAGACAAACGCTTCTCTAAGTAGAGCCGAAACCCGGTATGAAAGCAAAGTTGCTCAAGAGTCGAAGGCCCTCGCTATCCTGCCAGACGGCCACGTCAGCATCGGACCTCCGGCCCGGGAGCCCAGCCCCTGGGTTTTCTGGCAGTTTTCCAACAGGAAGGAGCTTCGTCATGCAGCAGCCTGTATGGCCATCTGTCGAACAGCAACTCACCCAAGCCAATATCGTCCCTGGTAGCGCTCTCGAGCAGCTCGTCCGGAACAACCAAGATTTCCACCTGCTCCGACCAGAGGAAGTAAATGACACGATCGGATTACCGCTGTGGTTGAGGGTCTATTGGCGCAAACAGCATCCCGAGCTGATCTCCTCCGCCAATGATCCGACCGGCGGTTACCCGAGGGTTCTAAAAAACGTCTATGCCTGGATGCTGACCCACCAGGATCTCCGACCCAGTCCGCCACCAGCTCCGGTTGAACCGACGGAATCAATGGCTCCGTCAGTTCCGTCAGTCGTCGCCCCTGGGGTAGCCATCGGCCCTAATCGACGGATTTCAGGCGCACAGACCTCACCCCGTTATGAGTCGGATATCCGGGTCAACTACCAGAACTCGGACAAGATCATTGCGGCATGTAATGATTTGGGCGGCTGGCAGAAGCAGTTCTATTCACGCGATGGCGGCACCACCTGGGGTCAAACGAGCTTAATACCCGTTTTCAAGGACACGCAGCAAACCGATCCCACGGTCGACTGGACCTCTGACGGGACGGCGTGGGCGATCACCATTGGAATCGAGCTTCAACCTGTGGATGGGGGAAAGGGCGGTCCAAAGAAACTGCTCTTCTCCCTGCGTGCCTATCGGTCGAGCGATGGCAGTGCTCCTTGGGTCTTCGACGCTACCATCTCCGGGAGTCGTCTGACTCCCGACAAGGAGATGATGTGGGTTGACCACAGCCCCACCTCGCCATTCAAGGACAACATCTATGTGATTTGGCATGACGTCCTTGTCTCCAACAGCCTTGCCTTCGTGACCCGACGGACGCAAGGAGCGTGGCAGACACCGCTTCAGGTAAGCGGCCCTGAGACAATGGGATTAGCGCTAGGTGGGGACATCAAAACGAACAGCGCTGGCGATGTCTTCGCCTTCTGGCCAGACACAGTCAGCCATAAATTGTGGGTCGCCAAATCGATCAATGGTGGTGCCACATTCTCCTCGCCAACCCCCATCGCCACGACCTTCGCTTCCAACACCATCAAGGTGCCCTCGTTCCGTGCAGCGTTGATCTACCTCTCCGGCGGTGCCTATCGCACAGCGACGAAAAACCTGGTTTATGCCACCTGGGTAGACCTCACTGGTGCCCCCAGCTGCACCACTTCGGACAATCAACCGGGCGATAACGTCTCTTCCACCTGCAAGACCCGGATCTGGTTCTCCCGGTCCACAGATGGAGGTACTATGTGGGAGCCGACCAGGATGATCAACAATCAGGCCTTGCTCAACGACCAGTTCCACCCACGGCTGGCAGTTGATGAGTTTAATGGGCGCCTGGTCGTCGTCTACTATGACACGGTGAGCGACCCAGGGCGGAAAAAGACGGACGTCTGGTTTCAATCGTCGGATGATGATGGGGTGACGTGGAGTACCCCCATAAAGGTAACCACGGCTCAGACCGACGAGACGACAGGTGTTGGAGCTGAAGGGGTCCAATACGGCGATTACATTGGCCTCTCAGGATATGCCGGGGTATTCTCAGCGTCGTGGACCGATCGTCGCAGTGGTGGGTGGGAGGAGATCTGGACAGCAGACATCTTCGTACCTCCCCCATATCCACTGAGGCGGTTCCTGCGGAGCAAGGGAATCGATCCCAGCAAAGGCCTTCGATCAATCCGGCCTCCTCTAACCAGTGTGAGAGCTTTCATGGGAATTTGAGACAAACTGGGGTGAGACAAGATCATTTTTGCTCACAAGTTCGCAATCGCATTCATCATGTAGTCGGATGCTAAAGATATGGGTTGGTGGCGTTTTAAGTAGTGAGATACAGTCTGTTTACTGCACCTGTCCAGAGGAAGCCACATGTCGCGTGTCCTTTACAGCAGCCTTGTACATTCTCACCTAAGTCGTAAAGCTAGTAGGATACAGATAGGAGATCAAGAGGTCCTAACAAAAGGAAGGAGATACCCATGGGCCCAGGCAATTTTGACAGTAGTGATCCGAACGTTCCTGCAGTGAGTGCCGCAGGCACCAATGGAGCAAATGGGATCACAGCTACCAGTGATACTGGCGAAGGCATTAGGGGCGTTAGCAGAGATGGTGGCGGGGTTGTTGGTGAAAGCACAAATGGCATAGCTATTTACGCCCAGACCTCTAGCGACTCGCAATATACCATGCAAGCTCAGTACCTGGGCGGGACTACAGGGGCAGTGATTGGTGTTGGGGGCAATGGCGACGGGGTGTCAGGAACCACGGCATCGAGTGCTAAGAGTGCTGTCTTTGGCAGGAACGATTCTACCGCCAATGCTACTGCTCCCGGCGGAAGCGGTGTGTTTGGTTTGACATTTGCCCCCGGGGGCGTCGGGGTCTTCGGGGCCAACAATAGCGGGGGACCTGGTCGCGGGGTTCAAGGCAACGGGCCGGAAGCCGGAGTTGGAGGATTCAGCACTGGGGGTACCGGAGTTCTTGGCCAAACCGACACCGGTACCGGCGTTGTAGGCTTCAGCTCGAGCGGCACCGGGGTTCTTGCCCAGAGCCCCGGCGGTATAGGACTGCTCGCCAGCGGAGCGACGGCTGGACGTTTCGAAGGAAATGTGGAAGTGACCGGCGATGTCATCTTGACGGGAGCCGATTGTGCGGAGGAGTTCGATATCGCAGAGGCAGTGGACATCGATCCGGGAACCGTGATGGTGCTCGATCAGGATGGTGCGTTGCAACAGAGTCAACAAGCGTACGATAAGCGAGTTGCAGGAGTGGTCTCTGGTGCTGGTGACTATAAACCGGGTGTGATTTTGGACAGGCGGCAATCACGGGACAACAGGGTAGCAGTCGCCTTAGTGGGGAAAGTCTATTGTAAAGTGGATGCTCAGTATGCTCCCATTGAAGTAGGTGATTTGTTGACCACCTCTCCCACGCCTGGTCATGCGATGAAAGCCGAAGATCCTTTCAAAGCCTTTGGATCAGTGATTGGCAAAGCCTTACGTTCCTTAGAAACAGGACAGGGGGTTATTCCTATTCTGATTGCCTTACAATGAAAAGGCTGTACTTTTCAGGAGAGAGGGATGCCATGAGAATCATGAGAATCGTCAACGTCATTCCCAACGACCACAGCAACGAGACGAACAACGATACCGAGCCGAACATCGCCGTCAATCCCAACAATCCCCGCGAAATGGTCATCACTGCGTTTACGCCACCAGATAATCCTCAGGGACCCGGACCCATCTTTGTCTCCACCGATGGTGGCGAGAACTGGTCTCTGCGGTTCGACGTTCCTTTTGGCGAGCCGAACGATCAGACGGTGAGCTTCGCCAGCACCTCCAACACACTGTATATGGCGATAATGCGTGATGATGGGATCACGAAACGGCTCTACGTGCTGCGTGGCACGGATCTCTCGACAGAGACCACTTTCCCTGTCCTGTACCCGCTCGAGAAAGTCGATCGACCCTGGGTGCAAGCGATCAGCGTCATCGGCGGTCCGGACACCGGGAGGGACCGGATCTACATCGGCTACAACGAGCAAGCAGTCGTTGGAGAAGGCCACCCCGGTGTCCAGACCGCCAGGGTGCTTGTCTTCCTTGATGGCCTGGCAACTGCTCCCACCTTAGTCTCGTTGGATAAGCGCGACGTTGATGTCGGCTTGCAAGATGGCCCCACTATTTGCCCGGTGGCCCACCGCGACGGCACCGTGTACGTCGCATACCAGGGCTGGCGTCATCGCGATTTCTCGTCCGGTGCCATAGTCGCGGAGATAACAGTGGCGCGCGATGACAACTGGGGAAGGAACGGATTTACCAATCTCATAGGAAACGACAAAAAGGCTGGACGGATCGTCGCCCCTGTGCTGATCAAAGAAGGTAGCCACCTAGACTGCCAGCGGGTCGGTAGCGACCTCAACCTTGCGGTCGATCCCTTCAATAGCGGCATTCTCTACATCGTCTGGTGCGATAACACTGGACCCAACTACACGTTGCATGTGCGGCGCTCGCTGGACCGCGGCGTAAACTGGTCGCCCGATCTGATCACTGTCGACAACGCTACCCTGGCCTGTCTGGCAATCAACAGCGGTGACACAGTGGGATTGCTCTATCTGCAATTGGCTTCCGACCAGCGCCAGTGGGAGACCCATTTCCGGACGACAACGACGACCGATGGCACGACCTGGGACGATACGCTGCTGGCCCGTACGGATCTGGCCCCTCCGGAAAGCTCGGGTCGTCCTTGCATCGGCGATTACACGCGGCTGGTTGCGGTGGGTCCCCACTTTTACGGCGTCTTCCCGGCCATGAATACGCCCGACCCAGCGAACTTCTTTCCCAACGGCGGTGGCACGTTCCGCTATCAGCGCAATACGAGTGGCAAGGTGCTCGTCGGGAATGATGGCGTCACCCCTGTTTCCTCCCCATCCGTGGATCCGTTTTTCTTCAAGATCCTGCTCCCATCTTCACTGAGGCAGTTTCTGCAGAGAAGGGGGATCGATCCCAGACGTGGTCTTCGATCAATTCGGCCTCCTATCACCAGTGTGAGAGCTTTCATGGGAATTTGAAACAAACTGGGGTGAGACAAGAGCTTGTGGGTGTGGTATGTGAATAAGCAACTTATTGCTGAAATAGCTGCTCTAGAGAGTTCTCGTGTGCTGAGAACAGGACAAACACACTGCTGATAATACTCAGTCGGTCTTAACGTTGGTTTTTGTCCACTTGCTACGGGAACCCCAGGTACAGCGTTTGGTCGCGTTTGAGAGCATCAAGATGCTGATAGTCGTCATCAAGCTCAGTAATACATGCGGCCCATCCGTTAAAAGCAATCCACACAAAGATGAATGCTTCGAAACAATCGTCCCCTTGACAGTTCCACATATCCCACGCGCGTTCAAACCACCCGGAGATCAGACGTTGCCTTTCCGGGTATAAATATGTATAACGATCAAAATTGATAGGTACTTCCGTAAGGTTTGTGTTAATAAGTTCACAGCAAATCATTCCAGACCTCGCAATAAATTCACAGTGGCTATGCACATCGGTTCCCTGCTGGCATAATTGTACATCACGATTGTCGATCAATCTCCATGGCACGTCCGGTATTCATGGGAGCGTCGGTTCCATCATTTGCGCCTGTTGGAGAAGATCCCGTACTTCCAATGCTCGCTTTTCGCTATAGGCACTACGCAATGCAGCAGGCAGCAGGCGATCTGTCAAATCGGAAGCAGTGAAGGGGACATTTCTGTTCTTTGGTTCATCAGGGCCAGTGAGCCGCACCAGCTGGGCAATTTCTGCCTTTCCCAGTTTCAGTTCAGGGACAGATGTGAGGACGATCTGCCCTCGAATCTCGTCTCTGGGGCGCTCAAAATGGAGATCGAGCGCCGCCCGCCTCCGCACGGCAGGATCAAGCGCATCGGGTCGGTTCGTTATGAACAGCGCGGCGATAGGAAGGCGGGTGAGCCGGAGATTGTCGAGGCGCTGAAGAAGAGTGTTGAGTCCTGCTTTGTCCTCGTGATGCATTTGTTGCGTCTCCCGGCTCACCGCAAGAGCATCTGCCTCATCGAGGAGAAGCAGTACAGGGTCACCCCTTAATGCTTTTGCCCGCGCTTCTGCCTGGACGAAAGCCTGGACGATCAGATCACTCATTTCGCCTACCTGGCCTGTACCGCGTACCTGTGTATTTATTTTCAGCAGGTGAATGTGCGTACTGCCACCGATTCGCCTGGCCAACGCGTCGCCAATGGTTTCCGCCAGGGCCGTTTTACCCGTTCCGACGTCTCCCTCAAAAAGAATGAGTGGGATGCGATTGCGGTACAGTTCACACAGGCGGAGTACCTGGCCGTGGTGATAACGCTTGCTCCATTCCTCTAATCGTTCGGGGTAGAGAAGCAATTCCAGCTCGATAAGCAAGCGGGCTTTGTGATCATCGAGCCCGATCAGCCGCGCATACCAGTCCTTTGCGGCGTCATCCGGGTAGGTACGCTCCACTTCGAAAAATGGGAGGATTTTTGGGGTATTCAACGTAGCGACCATGGGATCAGTCTTCCCTCCTGTATGATGCCAGTTATTGTGATGAGAAACGCCGTTCTCCTGGTGATCACCCTGGAGGTCGATTTGAACCTGGACCACGGGTAGTCCTTCGCCCCGGCGTATCTTCTCAAGCGCCTCCACGGCAGCGGATAATTCCCTCTCCCCAACGGAATACCCCGCCGCCATTAGATGTTCGCGTAACACGAGGGGCAGCGTCGTGCGCTTCGTGAGACTCCGGCTTCGCGCTGTCTCTTCGGCCTCGGCGATGAGGATATCTGCTCCTATCCGCAACGTTCCCACCGGTTCACCCAGGGGACCAGTAAGTTGAATGGGGATAGCGCTCATGAGCGTATGAACCTCTGCCGCTTCAGGCCGTAACCCTCTCGGGAATACGTGCGATCGTCTTTCCACTGTCCACCTCTATAGTCGAGCTGTCCTGCCGGCCCCCATTTCAGCTCAAGCTCTTTGCGGAGGATATTCTTCTCCGTCTCGGGCATATTTTGCCAACGGGCAGTATAGGTCACTCGTACCTGAAATGACGCCTGTGCCAGTTCAGGGCGATAGGTGATGCCGCCGGCGCGGTCGTCGGCCAGCTCGGCTCTTCCTGCTATGACGGTATACTTCAGTTCTTCAAGGACAGATCTGCCGTCGGGGCCTGTCCAGACAAAGCCGATACGGTCAATGACCTCCTCATCGAGGAACACGCGCACGTCGTGGATGAGTTGCTGCGCATACACTGCAGAAAAGTAGCCATAGGTGTCGAGTATGGCGAGGAAGTCGGCCTGCACCTTCCGCGTGACATAGTTAATTTTAGATACTGTGCTGGTAGAGGTCGCTGTGCGCGTACTCGTTGTCGTTCCTGTCGGCATCGTCTAGCCTTCCTCCTCACTCAACGTTCGAAACGCTTCTCCAAAAACATCACACCAGGCATCTACTGCCGCCTCCTCGTCACCATCCAACTCATAGCTCCAGGCTTCCATCATCGCATCGTACGCCTGTTGCACGCGCTCCAGGTACCCCTGCCGGGTATTTTCCGTCCAGTCACGAGTCACATTATTCTCCGGGTTGACCGAGTCCATGACGATTACCAGGCCTCTCGGCAGCTTTACGCTTCCTGGATCGTAATAGTCGCGAAAGAGGATGGGCTTAAGGAACTGATGCCTGCGGAGAAATGTGAAAACGTTGCGCAGGCTGCTCTGCCATTCGTCCGTTATACCGCTCTCCTCCATCGCGGCAGCGGTAATCAAGTCGCAGAAGTACGATGGCTGCCTGAGATCGCCCTGCAGATTGTTCCACCATTTCACCAGGCGCACGAGGCGATTGAACTTGACCGGCCCTGGTCGCCGTTTACTCTGCGCTGTACGTGTATGAATAAAGTCGTTGTGGCAGGTGACCGAAGTGAGCCGCCATCCATCGCGGCGTGGTATCCAGCCTCCATTCTCGATCCCCCGGATAGTTCCCCTGATGATCGGGGTGACATCAACATTCAGCTTGATGCCGCCCCGGAATTTGACTCGCACCGCGCTTTTGAGTACCTCAAAATCTCGTGCGTCCTTACTGGGGTAGATCTCACGCAGCTGCTCTCTCGTGAAGGCCAGTAGAGTGCTGAGATGTTCCCGGGTCGCTCCTTTTCCTGAATAGTACGCACCCAGATCAGCGTCGAAGACATTCTCGTCCGTGCGCAGGAGCGAGGTATGTTTGGCGTTCGAGCCAGCTTTCAGCACCTTCTCCAGAGTGAAGCTTCCATCGACAGCAACGGCACTTTTCAGCTGGTCGATCATAAACTCTGTTTGTCGATTGGCTTCATCGATATGGTTCTGGGTGGGCCGGATCTGAGTCGTGAAGCGTTCGAAGCGCGATTGTATGCTCATTATGACACCTCATTTGATGATTGCACGAGATTCGGGCGGATAGACAACACACGGTTCGCCACCTGATGCGGCGGCAAGATCGATACCCCATCCATACCCTTGCCGGAAGTTCCACACGATTACGGCTGGATGGATATTCTCAGATATTTGCTGGCCGAGATGAAATGCCAGGGCTACTGGCCCAGCATAGAAGACGTGAATACGCTGGATGGCAGGACACCGCTGCGTAATGAGGTCGAGGACGCGGCGGAAGGCCTGGCCGTAGTCGCGAACTTGCTCTTCACTGCGTACTACTCCGCGGTCAGGTTGTGGCACAGACATCTCGACCTCAAGTGCTGCATGAGGGAGAACGGCACGCGTCTGGGAGGCTAAAACAGCGTAGCTGATCGAAATGCTCACCACCGCTATGCCCCTACGCCGAGACATACTTTCAGGAACTCCAAGGGCCTCCAGCGGCGGCACGGTTCCTGGTATCCCTGGCCATTCCCACGTTTCGAGACCTGGATGGAAATCGAACAGGCGCACAGGCTGGCGATCAGTGACCAGGTGGCCGATCAAAAATGCGAGCGGAATATGCACCAGGCCATGAAAAGCGAACTCAGCCTCTCCACGCCTCGCGAGAGCCTGATAGAGCGGTCCCTGGGGATCAGTCAAGCGTTGTGCTGCTACGCCTGGAGCGGTAAGCATTCCACCGCTCACCAAATCCGTGAAATCGAGCGAGATCGTTTCTATCATGCGGGATACCTGAGCCTGGCTTAGAACGTTTACTAACTCTTTTACTCCGATGGAGCGCAAAGACTGGGCACACAGAACGAGTAGCGGTCGCTGTCCTGTTTCGGAATGTGCATTCGTTGACAACGGCGGTACAGGTCGTGATCGGAGCAACCCGGCAGTGAACGCCGCCGCCGCCTCGGCGGCAAATAGCTGCCAGTCATCATTTTTCTGTTCGTCGGCATAATCGCAAATACCGCGCACTTCGAGGAAAAGTGGTTGATGAGGCTGCTGAGCTGCAGCCCTCGCCACGCCAGCGCCTTCCATTGCCACGGCTAACAGCCTGGGACATTCTCCCAGTAAGCGAGCGAGTGTCCTGGAATCGGCAATGACTTTCTCACCGCTTCCGATGGCACCAAAATGGACTTTTGGGAAAGGAACGTCTACTTGAGTGGTACCCGGAAGAGCGATGGTAATATCGCCCCGCCACTCGCTCGATTCGTAGGCCAGCGCGCGTCCATAGAGCAGGCGATCAGAGGAAAACTGCTGGGCCCGGCGCTGCTCTCCTTTCGGGGTTCTTTTGGCGAGTTCATAGTAATACACAAAGTCAGCGACCACAATATCGCCAAACCCGACTTTTCCAGGGACGCCCCCGGCAATCCCGACCATCACAACATACGCTGGTCGCCAGCGTTCAACCACCCTGACGGTGCTGACCGCCGCTTCGTCATTCCCCATGCCGAGCAACATGACCACTACTGCCTCATAGCGCTCCCCTGTTGCCGGGACGCTGATCTGACCTCGGTAGTACGTCAACGGCTCATAGTCATCTTGCACAGTCTCGCGCCCTTCCAGGCGGCGCAGCATCGCATCCCGTTCGATAGGAAGTGCCGTTACAAAGGCGAAATCTATTTCAGAGGGCTGATCCCTTTTATCTCCATTTCGTTGGATTGTCATGTGCTTTCTGTATCCTCTTCAACAAAATCACCGGCAAACACGATTAAGGGGAATATCACCTTAAAGTGGCCGCAACCAGCAGCGTTGCCATAAACGCAACCCGCTTACCTAGTAGGAATTGCGCGGGTGCAGGTAGTTATGGTATCAGAAACGTTCTTTGGATTTGTGGACACCTGTAGCCACCTGTAGACAGCTCTTCCACATTTCCGCTTTTGCTAGGCTGTGATAGAATAGCCCGATAGGGCACGTTTCCAATTGAATACTGCTTGCAGGTTCCGCAGTAAATCGGTTCTGCGGGTAAAAACAGTACCGTGCTAAACAGACACGATGACTGTCTTGTGCTCTCCAAGTAGCTCCCAAGCCTAAGCGAGGGAGTAGAGGCACCCGTAGTTGTGCCTGCACGGTCCCCGTGCAAACTGTTCGTACTGTCCATACGGCAGAAACTATAAAATCAAACCTGGGATATATCTCTGCTAATCCGCCCTTTAGCCGAGGATACATCGCCAGGATGCTGGGTTGCTTGCGATTATAGCATGCGGATGCTAAAATAGCAAGTAAGGGGGGGACTGTATGATGATTACTCCGGAAGAGTTAGGAAAACGGCTCCGACAAGCCCGTGAACGTGTTGGTATCAAGCAAGATGAAGCCGCTTCAGCGCTTCGATTGGACGCTACGGCCATCGCGAAGATCGAACATGGCAAGCGCGGGGTAGGTGCGCTAGAAATGATGCGTCTTGCCGCTTTGTATAAAGTGTCGATGAGCGACCTGCTGGCAAATGCAATTGAAAGAGCAGATATTCGATTGCGTATTGCTCTGCGCCAGGGAACGGCTCTCGATCCGAAGGCTAAAGCAATGCAACACCGTTTGGAACAAATCATCGCCGATGACCGGTGGCTGCGTCTCCACGTGAAGAAATCAACGAACGCAATACTCTGGGTACCTGTAGCTGCATTGCTGCCACCGGATGTACCAGCACATGAACGGGGATATCGGGGAGCTGATCTCTTCCGCAACAGGTATGGATTAGCGGCTTCCCCGATCTCGGATATGTCAGTGCTGGCAGACGAGGTTGGAGTGATAGTCGCACGCCTACCGCTTGGAATGCATCAGGCACCGGATGGTGGCTCAGCCGTTGATCCTCTGGACGATACCGCCTATGTACTGATTAATAGCGATAAACCGCGTTTCCGGCGCAGGTTTACAATCGCTCACGAGCTCGGTCACCTGACGCTTGGCCATTTACATGAGGGAGAGATGGTACTGGATGGATTGATCCAGACGGTCCAACCCTACGAGATCGAGGCGAATGCGTTTGCTGCCGGATTGTTAATGCCAGAACAGGGCGTCAAAGCATCGCTCAAGCGCCTGCGTGGCCGATTGGGTGTCAAATCCGAGCCGCTCGAGTGGGCTGTATGGTTATCTGCCTCATTTGGCGTGAGCGAGGAGGCCGCTGCGTATCGCATGATAAACCTTGACTTACCTGAAGCGTTTGACGGCGCGATCATCGATGCAGTAAAGAGTGCGCAGGAAAATCCAGATGTTCTGAGGCGGACACGGGCGCGTCTGGGGCTTGCGCCAGTGATGTCAGATGCCGAAAGGGGGATTACGGAGGTTGGCCCGGCAATGCGAGCTCGTATCGTGCGAGCTCTCGAAGAAGGCTTGATATCTATTGAGCGAGCAGCAGAAATGATGCATGTCCCTGTCCAGGAGGCATACCACTGGACCCTCGAGACTCGATTGCATGTAAGTAATACGGATAGATTTGCGTAGAGCGAGCGGGAAGTATCACTCTCTGGCAGGATATGTCGTCGCTACACTACCAAATAGTTATTGATGATCCTCCAAAAATGTAGCAAATCCCGGCACCATTGAGCCAGCTTCTTTTTCGTTACCCGGTCCCACTCTCTCCAAACTTTCTACCACCCTGCTTCTTCCTATCCAGCTATTATGCAGAGCTACCAGCAGCACACGCACCTCCTCCTCGTTGCCTACCCCTACCTGTCCCAGACCTATGGATATTCTAATACCCACCTGCGCTCAAAAATGCCACTTCCGTGACACATGCACTGTGGAGAGTTCATCTGAGAAAGTGTTTTTCAATCGTAGCAGGAACCATTGCAACCAGCAAGGATCTTCTGCTCGCAGTTAGAGGAGACGTGCCATCCGTAAAATATCAACGACCGCCTGCTCCACGGCCCGACTCAGGCTTTTCGGCATCATTGGCACCATTGGGAGCGCCCCAATAACATTATCTGGATCGCGCTTTAAGGAATCGCCAGGATAGAGAATATATGCGCTGGAGACGATCTTTTGCCAGCGTTCTTGCTTTTTCTTTTCATCATACATTTGGTATTGAATAAGATCGCGATACCTGCGCATTTTGTCAAGATCTTCATCTTTGGGATGATATAGCCCATCCATTCCATGATACCACCGATATTTTGCGTCAAAAATTGCCACATAATGTGGGTGACCATGCTCATATACTTCTACCGCCAAGTCTGGTGTCAGCGGATTATCGTTATACAGCCAGGCTACCAACCCCGAGGCTCGCTTGAGCGTTTTATAGTTGGGATATACTGGCTCATATTTTATCTCGACCCGCATGTCCCCTCTGTCCAGGATAATGCTGGAGACATTTCTGCGCACATCAAACTGAAAGTAATCGCGCTCCACTTCGAAGAACACACTATTGGATGTGATTACATAACCAACCTGTTCCAGTATTCGTACCGCTATCCTTGTAACCTGAAAGACACTCCAGAATTCGTATAGGTCCCATATTTTGCGCAGTGCCAACGTGGTTAGAAATTGCTCAGTATCCAGACTGATGCGCAAATGCTGCTGAAAACGCAGGTAGAGGCGATAAAAACGGCTGTAAGAGGGATTTTTTAATAATACCTGAGATGCCTTCCCAGATAGGGCAACTGGTTGCACTGAGGTCAAGAACGCTTCGTCAGCCCAAGATATGCAGCGCCGCATCATCTGCTGGCAATCTTTTATCACCAACTGAAGTTTTTCGATCTCCGGTTTTTCGTTATCTTTCCATTTGTTCCGAATCTTCACAATGCGAGCCTGCTCACGCCGTCGTATCTCACTCTCAGCCCGCTTCTGAAGCATCGTGAGTCTGATTATAAGTTGCTGCTGTACAAATTGCTTCAACAAGCGATTTTCATGCACATCATAGGTGAGTATATTTCTCTGTGCGATCCACTTCTCAGGTAGATACTTAGTATTACATGTTATAGCCACTGATGCAGGAAGATCGATAACCGCCCCCGGAAGTGGTGTGGTTTCAGATGAAAACTGGCGGAGTTCACGTACATATCGCTGTTCGCGCTCTTCGCGTAGCACATGGTAAGGGTTACGTCGAATACGAGCCATGACATCCTTCAGCGCGTCGATGATGCCTTTCACCTGATAGTACTCACGAAATGGCGACGGTTCTTCTTTATCCAGTTCAGTAAGCGCTTTCTCACCTGCTGAAGAGGTAAGACGGAATAACAAATCCATAGCGATGGTACGCAAATCGGTCAACATGGCTTCGTAACGTTCCTGGGTCAACTTTTCAGGAAATACCCGTACATATGCAATCTGTAAAGGATATCCCGGCCTGCTCACTTCTAGCTGATAAAGTCCTGCATGTCCAGAGGGGTGCCAGAGCCAGTATCCGTAGAATGCTGTACGGAGCAATTCACCATCGACGCGAATCTCCAGCCGGTTCAGGTCTGGCGAGGTGATGAGCAGACGGTTATCATCGTTTTCCCTGGAGTGGGCCTCCAGGTTCTCGTCGCCCGGCATGAAGCTCAAAGGAACATCATTGAGTGTCAGCCAGGTATTAGCCACTGCATTACCGCCAGAAACTGGTATAGCCATCTCGTTCCAACCTGCGTTTCATCTCATCAAGCCGTTGTTCAGACCGTGAGAGAGTATTATGTTTCATAAATGCCAATAAATCGTTCAACGGTTCTTTGATGGCCTCTGTTCCTCGCACACGCGGTAGGATCCGCTGCTTGACCTGCAAATCAAAGGCTACCTGGGGATCAAGTAATCCCTTACTATTTGCCAGGTACATTTCTATTTCTCTCAGCACACGGTAGCCCAGGCCCAT
>Ga0070698_100002951_pt1 | contig 18709 bp, 20 predicted proteins | sample KBSK1502metaG_FD_65477 | JGI IMG/M metagenome (GOLD analysis project Ga0070698, IMG submission 65477) | Corn, switchgrass and miscanthus rhizosphere microbial communities from Kellogg Biological Station, Michigan, USA - KBS K1-50-2 metaG | ecosystem: Host-associated > Plants > Roots >...
CGTTGCCGATGTGGGCTTACCGGTGCTACCGAAGCTGCAGCGCCGCGCGGTGCAGCCCTCGCTGTCGGCAACCACATTCGGCCGTGAAGTTCAGACCTAGGATCTGACCAACGAGCGAAAGCCGTCAGAAGGCGAGATTGCGATCACATGCTGTAGCCGCAGTCACCGCCCGTGGCGCTCACATTGAATTAGCGGTCGGAACTCAATATGGCTCTTGAACAAGTTCGAGGCGCGCCCTACGATGAGTGGCAGGAGCGGCTCGATTTAAGGGGCACGGCAGCAAGGAGGGGACCAGCCGATGCCCTGTTGGTGTCGACCCTAACGAGGGTGCCGACGGATCACGACTCAATACTTGCGGAGGACCCCGCCATGGCAACCACCACCACGACCCAGACCGCAACCACCGCTACTGCGGCACGCCCGTTCCGCGTGGAGATTCCGCAGAAGCAGCTCGACGACTTGCGCCGACGCCTCGCCGCGACACGCTGGCCTTCCAAGGAGCTCGTCGCTGATCGGTCGCAAGGTGTACAGCTGGCGACGATCCAGGAGCTTGCCCGCTACTGGGCCACCGATTACGACTGGCGCAAGTGCGAGGCGAAACTGAACGCGCTGCCGCAGTTCACGATCGAGATCGACGGGGTCAACATCCACTTCATCCACGTGAAGTCGCGGCAGGAGAACGCGCTGCCGCTGGTCATGACGCACGGCTGGCCCGGCTCGGTCATCGAGCTGCTCGAGGTCGTCGGCCCGCTTACCGACCCGACCGCGCACGGCGGGGAAGCGAAGGACGCGTTCGACCTCGTGCTGCCGTCCCTGCCCGGCTATGGCTTCTCCAGCGAGCCGACCGAGCTCGGCTGGAACCCCGGTCGCATTGCGCGTGCCTGGGCGGAGCTGATGCACCGCCTCGGCTACACGCGTTATGTCGCCCAGGGCGGCGACGTGGGCGCAGCCGTCACCGACACCATGGGCCGCCAGGCACCCCAGGGCCTGGTCGGCATCCATATGAACTTGCTCGTGACGGCGCTGGGCGGCGCCCCGCTGCCGGCGGACTCCGAGCAGGAACGCGCGGCGCGCGACGCACTCGCCGCCTTCCGCACCAGCGGCATCGGCTACTTCATCGAGCAGAACACGCGGCCGCAAACGATCGGCTATGCCCTACTGGATTCTCCCGTCGCCCTGGCGGCCTGGATGCTCGACCACGACACGGACGCCTACTACAAGATCTCCCGCGCCTTTGTCGACGGGCAGCCTGCGGGCAATCTCACCCGGGACCACATCGTTGACAACATCACGATGTACTGGCTGACCGGCACCGGCACCTCGGCTGCCCGGGAGTATTGGGAGAGCGGACAGGCCGCAGCCCATGCCGCCGGGCAGGCTCCTCTCAAGGTCTCGCTCCCTGTGGGCTTCACCACGTTCCCCGGCGAGATCTGGCGGACCCCCCGCAGCTGGGTCGAGAAGAGTTACCCCAATGTCAGCTACTTCAACGAGGCCGAAAAGGGCGGCCACTTCGCCGCCTGGGAAGAGCCAGATATCTTCACCAAGGAAATCCGGGCCGCATTTCGGTCGGTGCGCTAGTGAGGCACCCTTCGCTGACTGAGGAGGCATGAACATGGCCAAGAGCAAGGTCGACATTCCGCAAGGCCCGGGCTCCGTCTCGGGAGCACCAAATCTACCCGTGGGATTCACCGACACGTTTACCAGCCGATTCGTCGACACCGGTCAAATACGGTTGCATGCGGTCATCGGCGGCAAAGGCCCGCCGCTGCTGCTGGTGCACGGCTGGCCCCAGACCTGGTACGCGTGGCGGATGGTGATGCCGCCCCTGGCGCGAGACTTCCAGGTGATCGCGGTCGACCAGCGCGGTATCGGGCTATCGGACAAACCAACGGATGGGTACGACCCCGGCACGCAGGCCAATGACCTGATCGGGTTGATGGACGCGCTCGGCCAGCAGCGATTCGCGTTATACGGAACGGACGTAGGCATGCCGCTCGCTTACGCTGTCGCCGCGGATCACCCAGACCGAGTCGTCCGCCTGATCGTTTCAGAGGCTCCGCTGCCCGTGTCTCCCTCGCCACCGTTGTTCCTTCCGCCAACGCTCAACGCCCGGCTGTGGCACCTGGCCTTCAATCAGCTTCCCAAGATCAACGAGTTGCTCGTGAGGGGACGCGAGGAGATCTTCTTTGGAGCCGAGCTCGATGCATCAGCCGGAACCAAAAAGCTGCCCGACCACGCCGTCAGGTATTACATCGACACGCTCGCCGCCGACCCGGACAACTTACGCGGCAGTTTTGAGTTCTACCGGGCATGGGTGGCCATGACCCAGCAGAACGAGCAGCGCAAGGCGCGGCGCCTGACCATTCCGGTCCTGGCGATCGGCGGCGCCGAGTCCAGTGGCGAAAACGTCGCGATGACCATGAAGCTCGTCGCCGACGACGTGCAAAGCCTGGTGATTCCCGACTGCGCCCACTGGGTGGCAGAGCAGGCTCCCGACGCGCTGGTCGCGGCGGTGAGCACCTTCCTCGCTCCATATCGCGAACAATTCGCCGCGGCTCAGCCGCTCGCTGCAAAGAGATAGCCACGAATCGCTGACGTCGATCGCATGACCAAGGAGTAGGTAGCCATGAAGACCAGGCAGTTCTTTTTCGGTGGAAGTCACCCGGCCGGGGTCGAAGCGCCGAGCGAACCGGCGAAGGTTGATGACCAGCTCATGCGCCAGCTCAAGGCGAGGGCTGCGGAACTTCCCGTTGAGAGTCGGATGCCGTCGTTCGACGGCGCGATCAGCTGGCTCAATTCCGAGCCGCTGACTCCGGAGGATTTGCGCGGCAAGGTCGTCGCCGTCGACTTCTGGACCTATACCTGCGTCAACTGGCTGCGGACCCTGCCATACGTGCGCGCCTGGGCACAGAAATACGGCGACAACGGTCTGGTCGTAATCGGGGTGCACACGCCGGAGTTTCCCTTCGAGCGGGACCTCGACAACATCCGAAAAGCAGCCAGGGACATGCGGGTCGACTATCCGATCGCGGTCGACAGCGATTACGCGATCTGGCAGTCGTTCGACAACAACTACTGGCCGGCTCTCTACGTCGTGGATGCCCAGGGACGGATTCGCGCACACCATTTCGGTGAGGGCGCCTACGACATGTCGGAGATGATCATCCAGCAACTGCTGGCCGACGCGGGATTCACCGGATTCACCGATGACCTCGTGTCGGTTCAGCCGGAGGGCACCGAAGTCGCGGCCGACTGGCAGACGCTCGAGTCAGGGGAGACCTACACCGGCTACGAGCAGGGCGACAATTTCGCCTCGCCGGGCGGAGTTGTCTCCGACAGGCCGAACACTTACGTCGTTCCCAACCGGCTGAGGACGAACGAGTGGGCCCTGTCGGGGAACTGGACCATCGCTGCGCGCCCGGCAGTGCTGAATGAGGCGCACGGCCGCATCGCATTTCGCCTTCACGCTCGGGACGTCAACCTCGTGATGGGTCCGGCCAGACGCGGCAGCTCCATTCGGTTCCGCCTGACACTCGACGGTAAGGCGCCCGGTGCGGCCCATGGAACCGAAGTGGACGACGACGGCCAGGGAGCCGCGAGCGACCAACGGCTCTATCAGCTGATCCGTCAGCGCGGCGATATCGACGATCGCACCTTCGAGATCGAGTTCCTCGAACCGGGCATCGAAGCCTACTGCTTCACGTTCGGTTAAGTCGGTTCGGTGCAATGGTCACGAGGCACCAAGGGGGAGGGCGGGGTGCGTCGACGGAACCGGGTGGTGTTCGAGTTCATGAAAATCTTTCGCTGTAACGACGGAGGCCGGATCGCCGAGGAGTGGATCCAAACCGACATCGGAGGGTCCTGGACGGCTGTGCCGAGGGTCAGTGATGCGCGACTGCTCGAACGCGGCGTTCCATGAATGGACGCATGACGCCTGCTGGTTGGCCAGCGATTGGCGAGACGCGGTTGGCAAGACAAGGTGCGGCTGCGCTAGCTACTCGCCAATCGCTCCGAGCTGCCGGCGATGACGGTGTCGTCCGGTGACGCGATCTTCCAGAAGAAGGTCGACATCGAGTGGTTTTGACAGCAACCGTGACAGCAACGCCGGTGGACGTCTGTGGACGCAGCAACACAATTCAGCACGACGACCTCAGCGCTACGAATACGCAGCAGCACGGAATGGACGTCAGTGGACGCTTTGGAACAAAAGTTGCTCGAACTTCAAAACCGCTGGTCGGCATCCTTGGCGATGTCGACGGACGGATCGTTCCCGTCGCGCCCCCGCCACTTTTTAGATATGCGAGCCGTCAGCCTCTGGCGGGACACTACGCCTTAGCTGCCTGCGACTCCAGAACCCGCTTCAGCCCGGTCCAGATGGTCCGTTCCTGGCGTTCACCCACGCGTCGAACAAGAGGACCCAAGAATCTGCACACGCCACGCGGCTCGAGATCCCAGATCCAGGTCATCTGAGTTCCCTCTGCCACGGGCTCGAAGAGCAACTCCCCCTTAATGTCCATGCTGGAGAGGTGGGTCGTCTCCGCGATGCGTCGAGGTCGATCGAATGCGGTGAACTGGATCGTCATTTCAGCTCGGCCGCCCACGCCGTTCATGGCCGCGTTGAACGTGGTCCCAACCCCGATCGGTCCCGGAGACATCTTCTCCGCACGAGTATCTGCGGGTTATACCGAGGCTCGTTGCATTCATCGGCGACGAAGTCGAACACCTCCTCAATTGGCCGCTCAATAACGATGTCGCCTTGTACACGCATGGTTTACTCCAGTCCTCCACCACCGGGCAGCAGGCTGCTCACTATCCTTCGGACTCTGATGAAGCACGGTGGTCACCGCCGACGATCTTCAGTCCGATCGTTTCGTGTGGTTGACGTCCGCTGGCCGTCCGCCACGTCGCGAAGGCCGATAGCCGCCGCGACGGCCGCCCGACATGCACTGTGTACCCTGCCGTAGCAAGGAAGTCGCCAAAGCGGGTAGCAGCTCGATGCTCGACAAACGCGATCTCGGGATCGTGGTGAATCTCCCGCGAGTCGGACGACGGCGGGGCCGCGTTCGTCGATCGCGGAACGAACGCGGCCTTTAACGCTCGTAAGCATCGTGCGGCCCCGGGTCGCTGTCGCCGGCGCCGTCACCACATCTCCTGCATTACCCTCCGACGAGCCGGCGGGTCAGGGTCGGTGTTGTGGTGGGCGGCTTTGCCTGTGGCTGCTGAGCCTGCGCCGCATCGGGGGCCGCAACCGCGTAGACGATCACGACGCCGGCAACGACAAGCGCCCCCAGCCCGAAGATCGGCCCGGTCACCGCTCCGACGATGCCGATCCAGAGCAGCACGTTGAACCAGGTGCGGTCAGCGAGCCGGTGGGCGTTGAAGAGCGCTCCCCACCAGGACACGGTCTCGGCGATCAGCCCGGCCACCGTGATCGAGGCACCGGCGGTGATCAGCGCCAGTGGCGGCCAGAGGTGGCCATGAAGGAAGCCACCGTAATTGGTCTCACGCGAGACGAACAGCGCCAGCACAGCGCCCGCGGCCATGGCAACCAGGCCCCAGATTAACCAGCTCGTGATTGCGGACTTTCCGATGATTGATGCCGAAGCCGCCCTTACTCGCGCCGGCGACGACTCTAGCGCGATCGCGTCGGGCCCACCGACGACATAAGCGAGTGTCGCCATGCCAACGATCAGGGCTCCGATCCCGAAAGCGGGAATCGTCACGATGCCCACGATTCCAGACCAGAGCAGTGCGTTGAACCAGCGCCTGTCCGCGGGCCCGTGCGTATTGACCAGAGCGCCGGCCCAGGCAACGATTCCGGCCACGACGGTGACCCATAGGAAGGCGGCTCCCAGTAGCGTGAGCGTGAACATCATGCGCGAGTAGTCGTCCGGAAGAAAGGTCGCTTTGCTGCCTGGCGAGAGGCTCTCGAGATGCGCGAGTAGTGCCAGGCCGCTGGCCAGGAGCAGAATCGTGGCGGGAACCATGGCGAGGATCGATCCAATCAACCAATTCGTAGTCGTGCGCTTTGTCATCTTGACCACCTCCCGAGGCCACCGGCATCGTGGGCCGGCTCGACAGTGGCTGCGCCACTAACAGTCGGTCGTCTGCTGCTACCGCAATAGGGGCGGGGGCTCTACTGAGACAGAGGCAACGGTCCTGCCATTCGCAGGCCACGCGGCTCAGGGGGCAACGGAACCGGCACGTCTTTCAGGACCAGAGGTTCGGGGGCAGGACTTACACAGCCGGGTGGCCGGCTAGTCGGTACTAAAGTCTTACGGCCCGCCTTCAAGGGGACCGTTGCCTCTATTGACGGTCGCCGGGTGGCACGAGGGTAAGGACACCGCGTTGCGAGATCCCACCAGCGGGCACTTGGACGCGGCGAACATCGGCAATTAACCGAAGAGGTTGAGCCCCTGGCCGGGCAGAGAGGGCGACATGGCGGCGGTGATCCGACCGGAAACCGGTTTGAGAAAGTCGATGCGCTTTACCTGGCATTTCATCCAGATGTACATCGTCATGGGCGCTGGGATGGCGGCCCTCGCGATTGGGTTGGGCCTGCTGGGATATGGAAACCTGGGCAAACGCCTTCCCGAGTTCTATGCGCTGTTCATGGCTATTTCGATGGTGATCCCCATGGCGGCATGGATGCGTTTTCGGATGGGACACGGGTGGTCGCGCACAACTGAAATGTCCGCGGCCATGATCATTCCGACTGGGGTGCTGGTCGTCATCTGTTCGGTGGGCATCCTGCCCCATGCGGCCGCTCTGGCGTGGTCGATGCCCCTGATGACCGTCGCGATGCTGGGTGATATGGGCTATCGCTGGCGCGATTACGCCCAGCATCAGCATGGCGTGGTGACTGTGTCAGTTCGCACCGAGCACGCGGTGGGGGCGATCATGCGCGGGCGACTTGAGTCATGAGAGCCGATGTGCCGTCTTGACCGACTGGGGGCCAGTCGCCGTTGCTGATTGAGGTAGAAGCTATGGAAGTCACAGTTCGCAAGTCGCCCTCCAAACCGATTCGAGCAGAGGCGAGACGCAAGGCAGTCGCCTTAACTGCCATCAAGACCGTCCACACGCTCGCCTGGTTTTCGATTGAGTCGTGCATGATGTACCTGCTCTACGCCGGGTTCAGAAGGAAGTCAGATCGCCGCGCCGCGATCGCCGGCGCGGTCGTCGTTGGCGAGAGCCTGATCTTCGCCGGAAACGGATTTCATTGCCCCCTCACGAAGGTGGCCAGGGACCTCGGTGCCGAGCGGGCTGGTGTCACCGACATCTTCCTTCCTCGCTGGTTCGCCCATTACCTCCCGGTGATCCACGCGCCCTTGCTCGTCCTTGCCGCCTGGCTACACGGAAGGAATCTTCATGGCCGGTATGGCCGCGCGGTCATCGAGAACGAAATCGATATCAAGAGATCTCCTGAGGAAGTCTTCGAGTACTGCAGCGACCACATGCACGAACTCGACTGGAACCCAAAGATGCGCATGGTCAACAAGCTTTCCGACGGACCAATCGGGGTCGGCACTCGTTATGAGATGGAGTTCATTCCTGGCCAGCCGTTGATTGCCGAGTGCGTGCGCTTCGAAAGGCCGACGGCATGGACCATGGAGGGGAGGGCACTCGGAATGGATCTCAGCCTCGGAGGTCGCGTGACGCCAACCAGTGGCGGCTCTCACCTGGTCCTTGAGACGGGATTTCAGGCCAAAGGGCTGCGTGCTCTGGCCTTGCCACTGATCAAACGCCGCATGTGGCCGCAATTCGAACGCGATGTCCAGACGATCAGGTCGATATTGGAAGCTCGGACTCCCATTCCTGCCACGGAGGGCGCAGGCGTGGTCCATAGCTGAAGCCGCACGGCTGTAGGGGGAGGACTTTTAAACGATGGCGCAGGCACGTGTCGATCTTCATTCTGAGTTGAAGGACGGGCGTGAAAATCCGTTGACCCCGCCCAGGCGGCATGCGGTTAGCCGCCGCGGCTTTCTGAAGACCGTGGGGGGAGCGTCGGCCCTCGCGGCGGTGGGTGCGGCTGGAGCCGCAACCTGGCGTGCTGTCGACCAGGGAGTGTTCAGTACGAACCAAGGGCCAGCCTACGACGCCTGGCAAGCCTGGAACGATCAAGCCGGCGGGGTGGCGCTCAACCTGGTCCGAGCCGCGGTGCTGGCAGCAAGCGCACACAACAGCCAGCCCTGGCTGTTCCGACTCGCCCCGAACCGGATTGACCTCTACGCCGCCACCGCTCGGAACATCGGAACGATGGATCCGCTGCGGCGTGAGATGTACATCTCGCTTGGCTGCGCCCTCGAAAATGTGGTGTTGGCGGCCAATGCTCATGGCCTGGCACCCGCGGTCCAGCTGATGCCCGACTCAGGGGACCCTACTTTCGCAGCGCGAGTCGACCTCGCCCCCGGTGCGACCAATCGGTCGGCGCTTTACGAGGCCATCCCCAGCCGCCACATGAACCGAGCCGGATATGCAGCAAAACCAGTGGCATCGCAGACGCTGAGCGCGATGGAAGCGCTGATCGACACGCCCGAGGTCGGCGTCGTGTGGCTCACGAGCGACTCCCAGAAGCGAGCCTTCTCCGAGATGACGATCCGGGCCACCGAAGCGATCATCGCCGACCCCCAGCAGGCTGCCGACGACTTCCCCTGGTACCGCTACGATTGGAGCGAGCTGCAGGCCCACAAGGATGGGCTGACCCTGGACACCTCGGGGGTCTCGCCACTCATTCGAACCGTCGGCAAGCTCCTGGGCGTGTCACGGGACCAATCCAACCAGGGTTGGGTCACGTCGACCAGGGACACCCAGTTGCCTACTGCGGCCGCCTTTGGCATGCTGGTGGTTCGCCAAGCCGGCGACAACGCACAGCGTATCCAGGCCGGTCGCGTCTGGCAGCGTATACACCTATGGGCGACGAGCCAGGGTCTGGCCATGCAACCGCTGAACCAGGTGGTGGAGCGGGCTGATCGGGAACAGTCGGCCGGTCTGGCCCCCAACTTCAGCAATAGCGTCGCCGCGATGATCCCGGACGACGGCTGGCATGCCATCATGCCCTTCCGGATCGGCTACCCGACTGTGGACGCTCTCGAAAGCCCCCGTCGGCCGGCCGAAGATGTTGTCGTTCGCGGCTAACTGAGAGGAGGACGTCATGGATGTGATTCGGCGAAACGTGTTGGAAGGGCTCCTCGTCATTTTGGGTGGGCTCTACGTCTATGTGGGCATCTACGAGACCGGTATCCCGCGACTGACTGGGATCCTCGGCGGACTGATCATCGTAGTCTCGGCCTTCGTCGGAATCCGCTCACGAGTGATCGCAGGTGGTCTGCTATTGCTGGGGACGATTCCCCTGGCCATCGCCTCCTGGTGGAGCATCGTGACGCCGCTGATCGCCGTGCTCGCGCTCCTGCTCGGCGGAATCATCCTTTCTCGAAAGCGCGCCAGGTCGATGCTCGTCGCGCGACGATAGTCGATCCCGGCGACGACTCAAGCTGCACACGCACGTTCGCCCGCCGTAGGTCCCGGAATCCAGGTGCCGTTGGGCCCTGCCGATGAGTCGTCGCCTCGCACAGGCTTGCGGGACGACGACAGCAGCCGACCGCGCCCCGAATCGAGCGATCTAGGAGGTACCCAATCGTGCAAGCCGTAGCAGCGGGTCGCCGGTCTCTTCCCGTGGAGGTCACACCGTCGTCGATCGTGAATCGGCTGGGCTTGTGGTCGGCTGGCGCGGCAGCCGTGTTCAGCGTGGCGTTCGGGATCGCCGTCTTCCTTACGCTCCTGTTCTTTCCCCAGACCACCTGGAACGGAGATATCCGAGCCTTCGCCGCTAGCTACAACCCGCTCGCGATGGCCCTGGGGGTGGTCCCATCGATTCTATTGGCGCCGGCTTTCCTCGGGCTCGTCGTGGCGGTTCACTACCGGACTGCGGCCGCAAAGAGACCGCTCACACTGTTCTCGCTGGCGCTCGCGACTCTCTACGTCGCCACCGTGGGGATGAACTACTTCCTTCAGCTCACCGCCGTCCGTCAAAACCTCACGGCGGGTCACACCGAGGCGATGGCGCTGTTTGCGATGGGGAACCCGCAGTCGGTCTTCTGGGCGCTCGAGATCCTCGGCTACTTCTGGCAGGGCGCCGCCGCCATCCTGATGACGGTGTACTTTGCCGGGACTGGCCTCGACCGCTGGATTCGGTGGATGCTGGCTGCGGTGTTCGTCAGCGGGGCCATCGGCGTGGTGGCCGCCATCCGTGGGGTCAGCTCTTTCAGCGATCCAGTCTTCGCCGCTGGGTCGGGCATATGGATGCTCGGTTTCCCCGCGGCCATGATCCTCTGTGCGATCCACTTCCGGCGCTTCGGCAGCCCACCTCGAAGCACAAATCGATGAGTCCGCTGGATTGACGGGAGGACCAGATCGAGATGTGGCCAGCAGGGTCCGACACCTTCGCCGACAGCGTGCCTGCTCAGGTGGCGACGCGGTGAAGATGCCGCCAAATAAGGAGTGGATGCAATGCTGACCTTCAGGAACGTCTTGGCGCTCGGGGTCTTCATCTTCGGGACAACCTTCTTATGGTTGACCCCTTCGTTCGTCGGCAAGTCGGCGACGGGCGCCGTCTGGGCAGTCGCCCAGGCCCTGGCGATGGCCGCCATTCTCGGCTTCACAGTAGCCGCTTGGGGGATTTTTAAGGCTGCTGGCTGGTGGGAACCCGTATTGGTCGTCTCGGCCCTCGTCGGGATGGCTTCGATCATCCCGTACTGGATCGGTATTCAAAGCGTGACCGGTGCCGTCGATTCCGCGGCGATCGAGAACGTTGTGGGCCACGTTGCGGGGGCGGCGGTCGTGATCGCGGTGTTGCTGATTCATCCGGCCGAGCATTGGGTGGTCGGAAGGCTGTAACAGTGCGGCGATCAAACGGCTCTTGGGCGCCGAAGGAGGTATGTCGATGAGCACATCTACTGTTACCGCACCTCGAACGATTTCCGCCCGCCCAACCGCGCCGAAACCCGCGCCGTCCCCATCGCCAATGGCGCCTTCCCTGCGGCGGCTGGGCTTCTGGTCGGCCATCGCGATGGCGACGACCTACGTCGTGTTCTTCCTCAGCTCGAGTTTCGCGTTCGGTGTCTTTCTTAAGGTCCCCTGGGATCAGATCATCCCAATCGGTGCCTCGATCCTCATCGCCCCGACATTCGTCCTTCTCATGGTCAGCCTTCACTACGCGGCGCCAGAGGCGAAGAGGATCTGGAGCCACGCGGCGAGCGCCTTTGCGATCCTCTACGCCGCCTTCGTCTCCATCGTCTACATCACGCTCCTGTTCGTGGTCGAGCCGCATGTGGTTCACCACACCCAGAGCGACGTCGCACCCTTCCTCTTCGGTCACGGAACCTTCCTCCAGATGCTGGACGGGCTCGGCTACACCTACATGAGCCTGGCGGTGTGCCTCACCGCGCCGCTCTTTGCCGGCGGGCGGTTGAATGGGTGGATCCGTGGGATTGCGATCGCGAGCGGACCAGGTGCGCTGGGTGTGCTGGTGTCCTACGTGGTCTATACCGGACCGCTGACACTCCTTGGGATCGGAGCCTTTCTGGTCCCCGTGTACGGCGTGCTGCTCGCCATCTACTTCCACCGGGTCGGACTTCGCGTGGACGTTAGATGACGGTCCAGGTCAGGGCAGGGCGCCCGACACCGGCGGCTGAGCGGGCGAGTCCGACAAATGCATCTGCCAGCAGGGCGGCGATCCGACCGGGCCCTTCGTCAACCAGTGTGCAGGCCCTTACCGCGGCGCGGATCGGGATGTGGTCGGCCGTCGGCGTCGCGGTCTTCAACGTGTGGTTCTGGGTCGGGTTCATCCTGTATGAGCCCGTCCTCCAGGCGCCGTGGCGAGGGATGAATGTGTACGTGGCCGCGTTCGTGCCGTCGCGGTATCTCGCCTGGGTCGTTCCGGCTTTTCTCATTGCGCCTGCCTTGCTGACGACGATCGCCTGCCTTCATGCGTGGGCAAACCAAGACAAACGCACCTGGAGTCTGCTGGCGCTCGTCTTCGCGCTTCCCGGCGCGACCTTGATGGCGGCGCTCTACTACATCCAGATGACGGTCGTCCCCAATGATCTCGTTCACGGGGTGACCGATGGGCTTCGGCTGTGGATCTACGCCCCGCCCTACCCGTTCACCTTTCCCGGTGCGCTAGAAGGCGTCGGATACGGCTTCGAAGCCGTGGCCTTTCTCCTGGCCGCTCAGGTCTTCGAGAGGGGCAGTCAGCAAGGCTGGCTGCGCTGGACCTTCCGCGCGACCGGTCTCTCGACGCTCCTCGTCTTCATCGATCCAGTGTTCCGCCTCCCGGTCCCTTTGGTCGTCGCGGACGGGGCGCTAGGACTCATCTTGCTCAGCGCTGCGCCACTTCTACTGGCAAACCTCTGGAGGCGGGAGATCAAGAGCAGCAACCTGAGACCAGATTGAGCGAGCCTGAACGCGGGAGGTACGCAAGATGAAAAAGGCGGTCGCAGCGGCCACAGTCGGTGTGGTTGCGGGCATCTTAACCGTCAGGAGGTTCAAGCGATGGGGTGCTACTTCCGACGAGGTTTCGCGGGCTCTCCCTGGTGATGACCAAGTGGCGCACGCGTTAGTGGCAACCACACGGGCAATCACGATCCACGCTCCGGCGGATGCCGTGTGGCCCTGGTTGGTGCAGATGGGATGGCATCGTGCCGGGTGGTACAGCTACGGCGCGATCGACAACGATCACTTGCCCAGCGCGAGTCACATCATCCCGGCACTGCAGGACCTCCACGTTGGCGACTTCGTTCCCGAAGGAGTTGGCGTTGGCTGGACGGTCACAGCGCTCGAGCCCGGGCATCTCCTCCTCCTCACCAAACATGGACCCATGGCTGGTGTGGACTGGCTGGAGTGGGTCGACAGTAGCTGGTTATTCCTCATAGACGAAATTGATTCAGAACACTCGCGACTCGTTGAGCGCGCCCGCACTGCCATCAAAGTCAAACCCAACACCAGGGCAGGGGCCGTCGCCTCGACCCTGTTCGTTGGACCCGCGCTCGCCATCGGCGACTTCGTAATGGCGCAGCGCCACATGAGGGGAATCCAGCACCGGGCAGAACGTGTTTGGCGCACAGCCGCAGAATGATGCGGCATGCGAGGGCAGCACACTTGGGCGTTCGCTTAGGCCGCTAGCAAGAATATTGGCTTGGCTTCTTGGGTTGTGCCCTGCGTGGGTCAGTCCCTCGTAGGTCGCGCACTGAATGTCCAAGGGTCGTAGAAGCCCGTTGGCGACCCCGCTTTTGGCCGCGCCCTCGGTACATTGCATGTAGCAACGCCGATGGACGCGACGTGGCAACACAATCCGGCACGTCGACCTCGGCCTCTCGAATACAGAATGATGGACACCCGCGGACGCACTGAACTAGCCTGATCGCGATGCCCGAAGACTTGTATGACGATCGGCTGCGGGCGGAGGACGATGCCGCGGGCCTCCCGCTTCCCTCTTCCGAATTTCGGGAACCGGGGGCCCGTCTTACCGCAAACGTCCGACTGCTGGCCATCGCCTCCTTCTTCCAGGATCTGGGCAGTGAATCCCCGAACATTCTGTTGCCGCTCTTCCTGCTCAATGTGGTTGGCGCGGGCACCGCTGCTATCGGCCTTGTCGAGGGCGTGGCCGAATCCACGGCCACATTCACGAAGCTCGTGTCGGGCTGGCTCTCCGACCGCCTGGACCGGCGCAAGCCGTTGGTCGCACTGGGCTACGCGCTCAGCACTGCCACCCGTCCCTGGCTCGCCGCCATCGCCTCCTGGCCTCCCGCTCTCTTCATCCGCTTTGGCGACCGCGTAGCCAAGGGAATCCGAACCTCTCCACGAGACGCGCTGCTGGCCGACTCCGCCCCGGCGGCCACGACGGGACGGGCCTTTGGGCTCAACCGCGCGATGGACTCGCTCGGGTCCTTCGCCTCGCTCGTCGTTGCCTTCATCCTCATTCTGGTCATCCAGGGGAACGCCCTCAAAATGGAGCCGGCAACCTTCCGCTGGCTCGCCGGATTGTCGGCCGTTCCAGGCGTCCTCGCGGTGTTGACGGTGGTGCTGCTTGTCCGGGAGGTACGCGCGAGGCATCGGCACAGCGAGCAAACTGTGCCGACGATTGACCCCGGAGCGCTTGGGAGGCTCCTCGCCGATACCGATCGGCGCTTCTATCTGTATCTCGGAGCAATCGCACTCTTCACGCTCGGCAACTCGAGCGACGCATTCCTCGTGCTCCGGATGCAGCGGCAGGGCCTGACGCTCCTGGCGATCGCCGGGGTTATGATCCCCTTCAATCTGCTCTACGCAACAGCCAGCTACGGTGCGGGTGTGCTTTCCGACCGCTTTGGCCGGCGGGTCCTGCTGATTGGTGGTTGGCTGATCTTCGCCGTCGTCTATCTGGCCTATGCCCTAGGTCCCGGCCCGGCCCTCACCGCCGGGCTCTTCGTCGTCTATGCGCTCTACTATGCGGCGACCGAAGGCGTGGGCAGGGCGCTGGTGGCGGACATGGTCTCGAGCCGCAGCCGCGCCACCGCCTACGGCGTCTACTACGGAGTGCTTGGCGTCGCCACCCTGCCCGCCAGTGTTCTCGCCGGCCTCCTCTGGCAATGGATCTCGCCCTCGGCGCCCTTTCTCGTGGGTGCCACGTTAGCGTTGCTGGCCAGCGTCGCGCTGGCGGTGGCGCCTCTGCAACATCGCCGAACCAGTTAGATCCTGCGGCTGCGTCCCTGCGCGGGGCCGGTCGGCCCGAGCCGGCCAGCCGACCCTCGCTCAGCGGGACTCTCTTCCCGGGTCGCTTGGCACCCGCTGCGCAGGACCTTGGCGCCCGCTGCATGGGACCTTCGCCACTTCCTTCGCTCCTTCGATGGCGGCAGTGTTTGAGCGGAGGTGATATTCAATGTTCGGTCTTGGATGGAATACCGTGCTGCTCGACCTGCATGGTGTTCTGATGTTCGTGACCCTGATTTTCTCCGCTTTCCTCTTCGGGGCCGTCTTCTTCTCGCGTCAGCCCGATGGGCTGATGGTCCGCAGGCTCAAGGTCAGTTCGATCGTCGCGTTTGTGGGACTGTTGGGGTTGATGATCACCGGGATCATCCCCGATATTTCGTTCGGATCGGGATCCACGTTCAGCGGCACCGTCACGAATGACTTCGGCAGCTTCGTCACCAAGGTGACCGACACCACGCTCGGCAATTTCACCGGACCGCTGCTGTTCGACATGATGGAGCACGTATCGTTGATCGTGCCGGGTCTCGCCGCAGTGATCGGGTTTCTGGTCCTGTACCTGGGCCGCCGGGTCATGACGGAACCGGCCATCAGGGCGAGCGTCTTGAGCCTGATGCTGGTGGCAGGCGCCTGGACATTCGTCCTGGGCGCGATCGGCGTCTATATCACTAAGGTCCTGACCTTCCCGGCTGGGTCGTGAGGAGGATTGAAATGAGCACCCCACTACCGCGGACGAAGGGATCGACGTTCGAACCTTCCTCGGTGTCCGAGCGGATGGCGACAGGAGCGAGCCCGCTCGTCGCGGCGGCGTTTGTCGCCGGGATCGTTTACATGTGGCTGGAGACGGCCTTCAGGCTGGCGTTCACCTATTCAGCGAACTTCGACGCGTTCTGGGTATTGTGGAACGGACGGGTCGGCGACATCGCCGCCATGTGGCTGACCATTTCCGGAGTTTCCCTGGTCCTGTTCTTTGTCCTTGGATTTTGGGTCTTCCGGGGCCGGAGCCGGGTCGGGACGATTCCATGGTGGACCGCGGCCCTGATCATCTCGGCCATTGCCGCACCCCTGATTGGTGAGATCGGCACCCCAATTGGGGTCTAGAGACGGAGGCCGCCTGGCGGTTGACAGGCGGCCTCATCGTGGGGAGCGGTCCCAGGGTCACCGCTCACGCGGCGCCGTCGGGTGTCTCAGTCAGTCGACGGATCTCATCCGCCACGTCGGCAGCCATGCCGTTCCAGGCCTCGCTCGTGGTCCTCAAGCTGGCGGATCAGCTCGCCCCGTGAGGCGAGATCGGCGAAGAGTTCGGAAAGTGATACAGAGGTACCGAAGGACGGCATCTGGGGCGGCCGGTTGATCGGGCAAAGATCCGTCGACCTGTAGATCCAGATGGAGGGCGACATCGAGTTGTTTTGACAGCTACCGTGACAGCAACGCCGGTGGACGCCGATGGACAGGCCAGCACAGACTAGTTGGTCGGCCTCGCCCTGCCACTACAGCACGACGCTTGATGGACGACTGGGGACGCGCTGAACCGTAAGTTACTCGAACTTCAAAACCGCTGGTCGGCATCCTTGGCGACGTCGACGGACGGATCGTTCCCGTCGCGCCCCCGCCATTTCGAATTGGCGCAGTGACCGCCGAGGCCGCTAGAACCACGCACAGCTGTGGAGTGGCTTGGCGAACGGGCGTTCCGACGGCTTAACTGACGGCACATCGACGACGGGTTGCTACAGGCCTCATGCTGATCCTTCTCGCGGCTGAATTCGCCATCGCGCTGGCAAACGCGCTCTTCGGCTGGCACGCCGTATGGCCTCTGTATGCGGCCATGCTGATAACGCTAGTCGCCCTTGCCATCGCGGCCATCGTTGCCGTCCGCAGCCGGTCGCCGAGCCCGAGGACGTCCTGAGAGAAAACGCGCTTGGGTCGCTAACTAGGCGATACGCGAATAGCGCAAGCCCAGCGGTTATACCGTCCGGCCTTGGGGGTTGGCCATTCCCGCGCGCCACGTAATAAGCCGCAATTCGTCGTTCGACTTGACAATGAGTCCAACCGATGGTTTAGTTGAGTGAAATCTGCGATCAAGACAGCTCGTTACGCGAAGGAGGGGATCCACCATGCCGCTGAAACTCGTCAGAGCGCTCGTCCTCAGCTCATCGCTTGCCGCTTTATCGCTATTCGGTGCGAGTTCCCAAGCACTTGCTTACGGCAGCGCTGACCAGTGGCAGGCCGGCTTCGCCGGGACCTTTATCTCCAAGACGACCGCACCCTCTGGGTTCTGGGGGTGGTGCGCCTTCGGCGGAAGCAATGGAAGTAGCGCGGTCGGCACGACGGGAACGACCGGGGACTGTCAGATCGCTAATTACTTTCCACCGCTCAGTACAGAACTCGGGGCGCCACTCAATACGTTCCATTTCACCGTAGACGCCACGGGCTGGGTCATCGGGACGGGAAGCACCGGAGTGCCTCCCGGCGTCCCCTCCTTCTTCGTCGCTGGCGGGACCTTTACGGTAAGCGGCCCAGGCGCATCGATTCTCCACCAGATTTTCGGAGTGCCGGTCGGGGTACCTTTCCCGACCTCACTGGCCTGCGGACCTGGCACAACCGCAGCAGCTCTGGTTGGCACTCCCTGCGATACGGGCGTTCCTGCGGTTCCAGGACACTTCGGTTTCACGGGTCCTGGGTTCGAGATCCAAATCCAGGTCACGAAGGTCAGTTGAAGGCCGTCTTCGGGTAAGGCATTCCTCGCAAGCGTATGTGAACCCGGCGGCACAGCCGCCGGGTTTCTTTCATTCGCCCGGCATGGGTAGTCACTCGGAGGTGAGTATTGAGAACCTATGGGGAGTTGGCTTCGCCCCCGGCCGCGCTATCAGACCTTGGAGACCGCAGGGCGGCAACACGATCCCACGCCGCTCATTCCGGCTCGTCACTGGCTCGTGACGGCATAACTGACGGCATAGGCGTTGGAAGCTGCGCGACGACAGTGGACGCTGCGGCCCTCGTGCTTCATCCCGACGTGTACACAAAGGACTGGCATAACTGCAAGTGGACACTACGGACCATTCTCGTGACCACCTTCAAAACCGCTGGTCGGCATCCTTGGCGATGTCGACGGACGGATCGTTCCCGTCGCGCCCCCGCCATCCTTTGAACTCGAAACCGACAATACCGAGTACACCAAATATGCTTATCAGGCGACGGCTTGCTGCCGCAGAATCCGCATTTGACAGCAGCCGTGACAGCAACCCGATTACCCGGAGGAGCCCATGCTGGAGAGTCGTTGGCTGCCTGGCAAGTTCGAAGAGCTGATCACTGCCGATGATCGGTCTCTGAGGTTTACCTCGCTCGGCCTCGCAACCGGCGGCAAGCTCAGCCCTGAAAATGCTGCCGAATTTCAGCAACGTTCCAGCTTTATAGGCGACCTGGTTACGACCGTGCCCAAGGATACCCGCGATAGCTTCGAGCGGCTGCGGACCCTTCATTCATACGGCGTTGTCTGCTATGACCCGTTCACGGTTGCTGAGGATCTGCGATGGGTAGTGCTCGAGCAGGCCCTTCGCGAGAAATACATCGAGTACTACGAGGGCGCCTTGGACATCACGGGGTGGGCTGAGAGAGTTCAGTTGGTCAGTGCGTCGTCCGCAGGCCCGTGGGAGCTTCCCGTGCTGGGCCCGGTCAGCGCTCCTTCGGCGGTGCTGGTCCGACCTGACGGACACGTCGCCTGGGTTGACGAGGGCAGCGATGCCGGGTTGCGCGACGCGCTGACGACGTGGTTCGGACCTGCGGCGTCCGGAGGTCGTACTGTCGAACCCGTTACCACGGAGGACTTCTGATGCGCAGCGTGACCTACTCGATGGGCGTCTCACTTGACGGCTACATCGTCGGGCCCGACGGCAAGTTCGACTGGACGCCGCCCGACGAGGAGGTCTTTCGCTTCGTCACCGACGAGATACGAGAGGTCGGCGTCCAC
>Ga0070698_100002955_pt1 | contig 18700 bp, 15 predicted proteins | sample KBSK1502metaG_FD_65477 | JGI IMG/M metagenome (GOLD analysis project Ga0070698, IMG submission 65477) | Corn, switchgrass and miscanthus rhizosphere microbial communities from Kellogg Biological Station, Michigan, USA - KBS K1-50-2 metaG | ecosystem: Host-associated > Plants > Roots >...
AACCGTGTCGAACCCCCGAACGATTTCATCCACGGTGATTCGACCCGTCGCAATCCGCGCGCCGCTTCCAGTCGCAAGCGCGACCCCGCCTCGATGAACAACCGCGCGGAACGTGGCGCTGGCCGTGTCAGCGAATTGGGTGAACGCCACAGTCGGAATCGATCGGTGTCGTTCCCGGATCGCCGTCAGCAGCCGGATCCGTTCGTCATCCGCTGAATTGCCATTCCGATCGAGTGTGCCGAGAATGGAACGGCAGCCCAACGTGTGCCTATCGAGGACCGCACGGAGTGCCGCGACATCGACTCCGCCGTTAGGCCTCATCAGCTCCGGAAACCCGAGCTGCACGGCGTCATCGACGACGGGCCACGATTCCAACTCGCGTCGATCCGGAATACATCCGGAGTCCAGTGCGGCGGCAAACGAAGCGGCGCGCCGAAGACGTCGTCTCAGCGACTGGCGGAGCGCTGCCTCCGACGACGCCCAGGCACGAATGAGCCCGAGTACCAGCAGCGCGTGAGCCGCTCCGCCGTCGGACGCTGGTAGTGCAGGTGGTAATTCCCGAATCGTCCGCAAGGTATCGGGGTCGCGGGGCACCGACAGCCAATGAGGCTCGCGAATGGTCGGCAGCGAGGTCGCAGGCCGAATCGACGAGGCGCTCCACGACCCTGATACGCGACGCACGACGAGCCGTCGCAGGTCATCTTCTCGGATGGTGTCGGCCCTGGACCCAATAAACAGCGCGACGAGCGCTCGAAGGTCGCGCGAGCAATTGTGAATCGGTGTCGCGGTCAGGAGCAACACCCTTGCGCCCCACGCCAGGTCCGCCAGCGCCGCATACCGTTTTGCCCGCGGATTTCGCGCATGGTGCGCCTCATCGAGGACAAGCAATGCCGGCCCGGCGTCGCGCACTTCGCCCCGGCTGAGCGCTTCGTACGAGGCGAGACTGGCCGCGACGCCGGCACGACCTAACGAATCCCGCCACATCCGTCGCAACGCGGCTGGCGCGACGACCAGCGCCGGCTGGATGACGCGTGCGACCGCGATCGCGACGAACGTTTTTCCCAGTCCGGTGGCATCGGCGAGTACGGCGCCGCCCCACTCGTCGAGCATCGCCAGCAGTCGCGATGCCGCATCCACCTGGTGCGGCGCCAGCCGGATCGCTCCCTGTTCGGCCGTGATCGCCGGCCCGGCCAGGTACGCTTGCGCCATCCGCTGCTTCACCTGCCGCGGATCGGCCGCGATCAGACGTTCATCCATTCGAGCAGCGGCGCAATGGTGCGCTGCCGGATGCGGAACGCGTCGAGGACAGCACTGGTCAACTCCGCGCGACCGGGCGCATCGCCGCGCATCCCACGCTCTCCAAGCGGCGCAAGAATGTCACGCGCCCGCGCCCAGTCGTCAGGCACCGGCAGGCGAGCCATCGTCCAAGCAAAGTGCCGCCGGTATCCTCCCCGCGCCGGCTCTGCGACCGCACCAACCCATGAATCGGCAATCGGCGAGTTGAGGAGTGCGGCCAGCGCCTGGGCATCGGCCAGGTCTTTCGTCGCGAGCACATAACACGTGTTCAGCGGGACGGTGCGATCGCCCGCGTCCAACACGAGCGCCTGGAGCGATCGCCCGAGATCGGCCCACACGACACGAGGCCGGTCGGACCGCGATCCTTCCAGGCGGAAGAGCGACCACCATGCCTTTGTCCCGCGCGCATCCGTCCGAGATTCCAGCCGGCTCCGCCACGGCAGGAGCCAGCTCCGGAGGTCGGGAGGGAGCGTTTTGAGCAAACGTCCGTCTTCGCCGTACGGGAACACGATCGTCTGCTCCCCTCGAACAGCACGCCAGCTTGCCACGGATTCGCCGCGCAACACGGGCCGCACGAAATGCGAATTCAGCCCGACGTTGCGAGACGCCCCGTTCAACAGAAACGCATCGTTACACCCGCACTTCACACCCAGTGTCGCCACGCCCAGCCGGGCGTCCGCGAGGGGAACTCCGCCACTCGTCAGGCGATCGAACGCCACGCGGGCGTCCGGCGGAAGCGTGATCCACGGCGCCCCGGCGGTCTGGTCGAGCGGGAGCATCGACCGGGGCGATCGCCACGCCACCTGCACGCGGCCCCGATGCACGGCCAGGCGAACATCATCAGCCGGCGGCGCCGTGGAGACGGAGGCGACGACAATGGACGGATACGTCGCTGCGTCGAACATCGCCGGTGCATCCGCCCAATCCTCCAGGGCGACGAGCTGCGACCGCTCGGTGAGAAGCCGTCGTACACCGCCGCCAGCGAGTGCGCGCCACAACTTGGACGGCACGAGCATCGCGAGAACGCCGCCGGGGTGCAGCAGCTGATGACTGCGTTCGACGAACAGGCTGGCGGCGTCGACCTGGGAGCCGAAGCCGGATCCGGCGCGAGCGGCTTTGGCCCCCGGAAGCCACGCCGCTTCGCGAAACACGCGGAACTCCCGGCGAAGACGGTCGCGCATCATGACGGGGATGCGGTGGAGGCGGATCCACGGTGGGTTGCCCATCACCAGGTCGAAGCCGCCCGCCCGCGCGGCGTTAGGGAATTGCGCCGCGAAAGCAAATGGCAACGCACTCCCCGCCAGAACTGACTTGTGCTGCGCACGCAGCTCACGGGCCTTCATCCGGAGGTGGCGCAACTCGTCGCGTTCACCGGCCAGGGCGCCGCGTCTCCCGCCGAAGAGGTCGCGCCCCCGCGCGGCAGCCACGAGCGACCGGCGGCGAACCGCGACCTCCGCCAGTCGCGCGTCCAGCCAGGACAGAACCCCGGCCCGCTCGGCACGATCGAGCTCACGCGCCAGCGACTTCTTGCGCGCGCCGGTTGCCCGTGCATAACGAGCGCGCAGCAGATCCGCCCGGCGACTTCGCGCGGTCGAAACGGCCAGCGAAAAGTCTCCGCCCGCGAGGGTATCACCGCAGCGAATGTTGTGGTCCAGGTTGGGCAGCGGGGGCACCGCCATCGGGTCGCTCGCGGGATGGTCGACCACCAGCGCCAGCCACAGGCGCAGTTCACACAGCCAGACCGCCGTGGGATTGATGTCAACGCCGAAGACCGAGTGAGAGACCACGTCACGTCGGATGGCCGCGACCGGCCGCGCGTCACCAGCAGCTGCGCCTAACTGCGTCAATCGTTCGACGGCGTGCACCAGGAACGCGCCGGAGCCGCACGCCGGGTCGAGGACGCGCAGTCCCCTCATTGCCGAGCGCAGGCCTTCTGCTTCACGTTCAACCAACGGCGCCCCGTCAACGACGCGCGCCAGTGTGCCCTCGTCCACACCTCGCGCTAACAGCAAAGACTCGAGCGCCGTGTCGGTGAGCCGCGCCACGAGCGTCAGTGGCGTATAGAACGCCCCCGTCGCGTGCCGCTCGGCGGACGCCATCAAGGACTCGAAGGCCCGACCGAGGATCTCCGGGTCGATCGCGGCTTCGTGCCAGCGCGTGTTCTCCTCGCGCGGCGTGAACCGATAACGCAGCAGGAGCGAGTCGAAGGCGTCGCCCCAGTCCTCGTCCTGCATCGTGACGTCGCGGGCCCGTTCAACGGGCGCCCGGGTGAACAGTCCGCCGTTCAGGAACGGAATTCGCCCCAGCGATCGTGCCAGCGGTGCGCGACGACCGGGTGGCGTATTGAGCGTGCCGAAAAACAGCGGTTCCAGGACTCGACGCTGGAATCGGCCGCCACGTTCCATGCCCGTGTCGAACATCCGCGCGAGAAAACGTCGGTCACCATCCAGCCAGCCGCGCTCTTCGAGGAACGCCAGGAATAGCAGGCGCGAGACGTGGAGCAGGGCGATGTCGCGCCGGATTTCGAGTGGCGCGCGACCCGACGCGCCAGTCGCGAGTCGGGTTACCAGGCTCTGAAGGGCGAAAAAGAAACGGCGCGAAATGGCCTCGCGCCCAAGGATCTCCACCCAACGGGCGTGGGTGACGATATCGGAGCCGTCCCGCGACGCCGACAGCGCCCGCACGATCTCCGCATCAGAGGCGACGGCGTGCCGACCGTCGACGGCCAGGGCGGCGACCCGCGGCGTTCCGGTTCCGGCGTGCCAGGCGGCGACCACCACCTCGCATCGCGCGGGTGCGACGACCACCAGGAGCCACAGCAGGTGTGGGGCCTTCTTCGACAGCCCGGCCGCGATCTGGCCGGCGTGCTCCCGCGCGGGGGTGCTGTCGTCCGTCACGATGAACATCAGCCGGAGGGCCTGTTGGGCGGCTGCCAGGCGGACGGACTGCAGGTGATCGGGTAAGCCGAGCGCCCGGCAAGTGCTTCTACTGGCAACGGCTGGTTCACCGAAGGGAAGCGTCCGCACGAACGCGGAAAGCAGCTCCGCGGGGTCGCATCGAGAGAAGACACTGAGCCACGCGGCAGCCTGCATGGCGCCAACGTGGTGACCACCTCAGGATTGCCCGTCATCCTCCCAGCGCAGAGGGGAGCAATTCCGCTCAACCAAAGCAGGGCCCGGGATGGCTCAGAGCCATTCGCTATAAGGTGTTGGCGCAGGACCCGGGGCCGTCTGGGAAGATCGTCGATGAGCTCGAATCCTACGGACCCGGGAGACCAGCCCACTTACTCGATTCCAAGCGACTCAAGCGCGTGGCGTTTCTGCTTTTGTCTCGCGAAAGAGCTCGGTAGGCGTTATCGTCGTGACGTCCCCACAGCGGTGAAAAAACGTCCAGAAATGGCAAAATCAAACACCAACAACACCGCGATCCACGGACCCGACGACAACAGTCTGGGAGTCCTCGGGTCGAACATCATCATCCGGCTGCTCGTCTACTACTTCGTAATTACGATCGTGGCGTACCTCGCCATGAAGTTCATGCCGGCTGCGATGCGTGACCTGATCATGGCAGCCATTCGGCCGCTCACTGGCCTGAGTACCGAGCCAGTCACCAACTTCTCCACGCCCGACCCAAGGGTTGAGGCTCTGACGTCGCGCGCAGCGATACTCATGGCGATCATCGCGTCGCTGGCCGCCATAGTGAATTGCCTCCCTGTTTCGTGGACGTACATGTTCACGCGCCAGAAGAAAGGGTATCAGCAGTCGGTGGTGCACACGCTGATTCTGCTGCCCGTCGTGGTCGCGGTAGTTGCCACCATCGTGCGGAGCAGCGCCGCCCTCGCCTTCAGCTTGGCGGGTATCGTCGCAGCGGTCCGTTTCCGCGTCGCGCTCGAGGACAGCCGGGACGCTGTCTTCGTATTCGGCGTCATGGCGCTGGGTCTGGCGTGCGGAGTGTCCCTGGAAGCCGCCGCAGTGCTGTCCGTGCTGTTCAATGTGATCGTGCTCGTCCTCTGGTATTCGGATTTCGCTCGGACACCGCCCTCGCTCGAGGGAGAACGGGCCCAGAAGCATTACGAAAAAGCTGTGGCTATCGCCAATCGCACCAGTCAGTTCGTCGCACGTCTCGATCGCGAGATCCTTGATTCGATGGCGCCGGCCCAGCTCGACGCGCTGCAGGCCCGCCTCGACAAGCAGAAACAGAAGTTCGGGCTGACCGCAGAAGCGGCCGAGGAAGAAGGACCTCGCTTTGAAGGACGGATCACCGTGCACGTGGGGGATCCGGATCAGGCGCAGCCCGCGGTGGAAGCCGTCCTGCAAGCCAGCCTCAAGCGTTGGAAGATGGTGCGCATCGAGCGCACCGACGGAGAAGCGCGTATCGTTTATGCAGTGCGCCCGAAGAAGGGCCAGAACCTTGAATCGATTTCGAACACGCTCACCAATGAGGCGGCGCCATTCGTCGCCAGTGTGGAGGTAGAACGATGGGCCTGAAGACAACTCGCCAACGCTCCCTGCTCGTCCTGGCGCTGGGTGCCCTGCTGGCAACGCCTAACGCGGCCTTTGCCCAGGATCAGAAGGAAGACAAGGCCCCGAAGGAGCCGCCCACCCCGGAGAAGATCGCCGAGTGGAAGAAGGAAGCCGAAGCACGAATGCTGTTCACGTCCGATTCGCCCGTCGAGCTGAAACTCGTCGGCAACTTCAAGGCCATCTCGAAGGATCGCGACACGCTCAGCACCAAGGAGTTCTGGGGCGAAGTCCAGATGGCCGACGGCAAGGGCGGTGAGTTGAAGATTCCGGTTCAGCTCCGGACGCGCGGTCACTATCGCCTGGCCAACAGGAACTGCTCGTTTGTGCCGCTCCGGCTCGACTTCAAGAAGGCGGAGGTGAAGGAGACGGTGTTCGATGGGCAGGACAAGTTGAAACTTGTCACGCACTGCAATTCGAACGCGTTGTACGAGGAGTACATGATTCGCGAGTACCTCGCGTACAAGGTTCACAACCTGATCACGCCACGCAGCTATCGCGCGCGCATGGCGAAGGTCACGTACGTCGACTCTGCGACCGGGACTCCGATCGAGACGCGCAACGGCATCTTCATGGAGCATGAGGACGATGTCGCGAAGCGCATGGAAGGCGAGATCGCCGAGCTGCGCGGTGCACTGTTCGACGATGTGGATGCGAACCAGATCCTCGAGGTAGCCATCTTCGAGGCATTTGTCGGGAACACCGACTGGTCGCTGTCGGCACTGCACAACATCCGGCTCGTGCGCCAGCAGAACATGACCATTATGCCTGTGGCCTACGACCTCGACTTCTCCGGACTCGTTGGCACGCGGTATTCCACGCCCGATCCGCGTTTGGGCATTCGCAGCGTGAAGGAGCGGCTGTATCGCGGGCCGTGCAAGGAACCCGAAGAGTTGGCACCGTTCTTTGGAGCGTATCGCGACAAGAAGGACGCCATCCTGAAGCTCTACGACGAGACGCCGGGACTCGACGGCCGCTATCGCAGTGATGCGAAGGCGTTCCTGAACCAGTGGTTCAAGATGCTCGACACGCCGCGCGACGCGAAATGGATGTTCAAGGAGAACTGCAAGCTCGCGGTGGGAACCTAGACCAGAGTCCACGGCGAACGTCCAAGGGGCTCGAGAGAAATCTCGGGCCCCTTTTGTCACGCGGAGGCGCGGAGGATGCGGAGACATGCCAGTTTCGGTTGTCTCCGCGCCTCCACGTGACAGCCTTGTCCTTCCCCCGTTGCTACTCTCTCTCCGCGCCTCCGCGTGAACCGATGGCCACGGCGACCGTCATGTGCCCGGTCACGTTCGCCGTCGTCCGGAACATGTCCGGGATCGTATCCGCGCCTAGCAAGATGCCAATCCCCTCGACCGGGAGCCCAGCATCCATGAGCACCGGCGCCATGATGATGATCGTGCCACCCGGGATGCCCGGCACGCTGAAACTCGTCAGCACAACCGTGAGCACCACGCTGGCCAGTTGCGCCGGGCTCAGTGTCACGCCGTACAGCTCGGCCAGGAAGACGACGCCCACGGTTTGACCAATCGCGGTGCCGACCCGATACACCGATGCGGCAAGTGGAAGAAAGAAGCTGGTGATCTCGTCAGGCAACTTGAGCCGGTCACGCGCGCTCTCGATCATGGCGGGCAAGGCGGCAAGCGACGACCGCGAGCTGATGGCCACGGCCTGCGCCGGAAGCGCTGCTCTCGCGAACTCCACCATCGAGATGCCGCCTAACCATGATGCCAGCGGGTACAGCACGAGTACCCCGAAGACGAATGTCATCGCCGACGCCAGCGCGATGTAGCCGGCGAGTGCCCCGATGGCGGACACCCCCAGTCGGACGACGATCGCCAGCGCCAGCGCGAACACACCAACCGGCGCGGTCCAGAGGATCCACCGCACCAGCGTCATGGCTGCATCACGAATCGCCTCGAAAACGCGCACAACCGCGCTGCGCGTTTCCCCCCTGAGTCCCGCGACGGCGAGCCCGAACGCCAAGGTGAAGACGATCAGTGGCAACATCGCACCGTCGGCGGCGGCTTTGACGGGATTCGACGGGACGAGGTCGATCAGCCATTGCGCGAAGCCCGGAATGCGCCGCACACTTTCCGCGGTTGTGCCGGCGGCTTCGGTCGCGCTGGCCCGGAGCGCCTCCTGGGCGGCCGGGTCGATCGTGAGCTGACCTAGGATTGGTGGCGCCACCAGCGCCGCGAAGATCGCCGCCGCGAACAGGGTGATGAGGAAAAGCCCAAGCGCGCGCATCCCGATCCGGCCGAGCATTGCCGGATTGGGCGCCGCGGCGATTCCGGCGACCAGGCTTCCCACGACGAGCGGGATGACGGTCATGCGGATGGCGTTGATGAACAGTGTGCCGAGTGGCTCGATCCACCGCGCCACGTTCACCAGTGTCGGGTTCCCGCTGGACGAGACCAGCAGACCGAGTCCAAGCCCGGCCACAAGCGCGATGAGGACGCGCGTGGTGAGTGACATGGGGGCGTAAAGTACTGCAGCGATCAGTGATCAGCGATCAGCATGGCCGATGCGATCAGCGCCGGTTGCCGCCTCAGGCCATCGAGCCGATCTTTGTTGACGGACGGGACGAGTTGACCTGTGGAGCGGGAATGACCGACAAGAGTTACCACGACCTGGTGCGCGAGGCCAAAACCCGCGTGGCCGAAGTGACCGCGAGCGAGAGCATGCGCATCATGCAGGAACACCCGGGCACGGTGATCGTCGACTGCCGGGAGCCTAACGAGGCGTCCCTCGGAACGATCGCGGGGGCGGTGATCATTCCTCGCGGGATTCTCGAGCAGAACATCGAACGCGTCGCGACGCGCGACCGGAAAGTCATCCTCTACTGCGCGAGCGGAAACCGGTCGGCGCTGGCCGCCGATACGTTGCGCGAGATGGGCTACCAGGACGTGGCGACGATGGCCGGCGGATTCCGGGCGTGGGTTGCGGCCAATGGCGATGTCGATGCCTGAGGCGTCCCGCGCCTGATTCCGTGCCGCATCCGTTGCTCGATTCGCATCCCTTGCTGCCGTTCCTCGCGGCTGACCTTCGCACGCGACCAGGCGTTCTAGAGGAAACCGACGGGAATCCGGCACGTGCGGCGGTGGCAATCATTCTGCGAACGAGGCCAGTCACGAGTCACGACCTGCCCGAGCTCGAGGTTCTGCTGATCCAACGGGCCGAACGCCAGGGTGATCCCTGGAGCGGTCAGATCGCACTGCCCGGCGGGCGCCAGGATCCCGTCGACGCCACCCTGCAGGATACGGCTATTCGCGAAACGCGCGAAGAAACGGGGATCGACCTCGCCGCGAGTGGACTCGTGTTAGGCACGCTGGACGAACTGCGGCCTCGCACCCCGGTGTTGCCGCCGATCATCGTCACGCCGTTTGTCGCCATCGTGCCCGGTGACATCCCGTTCCACATCGGCGACGAGCTGGCCGACGCGTTCTGGACGCCATGGAGCATCTTCGCCGACCCGGCCCGCATCGACGAAACCACGGTGCAGGTCCGTGGCGCGCCGTGGAGAGTCACCAGCTACGCGGTCGGTGACCGCGTGGTCTGGGGCATGACCGAGCGCATGTTGCGGCAGCTCGCGGAACGCATCGCCGCGCTCCCCTCCCGGCCGGCCTGAAACCTCGCAGGCTTGCCAGTCGTCAACCGTGGGCCTAATGTTAGGCCAGCCTAAATTGTGTTTTCGTGCCTTGAAACTGCCATGACGCGCCTACCCGACGCATGAGCCTTCCCACCGCCGAACCTCAAGAGCCCGGTCCACCTGATGTGAGTGTCGATCCCGACCAGGGGTGGCGCCGCACACGTGTGACCCCGAGCCTGGCCGAGGTCTACCGCACCATTCCGGTCGCGCACAGGCACTGGTTCAGGAAGATCGTCGCGTTCGCCGGACCGGGATATCTCGTGGCGGTCGGATACATGGATCCAGGCAATTGGGCCACTGACCTCGCGGGCGGATCCAGGTTCGGATACACCCTGCTCAGCGTCATCCTGATGTCGAACCTGATGGCGGTGCTCCTCCAGGGTCTCGCCTCAAAGCTCGGCATCGTCACCGGCCGCGATCTCGCCCAGGCCTGCCGCGACCACTTCTCCAAAGCCACCGGTTTCGCGCTCTGGGTCCTCTGCGAGATCGCCATCGCGGCTTGCGACCTCGCTGAAGTCATCGGTACCGCGATCGCGCTGAACCTCCTGTTTGGAATTCCGCTGGCGTGGGGCGTGGGAATCACCGCCTTCGACGTGCTGATCGTGCTCTACCTGCAGAACAAGGGATTCCGGCTGCTCGAAGCGCTCGTGATCTCACTCGTTGCGGTGGTGGGCGCCTGCTTCCTGTTCGAGATCATCATCTCCCAACCCGAGCTGGTCGGCATCGCGCGCGGCTTCGTGCCCAGCTTCGATGTCATTGCAAACCCGGAGATGCTCTACATCGCCATCGGCATCCTCGGCGCGACGGTCATGCCGCACAACCTGTACCTGCACTCGTCCATCGTGCAGACGCGGATGTATGAGGAGACAACCGAAGGAAAACGCGAAGCGGTTCGCTATGCATTCATCGATTCGACGATCGCGCTTTCCTTCGCGCTTTTCATCAACGCCGCGATCCTGATCGTTGCGGCGGCGACGTTCCATCGTTCGGGCAACACGCAGGTCGCCGAAATCCAGGACGCCTACACGCTGTTGACGCCGCTGCTCGGCGTCGGGATGGCCAGTGTCGTATTCGCGCTGGCGCTGCTGGCCTCCGGGCAGAACTCCACGCTCACGGGCACGCTGGCCGGCCAGATCGTGATGGAAGGATTCCTCAACCTGCGGATACGGCCCTGGTTGCGACGCCTCATTACGCGCGGCATCGCCATTGTGCCCGCCGCCATCGTGGCCATCTTGTACGGCGCAAGCGGTACGGCGAAGCTGCTGATCCTCAGTCAGGTCATCCTGAGTTTGCAACTTTCTTTCGCTGTTTTTCCCCTCGTGATGTTCACGTCAGATCGGCGGAAGATGGGCCCGTTCGTCAACCCACGCTGGCTCAAGTTTCTCGCGTACGCCGTGGCGACGGTCATCGCGTCGCTCAACGCATGGCTCCTGATACAGATCTTCGGTGGGTGGCTCTCCTGATGTACAAGCGCATCCTCGTCTGCCTCGAGAACTCTCCCACCGACCCGTCCATCATCGATCACGTGAAGGAGCTGGCGCGGCTCTGCGACTCCACCGTCCTGCTTATCCATGTCGCCGACGGGTGGGCGGCACGGAACATCAAACAGCTCGACCTTCGCGAGTCGGAGGAAATGCGCGAGGATCGCGAATATCTCGAGCGGGTGGCCGCTGGATTTGTCGCTGCCGGCATTCCGTCGGAAGCGCTCCTGGCCACGGGCGATCCACCGGCCGAGATCACGGCCGCGGCCGACCGCGAGCGGTGCGATCTCATCGCGATGGCGACGCACGGACACAAGTTGATCGCCGACGTGATTCACGGGAGCGTGGCCACGTCCGTGCGTCACCGCTCGATGGTCCCGGTGCTACTGGTCCGCGCCCCCGCTCCGCCCAAGGCCGCATCGTGACGGTGAAGAAGCGCAAGGCGACGAAACCCACGCCGCGACCGGAGCCGCTCACCGCGCCGGTGGAAGACTACCTGAAGACGATCTACGCGTTCGAGCGAGATCGGGGCGCGGCTGGGACCAACGACATCGCCCAGCGTCTATCGATTGCGCCGGCGTCGGTCAGCGGCATGGTGCAGCGACTGGCCGACCAGGGACTCGTCGAATACGAACGGTACCGCGGTGTTCGACTCACGACCGCCGGTCGCCGGGCCGCCCTGCGGACGCTCCGGCGGCACCGCGTCATCGAGGCCTACCTGGTCCGCGCGTTAGGCTACGGATGGGACGGGGTGCACGAGGAAGCGGAGCGGCTGGAACACGCCGCCAGCGACACGCTCATCGACCGCATGGCCGCGGCGATCGGGGAGCCGCTGACGGACCCGCACGGCGCGCCCATTCCCACGAAGGAAGGGACGATCGACGAAACCCGCCACCACTCCCTGGCCGACGCCGAAGTCGGGACGCGCAACCGCGTGGTGCGGGTCGGGGACGAAGACCCGGGACTGCTGCGCTATCTCGACTCGTTAGGGCTGCGGCCGGGAGTCGAGGTCACGCTGACAAACCGCGCGCCGTTCGACGGCCCCCTCACCATCGAGGTCGGCTCGGCGACGCAGCAGGTCGGGGCGGCGCTGGCGTCGCGGGTCCTGGTCTCCGCCACCGCTCCCTGAGCCGTCAGCCGCGCCGCGCCAACCTGATGGCGGCGAACGCGACGCCGCAGATGGCGGCGACGCCGCCAATGATCGGCCAGACACCCGTTCCGCCGATGGACCTGGTCCCACCGCCGGAAGCGGCCATGGCTCCGAAGGCGGCCGCCGTGAACGCGGCGATGGTGACGCCGACCACCTTCCGGCGACGAACCAACTCGGGCGCATCGCCAGGCGTGGAATGCACCAGCGCCGCGCGCACCTCGGCTTCCGTCATCTCGGGGTGATCGCGCTGGAAGTGGTGAATGACCTGCTCGACGCGCCTGCCCAGTGGGGGGGATTACTGGTCTGTTGGAGCGGCGGTAGTCCAGGGACGATGAGCATTTCTTTGCCTCGTTATGTTGTGCCCGGTTGCCCCGCCGATCCGTCTTGCGGTGCCGCCGTGCCCGGATCGCGAACCAATTCGCGACCCGTCTCGCGTAGCGCACGCCGCAACAGGAACTCGATCTGCCCGTTGAGGCTGCGCAGGTCGTCGTTTGCCCAGCGCTGCACCTTCTCGAGCAGGTCGGGATCGATCCTGAGCAGGAAAGATTTACGACCAGCCATGATTGCTCCCTCCCTCGTTCCGGGCGGCGCTACGCCGCGCCGGACCGAGGGTCACCCGATGCTCCCGCTGCGTCACTGGTAGATCGTCCCGGCGTTCACGATCGGCTGCGCGTCGCGATCGGAGCAGAGCACCACCAGCAGGTTGCTCACCATCGCTGCCTTCCGCTCGTCGTCGAGCGTCACGAGCGACTTCTCCGAGATGAGTTCGAGCGCATTCTCCACCATCCCCACGGCGCCCTCGACGATCTTCCTCCGGGCCGCAATGATCGCGCTCGCCTGTTGCCGGCGCAGCATGGCCGAAGCGATCTCCGGTGCGTAAGCCAGGTGACTGATCCGCGCCTCGATCACGTCAACCCCCGCCTTCTCGAGCCGTTCCGCGATTGCCGCCTGCAATCCCTTGGCAACCTCGTGGGGATGGGTACTGAGCGCGATCTCGTCGGTCGCATGTGCGTCATACGGATATGTCTGGGCGAGGGCCCGCACGGCCGACTCGCTCTGCGTCTGCACGTAATGCTGGAAGTCATCGACCTCGAAGAGCGCTTCGGCGGAATCGATCACCTTCCAGACCACGATCGCCGCGATCTCGATCGGGTTGGAGTGATTGTCGTTCACCTTCAGCTTGGCGGTCTCGAAATTCCTGATGCGGAGCGAGATACGCTTCTTGGCGAAGAACGGATTCGCGAACCAGAGCCCGGCTTGGCGCACGGTACCGATGTATTTGCCGAACAGCGTGAGAACCTTCGCCTCGTTAGGGTTCACGGTGAAGAGCCCGGCGCAGGCGATGATGGTCGCCGCGAGGAGGACCGCCCAGGCGGCGGCGGCGAGGCCCTGCTCTGCGTTTGCGGCGCCGATGATCCCGATGACGGACACCACGAGCAGCACGATGGCCACCAGCAGGACCAGAAGGCCATTCGTGGCTCTTTGCTCCTTCTCTCGAAACATTTCTCGCTGACTCCGTTGGAATTGAAGGTATCAGAATGATATCATGGTGATAGCTAGCAAGCAAATGCGTTGTAAGCCTTTGTAGCGAAATAATTTGCACATGCGGTCTGTCGAATCGGCTCCTTCTCGTGTAAATCCGCTGTGCTGTTGCATGGCCCATCCGTGTCCGCACCGTGCCGCGCGAATCGAAAAAGCCAACAGCCAGTCCGAGAATCGGCACCCAGGGGTGGAACTACGACGCCTGGGTTGGCCCGTTTTATCCGGAAGGCACGAGGCCCGTCGACTTCCTTCGCGTCTACGCGCGCGCCTTCAACACGGTCGAAGTCGACTCGACGTTCTACGCGATCCCGGCGCCACGGACGCTTCGTGATTGGGCTGAGCGAGTGCCTGACGACTTTCAGTTCGCGCTCAAGCTGCCGCAGGAAATCACCCACGAAAACCGGCTCAGGAACGTCGCCCCCGCGCTCGAGCAGTTCTTCGATCGCGCGCGTGAACTCGGGCGCAAACTTGGGCCAGTGCTCGTGCAACTCGGGCCCGACTTTACTCCGTCCGAGCTCCCGGCACTCGCCACGTTCCTTCCGGCGCTGCCGCGCGACGTGCGCGTTGCCGTCGAGTTCCGGCAGCGCGGCTGGATCCACGACGGAGTCCTGGCCCTGCTCGCCGAGCATAACGTCGCGCTGGCGCTGACCGACGCTCGGTGGATCCCCCGAAAGACCATGCTGGCTCTCGCCGAACGTCCCACCGCTGACTTCACCTACATCAGGTGGATGGGCCCGGACCGCGAGCTCGTCGACTACTCACGGGTGCAGGTGGACCGCACGAGGGAAATCGAATCGTGGGCGAAGATCCTGCCGGATCTCGCGCGCCGCATCGCCGTCTACGGCTACTTCAACAATCATTTCGCCGGCCATAGCCCCGCTTCGGCGAGAGAACTCCAGGGGCGCCTCGGCGTGGAGGTTGTCGATCCATCGCAGCTGGGCGAACAATTGTCCCTGTTCTAACGGGACTCGAGCGACACGCATTGCCCGCAAATATTGGGAACGCGGATCGCCCACTCGATCGGGAGAAGAGCCCTTTTTGAATCAAATCCGCGACGGTCCGCTAGATTCGCGTGAGTCCGCGTTCCACAAGAGTTGCTGGACCTGCGGAACACACTGCAGCAGAACCGGGCACCGAAACGAATGAATGTCGGTCGCGGAACCCTGGCTTTCGCGGCGTTTGCCGTCGCCATCTCGCTCGGCTGCGTGAAGCTTGGCTTTTGGCAACTGGATCGCCTGAACGAGCGGCGGACGGCAAACGCGCAAATAATCGCTCGCCTCGGGGAAGCTGCCGTGTCGCTCGACCACTTGCCCCGGAACACAACCGTTCGATTTCGCCGCGCTACGGCGAGCGGCACGTACGACTTCGCCAACGAATTCGTGCAGACCTCGCGCACTCGTAACGGAGCGCCGGGAGTCCACATCATCACACCGCTCCGCATCGCTTCGACCGACACCGCGTTGCTCGTCAATCGCGGCTGGGCCTACGCTCCGGACGGGATGAGCGTCGACCTCGCCTTGTTCCGGGAAGATTCCAACGCCGTCGTCGACGGATTCGTGGAAGAATTCTCGGTATCGCAGGGACCGGTCTCGACGCCAAGTGTCGCGCGGGCCGTCCGTCGGCTCGACCGCGACTCCATCGCGGCGAGAATCCCCTATCCCATCGCGTCCGTGTTGCTCGTTCAGCGGAGGGATTCGGGAGAATTCACCGCGGTGGACCGCGGGACACCCGTTCGCGCCACGACACCGCCGCTCGACGAGGGTCCACATCGCGCGTACGCCATTCAGTGGTTCGCGTTCGCGCTGGTCGGCATCGTCGGAACGGCCCTCGTGGTGCAACGCGACCGGACACGGCGCGGCCGAAAAGGGCACGAAACCGTTGCGAAGCGGTAAGTTCCAGACACGGGTTCAGTGGTTCGCTTCAAAGTTCCGACCGCCACACCATGTCACCATCGCAGGCCCTCGCTTCAGAGCGCGAGGCTCGCGAAACCGCCGAATCGGCTCGCGAGACAGAGTGGGAGCATCCGAGCTTCGTCCGTGAACTTTTCCTCGGTCGCTTCCGCCTCGACCTGATTCATCCGCATCCGGAGCAGAACGATCCGGACGAAGCGGCGCGCGCCGCCGAGTTCCTGCGCAAGCTTCGGGCGCTGCTCGATACGACGGACTCCGACGAGATCGATCGCACGGGCGAGATCCCCGAACCCGTCGTGCAGGCATTTCGCGACATCGGCGCGTTCGGAATCAAGATTCCGCGGGAATACGGCGGCCTTGGGCTGTCGCAGATGACGTACATCAGGGCGCTCGAGCTGATCACGTCGCAGGATGGGAACCTCACCGCGCTCATCTCGGCGGCCCAGTCCATCGGCGTGCCGCAGCCCTTGAAGTTGTTCGGCACCGACGAACAGAAGCGGCGGTTTTTCCCGCGATTGGCGAAGGGCGCGATCAGCGCGTTTGCGCTCACCGAGGTCGACGCCGGATCCGATCCGGCCAACATGTCGACGACGGCGACACCGTCGGAGGACGGGTCGAGTTTCATCATCAACGGCGAAAAACTCTGGTGCACCAACGGCACGCGCGCCGACCTGTTCGTCGTGATGGCGCGCACTCCGGACCAGGCGCTGCCTAACGGCAAGACGCGGAAGCAAATCACCGCGTTCATCGTCGAAGGCACGGCCCCCGGCGTGGAGGTCCTCCATCGCTGTCGTTTCATGGGCCTGAAGGCGATGGAGAACGGGTACATCCGCTTCACCAACGTGCGCGTGCCGCGGGAAAACATCCTCTGGGGTGAAGGAAAGGGGCTCAAGCTCGCCCTCATCACGCTGAACACCGGACGCCTGACGCTGCCGGCGAGCGCGGTGGGTGGTTCCAAGACGATGCTCCGCATTGCGCGCGAATGGGCGTCGTCGCGCGTGCAGTGGGGCCAGCCCATCGGCAAACACGACGCGATCGCCAACAAGATCGGTCGGATGGCTGCCGACACCTACGCCATGGAAGCGGTGGCCGAGTTGTCGACCGCGCTCTACGAACGTGGTGACTACGATATCAGGCTCGAGGCCGCGATCGCGAAGATGTGGAACACGGAGATGGGGTGGCGGATCGTGGACGACACGCTGCAGATCCGCGGTGGCCGTGGATACGAGACCGCGGATTCGCTGCGCGCGCGCGGTGAGCCGCCGATCGCCGTGGAGCGCGCGATGCGCGATTCACGGATCAACCTGATCTTCGAGGGCACGTCGGAGATCATGCGGCTGTTCATCGCGCGGGAAGCGGTTGACCATCACTTCGACCTCGCGTTCCCGATCGTGAATCCGGACAGCACCATGAAGGAGCGGCTCGCGGCGCTGAAGCGCTCGGCCCCCTTCTACGCGACGTGGTATCCGTCGCGCTGGTTAGGCGCGTTGCGACCGGCGGTCTACGCCGAGTTTGGCACGCTGGCGCGGCACCTGCGTTTTGCCGACCGGGCCACGAATAAGCTGGGTCGGGCGCTCTTTCACGCCATGGTCAGGCACGGACCGAAACTCGAGCGGCGACAGATGATCCTGTTCCGCGCGGTCGACATCGGCGCCGAGTTGTACGCGATCGCGGCGGCGTGCGTGCGCGCCAGGATGCTCGCGAAGCGCGGCCAGACGGGGGGGGAGGCGGAGCGGCTGGCGGACGTGTTCTGTCGCGAGTCGCGTCAGCGAATTCGTCGCGCCTTCGCTTCGCTCGACGGGCGGAACGACACGGCGCATTACCGGCTGGCCCAGGAAGTCCTGCGAGGGGAGCACACGTGGCTGGAGGAGGGCATCATGGCGCCGCCTTCATCGCTTGCCCCGACGGACGACGAGCCATCGTCACCTGAGGTTGCGCGCCAGCCGGCTGTCGTTGCTCGTTAGGCTCCGTGAAAACCTTGAAACACAGAGGCGCACAGAGGCGCACTGAGGAGCACGCTCGTCAAACAAGTCCCGAGAAGTCGTTTGCTTTTGGTCCCTTTGAGGTGATTCTTTCCTCGGTGCGCCTCTGTGATTCCTCTGTGCGCCTCAGTGTTCAAGTGTTTTACGGGACCTTGCCGAGTCACGGGACGTAGTCGTGCGCTCTAAGCGTTAGGCCGTGTTCGTAAGGAGCCTCGGCCGTTCGAAACGCGTGCGGTAGATCGCAGCACTCCAGCGGCATCGTGGGTACGATGTAGTTCTCGATGCCAGGAGAGCCAATGCGGCGCGTATATTCGTACTCCGTTCTGGCCGGCACGGTCGCGGCAATGTTGGGCCTCCTTTCGTGCGAAGAATCCCCTCTGAGGCCGCTTGGTGCAGGATTGAAAACTCAGGGGCCGCGCGCCGCTGTCGTCCCCCCTCCTGGCGCATCCGTTCAAGTCACGCTGCAAGTACCAGCGTCGATGCGGACTGCTCCATTTGACGTCTCCCGCACGCTCACCGTGCCGCCGGACTTTTCCATCGCGGTGTACGCCCGCATCTCGGGAGCACGAGTCCTGGCGCCGACTCCGGACGGCAACCTGCTCGTTTCACAGCCGGGTTCAGGAAAGGTCCTGCTCGTGCGGCCTAACGGCACTGGCGACCCGCTCATCTCCGACTTTGCAACCGGACTGCGCAGTCCGCACGACATGGTCTTTCGCGCGATCGGCGGGACCACGTACCTGTACGTTGCCGAATCCCACCAGATCAACCGCTACGCATACACGGCTGGTGACCTGACCGGGCAGAACCGCCAGGTCATCATCACCGGACTTCCCGACGCCGGTGGCCATCCACTGAAAAACATCGCGCTCGACGCAAACAACAAGCTGTACGTGTCGATCGCGTCGAGCTGCAACGCATGCCTCTCGGACACGCAGTCCAACCCGGGCCGAGGGTCCATCTATCAGTACAATGCCGACGGCACGGGAGGCCGGCTCTTCGCTCAAGGTTTGCGCAATGCCGAAGGCCTCGACTTCGTGCCGGGCAGCAACACGCTCTGGGTGGTGGTAAACAATCGCGATAACATCGGCTTCCCCTTCCACAGCGACTGGGATGGCGATGGGTCGGACGACTACGGCAAGGTTTTGCAGTCGTACGTCGACAACC
>Ga0070698_100002957_pt1 | contig 18694 bp, 10 predicted proteins | sample KBSK1502metaG_FD_65477 | JGI IMG/M metagenome (GOLD analysis project Ga0070698, IMG submission 65477) | Corn, switchgrass and miscanthus rhizosphere microbial communities from Kellogg Biological Station, Michigan, USA - KBS K1-50-2 metaG | ecosystem: Host-associated > Plants > Roots >...
CAGAGACAGCAGATCGTACAGCGTTTCCTGATTCTCCGACAGCAGCAGCAGTGATTGGCTTTGCCTGCTCATGACGGGGGCCTGCATGCCCAGGTGAAAGAGGCGGGCCAACTGATCGGCTGGCCAGTCGTCCAGGAGATAGGCGACATCGCTACGCTTACGGTGAGGTGTATCCAGTTTATCCGCTGGTTCAGCATGGAGATAAGCCACAAGCTGATCCGCTTCTTCGGCGAAGAGATTAGCTTTGTTTGCAGCCTCAAAGACGGCGAAGGGATCGTTTCTGACGGCGGCAAAGGCATCCTGTCCGATCACCAGGGCATGGGCGAGAAAGGCATCGCGCCGACCCGAATCGATCACCTCAGGATCGGGATGTAGGAGCGGCACCGTTCTTGCCAGGACAGCCTGGTTCCGGTCTGTCCAGAAAAATTGATAGCGCTCACTCCCCTGCTTGCCCGTCTCGAAACATTGCAGGCTCTTCTCAATCTGCGCCACCTGCCGAGCCAGCGCGTCCGAGTGATAGACAACCTGGTAGCCACTGGTGTTTCTGCGTGAATAGCTTCTCTCGACACGGGTAAAGATGACATGGTGAATCGGTATAACAGGCATACTTCCTCCGTCTCAAAAACAGGTTCCCCTTCTGTGAAGACCTGCAAATATCACCAGGTGCGCCAGGTCAGAACCGACGCATAATTAAACGAAAACCAACTGTTTTCATGCGCACACCGTTCCGATCGGTGAAGCGACTGGGAGCGGCATCGCGCAACGGATTGCTGATGCCGCCGACGAAGCGCCGGCTGGGCTGGCCCCAGCAGCAAAACGAGCGATGCACTGCATCTTCATACATCAATTCAAGCACGCCGAGGCGCATGGCCATCTGATCACATAAGAAACTGCCCTCGGCCAACTGGGTGCTCTCTTCCCGCAGCACCTGGTCCAGTCTCTGGATCAGCAGGCGGGCGCGCTCGTTCAGGCCAGGCAACTGCAACACGGCCTCGTGAAAGGCGCTATCCGCCCGCCAATGGGCCAGAGTGGTCAGCGCCTGCTTCCATTCCTGGGCCGTCGGCAGATCGGCCCCCTGGCCGGCCCATTCGGCATAGCGGATCGCCTCGGAGGGCAGGATGCCGGTCATAAAGGCCTGCCAGTAATTGGTGAAGCCCAGGTTGCCGGCAGAGATTCTAGGGTTCCAGTTGTTCAGCTTATCCTGGTACCAGGCGTTGTCAAAGGCGCCCGTATCCACCAGAAAATGTTCAAACTGGATTTTTGTCACGGGCAACCAGAGCACTCCAAAGGGGAGGGCAGGCATTTCCAGGATAGGAAAGCCGGTTCGATCCAGGGAAAGGGTAAAAGGTAGATCCATTGAGCATTGATCCCTTTCGAGTTTTGCTGGTACCTCTTCAGCCTCGCAAGGGCGGCGCATCCCTGCCCGCTGCGATCTGAAAAAGTCCATTTTTTACTGTAAAACTGTATGTTTGACCAACAATCTTCAAGCTCATTCAATTTGGAATGGTATTCTGATTTCTGATATGCTATGATAACACAATTGAGAAATGGCGCAAAGACCTTTGAGGGTGAGTAATCTAAATTCCTAAAAACTTGCAAAAAACTTGCAATCCACAGTTCGATATGTTAAGGAAAGCAGGGGAGATTCAAAGGGAGAGTGCAATGAGTGATTTCACTCTTTCAATAACAAAACATCCCTCAGGCCTCACCGTCACGGCCACCGGGGAAAAGAAGGTGACGCTGGAACTGCCAGGATTGTCCGGGCTGGCGGGTGCAGAGGCGGGCCGGCGTCTCTACCAGCAGGTCTTCAGCGGGCCGGTGCTGGCGGAGTACCAGGCGTGTGAGCCGCATCGGGTCCTGGTCTATGGGCCAGGAGAGGTGCTGGATTGGCCCTGGCAGCGGCTGCACGATGGAGTCTGGCCGCTGGCTCTGCGCCATCCGCTGGTGCTATTGCCGGCAGAGCGCGAGCAGGCGCCGGCACGCGGGCTGGAGGTGGCAGATGGGCCACTGCGGGTGTTGCGGACGCTGATGCCCGGCGAGGAGCACGCCGCGCTGGGAGCCGCCATAGATCAATGGATTGACCGGCTTGAGCAGAGAAATGCCGGACGGGCGGTGGTGAGAAAGGTGAAGGTGACAGGAGGCTATCAGGGACTGCTGAAGGTTTTCCGGCAGGCTCCGTTTCATCTCTGGCAGCACGTGGGACCCTGTGGTCCAGGGCTGGCGCTGCGGCTGGGGAACGAGGTGGTGCAGGTACGCGACCTGAATACGTTGCTTGCTCAGCAGAAGGCCGCGTGTTGCGTGGTACTGGCGACCCACGGGGAGGCGCCGCCGGCCTCTGCGCTCAGCCAGCTCAGGGCGCCGTTTGTGCTCTGCCAGGCCGCTCGACCGGGGATAGCGCGAGAGGTGGAAGTGCTCCGCGGCTTTTACGAGCGGCTGCTGACGCATGACCTGGCGGTGGCCGGAACACTGGGGCAACTGGAAGCCTATCTGGAGGGCAGCGCCAGGGAGGGTTGGGGGAATCTCACCATGGTGGCGCAGACGACGCGGCTCCTTCTGAGTGCGCCGCGACCTGTCCGAGCGCTGCCGCCTGAGATGGAGACGAGGACGAAGGCGCGGGCGATGGCTCGGGCCATAGTGCTGGTGCTGAAGGCGAACCCGCAAGGGGCGACGTCAGCGCAGGAGGGGCTGAGAATTGAGCAGGAAATCAATCAGATCAAAAGTGTGCTGCGAGAGAACCGCGACGTGGTTGATCTGCGAGAAGAAGGAGCGGTGCGTATGCGAGATCTCTCGCCCCATCTCCTGAGACACCGGCCCGTCCTGCTCCATTTTTCGGGCCATGGCACGGAAGAGGGGGAGCTGGTGCTAGAGAAGTATACCTCTCTGGAGGAACTGCGGGCGGGTACGCATATCTCCAGCGGGCTGGCGGCGGGTGCTGATTACATCGAATATGCAAATATCGCCAGAATCCTGGCTGTGTATCGCGCGACCCTGCGGTGCGTGGTGCTCAACGCCTGTTCAACGGAGCGGCTGGCCGAGGCTATATGCGCGGAGATCCCGTGCGCCATTGGCATGCGAGGGCCGATCAATGATTTCCTGGCCATTCGCTTTGCCGAGATCTTCTATCGATCGCTGACGATGGGAGAGAGCGTCGGGCTGGCCTTTCGCAAGGCCCGCAGCGATGTTTTGAGCAATCCAAACGCGCGGGCGGAGACATTTCAGCTCAAAAGCGGTACCGGGGTGAGGCCCGATGAGATTTATATTGTACCAGGCAGGGGAGGACAGTCATGACAGAGACGCCAGAGGCGGGAGATCAGGATCAGGAACAGCCAGGCGCGCCGGAGCAGCAGGGTCCTGGCAATGGGCCGGCTGACGCCGTGGGGCAGAACGGAACCGCTCAGCCACCAGTACAGCCTGGGGAACAGGCGGAAGCGGCGCAAAATGGGGCCGGTCAGCCGGCCGCACAGGCAAGGGAGCAGGAAGGCGCAGGAGCTGGGGATGCACTCCCAGGTGACGAGCTGGAGGAGGATGAAGAGGACGAGGAGAGCCAGCAGGCGGAGCAGGCAGGACCGGAACAGGACCAGGCGGCCCGCCAGAAGAAGCGGCTGGACGAGCAACAGGAGCAACTGAATGAGGCCCGCGCTCAGCAGGAGAAGGAGAGCAAGAGGCAGGAAAAGGAGCGTCTTGATGAACCTGGCAAGAGCAGCATCTCGTATCTGCCTTTTGCTGATAGTGACGCTCAGGAGGATGATCAGCTCTTTGTAGCCCCGAGTGACTACCAGCGGTTTATGAATGAGATTACTGCGGATACGGGCAAGCATATCCTGATCGTCGCAGGGAAGGAGAGCAGCGGGAAATTAATGACCGCGTTTTACCTGGCCCGGCACACCTGGGAGAACAAAGGGCCGAAGTGTTACCGCTTTTACGCGCAGGGGAACCGAACCCTCCTCGACATCATGTCGGACGAAAAGCTCCCGGATAACGCGGTCATTATGTTTGACGAGGAGTTAAATAAAGGGCAGATCGACCCCTACTACCTGACCGATCGCTATATCCATCTGAATGAGTGGCTGGCCGACAAGACCAATGTCTGGTTTATTTTTACGGTACTCGAAGGCCCGATCCTGGAACGATTGCGGGCCACCAGGTATTATCCGATTCTGTCCACCGCCCAGGTCGATCGCCGCCAGGTGCTGGAGAAGCTGATCGATTACTATTTTCCCAAAGATTCGCTCCTTGAGGAGAGGCGCGCCAGTCTCCTCTCTGCCGGGGGAGAGCTTCCCTCGCCGGCGCGTTTGCGGGAGTTGTTTAAGGCCGAAATGGACCCGGAGGCCATCCTGAAGGAGTTCACACGGAAGGAGTTCACACAAAAAGAAGATCAGCCACCAGAAACGCCCTACGTGTGGTTTACTCAATTGCAGCCGAATTACCAGCTCTACGCGCTGCTGGCTGTGCTGTTTGATAAACTCGATGTGCCGACGATGGAGGAGATCTATACGGGAGCGGTCCACGCACTGAGGCGGCAGGGCATGGATGGGCCGGATGAGTTTATTGATCCGCGGCGTATCGGGACGAATCTGATGCACGCAAAGCTGCGAATTCAGGAACGCTATTCCGTGCTAGAGTTTCGCTATCGGCTCTACCGGCAATATGTCGAGGCGCAGGTGGAGAATTACCAGCGACTCCTCTGGTCGCTGATCGACCCGGACGATCCCTCCACGTTTGAGGGGCTGGTTGGGCTGATTCGGCGCCTGAGTGAGATTGATGCGCAGTTGACGAGCCGGGGAGAGAAGAATGGACAGGCAGCAGCCCCATATGACCAATCGCGACAACTGCGCTCCGCGATTGCGGTGATGATCGCGCAGGTGGGAGTATATCATCAGACGAAGCTGGACATCCTGCTGGAGAAGCTGGTGAGGGATAAGAGCGCAGTTGTCTCGCTGACGGCGGCGGAGGTGCTGGCGGAGATTGCGCGGCGCGGGATGCACTTCGACTATATCGAGCGCGTCTTGCGGAGCTGGATCCAGGGCGGCAGGTTTGACCAGATGTGGGCGGCGGCCCTGAGCATTGCCTATATCTATAATGCTATCGCGGGTACCTTGGAGGAAGAACGCGCACCCCAGATTGCAGATGAAGGGGATGAAACGGATCTGGAGGCTCCGGAGGGGGACGAGGAGAGCGATGCGAAGACAACAGAGGAGCAGAAGAAGCGCGGGAAGGGACACCTGGCGAAGCTGCGAGACATGCTGACGGAACTGGTCAGAGTGCATAACGACTTTAGCAAGGAGTCCATCAACGAAGCCCGGAACAGTATTTTTCTGTTGTATCTCGCGGGTTTCCAACGACAATATGAAGAGTCGGTGACAGGGGAGAATGGGCAGCTCTTCAGAGATCTGAATGCAGAGGAGAAGTGGCGCTTTGTGCTATCTGACTATACGGGGAACAAGAAGGCCATTGATGATGCGATCGAACGAGATCTGGGAGTGCTAAAGAATTCCTGGCTCAATCTGATGCGTATGGTGCTGGTGCAAACGCTCAAAATTATCATGTTCAAGTGGCCGCGCGATGTGACACGCCTGGTGCGCATGTGGCTGGATCGCAAGGACAAAGCGGACCCACTGTGGGAAATCGGGCATATGGGCCTGAATTACCTCTTCCAGGAATCCATGGCCATTAAAGATCCCTCGCAGCTCGAACAGGCGGCCTATCCTTTGCTGGACCTGATACCCCTGGCGATGCGAGCGCACACGCTGACCCTGGGATCTCTGCTGCAGAACGTGAACCTGGTGCTGCATATTGAGGACCTGGCGGAGAGTATGACGCTGGAGCAGCATCTGGAAGTGGGAGATTTACTGGGGGGCGATTCGCTGCTGTTTGCCCTCGCGGCCTTGCAGCGGTGGTACGAGAACCTGGGGCAGGCTCCGGCGCGGCAAGAGAAGAAGACGGCAGGGCTGGCTGCGGACGAGGACGAGGAGGACGATGACGAGGAGAATCACAACGGTCACACAGAGAATCCACGGCGCAAGAACTGGCAGGAGAAAGTCTCAGCGGTGCTGGCCAACGCCATGAATAGCGCCCTCCAGGAGGAACGGCAACGGCTACGCAACGCGCTCTTCCTCTGGGTGAAAACGGGAGACCAGGTGCTCAACCGTATAGCGCGCATCCTGATCTCGCACGCCTATGTCATGGATGGGATTGTGTTGGACCTGCCGACCAGCAGGCGAGCGGGGTTGGTGGTGATAGACAGCCAGAGGAGAGAGACGGAGGATCGCGAGCGCATATTTTATCTGCTGCAGAATCTCTCGGCGATTGTGCCGATCCATCTGCACTGGCTGGGCTATACCCAAAGCAGCCGGCCGTTGTTGAGCGATTACCGCGACGAGAATGGGCAGACGGATGAGAGGATCGTCTCGTTTGGCCCGGATGATCTGCTGCTGAGGAGCGCCAGCCGGCCCAGTCTGCTTATGCCAATCCAACAACCGGGCCAGGGAAAGGAATACGCGCACGATCAGACGTACTTTGTGGTAGTGTTTCACACGGAGGAGATCCTGGACCTGGACGAGCTGTACCCAGGACTCGCAGCGACCCAGCAGCAGCGCGATGACAATATCTTCACGCGTCACCGCCAGCTCCAGCAAGTGGCAGCTCAGGCCAGCAACCAGCCCTGGCAGGGCAAAGTCTATTTGCAGTCAACTGAGACAAAGCCGGCGGTGCGGGACAGCCTGGCGCTGCTTCTGACGGTGGTGCGTCCTACCAGCATGGCAGCACTGGAGGGGGAATTGAGGAAGCGGGTGGCCATGATCCTGCGTACAAGCCCAGAGAGCGAACTCTGGCAGGAGTTGCGAGCCTGCATCGGCGGGCCTGTCCCCCAGGCGCCCACCGTGGCCAGCCTGGCCGGGGAGATCGAGCGCTGGTTGGGACAACTGGCAGATACCAGCAAGCTCTACCCGGATGTCTCGCTCTTTATTCTCTGGACGGTCATGGTTCGCTCCCGGGAGAATCTGCCCGAGGCCATGCAACTGGTCGAGCTGATGTTGCAGGAGCCAGTGGAAACCGGCACGGAGCAACGAAGCAGGCAGGAGGTGAAAGAGGCGAAGCGCGCCAGGAAGCTCAAGCAGCAAATGGGGATTGCCTGCACGCGCATGCTCTTCCACCTATATGGGGCGGGAAATCCGGCACTCCCGGTCGAGCAGTATGGGGAGTTGCTCCGCCTGTTACCGCAGATGATGGCCAGCGCCAGCTCTGCCAGCGAGATCGTGCCGGTGCTTGCCATTCTGTTTGAGCTGGTCTGGAGCGATACCTGGCTGCGGGTGGTCAACGATGACGAGGGGGGCCTCTTTGAGAGTATCCAGAAGGTGCCCTTCAAAGAACTGGATCTGTTACGCGGATGGGTGAAGAACTACCAGTACCTGGTGGCGTTGAGCCGGGTCTTTCTTGACTTGAATCGGCCCTTCCAGGACTTTGTAGACTTTGGCGATGAGGTCTACCGGCGCTATAAAACAACCCGCTCAGGGCGATCAGCAAGGGGAGCGGCTCCTCCTCCACCAGGCGAAATGGCCAGCAAATTTCTGGCCGTTCTGCCCGCGGAGAACAACCTCGAAGAACGTGAACGCTACACTTGGGCGCTTCAGCAACTGGAATTCCAGCAGGCCAGCTTACGCCAGCCGGGTGCCGGGGAAGCGGTGCGAGCGGGCCTGAGAAATCAGGAGATCCTGCTCAATCATCTCACCGATGAGATCCAGACCCGCCTGGATGGCACCATTGAGCGATTGAAAGAGGGCAACTTCTTTGGGGTCGTGATGGTCGAAGCAGGGAGCAAAGCCGCCGTAGGCCAGGCCTTCCTCTTTGTGCAGGAATTCGTCAAGCAGCGGCGTCAGAATAAAGGGCAGCAGATAACGCTCATGCTGCAGCGACTGGGAGAGAAAGAGCTACTGGCAAAGATACGAACCAATCGGAAGATCAAAAACGATCGGGAGATCAGCGATAAACGCCAGCTTCCTCAACTGATGGGGCCGCTGCTCGAACGCTATCCCGCCGACCAGGTGGCCTTTGTCTTGCTGATCACGGCTTCGCCTGTGCTTGATTATGACGATTGGGTCGAGCAGGATCACTGGGCCGGGCTGCTCTGGCTGGCCAGCCTGGGGAAATGGCAGCCCTATGGCGGGGAAATGGTCGCGCTGGGAGAGAGCACGCCGTTGACCCTGGAGACCATACTGAAAACTTCTGGAGGAGAAAAAGTAACGTTATGATTATGTGCCCCTATTGCCTGACCATGCAGGAACCACAGCAAACAAATCTGTGTATTAACCCTGACTGTGGGCGGAAACTTCCACCCAGATATGTCGAATACGCTCGCAAAGGGAATATCACCAGCCTGGGAACCTTTGGGCTGCCCAAACATGGGAAAACGGCCCTGCTCTCCAGCCTGATGGAAGCCGCGCAGGGTGTGACCAAAATCGTGCCAGGAAGCTTTGTGAGTCCGTTGGGAGACGAAACCCAGAAAACCTTGAACGAGTGGAGAGCGCGCTTTAACTCGGGCAAAGTGAACATGCCGGTCACGGCCCCCAACGAGCGCCCTTTGCCCTTGCTGGTGCAGAACAATAAATTTCTTACCAGCCAGTCATCAATTCTGGTGGCCTACGACCTGGCAGGGGAAGCGCTGGTCAATGCCGGCAGCACCCCCGAGCTGGTGCGAGCTTTAAGTAAAGTCAACACCATCTGGTGCGTGGTCAGCCTGGACGATCTGATCAACAACAATGAGGAAGGCTATGACCTGGCTGCACTGTTTAACACCTACCTGGAGGCTATGACCAGCTTCCGTATCTCCATCAGGAAAAAAAACATCCTGGTCGTGTACACCAAGGCCGACATCCTCATGGGGATAAAAGAGGGATTGGAACTCCTGCCGGATGAAGTCATCGACTACCTGGGCGACGACCCCTACAGTCAGATCCGCGCAAAGCGCAGCGCTGATCTGCCGCCCTTTGACGAAGATGCCTATTTTGCCAGGATGTGCGAAATCTCAGATATCCTGCAGCAATATACGATCGATTGTGTGCCCGGTGGTGGGGCCTTTGTCAGTATGATAGCTGAGGAGGGCGCAAATGTCTTCTTTACCATCAATTCCGCGTTTGGAGGACCGCTGGAAGCAGGAAATACGAGAATGGGATTTGCTGTGAAGGCCCACCGGGTGCTGGATACCCTGATCTGGGCCATCAAGCTCGACCGCCGCGAAAGCTCGGACCAGGAGGTGGCCCTGATTGTGCCGGCGAACATCCAGAGCGCCGGGCTGTCCAGCCAGGAAACCGTCAGGCGTTTTTACGAAGAGCTAAGCTCGGGCGGAGGGCACGTCGCAACGTATTACGCGGGCCAGATCAGGTCGGCCTTTCCCGTAGGCAGCGCGCCGGCGGTGGTACCCATGCCGGACAATCTTGATCTGATCTGTCCGATTCTGGATAGCCTGAAACCCAAAACAGCCGTGGTCCTGCTGGTCGATCAAAACCGGCCCATCGATTTTGTTGATCTCTTTGGCACACACTGGACCGATCGCCTGCTCCTGGTAGTGAGCCGGCGGGAACTGGTGGCCACCTGGCTGCCACATCGCCAGGTCTATCTCAATGACGGGGAGATTCCACAGATGGTGAGTGGCTTCCTGGATCACCTGGCGGCCATAAGATAAGGACGAATAGGCTATGATGGAACCGCTCACCTTTCGCGTTGATCCGCGAACCCGTTTTCCGCTCGTCGAGGTTCCTGGACAGGATTTCGCGCTCTTCTGGCTGCCGTTGACCAAAGTGCAGATCGAGTACTTTCTAAGTGACAACATGAACAGCCAGTTTGATCGCGCCTGGTACCGCGAACGCTTGCGCGCCAACCCGCGTGTGATGTCTGAGAATCTCGCTGCCCAGAATCTGACGCAGGCGTTTATCACCGACATCACCTTCAACGAGGCCAGGATCTTCAGTCACTGGTATGGCCGGGGCTACGATCTGCCCACCAACGAGGAATGGCACCAGGCCCTGCGCATCTTTGAGAAGTACCCGGCTCAGTCTGCCTTTGTGGAGCAGATTCTGGCTCTCCCCGAGCTCCATCCGCGCGCCCGCCCGCTGGTGCAGGCATGTGAGAAGGCCCTGCCGGCCTATCAGCGGATGCGAGACCTCTCAGGACGCAGTCTCTCTCATCAAATGATGATGAGCCCGGGCATTCTGGAGTATGTGTATCAGGATACCGCTCGCACACGTTGTCAAGCCTGTGGATTGTCCTTCCAGGTAATGAGGTCAGGCCTTTCTGGCCAGAGCACCACCATGCCCCTGCGATTCCCAGACCAGGGGGATAGGATGGCAGCGTTGGGGGTTCGACCACTGCTGCGCAGGTGAGGGGGTCTACATTGTTATCAATGATAGGACAGAATCCTCTCTTTCTGCGTCGAAGCATCTACTATCGAAACGTCTTCAACGTCGACCATTCCGACCAGTTCTAGCAGGGCGCAGCTAATCCTGTCCTCCAACACCAGTTCCATGCGCGTCAATTCTTGTGGAATTAAGGGAGAGGCCTTGCTCATGCAATGTGCTGTAATGCGCACGGAAAAGCGCTTGTCCTCTTCCTCTGATTCGGTCAAAGCGAAGATACTCACCTGATCGATAGCCACTGCGATAAAGAATTCCAGCAGAATGTGCTTCACCAGCTCTCGGAGATGATTCTCTGCGTTCGTCCTGTCCCCTGGCAGCATTTCGCCAAACTTCTCAAGGTAGTGCATATGAAACGTAACGGTATACATGCCGGTCTCCTTTGACGAGCTTCTTGCGGTCAACCCGTCTTCTGTCACTTACTCGTGTTCCCTTCGCCAGTCGGTATGGCTTTCAAGGAGTTAGCATAGGAGGAAACGACTACCAAACACACCGCAGCAAGGAGACAATTGCATGACAAAGTGATGTATCCAGAATTTTTCTCATGCGGCACGGGGGAATAGAAAAAAGGTGAGGAGTTTCCCAGGCGGAGAAGCTGTTCAGGGGTTGAACAGCTCTTTATCTTACTGCGCGCTTTCGGCCAGTTCAATCGCCCCCAATGCTTTCAGTGCGGCCTTCTGAGCATCGGTCAGCCCTCGCGCCTCGCTGATGTTCATCCGTTCATATGGCCGCTCGCCGATGAACGTTCTGAGGCACTGGAATGTTTGACTGTCCCACAGCTTGATCGCCCCGTCATCACCACTACTAAGAAACAACTTCCCATCAGGGCTGAAGGCGACTGATCTCACACGGCCTTCATGACCTCTCAAAATGGTCAGGCATCGACCAGAAGTACGCTCCCAATAACGAACTGTTTGATCAGCTCCGCCACTGAGCAGATACTTCCCGTCAGTGCTGAAGGCAACGGCCATTACCCAGCCGGTATGGCCCACGAACGTTCGAATGCACCGACCACTTTCACTCTCCCACAGGCAAATACGCTGATCTTCCCCAGCACTGGCAAGCCCACCTCCTTCTGGAGCAAACGCGACCGATCTGACCCGGCCGGAATGCCCTTGCAGGATACGCAGGCAGCGGCCTATCTGCACGTCCCACAGGCGCACGTCCTGATCGTCGCTGCCACTGGCAAGTGTCGCTCCATCGGGGCTGAAAGCGACAGACCTGACCCAGTGCGTATGCCCCTTGAGCACTTGGAGGCATTCGCCTGACTCCACATCCCAGACGCGGATCGTGCGGTCTTCGCCGCCACTGGCAAGCATGCTGCCATCGGGACTGAAGGCGAGAGATCTCAACCAGTCCTCGTGGCCGCGCAACACCTTGAGGCACCTGAGCGAGCTGACATCCCAGAGACATACCGTCTGATCCTCGCCGCAACTGGCAAGCATGCCTCCCTTTGGGCTGCAGGCGACGCCTCGTACTCCGTGTGTTGGATCGCAGGGAAGATCAAGACACTGACCGGATTGCACCTCCCACACGCGAATATGCTGGTCTTCGCTGCCACTGGCAAACGTGCGGCCATCGTTATTGAAAGCGACCGACCAGACGCGCTGGCTGTGACCTCGACGGGTGATGAGACAATGGCCGGTCGCCACCTGCCAGAGCCGCAGCGCCTGGTCGTCACCCCCACTGGCAAGCATACTTCCATCCCGGCTGAACGCCACCGCTCGCACCCCATGCGTGTGTTCGTGCAGGGTTCTCAGCGGACGCGCCTGCGCTATATCCCAGAGACGGATGGTTTGATCTTCGCTGGCCGTGGCCAGCGCGCGACCATCAGGGCTACAGGCAACGGACCAGATATGGTTGGTGTGGGCCAGTAATACCTGGAGGCAAGCGCCGCTCTCACTCTCCCAGAGACGAGCAGTTCGATCGTCGCTCCCACTCACCAGCAGGCGACCAGCGGGATGATAGGCCACCGACCTGACATTCTGGCTGTGGCCGGTCAGGGCAGCCAGGCAGGTTCTTGAGGCGATATCCCAGACACGAATCGTGTGATCAGTACTTCCACTGGCGAGTCTGCGCCCATCGGGGCTGAATGCTAGCGACCAGACACGCCCCGTGTGACCGGCCAGCAGCGCGAGGCAGGCGCCGGAGTCGGCCTCCCATAGGCGAATATGTTGATCGTCGCTGCCGCTGGCAAATAACACACCATCCGGGCTGAAAGCCACCGCCCTCACACGGCTGGTATGCTGGTTCAGAATCAGACGGCACGCATACGTCGTCATATCCCATACTCGTACCGTCTGATCGTCACTCCCGCTGACCAGCATGCGTCCATCGGGACTGAAGGCCAGCGACCAGACGCCATCTTCGTGTCCACGGCAGGTGAAGAGCGGCGTTGCCGTGCGCGCCAGGTAGATCCAGATGTCGCCGGTCGCCGTCCCGGCGGCCAGCAGCCGGTCATCCGAGCTGAAGGCGACCGAGAGGATATTCCCGTGAGTGCCACTGAAGACGGTCTCGATGAAAGACGCGCCGGAGCAATCGACTTCCGGCAGCCTCGCCTCCTGTAAATAGGCCTGCCGTAGTGCCAAGTGGGAACAATCAAAGCCGCGCAGGTCGTGTCGCAGATGCAGTAACAGATGCAGCCCATTGGCTGCCAGATAGCCGCGCGGCCAGCTTTGAAGATGGCGCTGCGCAGCAAGCATGGCTTCTAGTTTCGCTACGATGTGTTCTTCTCCCAGCGTGTTGAGCAGGTGCTCCGCAACTGGCCCCAGCACCAGGCGTAGCTGGCTGGCGCGTACATAGTCCTTTGCCTGAGCTTTGACGAAGGCGAAATGTATCCAACTTGGCGCCTGCGGCTCTCCGAACTCCTTCCAGGCGCGCTTCAGCAGATGCACGGTGACATATTCGAGAATGACGGGTTGGAGCGCGAAGCGCCCGGCACCGCTGCTCTCGATGAGCGAACGCCGCCGCAATGACTCCAGCGTCTCAAGCAGTTCGCCTCGCGAGAGCGGACGGACGATATCCTGGTGCAGGTCTTCGAGCGGTACAGCCTCTCGCTCGATCGCCAGCCAGGTCAGCACTTCACGCTCCAGGCGCGACAAACGGGCGAATTGCTGATCGAGCAGGTCGTTGATATCCCCAAAGGCCATCTCTCCCTGCTCCAGGAAACGCCCAATCTTGCCGTCGAATAACGTCTGGATAGATTCAGCAATGAGTTTCAAAGCCAGCGGGTTGCCCGCATAGCGGGCAATCAGCTCTCGCCACTGGTCGTTCGAGCCGGACAGATCCCGCTCCTTCAAGAGCTGCTGCCCTTCAGACCACCCTACCCCCGGCAGCCACAACAGATGGACAGAGGGCGATTTCCCCGGCAGGCGTGTCACCTCTTTCGGCCTCTCGCGACTGGTGAGCACCAGGCAACTGCGATGCTGGCTCGCTCCCACGCGCTGAAGCAGCAGCCCGAAACCCTCATAGCCGTCCAGGTAGGTACCGGCACGCTTCCCTGCTTGAAAGACCGACTCGAAATTATCGAGGACAAGCAAGCAGCGGCGCTCGCGCAGGCAGCGTAAGAGGGCTTGAATCTGGCCATCGATCTCTGCGGGCATATGGACGTGTCGCTGATCGGAAAGAAAGAGGAGACACTCTTTGAGGACGTGTTCAAGGGCAGGGGCGTTCTGGAGCGATCTCCAGAAGACGTACTCGAACGAATCTTGCACTTGTGCCACCGCCTGTGCCGCGAGAGCCGTCTTGCCTACCCCTCCACCGCCCAGGATGGTGATGATACGGCTGAAATCATCCTGAATCCAGTGTTGCAACACGCTCAGTTCCTGCACACGTCCATAAAACGAGTCGAGCACGGGCATGTCAATGACATCTTCACGCCGGATGCGATGCTGCTCGCCCTGCCCATCACCCTCCCGCGAGACGCGTGCTAACGCCGTCGCACTTGAACCGGCGCGTTCGCGGCTCCCGGCTCGCTTCGCGATCAACCCGAACTCCCTGGCGCTGATGTCAAAAAGCTCAACCAGTTTCCGGCGAAATTGAGCTTGTGGACGCCTCTCGCCGTTTTCCCATCGTCCCACGGTCTTCGGATCACTGCCGATTTGCTCAGCCAGATATTCCTGCGACCAACCCCGCTGTTCGCGCTCATATCTCAGGCGTTCATGAAAAGGGAGAGGGAAGGGCTGCTTCACGTCAACCTCCATGTGTGAAGTCCTTGACGATCACGCTGATCTCATTGGCAATGTCTGCGAAAACTGCTCCCTTGCGGCTGCCAGATTCGGCAATAGAGCGGCCATTCCTGGGGAACCCCTGAATATGGGCAAACGATGCATCTTCCAGCAGTGCCACCGGGCGAAGCAGAATAGGTATCACGATAGCCTCGCGTGACGCATGTCTTTCGATGGCCCGCGACATCTCCTGCATGCAGGCAGTGGAAGCCATGTAATCCGGGCTGATAAACAGGAGGATGATCTGGGCAGCGTTGAGGTGTTTCGTGACCTCATCATTCACGACCTGGCCGGGAATCACTTTGCCGCGGGACCACTCGGTAATGCGTCCCCGATCCCGTAAAACTGCCAACTGCCTGCTGAATTGTCCCACCAGTGTGTCATCCTCCTTCACCGGCGCGAAGGAATAATAGATCTCTAAAGGAGTGGAAGCACCTGTCCGCGAGAATGAGGATGCTAATGTAGGTGCTGAAATCGCCTCTCCTGTGGTGCGATTTGATCCGGTCACTCCTTCCTGGCCAGTCACCCATCCTTTGCCTGCTTCCGGCTGAGAGAAGCTCTGGGGGGTATCGAGCTGCGCGAGTACTTCAAAAGCAAAAGCAGCGGCGTGGCGGGCAGCCAGTTCCTGTGAACCCTGCGCATCATAGGTACTTTTATTGTCAAGAAGATCGGAGATGCCACGGATGATCAATGCCTGCACCTGTTCATTGGCGCGCGCAGCCTCAAGAAACCCGCGCCCTTCCATTTCAACGGCCAGGGTGTCGTTGTAGGTGCTCCGTAAAAAATCGAAGAGATCAGAGCCGGTTGATGCAATGACTTTCTCGCCAGCGGCGATAGGCCCGACGAAGGCTCGCGGCTCTCCTGGTGAGAGGTTCGGGTAGCCAGGTATCCTCCGCAGCCAGGTCTTCTTACGGGCCTCGGCCTTTGCGCGCTCGATCAGACGATAGCTGGACATCCCCACTTCTGGACGTGCCAGAAATCCCGTCTCATGCACCTTGCCCGACTCGTAGCCATAGGCTTTCGTGACAGCCACGACATCTCCGATCTTCACATCTTTCACCCCCCCGGCGACGCCCACGAACAGGATGATTTCAGGATGAAAATAGGTGATAGCTCGCTCCACCGCGGTGGCAGAAGCTGAGTTGCCCGCTCCAATCTGCCCAATCCCCATATCCCACCTCCACTTCTCCGCCGCAAAGGTTCCTCTTTCATAAATAGTCCCGTGATACATCTCTTCACGGGTATCGGTGAGATGTTCGAGGGCCGCTAAAAATTCTAGTTCAATGGCCGTAAGCACAACGGCCCTGCCCGCATACATACTACCTGGCATCCTGCACTCCTTCCCGTTCATGTATTGATTAGAGAAACGGTCAACAAATTTGTCCTGTGGCACTGCATTCGCGTAAGAGAGAGAAGCAGAAGTAGATGAACATAATGTGCCGGCGTTACTTAATATCCCCGTTGGCAATTCATCTACGTGTTCTATCACTATTCTATTATATTATGAGTGAACGTATCTGATACATTCGCAGGAGGAACAATTATTGGTCAGGCAGCAGCGCCCACCTGCTCAACACGGGATGATTCCTGAGAAGAGCGATGAAAACGCCGAAACCCGCGAACAGCAAGTTGTTGGCTGGCTCGCTACTCCGACCTATCGAGACGAAAGACGCTACCTTGAGAACCACCCGGCGCTGATCTTATCGCAGACCGACGTACTCCTGGAACAAAGAATCGCTGTGACGATGGCCACCCGCGCATCGCTCCTCGCGCAGCAACACCATCTCCGTGAACAGCTAGCCACCTCTTCCGAGGACGTTCAGCTTCAATCCCAGGAGGAACTGGCTGAAGAAATTAGTCAAGGAAGTTGGTCTCCCCTCGATCCGCTTTCATGATCTCCGGCATAGCGCGGCCACGCTCCTGATGGAAAGGGGGGTCATGCAAAGGTGATGCAGGAACTGCCAGGGCATAGTAGCATCATGATGACCCTGGATAGGTTATGTAGACATTTTCTGGAAGAAATATGTGCTACATCAACCTGTCTTATGTAGACAAATCGGAAATTTGTCTACATAAGACATCTTTAGCCATGTGCTCCCATCTCTGCAAGAACGTGCGAAGGAGAAGCTAGATGACCTGTTTAACGACCAGGGACCAGAAAAGAGCAAGGGCGACCAACAACGGGATGCAGAGGGAAAGTATGAGCAAGCAAAATGATCTGCTTTGTGTCCATCCCATCACGCTTCTTCTGTGAGAAGGAGGTGTTGTCATGCCGCGCCAGAAAGCGCCGGGCCACCTGTATAGCGTCTATATGACCAGCTATGCCAATGGTGAAGTGATACATAGGAACAGCCAGGTGATCTTCTTTTAGCAAGCCATTGACCCTATTAAGGAAGCGGCCGAGTTCATCCCGCGACACGTGAAGGGGTGGTTGCACCCCGCCCGGCTTCGGGCAGCACTGTGCGGCGAGTGGGCCGGGCTGGGCGATGTCCCGGTTGGACTCATTGTCGATACCGACCCCGCGAGCCCAACATACAAGCGACACAGACCCTATCACCAGCACGGAGATATCATCCGCGAGCGCCTCTTCCAGCGGTTCATGGAACTGGGAGGGGACTTTGGCCTGCTCTACCAGGAAGTAAAAAGGTCACCTGTGATCCTTCCTCCTTTCGGGCCGGATGTGGAGGAATGGCAAGTAAGGCGGTTCAAAGTAAAAGAGCACCCGGGTGGCGGATACGTCATAGACAACAAGAATATCCTCAGGTCGATCCTCACCAATCCCAAGTACATCGGCTACCGCCCCGTCAACGGGTATATCCCGCGCGACAGCCAGGGCAACAAGATCAAAGCCCACGAGGGTATCGTACCCGAGGAGCTCTTCTACTTCGCGTATAACAGGTTGGCCAAGACCGATCTCGACGGCAATCTCATAGAGGGTAGGAAAATGCGGCGTTACTACCAGAAGCCAGAAAACGTGGAGTACGGGCTGCTCAAGTTCAGGATTGCGTCGTCAGCAGGGCACGTGCGCACCAGCCTCATAAGCGAATTCAATCCGAAGGCCCCCAGCCACGGCGCGAACTACTACATCGAACCTGCGCAGATTCCCGCTCCCGGCGGTTGGGCGTCGGTGCCGTGCGCTGAAGTGGATACCATCGTCGCCCGCCGCCTTCTCTGGCATGTGCACGAATTTAATGAAAAGCAGGTCAATGTGGCCGAGTACGAGGAACTGGCGAAGAGCAGGCAAAGGGAGCGGAAGAAGCAGGTGAAGCAGATCGATCATTCGATACGGGACGTGGAAGAACGCCAGGTCGTTTTGATTACGAGACTCGGCAGGACGAAGAGCACGCGTGCGCAGGAGCTGATCGAGCGGGAGATAGACAGGCTCGAGAAGGAGCGAAGCGACCTGATCGAAGCGAAAAGGGTGTTGGAAGAAGACGCGCAAAACGACATCGGCTCACTCGACGACGAACTGCGGGAACTGGAAGCCTGCTGGCCAGAGTACCCCTTCGAGAAGCGGCGGGCGCTGATCAACTTCCTGGTGCAGGAGGTCGTGCTAGACAAGGTATCGACCCACTGGATGAGGGTTCAGGTGCTCTGGCTGCATCCCGACTGGGGTGCGGAGGAGATGTACCACCTGCGCCTGCACGGCAAGCACACGGATTGGACGGAGGAAGAGGATGCTCTAATAAGAGGGTACTATACCTCTCTGACCAAGCCCGAACTCATGCGCCTGTTGCCCGAGAGGACGTGGCTTTCCATCAAGCATAGAGGAGTGAAATTTAACCTCGCAGGTAGAAAGAGGGGGCCCAGAGCTTATGGGCAGACGGGTGATCCGGTAGAGCATTTATTCGCCTCGGTCGCGCAAGTGGACCCGCTCTTCGCCTACAACGACCTGGCGTTCATGCTCGAGTACGGCATCCCCTTAAACGTGCAGGGCACCAACTGGGAGCGCGTGTCCCCACCATTGTCTTCGATGACGGATCGGTGCTCATCGAACCAACCAATGCAGAAGTGGCTGCAAAGCTGGGCCTCCAGACAAAGGCCCAGTGCGAGTTTTACGATCTG